>Ga0335073_10010777_pt1 | contig 12855 bp, 10 predicted proteins | sample Lox_Sample_22_FD_207093 | JGI IMG/M metagenome (GOLD analysis project Ga0335073, IMG submission 207093) | Soil microbial communities from Loxahatchee National Wildlife Refuge, Florida, United States - Lox_Sample_2.2 | ecosystem: Environmental > Terrestrial > Soil > Wetlands | place: USA...
GGCTCCCGGTGACGGGCGTACCGCAGGTGTCGGCGGCCGACACCCTGCCCGGCACGCTCAGCACGGTCACCACGGCGAGCGGCGGCAAGCAGATCACCTACAACGGCTACCCCTTGTACACCTACAAGGGCTCGCAGCCGTACACCACGACAGGCAACAACGTCGGGGGGGTCTGGCACGTGGTGATGCTCTCCGAGAGCGACATCACGGGCTGAACCGTTCAGCACCGTTCTGGCGGTTCCCGGGCCGGTCAGGTCCGGGAACCGCTCGCCGTCCATGAGAAGGACACCATCATGAATACGCTGATCGGCCGCCGGGTAGTGACCGCCGCGGCCGCGGCCGGCCTGGCCTTGCTGGCCGCGGCCTGCAGTTCGTCCACGCCGACCGCGTCGTCGGCGGGGTCGGCCGGGTCGGCCACCTCGGCCGCGACGTCCGCGCCGGGCTCCGCCACCTCCGCGCCCGCGCCATCGGCGACGGCATCCGCGGCCGCGGCGGCGGCCGTGGAACTGAAGACGGAGAGCACCAAGCTCGGCACCGTGCTTGCCGACAAGAAGGGCAAGACCGTCTACTGGTTCGCCAAGGACACCTCGACCACGTCGGCCTGCACCGGGGCCTGCGCGACCGCATGGCCGCCCGTGCTCGGGATGCCGCAGGCCGCATCCGGGTCCACGCTGACCGGCAAGTTCGGGACGATCAGGCGGTCCGACGGCACCGTCCAGGCTACCTACAACGGCCATCCGCTCTACACGTTCGAGGGCGACACGGCACCCGGCCAGACCAACGGCAACGGGGTCATCGCGTTCGGCGCTGCGTGGTCCGTCATCACGATCTCCGGCGGCTGATCCCGGAGGTTGCCTGGTCAGGCGGCAGGGTATGACGCGTCCGTAGATCAGCTTCCGACCCGACCGGGGCGCTTATCGTGGCAAGCCAGGCAGCAGGTCAAAGCCGTACCGCAGACCAGCCCGCGCCGCAGCGCGGGCTGGCGGTCATTTACGGCGCGCTGATGCTGGCGATGCTGCTGGCCGCCCTTGACCAGACGATCGTAGCCACCGCGCTGCCCACCATCGCCGGCGACCTGGGCGGGCTCGACCACCTGTCCTGGGTGGTCACCTCATACCTGCTCGCGACCACGGCGACCACCCAGGTGTGGGGCAAGCTCGGCGACCAGTACGGCAGGAAGTACCTGTTCATCGCCGCGATCGTCATCTTCCTCATCGGCTCGGCGCTGTCCGGCCTTTCGCACACCCTGACCCAGCTGATCGCGTTCCGCGCGCTGCAGGGTATCGGCGGCGGTGGCCTGCTCGTGCTGGCCCAGGCCATCGTCGGGGATGTCGTCCCGCCGCGGGAGCGGGGCAAGTACCAGGGCGCGTTCGGCGCCGTCTTCGGGGTGTCGAGCGTCATCGGGCCGCTGCTCGGCGGATTCTTCGTCGACAACCTCTCCTGGCGGTGGGTGTTCTACATCAACCTGCCGATCGGCGCCGTCGCGCTCGTGGTCGTGACGGCCGTGCTTCCCGCCACGTCCGACCGGCGCAAGCATTCCATCGACTACCTGGGCGCCACGGTGATCGCCGCGTTCGCCACCTGCGTGGTGCTCGCTACCTCGTGGGGCGGTACCACCTATCCGTGGGGTTCGCCGGTGATCATCGCGCTCTTCGCCGCCTCCGCGGTGCTCGTCGTGGTCTGGTGGCTGTCCACCAGGCGGGCGGCCGAGCCGCTGCTGCCGCTGCGGCTGTTCCGCAACCCGGTGTTCAGCGTCGCCGCGGCGATCAGCCTCGCGGCCGGGTTCGCGATGTTCGGCTCGATCTCTTACCTGCCGCTGTTCCTGCAGGTGGTGCACGGCATCTCGGCCACCATATCCGGCGTCTACCTGCTGCCGCTCGTCGGCGGCCTGCTGGTCACCTCCATCGTCAGCGGCCAGCTGATCGCGAGGACCGGCAAGTACAAGATCTATCCGATCGCCGGCACGGCCATCCTCGTGGTCGCGCTGTTCCTGCTGTCCAAGCTGGACGAGCACACGTCGACCGCGCTGACCTCCGTCGACTTCTTCATCCTCGGGCTGGCTCTCGGGCTGATCATCCAGGTCCTCGTCATCGCCGTGCAGAATTCGGCCGACTTCGCCGACCTGGGCGCCGCGACGTCGGGTGCGACCTTCTTCCGTACCATCGGCGGCGCGTTCGGCGTGTCCATATTCGGCGCGATCTTCTCCAACCGGCTGGTCGCCGAGCTGGCCTCGACGCTGCGCGGGGTGCCGCTGCCCCACGGGTTCAACGCCGCGGGCGCTTCGGCAGACCCGGCGGTCCTCAAGAAGCTGCCCGCTATCATCAAGGCAGACGTGATACGCGCCTACTCCCTTGCCCTGCACCCGGTCTTCCTTTACGCGATCCCGGTCGCGCTGGTCGCGTTCGCGCTCTCCTGGTTCTTGCGCGAGGTCCCGCTGCGGGCGACCAGTTCCGTCGGAATCGGCGAGGGCCTCGGCGCCGGCCCGCCGGAGCGCTCCTCGGTCCAGGAGGTGGAACGCTCGCTGACCAGGCTCGGCGGCGCGGACCTCAGGCGGCGCGGCTACGAGCGGCTGGCCGCGGCGGCCGGCCTCGACCTGCCCGCGGGCAGCGCCTGGATCCTCACCCGGCTGGCCAAGCAGGGCGCGGTCGCGGGGGAGGAGCTTGCCAGGCAGGCAAACGTGACCGTCGACTACGGAAAGCCGTACGTGGACCGCCTGGTAGAAGAGGACATGGTGACCCGCTCGGACGGGAAGCTCGTGCTCACCGACGTCGGCCATGAGGCCGCCAACCGGCTGTTCGCGGCCCGCCGCGAGGGCCTCCGCGAGCTGCTCTCCGACCTGTCGCCCGAGGAGTACGCCGAACTCGGCGCGCTGCTCACCAAGCTGTCCCGCGCCATGCTCGGCGAGGACGCTGACAGCCACCTGATCAGCCGCTAAAGCGCACGCTGCCGCCCGTGACCTTCGGCTGGGGCTCAGTGCCGGCGGCGGTAGCGGATGCGGCAGGGGGACCTGGGGCCCTTGAAGGCGGGCGTCCGCACCGGGGCCGGGTCCGGGTCGATGAGGGTGAGCTCGTAGCGCTGCAGCAGGCGCGTGATCGTCACGTGCACGAGCAGGTCGGCGAAGTGCTCGCCCAGGCATCTGTGCGTCCCGCCGCCGAACCCGTGCAGGTAGGCCACCTGCCTGGGATCGGCGAGGAAACGGTCCGGGTGGTAGCGCGTGGCGTCCTCGAACAGGGGCGGGAGCCGGTGGCTGATAAGGGGCGCGACGAATACGTCGGCGCCCGCCGGGATCCTGCACCCGTCGACGTCGATCGGCCGCATGGCCCGGCGGAGCAGCACCGGGGCGACCGGGCGCAGCCGCTCGGTCTCCTGCAGTGCCCGGCCCAGGCAGTTCATGCGATGCACGACCGCCAGGTCCAGCGGCGTGCGCGGGTCCGGCAGCAGTGACTCCTGCTCGTCGACGACTTTTTTCAGCTCGTCAGGGTGCTGCAGCAGATTGATCAACGACCAGGAGAGGTGCCCGGTGGTGCTGTCGTGCCCGGCGAACGCCACGCCCAGCGCCATCTGCACGACCCAGAAATCGGTGACCGGCGAGCCGTCGAGCGCGCGGGCGTTCATCAGTTCCTGCAGGAAGTCGGGAGGATCGAGCGGTTGGATGCGCCTGGCCTGGATGAGGTCGCCCACGGCGGCGCGCATCTTGTCGCGGGCACGCCGGGCCCGCCGCAGGTGCGGGGCTGGGACCCAGCCGGGCGTGATCGGGTCGAGGCCGCGGATGAAGTCGCGGAAGTCGCCGGCCACCGTGTCCGGCATCCGGCTGACGAACTCGGCACCGAGGAACGCCTCCATGATGATCCCGAGGACCAGGTCGTTCATTTCGGTCGGCAGGTCGAAGGTGCCGCAGTCGCCGAGCCGGGCCATGAACTCCGAAACCCGGCACTCCATCATGGCCAGGTAGGAGACCATCATCTTGCCCCGGAACAACGGCAGCATGGTCTCGCGCTGGTGCTGGTATTCCTCGGGCGGGGCGAGGAAGTAGAAGTCGGGCCCGAAAAGTCGCTTGGTGAAGGCCAGGCTGGGCCCGATGGACAGGTGCTCGTCGTCGGTGTGCTTGAAGACCCACTTGGCCCATTCCGGGCCGAGCATGAAGATCGCGGGCCTGCGGCCGGGCCGCAGCCGCAGCCTGAAGACCTCGCCGTGCTCCTGATAGCCACGCTGCAGCAGCTGGAGCTGATCGCGCAGGAACCGCGGAGCATGCCCAACGACCGGCAGCGCGCCGGACACCATCGGCGGCACCTGGCGGGAAGCATCGGGAGACAGGGAAAGGGTCGTATCCGGCACGGTCGGCCTCCCTCGCAGGAGCGGGAGTCCCCGCCACTGTGATCATCGTGGCGGCGGTGCCTTTTGCCCGCCAGCCTCCTACCTGCGGAGGCGGGGAACGCCGGTCTGATACAAGGCGCGCAGCCGGGCCTGCGCGGCGGGTGAGGCGTGCACGTGATCCAGGCCGAGCAGCGCGGCCCCGGCCACCGGCGCCACGTCGATCACCCGCATGATCGCGGCCGGTGCGGCTTCGCCAAGCCGCCGGGTGATGCCGTCCATCAGCAGCGGGTTCCTTGCCGTCAGCACGCTGCCGCCGAGGACGACCGGGGTGGCCAGAGTCTCCAGGCCGAGTCGGCGCATCGCGGTGACGGCCATCACCGAGACCTCCTCGGCGAGGCGGTTCACCACGGTCAGCGCCACCGTGTCACCTTCGTCCGCCGCCCGCAGCAGCATGGGCGCGAGGCCGGTCAGGTCGTCCTCGCCGATCTTCCCCTTGTGGATGCCCAGCGTCACGTCCTCGACCTTGTCCACGCCGAAGTGGCTGGTCAGGTAGCCGGCCAGGGCCGTGCCCGGGCCGCGGCCGTCTTCCGCGCGGATCGCGTGCCAGAGCACCTCCACCCCCAGGCCGTAGCCGCCGCCCCAGTCGCCCGAGATCGCGCCGAGGGCCAGGTACCTGGTGACCCTTCCATCCGGCGCGACGCCGACGCAGTTGATGCCCGCGCCGCAGACCACGGCCACGCCCCAGTGCGCTCCTGGCTCGGAGCCTGCCCGCAGGATCGCGAATGTGTCGTTGACCACCGTGGCGGTGGGGCTCCAGCCCTGGGCCTGGACAACCGCGGCGTGTTCTGCCTCCTCTTCCGGCAGGTCCGCGTTGGCCAGGCAGGCCACCGTGTGCCGGGCGATGAAGCCGGCCCCAGCCCCGGCCAGCTGAGTCCCATCCAGCTGGGCCGCGGCCTGCTTGACCACGGCGTCGAGGATCAGCACGGTCTGGTCGACGCCGACATAGTGGGCGTTGATGCCCGGGCCGCGGGCCGAGGCGAGGACGGCGCCGTCATCGGCCACGAGGGCGACGTCGGTCTTGCTGTTCCCGCCGTCGATGGCCAGCACGGCGGCCAGCGGGCCGGGAATAGGGCGAGCACCGGGGCGAGCGGCCGAGCCAGCCTCAGCCAAGGCCCGCACCGCCGAGGGCGAAGGCGAGCAGGGACGCGGCGGTGTAGTCGTCGGCCGGCTCGACGGAGGGCCAGGACACCACGTTGTCCTCGTAGGCGGCGGCCGTGGTGTCAAACGGGGCGTAGTTCCCCGCGCTGCAGGCGCGCATCCCGCCGACCGTGCCGAGGCCGACGAAGTTGCCGGGGCTGCTCGGGCCGTCGGTGGTCGCGCCGAGCTGGATGTCGCCGGTGCCGGTGAGCGATCCCGCCAGGTTGGCGACCTCGCTCTGCATGCAGTGCGGGAATACGGCGCCGGCGCCGACCACGAACGAACTGCCCCACCCGTTGGCGCCGAGCGCGAAGTTCAGCTGCTGCTGCGCGAACGCCTGGTACTGGCTCGAGCCGCCGTACTCCTGGTACAGCGCGTCGGTGATGAACAGGCCGAACGCGTGCGGCGACGCGTCCGAGGGACCGAGCTGCGTGCCGAGCTCGAACGGGTCGCCGCTGGCCCAGTCCTCCCCGGTGCGCAGCTGCGCGGCGAGGTCGCCGAGCAGCGTGCTCGGCGCGATTACCTGGGCGATACCCAAAGGAGCGGCGCGCATCGCCTGCAGCAGCTCGGCCTCGGCCACCGCGCCGTTGTCGTAGAGGTTGAACGTGTCGCCGTCGGCGGGGTGACCCTGGGCGACGTAGGCCCTCGCCCACCGGGCCGCGGTCGCCAGGTCGGCCTGCAGCCGGGCGGGCCCGGCGCCGGTCGCCTCGTCGGCGAGCGCGATCTCGGCGGCGCCCCAGAGCATGTCGCTCTTCCACTCGGTACCGGGGTAATAATCGTGTGGGAACGCGGTGACGATCTGCCCGACGTCGGTGGTCTTGGCCATCGCGTAGACGCCGCGGGCCAGCGCGAGCAGGTGCTGTGCCTGCGCCGCGTCACCATCGGCGGCGGCGAGCTGCGCGCCGAGGGCGAAGTCGGCGGCGAACCGGCCGGCCAGGTCGGGGCTGACTGCATGGCCTGGCGGCGCCGCCTCGAACACCGGCCGGTACTTGACGTAGTACGCCGTCGGGCCCGGGTTGCCGCCGTGGCCCACGTCCATCCGGTCCTCCCGCTGCGGCAGGAACCAGAAGTTGTAGTCGCCCTGGATCGTGTTGCTCGCGTTGCCGTTTCCGATGCCGACCTGGACGTACATCACCTTCTGCGCGGGGTTCCACAGCTTGCTGATCCACTGCAGGCCGAACTCGGCCTCCGGCAGCAGCGCCGGGTACTCGCCCGGGTAGTCCCGCGCCGCGATCAGCATCAGCGCGTCCGCGTAGCTGGCCGTGTACGCGAACTTCTCGTAGCCGCCCCCGGCGTCGAACCAGCCGCCCGACACGTCCACCGGCCCGCCGATCCGGTGCAGCGAGCCCAGCAGGTTGTCGTTGTCGTCGTATCTCGGGTCCGCGTAGACGTAGGCCCGCTCGTCGGTCAGGTTGGCGGGCTGGCGGTCAAGCACGGCCGGATCGGTGTCCGGCCCGTCGCGCTCGGAGGTGAAGTACCGCACTGCGTTGTCCACGAGCTGGCGGTACAGCTGCGTCCCGCTGCCGATCGCGAACGATGGGGAGACCGCGACGGCAGGCGACAGGAGCCTGACCTGGTAGACGCCGGCCGTCTTGACACCCGAGAAGTCGAGCCGGTAGACCGCCCGGTAGCCGGAGTTCCACGCCCCGACGTCGTCGGACGATGTGCCCCGGTAGACGACACCGTACGGCGTGGTGACCTCGAACCGCACCGCCGCGGTCGGCCGGGCCAGCATCACGAAGGCGACCTTCGGGCCCGACGCCGGGTACCCCACTTGGTCGACGCGGACCTCGGGCCGGGCCGCGACCTGCGACGCGGCAGTCGCGGAGGATGCGGCGAGCGTGACGCATGTTATCGCTGTGGCCACGGTGACAGTCAAGATGGACAAGCGCCTGCGGGTTCTCATCGGCAGCCTCCTCATGCCCAGGACAGGTAGCGCGTGTTCTCCGCGATCAGCCGGCCGGTCAGGCACTGCGCCCGGTCGGCCTGGCCCACCAGCGGGTGCGCGAGCAGCGCGGCGTAGACCCGGTCGGCGCCGCCGCGAACCGCCGCGTCCAGCGCCAGTTCCTCGTAGGAGTACACGTGCGCGATCAGCCCGCGCAGCAGCGGCTGGACCGGATCGACGGGCACCGGCGCGGCGCCGTCAGCTCCGATGACGGCGGGCACCTCGATCACCGCGTCGGCGGGCAGGAACGGCAGCGTCGACCCGTTGAAGGTGTTGACCACCTGCACGTCGCGGCGGTCGCCGGTCAGCGAGGCCAGCAGGTCCACCGCCGCCTCGGAGTACCACGCCCCGCCGCGCTGGGACAGCTGCTCAGGCTTGCGGTCAAGCGCCGGGTCCGCGTACAGCCCGAGGAGTTCGGCCTCAAGCCTGGCCACCTGCTCGGCGCGGGTCACCGCGCCCCGTTGCTCGGCGACCACCGCGTCGTGGGCGTAGTAGTAGCGCAGGTAATAGGAGGGCACCATGCCCAGGCGGCGGACGAACTGCGCGGGCAGCCCGGTGTGCGGCGCGATCTCCTCCAGATGCGAGGCGAGCAGCGAAGGCAGCACGTCGGCGTCCTTGACCCAGACCGAGCGCTCCCAGGTCAGGTGGTTCAGGCCGACGTGCCCGAGCGACACGTCCTGCGCCGCGACGCCGAGCAGGTCGGCGAAGTGGCGCTGGAACCCGATCGCCACGTTGCACAGTCCCACGGCCCGGTGACCTGCGGACAGCAGCGCCCTCGTGACGATCCCCACCGGGTTCGTGAAGTCGATGAGGAAACAAGAGGGCGAAGCCCGACGCACGGCCCGTTCTGCCAAATTCAAGATAATGGGCACGGTACGCAGCGCCTTTGCAAGGCCGCCAGCCCCGGTCGTTTCCTGCCCTACGCACCCGCAGTCGAGCGGCCAGGTCTCGTCGCGCTGGCGCGCGGCCTGCCCGCCGATCCGCAGCTGGAACAAGATCGCGTCGGCACCGTCCGCGCCATCGTCCAGGCTGTCCGTCCAGCGGACCCGCGCGGGGTGGCCGTGCGCGGCCATGATCCGGGCCGACACCGGCCCGACCGCGGCGAGGCGCTGGATGTCCGGGTCGACGAGCACGAGTTCGGAGACCGCCGGCAGCAGCCGCCCGATGCCGTCCGCGAGCTCCGGCGTGTAGGTGGAACCGCCGCCGATCACCGCCAGCTTCATTGCTCTACCTTCTCCGCGGGGGCCGCCGCGGCTTCCGCCCGTGCTACGTGGCAGGCCGCCTGATGATCCGGCGCGAGCTCGGCGAGCACGGGCGTGACCTGCGCGCAGACATCGATGGCGAGCGGGCACCGCCAGCGGAACCTGCAGCCGGGGGCGGGGTCGATGACCTTGGGCGGCTCGCCGCGGTCGGTCTCCGCGGCCACCGACAGTGCCGCCCGCGGGTCCGGAACGGCGGACAGCAGCAGCTGGGTGTACGGGTGCTTCGGGTGGGCGAGCACCTCCTCGATCGGGCCCTCCTCGGCGATCTGGCCGGCGTACATCACGATCAGCCGGTCCGCCACGTACCGCGCGCTGGCGATGTCGTGGGTGATGTACAGGATGGAGACGCCCTGGGCGTCGCGCAGCCCGGCCATCAGGTTGAGCAGGCCGATCCTGATCGACACGTCCAGCATCGAAACCGGCTCGTCGGCCAGGATCAGCCTGGGCCGCATGGCCAGCGCCTGGGCAAACCCGACCCGCTGGCGCTGCCCGCCGCTCAGCTCGTGCGGGAACCGCTCCAGCATGTCGGCACCGAGCCCTACCACTTCGAAGACACGCTCCGCCTCCTCCCGGCGCTGCCCGGCCGACAGCTCCGGGCGGTGCAGCTTGAGACTGCGCAGCACGCCGTGCTGGACCCGGAACACCGGGTTGATCGAGCCGAACGGATCCTGGAACACCATCGGCACCAGGCCGCTGTAGCGCAGCCGGTCACGGCGGGAGCGGATCGCGGACACCGGCTTGCCCTCGAAGTAGATCTCCCCGCTGGTCGGCGCGTAGATCCTGGCCAGCACCCGGGCGATCGTGGACTTGCCGCTGCCGCTCTCGCCGGCCAGCGCCACGATCTCCCGGTCGCCGATGCCGAAGCTCACGTCGTCCACCGCGTGCAGCGTCCGCCGCGACAGCACCCCGCCGATCTTGAAGTGCCTGGTCAGGTGCTCGGCCCTCAGCAGTTCCGTGGAAGTCAACGGCGCATGCTCCCGTCCTGGCCGGCCGGCGCGGGCAGGCTGCCGTCCTCGCGGCGCAGGCAGCGCACCAGGGCCTCGTCGAGCTCGAACAAGTCCGGCTCGACCCGGGCACACCTGTCCACCGCGTACGGGCACCGCGGATGGAACCGGCAGCCGGCCGGCGGCGCGGCGAGGTCGGGCGGGCTGCCGGGGATCCCCTTGAGCGGGACCTTGGGACCGCGGATGGACGGGAAGGCCTCGAGCAGGCCCCGGGTATAAGGGTGCTGCGGGCGGTCGAAGACCGTTCTCGTCGGACCGAACTCGTCTACCTGCCCGGCGTACATCACCATGAGCCGGTCGGAGAAGTGGCTGATCAAGGACATGTCGTGGGTGACGAAGATGACGGCGAAACCGAAGCTCAGCTGAAGCTCCTTGATCTGGGCCATCAGCGAGCGCTGCGCCACCACGTCAAGCGCGGAGGTGGGCTCGTCCATGATCACCAGGTCCGGGGTGAACAGCATCGCCATCGCGATCATCGACCGCTGCCGCATGCCGCCGGACAGCTGGTGCGGGTAGCTGCCCAGGTGCACGGGGTCGATGCCGACCATCCGCATCACCTCGGCCGACCTGGCCGCGATCTCATCCCGGGACGGCTTGCCGTGCGCCCGCATCGCGTCGGTGAACTGCGCGCCGATCGACTTGACCGGGTTCAGCGCGTTCATCGCGCTCTGCATCACCACCGACATGTCCCGCCAGCGGACCGCGGACAGCTGCTTGTCGGTCAGGCCCACCAGGTTGGTGCCCTGGAACGTGACGCTGCCCGCGGCGATGCGGGCTGGCGCGGACAGCAGCTGGGCCACCGCGAACAGCAGCGTCGACTTCCCGCAGCCCGACTCGCCCACGATGCCGAGGAACTCGCCCCGGTCCAGTGTGAAGGACACGTCGTCCACCGCCCGGACGTCGCCGCGGTCCGCCGCGTAGTCCACCGACAGGCCGCTGACCTCAAGCACTTCGGACACGCTTGCTCCTTCGCACGGGCCGCAGCGCCGGGTTGCCGATCTCGTCGAAGGCGTAGTTGAGCAGGGCGAACGCCGCGCCGAGGACAGCGATGCAGGCTCCAGGCGCGATCGCCCACAGGGCCTGGCCGGTCTGCAGGGCGGCGTTGTTCTGCGCCCAGTACAGCATCGTGCCCCAGCTGACCGTGTCCGGGTCACCCAGGCCGATGAACTGCAGGCTGGACGCGAACAAGATCGCGTACAGCGCGTTGGTCAGGAAGCTCGCCACGATGAGCGAGGTCATCGTGGGGATAACCTCCATCACGATGATGTACAGCCTGCGCTCGCCGCGCACCCTGGCCGCCTGCAGGAAGTCCCTGCTGCGCAGCGTGAGCGCCTGCGCCCGCAGCTGCCGCGCCGTGTAGGACCAGCTGGTGACGGTGATGACCACGATAAGCAGCAGCGTGCCGCCGCCGTGCGCGTAGGCGGCGATCACGATCAGCAGCGGGAACAGCGGGATGACGAGCAGCACGTCGGTGAGCACGCCGAGCGAGCTATCCCACAGCCCGCCCAGGTAGGCGGCGGCTACGCCGACTAGGACGGCGATCCCGGTGGTGGCCAGCCCGACCGTGAACGCGATGATCATCACGTTCCTGGTTCCCCACACCAGCTGGGCGAACATGTCCTGGCCGTAGGCGGTGGTGCCGAGCAGGTGAGCGGTCGACGGCCCCAGGTGCGGCTTGTAGGCGTCCAAGCTCGGGTTGTCGTGCGCGATCACCCCGGGAAACACTGCGACGAGGATGAAGAACACCAGCAGTACGGTGCCGACGGTGGCCTTGCGGTTCGACCGCACCGCGCGGCCCATCCGGGCCAGCGCGTGGCTGGCTGCCGGAAATGTCGACTGCCTCCGGGGCTCGCCAGCCGGCTGGCCGAGGGACAGCGGGATGGACATGGCTAGCTCGCCGTCCTCGTCCGCGGATCGAGGACCGCGGTGGCGATGTCGGCGATCAGGATCGCCACCAGCACCGCCACCGTGATGAGCAGGAACAGCGCCTGCATCAGCGGGTAGTCCTCGCCCTGCACCGCCTGCAGCAGCATGAACCCCACGCCAGGGTAGTTGAACACGTACTCGATCAGGATGGCGCCGCTGACCACGAAGCCCAGCGACATGGCGAAGCCGGTCAGGTTCGGCAAGATCGCGTTGCGGGCCGCGTAGTCGAGCATGATCCGCCAGCCGGGCAGGCCCTTAGCGCGGGCCATCCGGACATAGTCTTCGGCCAGCGTGGTGATCATCGTGTTCCGCATGGTCAGGATCCAGGTGCCGATCAGCGTGATCAGCAGCGCCATGGCCGGCAGGATGGCGTGATTGATCACGTCGCCGATGAAGCTCAGCGTGAGACCCGGGGTGGCGCCGGTGACGTTGTAGCCGCCTACGTACGGCAGCCAGTGCAGGCTGATGCCGAACACGAGCACCAGCACCATGGCCACCCAGAAGTACGGCACCGCCGAGGCGATCACGAACACCGGCGGCAGCACGCTGTCCAGCCGCCCGCCGCGGCGCCAGGCGGCGACGATGCCCAGCCCGGTACCGAGCGCGAAGGCAAGCACCGTGCTCACGCCCACCAGGCCGAGCGTCCACCAGATCGCGCTGCCGATGACCGAGGTGACCGACGCCGGGTAGAAGTCCAGCGAGGTGCCGAAGTTGCCCGTCACCACCTGGTGCAGGTAGCTGACGTACTGCGAGGGCAGGCTCGCGCGGGAGTTGACGCCGAACAGGATCTCGAGCGCCTTCAGCGACTGCGGGGTGAGCTCGCCGTGGAACTTGGCCATCATGGCCAGCGCCGGGTTGCCCGGCATCAGCCGCGGCAGCAGGAAGTTGAGGGTCAGCGCCGCCCACAGCGTCAGGACGAAGAAGCCGAGGCGGCGTAGTGCGAATCTCAAGCTGGTTCCCCTGGGTCAGGCGGGGTTGGGGGTGAGCCCAACCCCGCTCCCGTCGCTAGCGAGGCTTGAGGTGCAGCAGCACCTGCTCGTTGTCCGGATAGGCCCATACTGGCGGCTGCGCGTACGGGTCGCTAGGGGTGGGCCAGCCGGAGAAAGCCGCCGTGTCGTACTGGTACCAGTCCACCCCTTCGGTGATCGGGATGATCGGCACCTGGGCCAGCATGACCTGCTCGAGCTGGTCGATGATGGAGTGCTGG
>Ga0335073_10010778_pt1 | contig 12853 bp, 12 predicted proteins | sample Lox_Sample_22_FD_207093 | JGI IMG/M metagenome (GOLD analysis project Ga0335073, IMG submission 207093) | Soil microbial communities from Loxahatchee National Wildlife Refuge, Florida, United States - Lox_Sample_2.2 | ecosystem: Environmental > Terrestrial > Soil > Wetlands | place: USA...
ACGCGGTGCCGTCGGCGGTCCGGGCCTGGCTGGACGCCCGCGCCCCGCACGAAGCCACGGTCGAGGACACTGTCACCACGGTCCGTTCGGCCGCCGATGGTTTTTGCGAGCAACACGGGGTCACGCTTAACGTGCGCCAGGAGTCGTTCACCCCGCTCGTGCGTTTCGACCAGGCCCTGCGGGACCGGATCGCCGCCGCCCTGACCGCGGCGGGCGTCAGCGCCCCGGTGCTGTCCACCGCCGCCGGCCACGACGCCGGCATCCTCGCCACCCGCCTCCCCACCGCCATGCTGTTCGTCCGCAACCCCACCGGCATCTCGCACTCGCCCGCCGAGCACGCCGAGCTAGCCGACTGCGAAGCCGGCGTCCGCGCGCTGGCCGCCGTCCTGGAAAACCTGGCCGGATGACCCGGCGCTGGCTCGCCACCCAGGCCTGGCTCCCGGGCCAGGGCGTCCAGCGCAACGTTCTCATCGAAGCTGACGGAGACCGCTTCACCTCGGTCACCCCCGCCGCCGAAGCACCTCCCGGCACCACCCGCCTCCCCGGCCTCACGCTGCCTGGCTTCGCCAACGCGCACTCGCACGCCTTCCACCGGGCGCTGCGCTCGACCACCCAGGCCGGTCGCGGCACGTTCTGGACGTGGCGCGAGCGCATGTACGCCGTCGCGGCCCGGCTGGACCCGGACAGCTACCGGCTTCTGGCCCGGGCCGTCTACGCCGAGATGGCGCTGGCCGGGGTGAGCTGCGTGGGGGAGTTCCACTACCTGCACCACCAGGCCGGCGGGCAGCCCTACGCCGACCCCAACGCGATGGGCCGGGCCCTGGTCCAGGCGGCCGCCGAGGCGGGCCTGCGCGTGACCCTGCTCGACACGTGCTACCTGGCGGGCGGCCTGTCGTCCCAGGGCCCGCTGCCGCTGGCCGGACCCCAGCTGCGGTTCGGCGACGGCGACGCCGCTCGCTGGGCGGCGCGCGTCACCGAACTGGGCTGCGACGAACACGGCATGATCGCGCCGGACGCCCAGGCCGGCGCGGCTATCCATTCGGTCCGCGCGGTCCCCAGCGAGCAGATGCACCCGGTCGTGGCCTGGGCCCACCGGTTCGGCGCTCCGCTGCACGTGCACATGTCCGAACAGCGGGCCGAGAACGAGGCGTGCCACGAGGTGTACGGGATGTCGCCGACCCGGCTGCTGTACGAGCAGGACGTGCTCGGCCCGCGGACCTCCGTCGTGCACGCGACCCATGTCGATGACGGTGACGCAGAACTGCTCGGCGGCGGCCGGACGTTCGCCTGCCTGTGCCCCACCACCGAGCGTGACCTCGGCGACGGCCTGGCCCCGGCCCGGGCGCTGGCCGCGGCGGGCTGCCCGCTCACCCTGGGCAGCGACAGCCACGCCGTGATCGACCTCCTCGAGGAGGCGCGCGGCGTCGAGTACGCCGAACGCCTGGCCCGCCAGGCCCGCGGCCACTTCACCGCCGAAGCCCTGCTGCGCGCCGCGACCACGGACGGCCATACCAGCCTGGGCTGGCCCGACGCGGGCGAGATCGCCCCCGGCCGCCGGGCCGACCTGGTCGCCGTGTCCCTGGACAGCGTGCGGACCGCGGGCGCCGCGCAGGGCATGGCCCTGGAAGCGGCGGTGTTCGCCGCCTCCGCGGCCGACGTCACCGACGTGGTGATCAGCGGCCGCGACGTGGTCCGCGACGGCGCGCACCTACTGGTGCCCGACGTCCCCGGCGACCTCGCCCGCTCAATCCGCGCGGTCCTTAGCTGAGAATGGGCCCTATGACAGACATTCCTTCCGTAGACCTCGGCGGCGGCGCCCTCATGCCGATGGTGGGTTTCGGTACCTGGCAGCTCGCCGGCCGGCGTGCCTACGATCCGGTCCGGTACGCCCTGGAGGTCGGCTACCGGCACATCGACACCGCCACCATGTACCGCAACGAGAGCGATGTCGGCCGGGCGCTCCGCGACAGCGGCGTGGACCGCGGCGAGGTGTTCATCACCACCAAGCTGCCGCCAAGCAACGCCGGCCGGGCCCGGGCCACCCTGGCCGAGAGCCTGCGCGCCCTCGGTACCGACTATGTCGACCTGTGGCTGATCCACTGGCCGCCGCGCCGGGGCGCCTCGGTGCCCCTGTGGCGGGAGTTCCTCGCCCTGCGCGACGAGGGCCGGTGCCGCAGCGTCGGGGTCAGCAACTACGACATCGCCCAGATCGACGAGCTCACCGCCGCGACCGGAGAGCAACCCGCCGTCAACCAGATCCCGTGGAGCCCCGCCCAGCACGACCCGGCGCTGCTCGCCGCCCACGCCGACCGCGGCATAGCGGTCGAGGGCTACAGCTCCCTGAAGGGGACCCGCCTCGGCGATCGCGTCCTCGCCGAGATCGCCGCCCGCCACGGCGTCACCCCCGCCCAGGTCGTCCTTCGCTGGCAGCTGGAACACAACATCACCGCCATCCCCAAGTCCTCCCACCCCGACCGCATCAAGTCGAACTTCGACCTGTTCGGCTTCTCGCTCACGCCCGAAGAAGTCGCCAGGCTCGACCGCCTCTAGCACGCCCGCCAGCCCTCCATGACCCGCTCCCCGCCGCGGCCGGGCATTATCCCGCAACTAGTTGCGGATGGCAAGTGGTTGTCCACAGGCATGGGTATCGACGCCGAGTTATCCACAGGGAGCGGGATGGGCCGGCGATCCGGGCGGGGGAGCGGCGACCGTGGAGGGACCGGCGGCGTCGGGCCGCCGGGCATCCCAAGGAGGATCGTCATGAGCCAGGGCGGATACGTGACGCTCGTGGGCTTCGTCGCCCAGGACCCGAAACAGCGCGAGATCAAGGAAGGCGTGCTGGTCACCGACCTGCGCGTGGGTACTACCCCCCGCGTGCTGGACCGGGTGACCGGTGAGTGGCGCGACGGCGTTACCTCGTACTACGACGTCAGCTGCTGGCGCCGGCTGGGCGACCACGTGCGGGCCAGCCTGCACAAGGGCGACCCCGTCCTGGTCAAGGGCAAGATCCGGGCCCGCACCTGGGTCGATAAGTCGGGCGTGACCCGGACGGTGTACGACATCATGGCCGACACCGTCGGGCACGACCTGAATCGCGGCGTCGCCAATTACCTGCGGCCGGACCGCCGGCCGCCCGCGACCGAAGGCGATCCGGCCGCCGAAGCGACCCGGGACATGACCGGGGACCAGGACATGATCGATGACGAGGCGATCGAACAGTTCGGACGCGAACTCGACGGCCTCGGCGAAGCCGAAGTCGCGACGCAAGCTCTCGCAGAGGGCGAGGCGGCCGACGCTCAGCCAGTGCCCTTCTGAGAGCTAGATCCAGATAACGCCTCGCACTGGTCTACTCTCCTCAGCTCGGGTGCCGCACGGAGCGGGTACGCACGGCATCGTAGCGTAGCCGCTCCAGCGGCACCAACCGCGTCAGCCAACCTACTGGCTTGGCGGCGCGTCGGCACTCATCGCATCCTCGTCGCCGTGACCTGCGCGCTCAGTTTCCTGCTGCTCTTGGTGGCCCTGCCGCCGGTCATCTTGCTACAGCGCAGCCTCATGCACCAGCAGCTGGCCGCGCCGCCCGCACCGACCCCAAGACCGGGCTGCTGAACGCCACCGCCTGGCAGCGCGAGGCCGATGCGGAGGTCATCCGGGCGCTGCGGGCCGGCACTCCGCTGTCCCTGCTGCTCGTCGACGTCGATCACTTCAAGCAGGTCAACGACAGCCACGGCCACCTCATCGGGGATGACGTGCTGCGCGCGCTGGCCACCGAGCTCCGCCAGCAGGTCCGCGAGTCGGACGTCGTGGGCCGGTTCGGCGGGGAGGAGTTCACCGTCCTGCTGCCCGGAACCGACGGCGACGGGCCCTGCCGGATCGCCGAGCGGCTGCGCAGCAGCGCGGGCCTGCTCAGCGTGGCCGCCGACCCCAAGACCGACCCCAAGACCGACCCCACGACCGACGCCAGGATCAGCGTCACGGTCTCGATCGGGGTGGCCGTGCTCGGCCAGCACGGCAGCGACCTGTTCGAGCTGCTCGCGGCGGCCGACCTGGCCCTGTACCGGGCCAAGGACGCGGGCCGGAACCAGGTCCGCCTGTACGCCCCGGGAGAGTGACGAGGCAACCGGCGCGTGCCCGTAGGCTTGAGTACATGCCGGAGTTCATTTATCAGATGCGCGCCGTGCGCAAGGCGCACGGCGACAAGGTCATCCTCGACAACGTCACGCTGGCGTTCCTGCCCGGCGCGAAGATCGGCGTCGTGGGCCCGAACGGCACCGGCAAATCGACCCTGCTGCGGATGATGGCCGGCCTGGAGCAGCCGTCCAACGGCGAGGCACGCCTGATGCCCGGCTACACCGTGGGCCTGCTCGCCCAGGAGCCGCAGCTAGACGAGACCAAGACCGTGCTCGGCAACGTCGAGGACGGCGTGGCCGAGACCAAGCGGCTGCTCGAGCAGTACAACGAGGTCGCCGAGAAGATGGCGACCGACTACTCCGACGAGCTGCTCGAGGAGATGGGCCGCCTGCAGGAGCTGCTCGACCACAAGGACGCCTGGGACCTGGACAGCCAGGTCGAGCAGGCCATGGACGCGCTGCGCTGCCCGCCGCCCGACGCCGAGGTGGCTGGTCTGTCCGGCGGCGAGCGCAGGCGGGTCGCGCTGTGCCGTCTCCTGCTGTCCCAGCCGGACCTGCTGCTGCTCGACGAGCCCACCAACCACCTGGACGCGGAGAGCGTGCAGTGGCTGGAGCAGCACCTGGAGAAGTATCCCGGCACCGTCGTCGCGGTCACCCACGACCGGTACTTCCTGGACGACGTAGCCCAGTGGATCCTCGAGCTTGACCGCGGCCACGCCTACCCGTACGAGGGCAACTACTCGACCTACCTGGAGACCAAGGCCGCCCGGCTGAAGGTCGAAGGGGCCAAGGACGCCAAGAAGCGCAAGCGGCTGGACGACGAGCTCGAATGGGTCCGGTCCAGCCCGAGGGCGCGCCAGGCCAAGAGCCGGGCCCGGCTGCAGCGCTACGAGGAGATGGCCGCCGAGGCCGACCGGAACCGCAAGCTGGACTTCGAGGAGATCCAGATCCCGCCGGGCCCCCGCCTGGGCAGCGTGGTGGTCGAGGTCAGTCATCTGGTCAAGGGGTTCGGCGACCGGTGCCTGTTCGAAAACCTCTCGTTCAGCCTGCCCCGTAACGGCATCGTCGGCGTCCTCGGCCCGAACGGCGTGGGCAAGACCACCCTGTTCAAGATGATCGTCGGCGAGGAAAAGCCGGACGAGGGCACGATCCGGATCGGCGAGACGGTCAGCATCTCCTACGTCGATCAGGACCGCGCCCGCATCGACCCGAACAAGAACGTCTGGGAGGTGATCTCGGACGGCGAGGCGCACATCCGCGTGGGCAACGTCGAGATCCCCAGCCGCGCGTACGTGGCCGCGTTCGGGTTCAAGGGCGCGGACCAGCAGAAGCCGGCCGGCGTGATGTCCGGCGGCGAGCGGAACCGGATGAACCTGGCCCTGACCCTCAAGCAGGGCGGCAACCTGCTCCTGCTCGACGAGCCGACCAACGACCTCGACGTGGAGACGCTGGCCAGCCTGGAGAACGCGCTGCTGGAATTTCCCGGCTGCGCGGTCATCACCAGCCACGACCGCTGGTTCCTGGACCGGGTGGCCACGCACATCCTGGCCTGGGAAGGCGGCGCGAACTGGTTCTGGTTCGAGGGCAACTTCGAGTCCTACGAGAAGAACAAGATCGAACGCCTCGGCGCCGAGGCCGCCCGGCCGCACCGCGTCACCTACCGCAGGCTGACCCGCGGCTAGGCTCGCTGTCCCAGGCGACGCCGCAGTTCGGCCAGCTCAGCCTCGGGCACATCGATCCTGAACGGGACGAGCTCGGCCATGTCTTGACCCTATTAACATTCGAGCCATGACCATCGAGCCGGACACCAAGGACTGGACCTGGGTACTGCGGCGGCCGTGTCCCGAGTGCGGATTCGACACCCAGAGCTTCGCCGTGGCCGCCGTCCCGGAGATGATCGTGGCCAAGGCGGCGGCCTGGCGGGACATGCTGACCGGACCCGGGGATCTGCGCCGCCGCCCGACGCCGGGCAAGTGGTCCGCGGTCGAGTACGGCTGTCACGTCCGCGACGTGTTCCTGCTGTACGACCGGCGGCTCGAGCTGATGCTGACCGTCGATGACCCGCTGTTCCCGAACTGGGATCAGGACGCGACCGCGGTCGCGGACCGCTACCAGGACCAGGATCCCGCCGCGGTCGCCGTGGCCCTGCCGGTCGCCGGGCAGGCCCTGGCCGGCCGGTTCGCCGGCGTGACCGGCGGCCAGTGGCAGCGGACCGGCCGGCGCAGCGACGGGGCCAGCTTTACCGTCGAGACCTTCGCCCGCTACCTGATCCACGACCCCATCCACCACCTCTACGACGTCACCGGCCAGCGCGCATGACAAGCGCTCCGGGCTGTATTTTCTTCGCACCATGCGCCCCCTTCTCAAGGGCGGCTCGTTGCCGTCACCCTGTGGAAGTGGACCGGCCGCAACTTCATATCGGGTCGGACCCACATCACCAGCGGGTGACATCAGCCCTCAGGATGAGGAACTCCACCCCAAGTCGCAGCTAAAGATCGCCTCTGCCGCCGACGCGCTCCCTAGCGCCTTCCGGGTTATCTGGACCCAAGGAAAGAAACCTACGGAAGGACACGGGGATGATCGAGGCACGGGGCCTATCGAAACGTTACGGGGACAAGCTAGCCGTCGACGACCTGTCGTTCACGGTCCGGCCCGGCCGGGTGACCGGCTTCCTGGGCCCGAACGGGGCGGGCAAGACCACGACCATGCGGATGATCCTCGGGCTCGACCGCCCGACCGCCGGGTCGGTCACGGTCAACGGCCAGCCGTTCGCCGAGTTGTACAGCGCGATGCGCGAGGTCGGCGCGCTGCTGGACGCCAAGGCGGTGCATGGCGGCCGCAGTGCGTATAACCACCTGCTGTGCCTGGCCGAGACCAACAGCATCCCGCGCAGCCGGGTCGACGAGGTCATCGGCATCGTCGGGCTGGAGGACGTGGCTCGCAAGCGGTCCAAGGGCTTCTCGCTCGGCATGAGCCAGCGGCTCGGCATCGCCGCGGCCCTGCTCGGCGACCCGGACGTGCTCATGTTCGACGAGCCGGTCAACGGCCTGGATCCGGAGGGCATCCGGTGGATCCGGCTGCTCATGCGGTCCCTGGCCGCCGAGGGCCGCACGGTGTTCGTCTCCAGCCACCTGATGTCGGAGATGGAGAACACCGCGGACCACCTCATCGTCATCGGGCGCGGCAAGCTGATCGCGGACTGCCCGATGGCCGAGTTCACCGCCGACGGGACGGCGCTGGCCACGACCGTGAAGACCCCGGACGACCAGCAGCTGGCCAAAACGGTCACCGCGGCCGGCGGCCGGCTGGAACGGGGCGAGGCCGACCAGGAGTTCACCGTCCGCGGCCTGTCCGCCGAGCAAGTCGGAGCGCTCGCGCGAGACCACGGCATCCTGCTGTACTACCTCGCTCCGGCAAGGATGTCCCTGGAGGAGGCGTTCATGGAACTGACCGCGGACAGCGTGGAGTACCAGGCCAAGACGGGAGCCCAGAAATGACCACGGCCGCCATAACCGTCCGCACCCGGGCCGTCCCCGCCGCAGCCAAACGGCCCGGCCTGCCGGGCACGCTGCGCTCGGAACTGACCAAGATCCTCTCGGTCCGTTCCACCTACTGGACACTGCTGGCCTTCATGGCGGCGAGCATCGGCTGGGCGGTGCTGGACTGCGCGGGCATTGCCTCGCACGGACATGGCCCGGGCTTCAACGCGGCGGAAGCGAGCCTGACGGGGCAGGTCGCCCTCGGCGAGCTGATCATCGTGGTGCTCGGCGCGCTGGTCATCACCTCGGAGTACTCCACCGGGATGATCCGCACCTCGCTGGCGGTGATGCCGCGCCGCGGCGTGCTGTACGCGTCCAAGGCGATCACGTTCGCCGCCGTCACGCTGGCCCTCGCCCTGATCACCAGCTTCGTCGACTTCTTCGTCGGGCAGGCCATCCTGTCCGGCAAGCACTACAGCACCACGCTGGGCGCACCCGGCGTGCTGCGCGCGGTGCTGCTGTCGGCGGCGATCGTCACCGTGTTCGGGCTATTCGCCTACGGCGCCGGCGCGATCATCCGGAACACCGCGGGGGCGATCAGCGCCATCCTCGGGTTTATCTTCCTGATCCCGCTGCTGGCCCAGGCCCTGCCGAACGCCTGGTTTGCGGACCTGCAACGGTGGCTCCCCGGTGGCGGGGCGCTCGAGCCCATCGCCAGGTCCGCGCCCCCGATCGACGGCCACCTGTTCTCCGCCTGGGGTGAGTTCGCCGTGTTCTCCGGCTACGCGGCGGTCCTGCTCGCCGTCGGCGCCTGGTTGTTCATCCGCCGCGATGCGTGACGCAGCCGACCATGCGTGACACGACGGCGCAGGTCCAGGCTGGTTACCCTGGATCCGTGGAAGGGGTCTACGCCTGGCTGCGCCGTCACCCGTGGCTCGTGGACGGGACGCTGGCGGCCGTCCTGCTGGCCGGCTCCGCCAACGCCTACCTCGAGGACCTCGCCGTCCTGCCGGCCAGCCTCGCGCTGGCCGGCACGGTGGCGGTACGCCGGCGCTTCCCGGTCAGCGCCTACGCCGTGGCACTGGCCATCGGCGTCGCCCAGGTCGTCGTCGGCATCGGGCCGACCTTCACCGGCAGCCCGCTGCAGCCCACGTTCGCCGACGCCGGCATCCTGGTCCTGCTCTACACCGTCGCGGCCGAACGGCCCCGGCGGGTCTCGCTGCCGGGCCTGGCGGCGTGCGTGGCGCTGTTCCTGGCCGTGGTCACGCGGTACAACCCGGGCGGGAACCAGCCCCCGCACGCGCTGGAGTTCTTCCTCGTGACCGCCTTGCTCTACCTGCTCGCCCCGGTCAGCGCCTGGGTGCTCGGCGACTCGATGGGCACCCGGCGGGCCTACTCCGTCGCGCTGGAGGAACGCGCCGTCCGAGCCGAACAGGAACGGGACGCCCAGGCCCAGATCGCCGCCGCGGCCGAGCGCGCCCGCATCGCCCGGGAGCTGCACGACGTGATCGCTCATAACCTCAGCGTCATGGTGGCGCAGGCCGACGGGGGCGCCTACGCCTTTGACGCCACCCCCGAGCGATCACGTCAGGCCCTGGCCGAGATCGGGCGCACCGGCCGCCAGGCCCTGTCCGAGATGAGCAGCCTCCTGGGGATCCTGCGGACCGATCCGGAGACGGCGGCGCCCCTCACCCCCGCTCCCGTCGCGCCCGAGATAGAACAGCTGGTGACCCAGGCCCGCGAGGCCGGCATGCGCGTCAGCCACACCGTAGAGGGCGCCGTCCGGCCGCTGCCCGGCGGCCTGTCGCTCGCCGCGTACCGGATCGTGCAGGAGGCGCTCACCAATGTCCGCAAGCACGCCGGCCCGGAGGCGGCGGCGGAGGTGACGCTCCGCTACGGCCCGCACGAGCTACTGGTCCGCGTGGCCGACGACGGCCGCGGTACCGCCGGGCTGCCGCGCTACGGCGCACCAGCGACGGAGGACCCCAGCGGTCACGGGCTAGCCGGGATGCGCGAACGAGCGGCCGTGTACGGCGGAACGGTCCAGGCCGGACCGCGCCCCCGCACCGGCTTCGAGGTGACCGCCCGGCTGCCGCTGCCGGGCAGCATCGTCTCCCGGGGGGCCGCGTGAGCATCCGGGTCCTGCTCGTCGACGACCAGGACCTGGTCCGGGCCGGGTTCGCCATGGTGCTCGGCAGCCAGCCCGACCTCGCGGTCGTGGGCGAGGCGGCCGACGGGGCCGCCGCCGTCCGGCTGGCCCGCGAGATCCCGGCCGACGTCATGGTCATGGACGTGCGCATGCCCGGAATGGACGGCGTGGCCGCCACCCGAGAGATCTGCCGGGCCGCCGAACGGCCCCGGGTCCTCGTCCTCACCACGTTCGACCTGGATGAGTACGCGTTCGCCGCGCTGCGGGCCGGCGCCAGCGGGTTCCTGCTGAAGTCGGCGCCGCCGGAGGAATTCCTGTACGCGATCCGCAGCATCCACGAAGGCGACTCGGTGGTGGCTCCCTCCACCACGCGCCGCCTGATCGGCCGCTTCCTGCCGCACCTACCCTCCGCCGGCCCGGACCGCAAAGATCACGAAGGCCTCGCCGAGCTCACCGCCCGGGAACGCGAGGTGCTGACCCAGGTCGGCTCCGGCCTGTCCAACACCGAAATCGCCGGGCTGCTGCACATCTCCGAGGCCACGGTCAAGACCCACGTCGGCCACATCATGGCCAAGCTCGGCCTGCGCGACCGGATCCAGGCCGTCGTCTACGCCTACGAGACCGGCCTCGTCCGGCCGGGCGCGGGTCGGCACTAGGTCGTGCTAGCCGTACCTGAAGTGCGCGGCTGGCACGATCGACCGGGTGGCGGGCGGGCCCGCAGTATCGGGGTATGAAACAAGAAATAGCTATCGCCTACGGCCAACCGGCCGCCATCATGGACGACAATCAGAACATGACCGAGCCGGCCGCGTCACCGGCCTGGGGGGCGCCCTTCGCGAAGCGAGCCTGGGCCGAACTCCGCTACGCGCTCGTCACCCTCCCGCTGTCCATCGCCGCCGTCGTCTTCATCGTGCCCATGCTGTACAACGGGATCCTGTGGGCGGCCTCTGCGGACGGCGTCTGGAAGCTCGGCGCGGCCAGCCGCTCCCTCGCGCGCAAGCTGCTCGGCGAGGACGTCCCGGCCTCGCCGCGGCCGCGGTCTACGGCGGGCCACAAGGTGCGGACGAAGGACGGCGCCCGCCTCGAAACGGTCGTGAAGGAGGCCGGGGGGACGGCGCGGGTATGGGAGGGGCAGCCCGGGGTCACCGTCAGGAGGCTTCCGCCCTCACGGATCGCCGAACTGGCCGCCGCGGCGGGCATCACGATCGACGAGATGCAGCCGAGGAATGCGTGGCTCAACTGGATGGACGGACGGGCGACCGACCGGGTCACCTGGCGGGCACGTGCCTACTTCGGGCTCAAGCTGCCGCTCGCGGTAGTCGGCCTGGTCGTCGCCGCGGTCTGCTGGCTCGGCGGGCTGTATTACCTGACCGCCCCGGTCTGGTGGTCGCTCGGGCTGCACAGCACGTTGGGTTTCCGCATCACGACCCTCGGCTTCGCGTTCGGCCTCTGCCCGCTCGGCGTGGCCCTGCTCGCCACCGGACCAGGGCTCCTGCACGGCGTCACGAACGTCGACTGCTGGCTCATCCGCAGCCTGCTTGGCCCCAGTTCGCCGGCCGAGCGGATCCGTGCCCTTAAGGAGAGCCGGGCCAGCGTCGTCGAGGACGCGGCCGCGCGGCTGCGCAGCATCGAGCGGGACCTGCACGACGGCGCGCAGGCGCAGCTCGTGGCCCTGTCCATGAAGCTGGGCCTGGCCCGGGACAAGCTCCAAGACGACGGGCAGGTGGACCTGGCGCGGGTGACCGGGCTGGTCGAGGACGCCCACCGCGGCATTCTCGAGGCCATCATCGACCTGCGCACGCTGGCCCGCGGCATCCATCCGCCGGTCCTGGACCAGGGCCTCGCCGACGCGCTGGCCACGCTCGCCACGCGCAGCGCCGTCCCGGTCGAGCTGGTCACCGACATCCCGGAGCGGCCGTCGGACGCGATCGAGACCATGGCGTACTTCTCAGCCGCCGAACTGCTCACCAACGTGGCCAAGCACAGCGGTGCCCGGCACGCGACCCTGGAAGCCGTGCACGTCCCGGGGTTGCTCCGGGTCCGGGTCACCGACGATGGACTGGGCGGCGCCCGTCAGGTGCCCGGCGGCGGCCTGTGCGGGCTGGCCGACCGGGTCCGTGCCGTGGACGGCCGCGTGGACATCGACAGCCCGCGCGGCGGCCCCACCACGGTGACCGTCGAACTGCCCTCCCGCGCCTGAAAGGCAACCGGTCAGCATGCGCATCGTCATCGCCGAGGACGCCGCCGTGATCAGGGCCGGGCTAACCGAGATCCTCACCGACCGCGGACACGAGATCGTGGCCGCGGTCGGCGACGCCGAGGCGCTCAAGGACGCGGTGACCGCCTACCAGCCCGACGTCGCCATCGTCGACGTACGGATGCCGCCCAGCCACACCGACGAGGGCCTGCGCGCGGCGATCGCGATCCGCCGCGACCACCCCGGCGTCGGCATCCTGGTGTTCTCCCAGTACATCGAGACCCGGTACGCCGCCGACCTGCTCGCCGGGCGCTCCGGCGGGGTCGGCTACCTGCTCAAGGACCGGGTCGCCAACGTCGCCGAGTTCACCGACGCGATCACCAGGATCGCCGCGGGCGGCACCGCGCTGGACCCCGAGGTGGTCAGCGGCCTGCTGAGCGCCAGCCGTCACGCCAGCACCCTAGGCGCGCTAACCACGCGCGAGCAAGACGTTCTCGCCCTCATGGCCGAGGGCCGGTCCAACAGCGCCATCGCCGACCGCATCTTCGTTTCCGAGCGAGCCGTCGAAAAGCACATCAGCAACATCTTCACCAAGCTGGCCTTGCCGCCGTCCGACTCCGACCACCGCCGCGTCCTCGCCGTCCTCGCCTACCTCGGCACCTGAAGCCTCCGCGCGCGACGCGACCCGGTCGCCGATCATGATCGTGGCCAGTTCGCGTCAAATACGGCCCACTTCTGGCCATGATCATGAAAAACGGCGTGAAGCAGACACCAGTCAGGCCGGGGTCAGGCCGAGGTCGCCGTGCCCGTGCGCTGGCTCCACGTTGACCAGGCTGTGCGCGGCCATCACCAGGTAGTCCCACAGCTGCGCGTCCAGCGCGTCGTCCAGAGCCAGCTCGTC
>Ga0335073_10010779_pt1 | contig 12853 bp, 10 predicted proteins | sample Lox_Sample_22_FD_207093 | JGI IMG/M metagenome (GOLD analysis project Ga0335073, IMG submission 207093) | Soil microbial communities from Loxahatchee National Wildlife Refuge, Florida, United States - Lox_Sample_2.2 | ecosystem: Environmental > Terrestrial > Soil > Wetlands | place: USA...
GGCTCACTCGTCCCCGAGGTGCTCCTTCACGACCGCGGTCTCGCCCGGGCGTATCTCCACCGTGAGCTGCCGGTCGACGTGCAAGGTCGCGTTGACCAGCCGGACGTGGTGCCGGCCGGCGGAAAGCTCCAGCGGCCGCAGGGGCGTGGTGCCGATGGGCTGGTCGTCCACCACCACCTCCGCCCAGGGGACGACGCGAAAGGCGAGCAGGCCGGGGGCCTCGGCGGCGCGGGCAGCGTGACGGCGCGCGGGCTTCGCGGTTTCGGAGGACGTGGGGCGCGGCGGGACTGCGGGGCTCGGTGTCAGCGCAGCCTCCACGGGCTGGGAGCGTGCGACCGGGGGAGGAGGTGCAGGAAGTGGAGGTAGGGCCGCGGGCGGCGGCGCCGGGCTCGGGATCGTGGCGACCTCGTGGGACGCGGGGGGCGATCGTCCTCCGAGCGCGTGGACGGCGAAGGCGCCCGTGGCCACCGAGGCGAGCGCGGCCCCGGCGATTCCCCACCGCCAGGCCGACGCCGGCCGGCTCGGCGCGGCGCGCGGATGCTCTCCCGACACGGTCGTACCGCGCGAGGGCTCGGCCGGGTCGGAAGGCCGTGGGCGGGCGCGTCCGTCCCGCGTGGCACCGGTGGGAAACGGGACGTCGGCGCCGGACGGCGTGGCGGTGCGCATCTCGCCTGACTGCAGCGCCCGGGAGAGCAGGCGATCGGGGTCGCTGTTCTCGGGGAACTGGGCGGCGAGGTAGTCGGAGAGGGCCGCCGAGCTCGCGACCAGGCCGGCGCGCGCCACGCCCGCGTCCAGGTCGAGCTGCATTTCCCGGGCGCTCGCGTAGCGGCGTTCGAGGTTCTTCTCCAGGGCGCGGCGGGCGATGGCCGCGAGCCAGCCGGGGACGTGCGGGGCTCGCTCGTCGAGCGGCTGCGGGTCGGTCGCGAGGATGCGCTGCACCACCGCGGGCTCGCTGTCGCCGGTGAAGGGCTTGGCGCCGCAGCACATCCAGTAGAGGACGACGCCCAGCGCCCAGATGTCGGCGCGGCGATCGACCGGTTGCCCGAGGAGCTGCTCGGGCGGCATGTAGCTGAACTTTCCCTTCAGCTGACCGGCGCGGGTGCGCCCCTCCGTGGACGTCGCCTTGGCGATGCCGAAGTCCACGACCTTCACGAGGCCGCTGTAGGTGACGAGGATGTTCTCCGGGGACACGTCGCGGTGGACGATCTGGAGGGGGCGGCCTCCGTCGCCGCGCAGGTTGTGGGCGTGGTCGAGCCCGCCGCAGGCGTCCGAGAGGATCCGGCAGCAGAGCGCCACGGGGAGGGGCTCGCCGCGGCGCATCGCCTGGTGGATGACGCGCTTGAGGCTGCAGCCGTCGATGAACTCCATCGCCATGAAGTAGCTCTCGGAGGCCGGATCCTCGCCGAGCTCGATGATGGACACGACGTTCGGGTGGTTGATCTGCGCGGCCAGCCGGGCCTCGTCGAGGAACATGCGCACGAAGGCCTCGTCCCGGCCGTACTGGGGCAGGATGCGCTTGACGACGAGGGTCTTCACGAAGCCCTGCGGGCCGTCCTGGCGGGCGAGATACACCTCCGCCATCCCACCCGTGGCCAGCTTGCCGAGAAGCGTGTAGCGGCCGAGCCGTTCTCCGGGGATCACTCCCCACCAGTCATACAGGACGGAGCACGAGGAGTCAGGGCCCGCGGTTGACCGCTCCCGGCAGCCACTGTTAAGCCAGCAACCGTCCTGCACCGGGAGGGTGGCATGCGCGCGAAGTGGGCGAGGAGATTCCTGACACTCGGTATGGCTCTGGGCGTGGGCTGCGGCTCCCCTCCGCCGCCGGGGCCCGTCTCGACCGGCTCGGGGGCCTTCGGCATCATCACGTTGAACGGCAAGCAGCTCATGTACCTGCCGCTCCTCGAGCCCGCCTCGAACAGCGACGGCCAGATCGCGGTGGTCGACGTGGGCCAGGCTGGCAACGGGCTGTCCGGCGCGCCGGCCCTGGTGACCGACATCGACCTGGGCTGCCCGGTCTCGAAGATCGCCGGCTTCTGCCCCTCGGCCGACTTCGCCACCGCGACCTCGGCCGACGCCGACGTCGTCGTCGCCGCCAGCTCGTCGAGCCACCGCGTCTGGTTCATCGATCCGTCGAAGAACTCGGTCTCGGCGACGATCTCGCTGGACGCCTCGCTGGGGCCTCTGGCCGCCTCCGCCGGCAACTTCATCGTCACCGGCGTCGCGCTCGACGTCGCGAACCACCGCGCCATCCTGTCGGTGTCGACCGGCTTTTTGTTCGTGGACCTGAACAGCCACGCCGTCACGGGCAACGTGGCCGCGCCCGGCTCGGAGAACTTCGGTTTCGACCCGACGGCGGAGCTGTTGGTGGCGCCGTTCTACAGCTGCCCGGTGGACGGCGGCCCGTGCGACCTGCAGGGACCCACCGCCGCCGGCGTGAACGTGGTGAAGCTGGCCAGCGGCAGCGTCTACGCTTACGCGAACCCGGCGGAGGCCGACGCCGGCCAGGCGCCGCTGGGCGACTTCCACGCGCCCGATTCCGCGGCGATCGATCCGGGCACGGAGCTGGCGGTGGTGCCGCTCGAGTTCGGGGCGGCGACGGCGTTCCTCGACCTGTCGAACGCGGCGTACGACGACGGCTCGAAGAGCTTCACCGCGCCGCTCACGACGCTTCCCACGGCGGCCGGCGAGGACGAAGACGGCGTCGCGGTGGAGCCCACGAGCCACCTCGCCTTCTTCGAGCAGGAGTTCAAGGACACGATGGCGGTCGTGGACCTCACGCAGCTGGGCAAGGGATCGGACGGCGGCTTCCCCGCGACCGCGCAGGTCGAGGCGCAGATCCCCGACACGCCGGGAGGCGCGCCCTGGGAGAACCTGGGCGACCCGCACGGCGTCGCGGTCACGACGAGCGTGCAGGGCAGCAAGCCGGTGGGCTTCGTGGTCACCGACCCGGGCAGCGGATCGGTCTGGGTGGCGCGCGTCGATCTGCAGCAGTTCGTCGCGCTCGGATCGCAGGCCGTCGACGCCGGCGTGAGCTCGGCGGACGTGTCGGGGGCGGTGACGATGCTGGACGCGACGACCAAGGAATGAGCCGCGGCTGACCGAGCGTTGACCCTTTCCCCCGGCCCCTGCTATTCCGGCCGGACCCGGAGGAACTCGCCATGGCCCTCGCGCTCAAGCACGCCAATCTGAATCCCCGCAAGCTCCTCATCGATGGCAAGTGGGTCGACGCCCAGACCGGCAAGACGTTCCGGCCGATCAACCCGGCCACGGCCGAGCCGCTCTGCGAGGTGGCGCAGGCCGACGCGGCGGACGTGGACCTCGCGGTCAAGGCGGCGCGCCGGGCCTTCGACGAGGGGCCCTGGCCGAAGATGAACGGCGGCGAGCGCGGGCGCATCCTCTTCAAGCTCAGCGAGCTCATGTACGCGCGCGCCGACGAGATCGCCGAGCTCGAGACCATCGACGCGGGCAAGCCCATCTCGGAGAGCCGCAACGTGGACGTGCCGGTCGCGGCCGAGGTCATCCAGTACTACGCCGGCTGGGCGAGCAAGATCACCGGCGAGACCCTGCCCTCGCGCGGCGAGTCGTTCATCTACAACCTGCGCGAGCCGGTGGGCGTGGTGGGCGCCATCGTGCCCTGGAACTTCCCGCTGCTGCTCGCCATGTGGAAGGTGGGCCCGGCCCTCGCCACCGGCTGCACCATGGTGCTCAAGCCGTCGGAGACCACGCCTCTGTCGGTGCTGAAGATCGGCGAGCTCGCGCTCGAGGCGGGCGTGCCGCCGGGCGTGCTCAACGTGGTGCCGGGCCCCGGCCGCGCCGCGGGCAACGCGCTGGTGACGCACCCCGGCGTCGACAAGATCGCCTTCACCGGCTCGACGGCCGTGGGGCAGGAGATCATGAAGCTCGCGGCCGGGACGGTGAAGCGCGTCACGCTCGAGCTCGGCGGCAAGAGCCCGAACGTGGTCTTCGCGGACGCCGATCTCGAGGCCGCCGCGCGGGGCGCCGTCGCCGGCATCTTCTACAACAAGGGCGAGGTCTGCGCGGCCGGCTCGCGCGTGCTGGTCGAGCGCAAGGTGGCCGACGAGCTGGTGGAGAAGATGAAGGGGAGGGCGGCGAAGCTCACGCAGGGCGACACGCTCGATCCGAAGACGCGGCTCGGGCCCCAGATTTCGCAGGCGCAGCTCGAGAGCGTGCTGGGCTACGTCGCGAAGGGCAAATCCGAAGGGGCGCAGCTCGCGCTCGGCGGCGAGCGCAACGCGAAGGCCGGCCCGGGCTTCTTCCTGCAGCCGACGATCTTCGCGAACGCCTCGAACGAGATGACCATCGCGCAGGAGGAGATCTTCGGGCCCGTCGCGACGGTCATCCCCTTCGACGACGTGGAGCAGGCGATCGCGAAGGCCAACGGCACGCGCTACGGCCTCGCGGCCGGCGTGTGGACGCGCGACGTGAAGAAGGCGCACAAGGTCGCGCGCGCGATCAAGGCCGGCACGGTGTGGGTGAACACCTACAACCTGTACGACCCGGGCGCGTCGTTCGGCGGCTTCAAGCAGTCGGGCTTCGGGCGCGAGCTCGGGTCCGCGGCGCTCGAGGGCTACACCGAGCGCAAGACGGTGTGGATCGACCTCGCGTAGGGCACGCCGGGCGCTCCGCAGGCATTGACGCCGTTCGGCCGCCGAGCCGACGAGAACTGTCACTCACGGCGTACCCCTGGCGCCGCAAGCACCCGATGTTGCATGGTTCGGGCTTGGCCCGCTCCATGCACTTTCGAGGCTCGATGGTTCCGCACTGCGATAGCAGCCCCCGCCCGCAGCCCTGGCTGCTCGGGCTGGCTGAGCCGATCGAGGAGCGCTTGCCGCCCGAGCGGGTGCGCGCGCAGCCGTCGCCGCCCCCGCCATGGGTCTGGCCGCGGGCCGTCGCGGGCCTCGGCCGCTGGGTCGCGGACGCCGTGCTGCTGCTCGTGGGGCTGCGCGTCGGCCTCGAGCTCCTCGGCGCTTCCGGCCGCGCGGCCTTCGTCGCCGCCGCCCGGTGGCTCACGGCGCCGCTGATCGCGCCGTTTGCGGGGGCGCTGCCGGCGCTGACCGCCGGCGGCGTCACGGTCGAGGGAGACGACCTCCTCGCGCTCGCCTGCGCGCTCGCGCTCGCGTGGGCCGCGCACCGCCTGCACGAGCGCAGCGCCGCGCCGCGCGACCCCTGGAACTGAGCCGCGGCGCCTCGCGAGCGGGAGCCGCGCCGGCCGCGTTCAGTTTCGCGAAGTCCGGGGTCGTGCTACGCCATCGCCCCATGGGGTTCCCACTTTCGCTGTGGCCGGTGAGTCTTGTCCCGGCGCTGGCGGGCCTCTACCTCGCCGGCCGGCGCCTCGCCTGCGCCGCGGTTCCCGACGCTTCGCTCGGGCGCTGGCTGGCGCCGGGCCTGGGCCTGGCGCTGTGGCTCGTGGCGGCGCAGGCGCTGGGGCTCGCGTTTCACTCGTTCGGCGCCGCGCTCTGGGGCGGGACGCTCGCGGTCGCGGCCCTCGGCGTCGCGGGCGCCTTCCGGCGGCCCGCGGTCCCGCCGGGCGAGCCGCCCTCCCGCTGGATCTGGCTGGGCGTGGCGGTCGCCGTGGCCATCGGCCTGGCGGTCGTCTTCCCCGGCCAGCATTGCGACGACGTGGCCTGGAACGCGGGGCACTACTCGATCCCGATGGAGATGCTCAACGGCGTCTACCCGCCGCGCCACCTGGTCTTCCCCACCTACGAGCTGCGCTACCACTACGGCTTCGATCTGCTCTGCGCGCTGGTCGCGAGCCTCTTCCACCTGCGAATCGATCGGGCCGTGCAGTGGGTGACGGTGATCTGCTGGGCGTACGCCGTGGGGCTGCTCTGGCGGCTCGGCGAGCGGGTCGTCGGTCGCGCGCACGGCTGGATCGCCGTGCCGGCCGCCTTCGGGTGCGGGCTGCCGTTCCTGTGCGAATCGCGGACCTCGAAGTCGCTCGGCGACCACCTGACCGGCGCGGGGTGCACCATCGACAAGTTCTGGCTCGCGGGACCGCACGTGAGCGACTTCTTCGTGCAGCACCCCTGGACCCTGGGGATCCCGCTCGCGCTCTCTGCGCTGCTCTTGTTCGATCGCCGCGACCGCGGCGCCCCCTGGGGCTGGTACGCCGCCCTGGGAGTCGTCCTCGCGGCGCTGTCCTTCTCCGAGGTGGTGCTCTTCGCGTGCCTGGCGGTAGCCGGCTTCGGTGCCGCGGCGATCCAGGTGGAACGCGGGGACCGCCGGTCGCTCCTCCGGATGCTCCTGCTGGCCGTGGCGACGGCTGTGGTCGCGCGGGCGCTGCACGGCTTCTTTGCCTCCGCGGCGGAGCCGAGCGGGCTCCGCCTGACGTTCGCCCCGTTCTGGATCGGCAAGACGAGGACGGAGTGGCTGCTCTGGCACTTGTATTCCTTCGGCCTGCTCCTGCCGCTGGCCGTGGCCGGACTGTGGCTGCTGCGCTCACGGGGGTTGATCTACGCGATCATGGTGCTCGTGGGCCTGGCCGTGCTCAACACGTTCCAGTACGCGAGCTCGGGCGACATCGTGAAGTTCGCCATCGTCTGCAGGGTTCCGATGGGCGTGCTCGCGGCGGCCGCCCTGGCACGCTTCTGGGCTCGGCCGTGGGCCCCGGTGGCGCTCGCGCTCTCCGCGGCCGGAGGGGTCGCATGGGTGGCGCAGACCGCCCAGGCCGCCAGGCTGGCGGATGGCTGCTTCCTCGCCCCGCTGCCGACCGGAGACGATGCGCGTGCCGTCGAGTGGCTGCGGCGACACGCAGCCCCCGGCGAAGGGGTCTTCGGAACGGGCAGCATGGAGGCCTACGCCATCTGGGGAGGGGTGCCGATCAGCTTCCTCGACAACGGCGTGAAGACGTTTGGCTTCTCGCAGGCGCTGCTCGACCAGCGCGGCCGGCTGGAGAACGACAAGACGATCGCCCCCGAGGAGTTCGTGCGCCAGGGCTTCCCCTGGATGGTGGTGGCGGGCGCGCCCGACGCCCGCGTCGCTGGCTGGTTCAAGAGCGGGCAGGCACGTGTGGAAGTGAAGCTGGGGAAGCTCTCGATCCTGCGGTTGGGCGGGGGCTCCGGTTGAGCGCCGGCATCGGAACCGCTATAAGCGGCGCGCCAAGATGAGCGAGCCCTCCCGTGCGCCGGTGGCCGACGCCCCGCTCCTGAGCATCGTCATCCCCGTCTACAACGAGGCCGAGAACATCGTGCCGACCTTGTCGGCGCTGGGCTCGCTGGGCCTGCCGCCCCACGAGATCCTGGTGGTCTACGACCAGGACGAGGACACGACCTTGCCCGTCCTGAAGGCGCGGGCGAGGGAGTTCCCGCTGGCCCGGCCGGTCAAGAATCGCCGGGGCCGCGGTGCGCTCAACGCCATCCGCACCGGCTTCGACGAGGCGCGCGGGGAGGGGGTCGTGGTGGTGATGGCCGACATGGCCGACGACCTGCGCGGCCTCTTGCCGATGATCGAGGCCTTCCGGCAGGGCGCGGACGTCGTGTGCGGGTCCCGCTACATGCGGGGCGGGGCGCAGCGCGGGGGTCCGAAGCTGAAGGGGCTCCTCTCGCGCACGGCCGGCCTCTCGCTGCACGTCCTGACGGGCATCCCCACGCGCGACGTGACCAACAGCTTCAAGCTCTACCGGCGGGCGTTTCTGCAGACCGTCACCATCGAGAGCAGCGGCGGCTTCGAGATCGGCATGGAGCTGACGGTGAAGGCGTTCCTCGCCGGGCGCCGGGTCGCCGAGGTGCCGTCCGTGTGGACCGACCGCACCGCGGGCGAGAGCCGCTTCGACATGCGGCGCTGGCTCCCGCGCTACCTGGGATGGTACCTGTACGCGCTGCGCGGCCGCTTCGTGCGCAAGGACGGGCGATGAGCGACGAGCGTTTCGACAAGGTGGCGATCATCGGCGGCTGCGGCCACGTCGGCCTGCCGCTGGGGATTCTGCTCGCGACCGACGGGCGGCAGGTGTCGCTCGTGGACATCAACCGGTCCGTGGTGGACCTGGTGAACCGCGGGAAGCTGCCGTTCGTGGAGCGGGGCGGCGAGCAGCTCCTGGGGAAGGCCCTCGCCGCCGGCAAGCTGCGCGCGACCACCGAGTCGGCCGCCGTGGCCGAGGCGGCCGCGGTGGTGATGGTGACCGGCACGCCGGTCGACGAGCACCTGAACCCCAACGTGGGCATGCTCGATCGCATCATCGACGGCTACGCGGGACATTTGAAGGCGGGCCAGCTCCTGATCCTGCGCAGCACCGTGTACCCGGGCACCACCCAGCGGGTGGCGGCGCGGCTCGCCGAGCGGGGCCTCGCGCTCGACGTGGCCTTCTGCCCGGAGCGCATCGCGCAAGGCTTCGCGCTGGAAGAGAGCGCCAGGCTGCCGCAGATCGTCAGCGGGGTCACCCCGCGCGCCGCCGAGCGCGCCCGCGCCTTCTTCCAGGGGCTCGTGAACAAGATCCTGCAGCTCGAGCCGATGGAGGCCGAGCTGGCGAAGCTCTTCACCAACACCTGGCGCTACCTGAGCTTCGCCGCCTCGAACCAGTTCTACACGCTCGCGAACGACTTCGGCCTCGACTTCCACCACATCTACGACGCGATGGTGGCCGACTACCCGCGCATGGCGGGCTTCGCGCGGCCGGGCTTCGCGGCCGGCCCCTGCCTCTTCAAGGACACGATGCAGCTCGCGGCGTTCTCCAACAACTCGTTCTTCCTGGGCCACGCGGCGATGCTCGTGAACGAAGGGTTGCCGAACTACCTGGTGGGGCGGCTCAAGCTCCGCTACCGCCTCAAGGAATCGACCGTCGGCATCCTGGGCATGGCCTTCAAGGCCGACAACGACGACCCGCGCGAGAGCCTGTCGTACAAGCTGCGCAAGGTGCTCTCGTGGGAGGCCAAGGGCGTCCTGTGCAGCGATCCGTTCATCGCGGATCCCTCGTTCGTGAGCGCCGAGGAGCTGGTGCGGCGCAGCGACATCGTGATGCTGGGCACGCCGCACGCGGCCTACCGGTCGCTGGATCTCGGTGACAAGCCGTTCGTCGACGTCTGGAACCTGTGGGGCAAGGGAGCGCGGGTCTGACCATGAAGATCGTCGTCACCGGAGGCAACGGGTTCATCGCGGGCTACCTGATCACCGAGCTCCTGCAGGCGGGGCACGAGGTCGTCGCGCTCGACAACTTCTCGAAGTACGGCCGCGTGAAGAAGTCGTTCGAGACGCACGCTCATTTCAGGCTGGTGGAGGGCGACTGCAAGAACGTGGGGCTCCTCAAGGAGCTCTGCGCCGAGGCCGACCAGATCGTCGCCGGCGCCGCCATGATCGGCGGCATCTCCTACTTCCACACGATGGCGTACGACCTGCTCGCGGAGAACGAGCGCATCACCGCCGCGACCTTCGACGCCGCCATCTGGGCGCACGCGAACCGCAAGCTGCAGAAGATCGACGTGCTGTCGTCCTCGATGGTCTTCGAATCGGCGACCGAGTTCCCCACGCCCGAGGGCGCCCAGCGCCGCTCGCCGCCGCCGCTGTCGACCTACGGCTTCCAGAAGCTCGCGACCGAGTACTTCACGCAGGGCGCGCACGAGCAGTACGGCCTGCCCTACACGATCATCCGCCCCTTCAACTGCGTGGGCGTGGGCGAGCAGCGGGCGCTCACCGACAAGGAGATCTTCTCCGGCAACGTGAAGCTGGCGATGAGCCACGTGGTGCCGGACCTGGTGCAGAAGGTGCTCAAGGGCCAGGACCCGCTGCACCTCCTGGGCAACGGCGGGCAGGTGCGCCACTACACGTACGGCGGCGACCTGGCGCACGGCATCCGCCTGTGCATCGAGAAGCCCGAGGCGCTCAACGAGGACTTCAACCTCTCGACCGAGACCTCCACCACGGTGCTGCAGCTCGCCGAGGCCATCTGGAAGAAGATCAACGGCGCGAAGCCGTTCCGCTTCGTCACCGACGAGCCGTTCAAGTACGACGTGCAGCGGCGCATCCCCGACTGCGCCAAGGCGAAGCGGCTGCTGGGCTTCCGCGCGGAGACCACGCTCGATCAGATGCTGGACGAGATCGTGCCGTGGATCCGGCAGCAGATCGAGCTGGGTACGATCTAGGGATGGCCGCGGGCGCCGCGCCGGCTCGCCCGGATCACCTGCCCACGCTCGACGGCTGGCGGGCGATCGCGGTGCTGCTGGTGATGGCCAGTCACCTGGTCTTCAACGCCGGCTTCCCGGGTCCCCGGACGGCCACCATGGAGCTGATCCGGCAGGGGACCGGCCAGGTGGGCGTCAGCCTGTTCTTCGGGCTCAGCGGTCTATTGATCACGACACGCTTGGTGGCCGAGTGGGAGGCGGTGGGGGCCACCGTCCTGCGGCCCTTCTACATCCGGCGATTCTTCCGCATCATCCCGGCGGCCTATCTGGTGCTGATCGGGGTGACGCTCCTCGGCTGGATCGGCGCCGCCCCCTTCTCGTGGAAGGGCCTGGCCAGCGCGGCCCTCTTCGTGACCAACTACACGAAGGGGCGCGACGCGCCACCGGTCGGCTTCTTCTGGTCGCTGTGCGTGGAGGAGCACTTCTACCTGCTCTTTCCGACGTTCCTGATCCTGCTCGGCCCGCGGCGGTGGCTGAAGGGCACGCTCATCGCGACGCTCGTGTTCATCGGGTGGAGGACGATCGAATCGCGGGCCCACTTCATCAATCCGAATCCGCAGTGGTGGTGGGAGCACACCGACTGCAAGCTCGATGGCCTGCTGGCCGGCGCGGCGATGGCGATGCTGCTGCGCCAGCCGGAGTGGCGCGAGCGGATCCGCCGCTGGTCCGGCGGTCCCACGGCCTGGCTCCTGATCGCGGTGCTCGCGGCCGCGACGCCGGCTTTCATCCCCGACTTGACCGACACGGCCCGGACGATCCTGAGCCCATGCCTCCTCGTGGCGACCGTGCTGCACCCGCGGCGCCTCTTGTCCCGCGTGCTCGAGACGCGGCCCATGGCCTGGATCGGCCGCGTCTCCTACAGCCTCTACCTATGGAACCGCCTCTTCTACCAGTGCCAGCCGCGGCAGATTCACCTGCACAATCCCTACTGGAACGCGCTCCTGAACTCGGTGCTGTGCCTCGCGTTCGTGTCGCTGACGTACCGCTTCATCGAGCTGCCCTTGATGAAGGTGGGCCGCCGCGTGGCGAACCGGTACAAGGCGCCGGCGGCCGCGCCCGCGCCGAGCGCGGCGGTGGGCTGAACCCTCGCGTTCGGCCTACTGCGCGCGCCAGACCGAGTACGCCACGCCGCCGCCGGTGCGGGCCGCCGTGCCGACGAGCTCGGCGGGCTGCCGGAACGGGCGCATGCCGCCGGGGAGGATCACGAGCGAACCGGGGGGGTACTGGGCGTTCGGCGAGGCGCGGTGGATGCCCAGGCCCTCGAGGCCCACCTGCCGGAAGCGGACCGGGTCGAGGTCGCCCCAGAACTGGAAGTAGGTGCCGTCGAAGATGAAGAACGAGTCGGGCGCGTAGAGAGGCTCGTTCTCGAGGCGGGCCGCGAAGGCAATGCGCAGCGCCTCGCCGGCGCCGCCGTCGAACTGCGGCTGCGCCGCGGCCGGGTAATCGACGAAGTAGCTCTCGAGAAAGCCGGCGCCCTCGGCGAGCGCGAGCGCGAGACCAAGGGCGACCAGCGGGCGGGCGGGCTTCGCGGTGCTGAGCCAGTCCTCGATCGCGAGCGCGGTCAGCACGTAGGCGAGGGGGACGAAGTGCAGCATCCGCGAGGCGTGCGGCCAGGCGTCGTGGCAGAGCGAGACCGGGATGGGAGACAGCACCACCAGCGCGAGCAGGAAGCGGGCGGTCGGGCTGGCGCGCCGGCGCCACAGGGACCAGAGGCCGAAGACGAGCGGCACGCAGAGCCAGACCGGCAGGAGCCCCACGCCGATGTTGTGCCGCAGCGTGACCCGGTCGCCGGTGCGAAAGAGGAAGTCGAACGACAGCAGGTGCTGGGCGTAGTGCTCGGCCATGCGCTGCAGCGCGACGCCGAAAGGCGGATCGTCCTTGAACACCCACAGCGTGTGGAAGCGCTTGTCGAGCGTGTGCGGGTGGCGCAGCATGAACAGCGCCATGGGCGTGCCCAGCAGGGCGCCGCCGCCGAGCAGCGCGGGGACCGTCCGGCGGTAGCGCCGATCCAGCCAGAAGCAGACGGCGGCGGCAGCGACCATCAGGGGCGCGAGCAGCCGGCCGGTCGTGTAGGTGTAGGTGCAGATGCCCAGGGCGGCGCCGGCGAGCATCCCGCTGCGCCAGGTGGGTGCGCGCTCGAACGCCAGCAGCGCCAGGAAGGCCAGCACCAGCCAGAAGGGGAACGAGCTCGTCTCGGAGACCGCGTGCCGCCCGTAGGTGAAGATCGACGGCGCGAGGAGCGCGAGGACGGCGATCCAGCGGGCCAGGGCTTCGCGCTCTGTGAGGCGCCGCACCAGGAAGTACAGCCCCACCGCCATGCCCAGGGCGTACAGGGCCGAGGGCAGCCGGACGGCGAAGGGCGTCGGGCCGAAGATCGCCTCGGTGATCGCCGAGGCGTACACGTAGAGCGGGCTCTTGTAGTCCTCGAGCGCGCGGAAGAAGAGCGGCAGCGAGTTGCCGTACTGGTCGGCGAGCGTGCGGCCGATCGCGCGCGCGTTGTAGCCGACGGAGGTCTCGTCGAGGAAGAGGCCGGGCGGGATCTGGCCGAGCTTGAAGAAGTAGAGGCAGGCGGCGGTGGAGGCGGAGAGCGCCCAGACGGCCCGCTCGAGGAGGTCGACCAGCGCGGCGCGGGGCACGGGGACTGCGGGGGCGGAAGCGGGCGCGAGCTCGGGCAAGGCGGCGAACTCTACTCCAGTTCACGGCGTGGATCGAAAGCGAAC
>Ga0335073_10010780_pt1 | contig 12852 bp, 9 predicted proteins | sample Lox_Sample_22_FD_207093 | JGI IMG/M metagenome (GOLD analysis project Ga0335073, IMG submission 207093) | Soil microbial communities from Loxahatchee National Wildlife Refuge, Florida, United States - Lox_Sample_2.2 | ecosystem: Environmental > Terrestrial > Soil > Wetlands | place: USA: Florida...
TGAATCCTGGTATGGGACCGGTGTGGCTCGGCATGCGCGCCGAACTGCGCCTGCGCTGGCGGGCCATGGTCGGGCTGGCGCTGCTGCTCGGCCTGGCCGGGGGAGTGGCACTGACCGCCGCCGCCGGCGCCCGGCGCACGGAAACCGCGTATCCGCGGCTGCTGCGCTGGGCCAACGCCGCCCAGATCGACGTCATCCCGTACTCGGGGGAACCTACGCCCGCATATTTCGCCGCGCTGGCCCGGCTGCCCGAGGTGGCGTCGATCTCCACGGCGGTCTTGTACAACGTCGTCCTGCCGCCGCGCCACGGGCTGCCGCAGACGTTAGTGCAGACGCTGGCCAGCCCAGATCGGGCGCTCGGTGCCTCGGCCGACCGGGTCAAGATCTTGCAGGGCCGTATGTTCGGCCCGGGGTCGGTCGGCGAGGCCGTCATCGACCCCCAGCTCGCCAGGCTGGAAGGTCTGCGGCCGGGCGACACGCTGCGGCTGCTCGGTGAGCGGGAGAATCCCGCGACCCAATCGCCGGATGTGCGGCTGACCGTGCCGCTGGACCTGAAGGTGTCGGCCGTCGCTGTCTTCGACAACCAGATCGTGCCGGACACCGCAGTCGACAGCGAGCCGATGGCCCTGCTGAGCCCGTCGTTCGCTGCCACGCGGGTGGCCGCGGCGATAACCTACGGGCCCCAGGCCGGAGTGCGCCTCAAACCCGGCGCGAGCCTGGCGGCGTTCCTCCGCGCCGCCGGGGCGCTGGCGAAGAAGTACCCGGAAACCGGCAAGACCATCGACGTCGACAACCTGTCTGACCAGGTCGCCGCCACCCAGCGGGCGATCAGGCCCGAGGCTTTCGCGCTGGCCGCGTTCGCTGCGCTGGTCGCGCTCATCGCGCTCGCCCTGGTCGGCCAGTTGCTGAGCCGGCAGCTGACCGTGGACACGGCCGAATACCCGATCTGGCGTGCCCTCGGCATGACGCGGCGCAGGCTCGGCGGCCTCTCGGTGATGCGGCTGGCCGTGGTGACCACCGCCGGGGGCATGCTCGCAGTCGCCGTGGCCATCGCGGCCTCCCCGCTGATGCCGATCGGGCCCGCCCGCGTGGCCGAGCCGGATCCGGGGATCGAGGTGAACCTCGCAATCCTCGGGGCCGGATTCGCGGCCACGGTCCTGGTTCCGCTGGCGTTGCTGGCACCTGCCGTCTGGCGTGCGGCGGCGCGAGCTCCCGGCCCGCTGGGCGTGGCCGAGCCGACGGCACCGGCGCGGCCGTCGCGACTGGGGTCGGCCCTCGGGCTGGCCGGGTCGGTGCCCGGCGCGGTGGGGGTGCGGATGGCGTTCGAGCCAGGCCGTGGCCGGACCGCGGTGCCCGTGCGCAGCGCCCTCGTCGGCACGACCGTGGCGGTCACGGCCGTCGTCGCCGCGCTGGTCTTCGGCACCAGCATGATCGGCCTGGTCAGCTCGCCGCACAGGTACGGGCAGAACTGGGACCAGGAGCTGAACCTGGGATTCACCGGCGTCTCATCCGCGTTCGGCGCGAAGCTCATCTTCGCCGTGCCGGGGCTTGCCGGCTACGCGGCCGGCGATAAGGGGCAGATTGCCGTCAACGGGAAGACCGTGCCGGCGACCGGCATCAGCCCCCAGCGCGGCAGCGGCTTCCTGACGTTGCTGGCCGGCCGGGCGCCATCTGGGCCCGGCGAGATTGTCCTCGGCGCCCAGACGCTGCGCGCCGTCCACCGCCAGGTGGGGCAGACCGTGCGCGTTTCCATCTACGACATAGAAGGCGCGGCGGGCCGGGAGCGCACGATGCGCATCGTGGGCGAGGCCGTCTTCCCCTCGTTCGGGCTCGAAGGCCTGGAGGCCACGGATCTGGGCAGCGGGGCGCTGGTGTCGGCCTCGCTGCTTTCGTATCCGACGCCGGTTACCGGCTGTTCCGCCAGTGAGACGTGCTACAGCTTCTTCCTGCTTCGCTACCGGCCGGGCACCAACCTGAACGCGGCGGCGGCCCGGCTGACCGCGGCGGTCACAGCGGCGGGCTGCCCACTGCTGGTCTGCTCGGTCGTCGGCGACCAGCGGCCGGGTGACATTCAGGACTATGCCGGGATCCGGGACACCCCGCTGGTGCTGGGCGTCGTGCTGACCCTGCTCGCGGTCGGCACGCTCGCGCACGTGCTGCTGACCGGGGTGCGCCGCCGTCGCCGGGACCTCGCCGTGCTCAAGACCCTCGGCCTGACCCGCGCGCAGCTGCTGAGGGTGGTGTCGTGGCAGGCCAGCGCGCTGGCCGGGGCGGCCCTGGCCGTGGGACTGCCCCTCGGCATCCTGATCGGCCGCTGGTCCTGGAGTCTGTTCGCCGGTTCGGCCGGGGTCGCGCCGGGCGCCGACGTCCCGGTGCTGCTGGTGCTGCTCGCGATCCCTGCCGTGATCGCGCTTGCGAACCTTATCGCCGCGGGTCCTGGATGGGCGGCGGCGCGGCTGCGGCCAGCGCCGGTGTTCCGCGGCGAGTAGCCCGAAACCTGGGGCGGTGCGCGGGAGGGCAGGGTTTCCCCGCCCGTTCACCCTCCCGCGCACCGCGCGGGAAGGGGATAGCAGCCCGTGGCGAGCCAAATCGTCGCTCATGAGCCGGTTCTTACGCAAAAGCCGCCAGTCATGTGCACTGGCCGGTCATAGCCATCTGTCCCGGCCGCCACGCCGGGTTGCGGCGGGAGGGCGGCGGGCGCGGCCCTGGGCTGGCATCATCCAATCTTGTCCACTCTCCGGGGCGCCCCGCGGCGCTCCCGGCCGTTGGCGGACAATTGGGTTTTCGCTGCAGAGGGGTGGTGTGCATGCAGCCAGGGCCGGGGCCGCAGCGGCGGCCGCTGAAACGCCATGACAGCCACTTGGCGGAGCAGATGGTGGAGCGGGCGGCCGAGCTGGCCAGGGACTCCCATGCGCGGACCCGGCACGCCGCGGTGCTGGTGCAGGACGGCAGCATGCTGGCGTGGGGGACCAACGGGGTGCCGTTTCCCGGCGAGGACCACTGCTACTGCAAGGCGGGCCAGCTCGGCCATCACGACCAGTGCCGGACCCACGCGGAGCAGCGGGCGATCTCGCTGGCGCGCGACGGCGACGGCTGGCGGAACGTGCCGGGATCGAAGCTGATCTACGTCCGGCTCGCGCCCGACGACTCGGTGCGGCTGGACGAACCGCACTACTGCCCGCGTTGCAGCAGGCTGGCGATGTCGCTCGGCGTGGCCGAGTGGATCTTCGCGCTGACCGACGGGCTGGTCAGCTACTCCGCTGCCGACTACGACGAGGTTGCCCAGCTGCACTGGTGAGAGCCAACGCGCCTCCCCGCTGCGGAGCGATTCCTTTCTGTGCGATGCAGGTCTGTATGAGCATCCACCAGAGTTGAAAGGATCGTGACGATGGCCATCACTAGCAGAGCGGTCGTGCTATCCGGCGGTGGCGCCGCCGGAGGGGCATGGATGCTCGGAATTCTCAACGCCCTTCGCGAGGAGGGCCTCGACCTCGGCGACGCCGACCTGATCGTCGGCACCTCGGCGGGCGCGCGCGTCGCTGCTGCGCTCGGCACCGGAGTGCTCCGCGAGGCCGCGCAACAGTGCCGCGGCGGGCTCCCCGCGACCTGGGTCCCGGCCACGCTCGGGCAGTTCATGGACGCGTCGATGCGGATCATCGCCGACAGCCCGACCGAGGTCGAGGCGGCCAGGCGCATCGCGAACATGGGCCCGCTCGGCGACCGGCTCGCATCCGGCGCCGACCGTCGGCGCGCAATCGCCGCCCAGCTCCCGGTCCAGGAGTGGCCCGGGCAGCGGCTCGTGATCACCGCGGTCGATGCGGAGTCGGGCCGGCGGGCCAGCTTCGACGCGGCCTCGCGCGTCGGCCTGGTCGACGCGGTGACCGCCAGCGGGGCGCTGCCGGGCATCTACCCGCTGGTCTCGATCAACGGGCGGCGGTTCGCCGACGGCGGAGTGCACTCGCTGTACAACGCCGACCTCGCGGCCGGCCACGACGTCGTAACCGTGCTCAGCCCAATGCCACTCAACGAGTACTTCCGGGCCAAGCTGGAAGCGGAAGTCGCGGCACTCGGTGCGGCCGAAGTGCAGATCGTGATCGCGGACGAGCGGTCGCTCGCGGCGGTGGGTCCGGACCCGAACTCGGCAGCAGCGGCTCGGGCGGCACTCGAAGCCGGGGCGGCCCAGGCCCGCCTGGAGATTGCCAGGCTGAAGCCGGTGTGGCAAGCGACCGACGCTGACGCGCCCCGCGTGGCCTGAGGGAGCAGGCGTGTCGCAGCAGACGGGCACCAGGCCGGACCGCCCGGATTTCGCCGATCTGACCGAGCCGTTCCGGCGCGAGCTGCTGGCGCACTGCTACCGGCTGCTCGGCTCGGTTGATGACGCAGAAGACCTGGTCCAGGAGACGTACCTGCGGGCATGGCGGGCCTACGACGGGTTCCAGGGCCGGTCGTCGGTGCGGACCTGGCTGTACCGAATCGCGACGAACGCCTGCATCACCGCGTCGCAGCACCGCGCCCGGCGCCCGCTGCCGTCCGGCCTGGGCGGGCCCGGCGGCGGCCCCTCCCAGCCGCAGGCCGGACCGGGATCCGAGGTCGCCTGGCTGCAGCCAATACCCGACGCGCTGGTGACCCCGGAGACCGACGATCCGGCCGCGGTCGTCGTCTCGCGGGAAAGCCTGCGGCTGGCGCTGATCGCCAGCCTGCAGTACCTGCCGCCGCGCCAGCGCGCGGTGCTGATCCTGCGCGAGGTGCTGGCCTTTCCCGCGGCCGAGGTCGCCGCGATGCTCGGCACCACGACCGCGGCGATCAAGAGCGCGCTGCAGCGCGCCCGAAGCCGGATCGAGCAGGTGGCGCCGCGGGCCGACAGCGTCACCGAGCCCGGCGAGCCCGAGGTCCGGGCGCTGCTGGAGCGGTACATCACGGCGTTCGAGAGCTCCGACGCGGCGGCCCTGGAGGCGCTGCTGCGCGCGGACGCCACGCTGGAGATGACGCCGTCCCGGACCTGGTTCGCCGGCGGCGAGGCGGTCGCGTGCGCGGTCTCGGGTCTCGGCTCTCCCGGGGACTGGCGCATGATCGCTACCGCGGCCAACGGCCAGCCCGCCGCCGCGGCGTACCTTCGCGGCAGCGACGGCCTGCACCGTGCGTACGGGATCGTCGTGCTCACCGCCGGCGCCACGGGCATTGCGCGCATCGTCGTCTTCGGCGACCGCGACCTGTTCGCCCGGTTCGGTCTCCCGCCGGTCCATCCGGCCGATGCCGCTCCTTCGCCCGTGGCACGCTGAGGCTAGTGTGCCCCGAGGGCTCACGTGTGGGCCGGGACGAAGCGGGCAGGGCCCCAGGTGAGCCCCTGGGGCGGCGCGGCGCGGCGAAGGGAGCAAAGTATGGCGATCGCGACGATCAACCCGGCTACCGGCGAGACCGTGAAGACCTATGACGAGATGAGCGAGGAGGACGTCGAGCGCCGCCTCGCCGCGGCCGCCGCGGCGCACGCGAGCTACCGCCTCACCAGCTTCGAGGAGCGGGCCGGGTGGATGCGCCAGGCCGCCGGCATCCTCGACGCCGAGCAGGACCAGGTCGCGGCGATGATGACCACCGAGATGGGCAAGACGCTGGCCGCCGCCAAGCAGGAGGTCGCCAAGTGCGCCGCCACCTGCCGCTACTACGCCGAGCACGCCGCGGGTTTTCTTGCCGACGAGCCAGCCGACGCCGGCGCCGTCGGGGCCAGCCGGGCATACGTCGCGTTCCAGCCCCTCGGACCGGTGCTGGCGATCATGCCCTGGAACTTCCCGCTGTGGCAGGCCATGCGCTTCGCCGCGCCGGCCCTGATGGCCGGGAATGTGGGCCTGCTCAAGCACGCGTCGAACGTGCCGGCCACGGCGCTGTTCATGCAGGACCTGTTCCAGCGGGCGGGCTTCCCGCCCGGGACGTTCCAGACGCTCCTCGTCGGCTCCGCCCGGGTCGAGGCGATCCTGCGCGACAAGCGGGTGGTGGCGGCCACGCTCACCGGGTCGGGACCGGCCGGGCAGTCGGTGGCCGCGATCGCCGGCAGCGAGATCAAGAAGGTCGTGCTGGAACTCGGCGGCAGCGACCCGTTCATCGTGATGCCGTCGGCCGGGCTGCCGGCCGCTGCGGAGGTCGCCGCGTTCGCGCGCCTCATCAACAACGGCCAGTCGTGCATCGCGGCCAAGCGCTTCATCGTGCACGACGCGGTGTACGACGAGTTCGAGCGCCTGTTCGTCGAGCAGATGGCCGACAAGGTGGTCGGGGATCCGATGGCCGACGGCACCGACGTCGGGCCGCTGGCCTCCGAGCAGCAGCTCGACGACGTCGAGAAGCTCGTCGCCGACGCCGTCGCCAAGGGCGCGAAGGCGCTCTGCGGCGGCGCCGCACCGGACGGCCCGGGCTTCTACTACCCGCCGACGGTTCTGGCGGGCATCACCCCGGACATGCGGGTGCACGGCGAGGAGGTGTTCGGGCCGGTGGCCACGCTGTACCGGGTGCCGGACATCGACGCGGCGATCGACCTCGCCAACGGCACCGAGTTCGGGCTCGGCGCGAACGCGTGGACCAGCGACGAGGCGGAACAGGCCAGGTTCACCAGGGATCTCGTCGCCGGGATGGTGTTCATCAACGGCAACGTGACCTCCTACCCGCAGCTTCCGTTCGGCGGCGTGAAGACCTCCGGCTTCGGCCGGGAGCTGTTCGCCCAGGGCATTCGTGAGTTCTGCAACATCAAGTCCGTCTGGGTCGGCGCACCGCGCGGCTGACGCCCGCGCGCAACGCGGCCCCTCAGGGAGGCAGGATGCTGGCTACCCGGCCGCTGGGATCGTCGGGACTGGACGTCTCGGTGATGTCGCTCGGCTCGTGGCGCACGTTCGAGCGGCTGCCCGCCGACACCCGGGTCGCGATCATGCGGGCGGCCCGCGACGAGGGCATCAACTTCTTCGACGACGCCCGCTACAACGACGAGACCGGCACCGCCCCGATCCCGACCGGGTACTCCGAGGTCGTGTTCGGCGAGCTGTTCCGCGGCGCGGGCGTGCCCCGCGACGGGGCCGTGGTGACCAACAAGCTGTGGTGGGAGTTCTGGCCGGAGCAGAGCGCCGCCGCTGAGCTGGACGCGTCGCTGCAGCGGATGGGGTTCGACTACATCGACGTGATCTACGCGAACCCGCCACCGGAGGGCATGCCGGTCGCCGACGCCGTCGCCGCCACCGTCGGGCTCGTCGGGTCGGGGAAGGCACGCGCGTGGGGCATGGTGAACTGGCACGCCCAGCAGGCCGCGCGGGCCGTCCAGGCCGCGGCCGACCTCGGCGTCGCGCAGCCGTGCGCGATCCAGCTTCCATACAGCCTGGTCCGCCGGGACTGGGTGGAAGACCCGGAGATGGCCCGGGTGCTCGACGCCTCGGGCGCCGGCCTGATCGCGTCGTTCAGCCTGGCCGGGGGAGTGCTGTCCGGCAAGTACCTGGCCGGGCCGGCGGCCGGGCGCGCCGGGCGCGCGGCGGGGACGCTGGACGATCCCAGGGTCGCTCCGGCCGCCGCCGCTGCCCGCGGCATCGCCAGCCTCGCCGTCCGGCTCGGCACCACCGCGGCCACGCTTGCGCTGGCGTTCCCGTTCACCCACCCCCGCCTCGCCAGCGTGCTGTTCGGTGCCACCAGCGCGGAGCAGGTGAGGGCCGACTGCGCCGCCGCCGGCCTGCTCGGCCGCCTCGGCCCCGATGATCTCGCGGAGCTGCGGCGCATCGGCGCGCGCGACGAAACGCGATGAAAGGGCACCCCGATGGCGGGAATACTGCCATCGGGGCCGCAGTTGCCAGCGAGCGTGACAGCACCGTCGGATGAGCGCGAAGACGTACAGTTCTGGTTCGACCCACTGTGCCCGTGGGCCTGGATCACCTCCCGCTGGATGCTGGAGGTTGAGCAGGTCAGGCCGGTGCGGACGGACTGGCGGATCATGTCCCTGGCCTACCTGAACCTGGTCCAGCACGAGGGCAAGGACCTGAGCCCCGAGTACCTGGAGCGGATGGCCCAGGCCTGGGGGCCGATCCGCGTGGTTGCGGCGGCCGCCAAGGAACGCGGCGACGACGTCCTGGGGCCGATCTACACGGCCATCGGCACGCGGTTCCACAACGAGGGCCGCCGGGATGATCCCGCCGTGATCACGGAGGCGCTGGAAGAAGTGGGCCTGCCCGCTTCGCTAGCCAGCGCGGCCCAGAGCGACGAGTTCGACGAGCAGATCAAGGCGTCGCACCACGAGGCGTTCGACCAGATCGGGCTCGACGTGGGAACGCCGGTCATCCGGGTGCGCGGCAACCCCATCTTCGGGCCGGTGATCACGCCCGCGCCCAAGGGCGAGGCCGCCGGGCGCCTGTGGGACGGGGTCGTGCTGGTGACCGAGGCCGACGGGTTCTTCGAGCTCAAGCGGACCAGGGACCGCAAGCCGTCCTTCGAGTAATCATCAGCCGCCGGTGTCGGACGTCTGACGGGAGACGAGGCCGGTCTCGTAGGCCAGCACCACGGCCTGAACCCGGTCGCGCAGCCCGAGCTTGGTCAGGATCCGGGCCACGTGCGTCTTCACCGTTGCTTCGCTCAGGGTGAGGGCCGCGGCCAGTTCGGCGTTGCTCATGCCGCGGGCGACCAGCCCCAGCACTTCCAGCTCGCGGGGCGTCAGCGCGGACAGGCCTGGGCCTGCCGCGCCCGCGGGGGCGGGGCGCGGCGCGAAGCGCTCGACCAGGCGGCGGGTGATCGACGGGGCCAGCAGCGCGTCACCGGTGCGCACCAGCTGGACGGCGGCGACAAGGTGCTCGGGTGAGACGTCCTTGAGCAGGAAGCCGCTCGCCCCGGCTGCCAGCGCCGCGTACACGTACTGGTCGAGGTCGAATGTGGTCAGGATGATGATCCGGACGTCCCCGCCGGAGGGGGCGGCGAGGATCCGCCGGGTGGCCTCCAGCCCATCCAGCTCGGGCATCCGGATGTCCATCAGCACGACGTCCGGCCGGTGGGTGCGCACGGCGGCCACCGCCTCGTTGCCGTTCGCGGCCTCAGCTACGACCGGGATGCTGGCCGAGCTCAGGATCAGCCGGAACCCGCGCCGCACCAGCGTCTGGTCATCCGCGATGACCACCCGTGGCTGCGCCGGATCGCCCGCAGCGCCGGCAGCGCTCACGCCGGCACGCCCTCGATGCAGGCCGGCGCCGGGTCCAGCGGGATCGTGGCCCGCACCCGCCAGCCGCCGCCCAGCCGGGGCCCGGCCTCCAGCGAGCCCCCGTAGATCGCTATCCGCTCGCGCAGCCCTATCAGCCCTCGCCCGCTTCCGCCGGGGCAGTGCCCGGCACCTCGGGCCACGTTGGACACGTCGATGATCAGGTCGTGCGCCCGGTACTCGATGCGCACCGTCGCCCCGGCCCCGTCCGCGTGCTTGAGCACGTTCGTCAGCGCCTCCTGCACCACCCGGTAGCCGGCGAGGTCAGGGCCCGGAGCCAGCCCGCGCGCAGAGCCCGTAACGTGCAGCTCCACGGCCATGCCCGCCGAGCGGACCCGGTCGAGCAGGACCGGAACCTCGTCCAGGCCGGGCTGCGGACGCAGCGCACCCAGGCCATCGGGCGCTTCAAGCTCCGGCGCAGCCGAGGGGGCCAGCAGGCCGAGCAGGTGCCGGAGCTCGGTCATGGCGGTCCGGCCGCTGGCCTCAATCGCGAGCATGGCCTCGCGGGCGTCGCCGGGAGAGCTGTCGAGCACCCGGCGGCCCGCGCCGGCCTGGACCACCATCATGCTGACGTTGTGCGTCACGACGTCGTGCAGCTCGGCGGCGATGCGGGCGCGTTCCTCTTCGACGGCGCGCCGGGTCGCCTCCAGGTGCTCGGCCTCCGCCCGTCGCAGCCGCGCCGCCGACTCGCCGGCCCGCTGCTGCCACATCCGCATCGCGTAGCCGAGGGCCACGGTCAGCAGCAGCACCAGCAGCGGCGCGAGCCGCCCGGGTATCTGCGGGCCGATCTTCGGGTAGTCGAGCGTGACCACCGCCGCCCCGGCCGCCAGGCAGCCCAGCGCGGCTGGCCGGTTCCTGCCGTAGACGACCGCGAAGTACGCGGCGAACATCACGGCCGCGATCGTGACCGCGGTCGTATACCGGCTCGTGGCGATGATCGCGAGCACCATCACGCAGAACGCGCTGGCCGGATACGTCCGCCGGAATGCGAGCGGGGCGGTCGTCAGCACCACGCCGGCCATGGCCAGCGACGGCACCGCGGACAGGTGCGCCGCGCTGGTCAGCGGCGTCAGGTGAGAGCCCGGTGCCGCGATGAGCATGTGCGTGGCCCCGAAGGCGCTCCGCTTCAGCTCGATGAGGCTTTGCCGCGAGCCGTACTCCTGCCGCGGCACTAGCGCCACCACCGTGGGCAGGTAGCCCCCGACCGCGGCCACGACCGTAGCGATCGTGGCCGCCGCGGCTACGGCGACATCAAGAACATTGGAGGTGCCGCCGAGCACCCTCCGCCTCGACGCGGCACGGACGAGGGCCGCCACCCGGCGATCCCACCTCGCAAAACGCATCTGTTCCGCCACTTGCCCATTGTGGGCCCGGCGGATGCAGATTCCATCGTCCGCTGCGGGTACGTGCCGTACATCTCCAGGATGACGGGGTCCTGACGCGGTAGCGAAGTTGCCCCGGGCGGGGGACGTGCTGTTGGCTGCGCCGCCCGTACGGTCGCGGCATGAACGCACTCGTGCAGCTCACAGACGTAACCAAACGTTACGACAGCGACGCGGCGCCCGCGGTGGACCAGGTAAGCATCGCGGTCGCGCCGGGCGAGGCCGTCTCCATCATGGGCCCGTCCGGCAGCGGGAAGTCCACCCTGCTCAACCTCATCGCCGGGCTGGACCGGCCGACGAGCGGCGAGGTCCGCGTCGGAGACCAGCGGGTCGACAAGCTCAGCGAGACCGGGGTAGCACGGTTCCGCCGGCACCAGGTCGGCATGATCTTCCAGTTCTTCAACCTGCTCGAGGACATGACCGTCGCCGACAACATCATCCTGCCCGCGCAGCTCGCGGGCATGAAGACGAAGGCGGCGCGGGCCAGGACCCGCGAACTGCTCACGGCGCTGCGGATAGACAAGCAGGCCGACGCGTACCCGGCCCGGCTCTCCGGCGGCCAGCGGCAGCGGGTTGCGATCGCCCGGGCGCTGGTGAACCGGCCGCCGCTGCTGATCGCCGACGAGCCGACCGGCGCGCTGGACTCGGCGACCGGTGAGGAGATCGGCGAGCTGCTGCTGGACCTGAACGAGTCCGGCCAGACGCTGATCCTGGTCACCCACAACCCCGACCTCGCGGCCCGGTACACCCGCCGGGTCATTCAGATCGCCGACGGCCGGGTGACGGCGAGCAGCCCGATCGGGGCGCCGTGATGACGGCGATCCCGGCCGTGCGCGCCGCCCGCGGCGGCCTGTCGGGGAGAAGGGTCCAGGCCATCGTCATCGGCGCGGTGGTGCTGGTCTCCACCGCCGCGTCCACGCTGGCGCTCAGCATGCTCACCGATTCCAACGCGCCGTTCGACCACGCGTTCGCCCGGCAGCACGGCGCGCACGTGGCCGCGACGGTCACCGGCGCCACCGCAGCCGAACTCGGCGCCACCAGCCACCTGACCGGGGTGACGGCCGCAGCCGGCCCGTTCCCGGAGACGAGCGTCACGGTCAAGGCGCAGATCACGCCCCAGCCGCCCGGCGGGGGCCCGGGACCGGGCGGAAGCATCACGGTCACCCAGCAGCTGGATCTGATCGGCCGCTCCGCACCCGGCGGTCCGGTCGACGACCTGGTTCTGACCCAGGGGCACTGGGCCACCGGCCCGGGACAAGTCGTCTGGGACGGAAACAGCCAGGGCGCTGAGTTCGGCGCGGGCTCCCGGCTCACCGTGGACGGCACGGGCCAGCGCCTGACCGTCGTGGGCGTCGCCAACTCGATCACCGGCACCGCGCAGGCCTGGGTGACGCCATCGGAGATCGCCGCCCTGGAGCGCAGGGGCGCGCCCGCCGCCGACCAGATGCTGTACCGCTTCGCCAGCGCGGGCAGCACGGCCCAGGTCAACGCCGACGTTAGCGAGATCCGCTCTGCCCTGCCACGCGGCGACCTCGCCGGCGCGCAGTCCTACCTGACCGCCAAGCTGCAGGCCGCCAGCGGGATCGCGCCGTGGGTGCCGTTCATCGTCGCGTTCGGCCTGATCGGGCTCGTGATGTCGGTGCTGATTGTGGCCAACGTCGTCAGCGGCGCGGTGGTCGCGGGCACGCAGCGGATCGGCGTGCTCAAGTCCATCGGGTTCTCCCCGGCGCAGGTGGTCGCGGCGTACGTGCTCCAGGTCGCGGCCCCGGCGCTGATCGGCTGTCTCGCCGGCGTGGCAGGGGGCAACCTGCTCGCCAAGCCGCTGCTCGGCCAGCAGGCCCAGGTCTACGGCGTCGGCCGGCTCGGCGTCCCGTTCTGGGTGGACGTCGCCGTTCCTCTTGCCATGCTCGGGCTGTCGGTGCTGGCCGCGGTCGCGCTGGCCACGCGCGCCGGGCGGATGAGCGCGACCGCGGCGATCGCGACCGGCCGCGCGCCCCGGCCCCGGCACGGGTACCTGGCCCACCGCCTGCTCGGCCGGCTGAGCGGGCTGCCGCGGCCGGTGACGATCGGCCTGGCGAGCCCGTTCGCCCGGCCGGCCCGCACGGCGGTCACGCTGGTCGCCGTGCTGGCCGGAGCGGTGACGGTGACGTTCGCGATCGGCCTCGCCACGTCGCTCGGCATGGTGTTCGCCAGCCTGAGCCACTCGGCGGCCGAGCCGGTGCAGATCCCGTTCACCGGGGTCAGCAGCGGGCCCGGGGGCGGCACCCGGAT
>Ga0335073_10010781_pt1 | contig 12852 bp, 12 predicted proteins | sample Lox_Sample_22_FD_207093 | JGI IMG/M metagenome (GOLD analysis project Ga0335073, IMG submission 207093) | Soil microbial communities from Loxahatchee National Wildlife Refuge, Florida, United States - Lox_Sample_2.2 | ecosystem: Environmental > Terrestrial > Soil > Wetlands | place: USA...
TGACATGAGGGCTGGCACAAGTACGGTCTCAGCGTGACGACGGACGTGTCGTTCCGCAGGTTCCGCACGACATGTTGGCTGTCACGGGACAGCACTTGTGTCCCGCCTCACGGAAGTTGGCGAATCTCAGCCATCTTCCCTGTTCAGCCGTGTGATTGGACGCACGCCTACTCGTCCCACGCCGCGTCCTGATCACCCTCATCGTCGGACCAGGACTCCGACTCGGCCATGTCAAGGCCGATCTCAGTCGACCAGTCCAGTGCCCACGCCTTCACCTCGGCAATGAGCTCTGGCTTGGCGCCGTAGCGCGAGAAAGCCTCGTCCGGGTACGTCGAGGCGAAGGCGAGCTGGTCACGGAGCATCTCGAGGCTGAATTCCTCGTCGAGCGCGGCGCGGCACGCCGCGATGAGCTCTGCCCGGGTGAAATGGGAGGACGCTGCGTGTGCGTCGAGCACGTCCCGGGGCAGGACCCGGTCGTGAAGCGCCCCATCTTCAGCGCGACCGCGTCTGCGAGGGCGATTACCGGGCCGAACTCCATCCACACGACCGGATGGTTCAGCGGTTCCTTCAGCACGTCCACCCTGTAGGTCCCGCCTAGGGGAAACGTGACAAGCAAGTGCCCCTTCCGCCCCTCAGCGTCGAGAACCTGAACGGTGAATCCGGCTACGCGGTATGCTGCAGCCAACTCAGCCACAATCTCCCCTACCGGGGCAGCGGCCCCGGTAGCGAAGTCAATGTCCTCAGACGGGCGCTCTATAAGACCGTGCGCCTTGACTGCGTATCCCCCCGCGACGGCCAACCCGTACCTGGAGCAAACAGGCAGGACCGCCTCCACCAAGGCCCTATGGTCACCCTCGAGCATGGCCGCTTCATCACCCCGGCCCCAGTTCGGGGAAGTGCTCCTGCCATATCTCGCGGAGCGGTCGCGGCAGGCGCAGCCTGCTCCAGTCACCGCGGAGTAGGCCAGCGTTCAACCAGCTGGTGTAGTGCTCTCGCGTGACTGCCGAGGTCAGGACCGTCACGTGGTACAGGTAGCGCTGCACTGGGTCCGCCAGGTCAAAGCTCCGGTCCCCTGACCAGGCCAGATCGACAGGCAGTTCCACCACGCCGCGGCTCGGCCCGGCGAGATTCTCCAAGGCGGGCGGCAGCTTGGCGCCAACTCCCGCCCAGCGGGAAGGCAGCCCACGCCGGGAATCCGAGCTCTTCATGAACCCATTATCGCGCGGTTCGAAGCTGCGATCGAACACGAAACGCCGCCTTGAGACGATGACATCGGCCTCAATGCGGATCCCGGCTGAGCGCATTCTCCGGAAACGACATGATGACTGAGACCGAAGGAGGTGCCGACTTCTCAGGATCGTGTCGATTCCCTGGTCCTGTCCGACATGATGCCTGAGACGGGACAGACGGTGTCCCGTCTCACGGGAGTTAGCGAATCTCAGCCATCGGTGTCAGTACATACGGTGTCAGTAATAGGCGCGTACCTTGTCGCTTGTGAGCGAGATCACCCGCTTCTACCGGCAACCGAGCCCGACCTCCGACCTCGGGCGCTACAGCGGCCTATCGCCCGGCCTTCCGGCTGACCCGGAGGGGCTCAGCGCAATCGTGCGAGGAGTGCTTGTCCACAATTTCACAGCGAAGGTTCAGGGCCTGTCGTTCCCGGCCGGGCGCATGTCGCACATGCAGACTGTCGGCGCCGAAGCGATCTTGGACAACGTGTTCAGCCTCGACCCGGCTCCGCTGGGCATAGAGCGGCCCGCTGAGCGGAGAATGGTCGGCTTCTGCTACCACTTCGCGCTGCTGCACTGCGCCTTGCTGCGCGTCACGGGTACCTCGGCCCGCATCCGCTGTGGCTTCGCCGGCTACCTCGGGCCGGGACGGTGGATCGGCCACTGGGTGGTCGAGTACTGGGATGGTGGCGGCTGGCTGCTCACAGACCCCCAGACCGGACGCGGCAAGCTGACTAGTGACGACTTCCAAGACGGCCTCAGCGCGTGGAATCAGTGCCGCGCCGGCGCTTCGCGGGCGGCCTTGTATGGCAACGGAGAACTGTGGGGCTGGGACGAACTACGAGGCAGCCTGGTCAATGACGTCGCCGCCCTCAACAAGGCCGAGGTCGCCGGATGGTACTGGTGTGACCGTCTCAAAGTAGAACCGGTCGATCAGCCGCACGACGAACTCGACACGTCACTCGACATCCTCTCCCGGCTTGCGGCAACCGCGGAATCGATCGAGACGATCAAGAAGTGCTTTGACCTGTACCCGGAGCTCCACCCGCCGGCGGACGCCGTCGCGCGATAGAACGCTTGCCTGGTACTCCAGCCGCATATCGTGACTTTGCATCCAGGTTGCTGGGCCTGTTGCTGGCTTCTTGCCGTTCAGCCGAGGAGTTGGAGCAGGCGGTGGGCTTGGCGTTGCTGTGTGCCGGGTGGGTTGCGGGTGCTGGACGTGCTGCCTGGGCGGAGCATGATCAGCCAGAACAGGGCTGCGAGGCGGCGGAAGTCACGGACCCGGGCGGTTTCTGCGGGTGTCAGGCCGAACAGGGACAGGAACTCGCCGGCGTTCAGGCCGACGTCGGACCAGGCTGAAATGTGCTCGGCCAGGATCGCGAGCTCGAAAGCGCGGTCGCTCGGGCCGGCATCCTCGAAGTCGACGAGGCGGACCCGGCCGGCGTCCCACAGGAAGTTGGCCAGGCATGGGTCACCGTGCCCCAGGACGGTGCGGTGGCCTGCCCTGCTGTGGCGCTCGGCCGCCCCCCGGTCCAGCCAGGCGACGCCGGTGGCGTAGGCGCGCGCGACTACCGGGTCATCGCCCAGTACCGGGCCGTCGGCCGTCATCTTGCGTACCTGGCCGGTGAAGGACACCGGGTTCGGCGGGAGGGCGGGCGGGAACTCCCGCCCCGCGGACGGCACGGACTGCCACAGTCGCTCCAGCGCAGCGGCTAGGGCGCGGGCCTGCGCAGACGTTACCGGTGCCGTGGCCAGTTCCGTGCCTGGCAGCCAGGACATCGTGAGGGTCGGGGGATCGCCGCTCAGGTCGGCGCAGACGGGCGCCGGGGCCAGTCCCGGCGCGAACTGGGCGAGCAGCGTCAAGGCGGTCCACTCGCGGGCGGGCTCGCTGCGGGCCCAGGACCGGAAGTGCTTGACCACGATCCCGCTGTCCTGGTCGATGCGCACCTCGTGCGTGGTGCCCTTTCTGATCACGGGGATCCTTCCGGGGCGGGACTTCCCGTCTTCGGGGAGACGACTGGCGATGCTCGCCGGCTTGGGTCTGGCGGAGACGGGCCGGCCACCGCTGGGATGTTTCAGGTGTGCATGAACTGCATACTCCGGCCGTTCTACAACAAACTTAAGAAGTAGTTAATAAGCTTAGCCCCGCAGGCGACGTACGGGCGAAGGGCTTCGGTTATGGTCGACTCACGTGTGACCGGCGATGAAGCACGCGACAGCAAGGACGAGAACGAGCCGGGCGGCGGTCACTGGAGGCGGAGAGATCTGCTGGTCGGCGGAACCGTAGCGGGGCTGGCCGGGTTGACCGGGGCTGGTGTCATCGGCTACGCGTGGCCCCATTCCCAGGCTGGCGCAACACCGCCATCCAGCACACCACCCGCGGCGCAAGCACCGCCTCCCCCAATGGTCCGGTCGTTTGTCTCCCGAAGCGACCTGCAACCGCCGAGGCTTTCGGTGTCCGTCCTGGGCAGCCCGGACGGAGTGCCTCCGTATATTTTCCTGGGGAACAAGGGGTACAAGGGCCCGTCCGTGGGTCAGAGCGGCCTCGTGATAGCACAGCGGGACGGGGAGATCGCCTGGTTCAGCCCCATCACGGGCGGGTCGGTGGCCGACTTCAACGTGCAGTCCTACAACGGCAAGCAGGTGCTCACCTGGTGGCATGGGATCATCGGCTCGTCCTACGGGAAGGGGACCTGCTACATAGCCGACTCCTCCTACTCGCCGATCGCCACCATCAAGGGCGGCAACGGGCTGGTGCCGGACATGCACGAGTTCAACCTCACGGATCAGGGCACGGCGCTCGTGGACGCCTACCGCCCGCACGCGGCGAACCTGACGCCCTTGGGCGGTAACGCCAAGGGCACGATCGTGTCCGGCGTGGTCTGGGAGATTGACGTCGCGACCGGCGACATCCTCTACGAGTGGGACAGCTTCGACCACGTGCCGGTCACCGAGACGAAGGACCAGTTCTTCGGCGGCACGCCGGACAATCCGTTTGACTACTTCCACATCAACTCCATCGCCGTCGCCCCGGACGGAGACCTGCTCGTCTCGTCCCGGCACACCTGGACGATCTACAAGATCGGCCGTCGTGACGGGGAGATCCGGTGGCGGCTCGGCGGGAAGAAATCCGACTTCGCGTTCGGTCCGGGCGCCGGGTTCGAATGGCAGCACCACGTCCGCGCGCACGGCACGGACCTGCTCACCGTCTTCGACAACGCCTCCTCGCCGCCCGAGGAAGCCCAATCGCGCGGCCTGATCCTTCGCCTCGACACCCAGCGCATGCACGCCACGCTCGTGCGCGCGTTCACCAACCCGGCCGGCGGCCTGCTCGCCGACAACCAGGGCAGCATGCAGTTGCTGCCAGGAAACCGGGCGTTCGTCGGCTGGGGCGCCCAGCCGTACTTCGACGAATTCGATGCGGACGGCTCGGTGCTGCTAAGCGGACATCTGCCGATCGGCGACCAGTCCTACCGGACGTTCACCGGTGACTGGACCGGCCGTCCTACGGACAAGCCGGCCATCGTGGTCCAGCCCAACCCGGCGCGAGGTGTCGTGGCGTACGTCAGCTGGAATGGGGCGACAGAGGTGGCGTCCTGGCGGGTGCACGCCGGCAAGCGGGAGTCGGCCCTGGACGTGGTGGCGCAGCTGCCGAAATCCGCCTTCGAGACGGTCATCCCGGCGAACAGCGCCGGGCCGTACTTCGCGGTCACCGCGCATGACTCATCCGGCAGCCTGATCGGCCAGTCGGCGATCGTCCGGAGCAGTTGAGGTGTGGCGAACCTGCCGCGTTGCTGTTCTCTCCGGGCGATCCGGCCGCGCACTCAGACGGCCAGAAAGGCGCCGATCATCTCGGTGACGAACGCATGGTCGTCGGCCTGGGGCAGGCCGGATACGGCGACCGTGCCGACAACGCCCACATCCTTGATGCGGATCGGAAAGGCGCCGCCGTGCGCCGCGAACAACCGTGGCTCGACGCCCAGTGCCTCGTCTAGCGCCCTCCCCCGCGCCGCTAGCCGTTGGCCCACAAGGTAGGAGGCTGCGGCGAACCGGTTGACAACGTTGATCTTGCGCTCAATCCACGAGTCGTTCTCGGCCGTGGTGCCCGGGAGGGCGGCGTGGAACAACTGCTGGCCGTGGCGCCGTATGTCGATCGTGATCGGCAGGTTCCGCTCGATCGCGGCCGCCACCATCGCGCTGCCGAGCCGCCACGCGTCGGCGTTGTCAAAGCGGGTGAACACCAGCCTCCTTTCTTGTTCCTCGAGCGACGCGATCAGGGCCTGCTGATCGTCGGTCATGCGTCCCGCCGGGCCTGGGCCAGCACGGTGTCCATCGTCTCCATGATCGAGATGGTCTCATCCAGCGGCATCAGCGGGCTTTCCACTTCGCGGGCGGCCAGCCGGCGCGCGACCTCGTCGGCCTGGTGGCGCAGGCCCCGGCCCTCGTGCCGTGACTCGACACGTGTCGAGTCGCCCTTCCTCGGAATGAGCGTCACGGTCGTGGGAGTGTAGAAGTCGCCTTCGACCTCGATCCTCGCGTCGGTGCCGACGATCGCCGCCCTTGTCGGGCTTTTCGCCCGCAGCGTGCACGTGAGCAGCGCCTGGGCGCCGCTCTCGTAGCCGAACAGCATGGACGTCTGGGCGTCCACCCCGGTGAAGGCCGGATCGCTCATGGACACGATCCTGCTGGGCGTGCCAAGGACCATTGACGCGAACGACACCGGGTAAACGCCGAGATCAAGCAGTGCGCCGCCGCCTAGTTCGGGGGCGAACAGCCGGAAACCGGCGTCCTCGGCGAACCACTGACCGTGATCAGCGGTCAAGGTCACGACGTCGCCGAGGACGCCCTGGGACAGCCAGTCGCGGATGATGGCCATGTCCGGCAGGAACCGGGTCCACATCGCCTCCATGAGAAACAGCCCGTGCTGTCTCGCCACGCCGACAACCTCGCGAGCCTCGGCGGCGGTCATCGTGAACGGCTTCTCAACCAGCACGTGCTTGCCTGCCCGCAGGGCGAGGATCGCGTTGTCGTGATGCATTGGATGCGGCGTCGCCACGTAGATGACATCGACGTCCGGGTCGGCCACGAGCGACTCGTAGCTGGAATGCCGGTTTGGAATATCGAACCTGTCCGCGAAATGGTCCGCGGATCCCTGGCTACGCGAACCGACCGCGATGACCACGCCGGAATCGGTCAGCTGCAAATCAGTCGCGAACGTGCTCGCGATCCCGCCCGTTCCGAGAATTCCCCACCGTACGCGGCTGTCCGCCATGTCTTTGTCCCTCCGGCTATAGGCATCAGTGCCAGCTTATTTTCCGCCTGTGCGCTCCTCACGACGGAGGGCGCAGCCAAAGTACGCCGCCGCGGCGGGCCGTCTCATGCCCGGCCGCAGCGGCGGCGAGTGCCGCCGCGAGCCAGGACACGTACGCTTTCGTCCGCGGGAAGGTGAGGTCGGAGGTATAGATGAGACCGGGAATCCTGTTTCCGGCCGCCTCATGCGCTCGCCGGAGACTCTCGAAGTCCGGGACGTTGTTCGTCACGATGACCCGCTCCCCGGTCAGCGCCGTCTGGAAGATCTCCAGGTCCGACAGAGCGCGCAAGACAGGATCTGCGACGACCGCACGGCAGTCAATGCCGCGGGCAGTGAGATCGGCGGCGATCGCTGGCGAGAACATCTCGTCGAGAAGCAACGCGTCGGGGCCGCTGCCAGATGCCGCGGTCACAGTCCCAGTAGTTCCTGCTGCCGCTCCCATGCCGCCTGTGCTTGCGCGGTTTCGGCGCGTGTCCTGTCCAGGAAGCCGTCGACCTCCTCTGGGTAGTCGCTCCAGTAGGCAAGCGCCGCACGTACGAACGGCATGGGTGTCCCTGACGTCTCGGCAACGACCTCGAGAATCTCGTCGCCGGCCAGTGCGGGCTCAGCTTCCCGGACCGCCCGGATGGCACCGATGACCTCCCATACGTCCGGGCCGCCGGCCAGCCGGGCCCTGCGCCCGGCCGGGCCATCCTTGAACGTGATGAGCGGGTGCTCACGGATCCTCAGCGCCTCATCGACAAGCCTGCTGGTCGCGCTCGATAGGGTCAGGTCCCGGTTCGCGGCAACGAACGCGGAGAGCCGCTCGAACACGCGCGGTTCGAACCGGACCGACGATGGACCAGGAATACCTACCATGTATGACAATGTAAGATGGTGTAGGTGACAGGGCAAGTCGGGTGCCCACTCCCCTGCCTAAAGCGGGGACCGGGATGTGCCACAGCGGTTCGTTCGGGATAGTGGCGCAGAACATCACGCGAGCGGTCAGCGGCGGGACATCCGCACTGCTCGCCGAGGATGCTGAGGTTCAGTCCGGCCGGTTCTCACCGGCCAGTTCGCAGGCGAGGTACCAGGCGTTCACGGTGCCAACGCCGTCGACCAGGCTGTGGCCGGCCGGGCCGGAACGCCGGAACCCGGTCCGGACAGGCGGCGTTGGACAGGGAAACGGGACGGAGGCGGCCGTGGACGCAGACGAGCGCGATCAGCTCAATCGTGTCGTCGATCACGAGGTAAAGGGCCACTTCCCGCCCGGCGCGGTACGGCGGGCAGCGCTGCTGCGGCACGGAGATGAGCCGGACATCGAGCCTGGGCAGATGCGGCTGCGGGTGTTCGTCCCCGTCGAGAACGCGGCGGATGAGCAAGCGCTGGCGGCGTGGCGGAACGCCCAACAGACGGGGGTGGATGAGCTGCGCCGCGACCTTTCCCGGCGGCTGCCCTCAGCCCGCCTGCTCGAGCTCACGTTTGACGGCGCAGGCCCGGACGCACCGCGGATCACCGTGCGGGACGACGGGCCGCAGGCCGCCGAGCAGCTGTCCGCGCGCGAGATCGTGACCAAGGCCATGGAGCTCCTGCGGGCGAACTACGTGTTCCCTGAGCAGGCGGAGCGGGCCGCCGCCGCGGTCGAGGCGAGGCTGGCGGCCGGGGAGTACGACCACCTGGACGAGATCGCGCTCACCGAACTGGTCACCCATCACCTGCAGGAGATCACCGACGACCGGCACCTGGCACTGATGCTCGGTGAGGTACCGCCCCCACGTACCCGGCCGGAACCCGAACCGGGCAGGCCAGAGGACCGCGAGGCCAGGCGGCTGGCCAGGCTGCAGCGGTTCCGGCTGGACAACTTCGGCATCCGCCGGGTCGAGCGCCTGGACGGCAACGTCGGCTACCTCGACCTGCGCCGGATGCCGGTCCCGGCCAACGCGGGCCCGGCCATCGCTGCCGCCATGGAGCTGGTCTCCGGGACGTACGCGCTCATCATCGACATGCGGCGGGGCGGAGGCGGCTCGCCGGAAGGCGTGGTCTTCTGGTGCAGCTACCTGCTCGACGAGCGCCCCACGCACCTCAACGACATCTTCACCGCCGAGACCGGAGAGACCAGGCAGTTCTGGTCGCTGCCCTACGTGCCCGGCACCCGTTACCTCGACCGGCCGGTCTACGTGCTGACCAGTCGCCGGACCTTCTCCGGCGGCGAGGACCTCTGCTACACGCTGCAGGCCGTGAAGCGCGCGGAAATCATCGGCGAGACAACCGGCGGCGGGGCGCACCCGACCCGGGTGTACCCAGTCAGCCCTGCGGTCTGCATCGGCGTTCCGTTCGCCCGGTCGGTCAACCCCGTCACCGGGTCCAACTGGCAAGGCACCGGCGTGGTACCGGACGTAGCCGTGCCGGCGGAACAGGCCCGCGACATCGCCTACGCCATGGCGCTGCGGCACGTCCTGGCGCTGGACGACGTGCCGCCCCCGATACTGGACGAGGCCAGGGAGGCGCTAGCCTCGCTGGCTGCCGCGGCGGCTGCGGTGTCACCCACTCCCCCTCAGGACTGACCGGCCCCTCCCCGGCTACGCTTGTCACAGGCCTTGGTGCTTCCCTGACGACTCCTCTATCCCGGGATAAAGATGGCCCCAGACGCCGAGCCGGCTACGACAGGCCGCCGTCTCCTCGTTCCCGGAGAAGCGGGGGCGGGGGGATACCGCACACTCGTGGCGGTGGACGGAGAGCGGCACCTGGTCCGGGACGATCTGGCAGGCACGAGCTTGCCAGCGGGCTGGCGCCGGTCAGCCAGACCGCTGCTGGTCATCGCGCAGCTGTCGGACACGCACGTGATGGATCACCAGTCGCCGGGGCGAGCCGAACTATTCGACCGCTATTCCGACCCCGACTCCCCCGTCCGCGACACGGTCGGCGTCATCGGCACCTACCGCGCCCAGGAACTCTTCACCTATCAGGTGGCCGAAGCCATGGTCCGCGCGGTCCGGCACACCAGGAAGGCTCCCCTCTCCGGCGCCCCGGTCGATTTCACGGTCGTTACCGGTGACGCCACTGACAACTGCCAGCAGAACGAGCTGCGCGCCTACATCGACCTGCTCGACGGCGGCCAGGTCCGGCCGGATTCCGGCGATCCGGACCAGTACGAGGGCGTGGCCGCACCCAACGTCGAGGACGAGCGGTACTGGCATCCCGACGGCGGTGGCCCGGACCTGCCGCGGGTCAGGTACGGGTTTCCCCAGGTACCCGGGGTGCTGACGGCCGCGCGGCGGCCATTTCGCGCCACCGGGCTTGGCATGCCCTGGTACGCGGTGCACGGCAACCACGACAACATGCTCCAGGGCACGGTGCCCGCCGTCGGCTGGCTCGGCGATTTCCTGGTCGGCCCGGCGAAGTTCGTTTCCCCGCCCGGCGACCTCGACCCGGCCGGGGTGCTCAGCCGGTTCCATGGCGCCGACACCAGCGCGCTGGCGGAACTGGCCAGCGGCACGCACATCGCGGTGACGCCCGACCCCGCGCGCCGACCGGTCACCCGCGCGACCCACGTCCGTGAGCACTTCCGCACCTCGGGTTCGCCAGACGGGCACGGCTACACCCGCCGCAACGCCGACCAGGGCACCGCGTACTACGCCTTCGACCACGGGATCGTGCGGTGCGTCGTGCTGGACACGGTCAACGAGCACGGCGGCTGGCAGGGATCGCTCGACGCCGGCCAGCTCAGCTGGCTGGTCGCGGAGCTGCGCGAATGCGCGGACCGCCCTGTGGTGCTGTTCAGTCATCATCCCCTGGAGACGATGGTCAACGACCTGCGCCCGCCGGGAGCCAGCCGCCGGGTGCTGGGTGCCGAACTGCGCGACATCCTGCTCGCTCACCCGTGCGTGATCGCCTGGGTGAACGGGCACACCCACGTGCACGCGATCCAGGCGATCCGCGAGGACGGCGCCCCGGGCGGGTTCTGGCAGATAACCACGGCGTCGCACATCGACTGGCCGCAGCAGGCTCGCATCATCGAGTTGCTCCAGACCGACGGGGGCCTCGCCATCGGCTGCACCGTGATCGACAGCGCGGCCCCGGCCGATTACCGCGTCCACGATGACCTGGCCGACCCGGCGGTGCTGGCCGACCCGGCGGTGCTGGCCGCGCTGGCGCGTGAGCTCGCCGCCAACGACTGGCAGGTCCGCGACCAGATCACCGCCGGCCGCGGTGCGGGGGCGGGAACCGCCGCCGACCGGAATGTCGTGCTCGCCATCGACTGGCCCCGGCCGGTGCCGGCCGGTGCCGGCCGTCCGAAAGCGACATGAAAAGGCCGGACCCGGGTAGCAAGCGGCTAAATTCGCTTTTTGGGTCGCGGGAAGACGCGGCAGGAGGGGATGGACTCTTGAGGCTGTTCCGGAGGACACAGCGGCCTGCACACACCAGCAGGAAGCCAAGCCGCGGCGAGCGGCGCGCCGCCGAACGCACTGCCCGGGCCGAAGCCACGCTCGCGCAGACCGAGCAGCAGATTCATGAGCTTGCCGATGAAGTGCGCCGTGATCTGAAAGGCCCGGCGTAGCCAGATATGCCATAATCGCCGGTGTCGCGTCCCATTGCCGGGAGGAGCACAATGATGCCAATCACCATGGCCGTCCACGTCGCCGTGTCTCCCGCGCCACGCGCCTGAACCTGACGCTGCCCATACCTGATCCGCTCTGAATCCGGGCACGGGTTCTTTCTGAAGTCTTCGCGCGCGAGGCACTGCGGCTGCAGCGTTCACCGTCGCAGCTCCGCGTGGAGGTTTCGTCATGCCTGTCTTTTCCGGTGCGCGCCGTGCCCCGGCGCGTCCGGTGCGTCCCTCGTTCCGCGATCCGCGATTCGCGCTCCTGCTGGCAGGGCAGTCGGTCAACTCGATCGGCAGCTGGGCATCGGCGATCGTGCTGTGGGGGTTCGCCGCCTACCGGTTCAACGCCAGCCCGGAGGCCATCTCGGTCACCGTCGTGTGCTGGTCCGTCCCGCCCGCCGTGCTCAGTCCGCTCACCGGCGCGCTCGTCGACCGGTTCGGTCCGCGGCCGCTGCAGATCGCTGGTTACCTGGGGGCCGCCGCCGCGGCGCTCGCCATGGCCGCCGCCGGCTCGCTGGCCTTTCTCGACGCCATGGCCGCCGTCTACGGCGCCGCCCGGTCGCTGTCCGGCCCCGCGGCCGGCGCGCTGCCACCGCGCGTCGCCGAATCCGGAGACCTGCTCGCCGCCAACTCGCTGCTCGGCGTCACCAGCTCGATCGGCCAGGTCGCAGGGCCGCTGGCAGCCAGCGTCCTGCTGGCGACCGCGGGCTTCGGCGCCGCCTTCGTGGCCGACGCGGCCACCTACGTGGTGGGCGCCGCCGTCCTGCTCCCGCTGCCGATCCTTCCGCTGCCGGAGGAGCCGGGGACCGTAAGCCCGTCGGGTGCGGCTGGCGTAGCCGTGGTGACACGAGATCCCGGGCTGCGCCGGGTCGCGCTGGCCGGGCTGGGCGTCATGGTCACGTCCGGGGCATTCCTGGTCGTCGAGCCGCTGTATGCCAGGCACGTGCTGGACAGGCCGCCATCCCAGTTCGCGCTCTTCGAGGCGGCGATCGGGATCGGGGCGATTGTGACGGGCCTCGCGCTCCCCCGCGTCCGCAGCCGCTCGCCGGGGACGCCGACGGGAACGCCGGCGGGAACGCCGGCGGGAACGCCGCCTGGGACGAAAGCGCTGGCCCTGGCCGCGATCGGCTACGGGCTGGCGGCTGCCCTGTTCGCGGGCACCACCTGGATCCCCGCCGCGTACATCGGTGCTTTCGCGTGGGGGGCAAGCGGCGCGGTGTTCTACGCGGTCGCGGCCACCACCCTGCAGCGTCTCGCGCCGCCGGGCACCCTCGGCAGGGTCGTGGGCGTGATCTCCACCGCTGAGTCCGCGACCGAGACCGTCAGCATGCCGCTGGCCGGCGTACTCGTCGCCGCCGCCGGGATCCGGCCAGGGGCACTCGCGCTGGCCTCGGTCGCCGTCGCGGCCGGAGCGGCGTGCCTCGTTCGAATTACAGCCATGTAATTCGAACTCACGGAACGGGCCGGCGCGGCCACCTGCGGTTCCCACAAGGCCCGGCCGAACGGATGGGGCCGTGGACGAGGACAACGCACTCGCCACTGCCGGCATCGTCATAGCTACGTCGCACCGGGACGGCGTAGAACGCGATCGCCGCTGACTCCCCCGCCGTCTGCTGGCGAGCCTGTTGAAGTGCCGCGCCCGGTGGGGTGCGGCTTTGCGCTTCTTGCTGTTATCAATTGTCCTGAACGAACCCGTGCTCCGCCTTGCCAGCCTGATTACTATTCCGACA
>Ga0335073_10010782_pt1 | contig 12851 bp, 15 predicted proteins | sample Lox_Sample_22_FD_207093 | JGI IMG/M metagenome (GOLD analysis project Ga0335073, IMG submission 207093) | Soil microbial communities from Loxahatchee National Wildlife Refuge, Florida, United States - Lox_Sample_2.2 | ecosystem: Environmental > Terrestrial > Soil > Wetlands | place: USA...
GGCCCCGTTCCCGTCGCGCAACCTGTGCTGGAAGCGATGGCGTGGCCGATGATCAATCACCGCGGACCCGAGTTCGCCGACCTGCTTGCGCGCCTCGAACGCGGGATGCAACCGGTCTTCGGTACGAGCGGCGACGTCGTCTTCCTCGGCTCTTCTGGGACCGGCGGATTGGAAGCGGCGGTTGCAAGCAGCTTCTCGCCCGGCGACCGCGTGCTCTCCGCTCCGGTCGGCGTCTTCGGCAAGCGTCTGGCCGAGATTGCACGCGTGCACGGCTGCGAGGTCGAGGTTCTCGAAACGCCGCTCGGCGCCGCGCTCGATCCCGCCCTCTTGCGCGCGCGGCTGCAGAAACCGGATGCGGGCCAATTTCGCGGCATTTTGCTCACCCATAACGAGACCTCGACCGGCGTGCAGAACGACATGGCGGCGATCGCCCGGGTCACGCGCGATCTGGACGCGCTAACGATCGTCGATTCCGTGAGCGGCTTGGGCGCGTCGGCGTTTGCGATGGACGCGTGGGGCTTCGACGTCGTCGTGACCGCTTCGCAAAAGGCATTCGCGGCGCCGCCTGGCGTGGCAATCGTTGCGGCAAGCGATCGTGCTTGGAGCGCGATGGAGAGAGCCAAGGCGCAGCGGTTCTATTTCGATCTTGGAAAGGCGCGCGAGTTTGCGGCCAAAGGGCAAACGCCGTGGACGCCCCCGATCTCGGTGTTCTACGCATTGGCGATTGCGCTCGAGCGCTATCATGCAGACGGGCTCGAGGCAAACTTCGAACGTCACGCGATCTACGCGCGCGCGGTGCGCGCAGCGTTCGAAGCGCTCGGCTGCACGATTTTCTCGCGCCCGGACGCACATTCGGTAACGGTCGTGGCAGCGTATCCGCCCGACGGCGTCGATGCGGCGATGTTCCTGAAGACGCTGCGCGAACGCTACGGTGTCGTGATCTCGGGCGGTCAAGGCGAGCTGACGGGCAAGATCGTACGCTTCGGCACGATGGGTGACGTCGGAGGGAACGATCTGCTCGGCGCAATCGGAGCCGTTGAGCTGGCGCTCGCCGATTGCGGCGCGTCGGTGGTGCTCGGCAGCGGCGTCGGCGCTGCGGCAACGGTGCTTAGCGCAGGATCTCCACTAGCAGCACCCACGCGTTGAAGACCCCGTAGACGAGTCCGTAGAGCACCGCAGCAGCAACGAATGCGGCGCCGTTACCGTACGCGAGCGTCGCGACGGATGCCGCGAGCGCGAGCAATAAAAAGACCGCGTTGAGTTCGAAAAACGCGGTCCACACGACGCTCATAAGGTCTTCGCTCCGATGCAGGCGCAGAGCGCCTCGAGCTGATTGATTACCGCATCTTCGAGGGTGCGCGCGAGCGCTCCGTCATACCGGCGCAGCAGCCGCAGCAGGGCAATGAATTGCAGGCGGTTGTACTGCGCAATCGCGTCAAAAACGTAATCCGACTGCGAAACGCCGGCGCGTCCGGTGAGGGTGCGGAAGATCGCGCGGGGAAGGTCCTTAGCGCTTTCGATGCCGAGCACGAGATGCGAAAGTAAGATTTGATCGCCGGAGGTACTCACCGTTGGAACGCGCAAGTTGTGTTCGACGGTCTGCTCGAGAATCTCGCGCGCGATCGAGAGCCGCATGCTGCCCGGGAGCGTGATCGTGGCGCCGACGCTGTACGCGATGGTCGCGGGCGCGGCGAAGCCGTAGTTGAGCGCGATGCTCCACGCGTCGTTCGGGCTATAGCAAACGAGCACTTCATCACGGAAGGTTCCCGCGACGCCGTAACCTCCGCCGACGACGTAGCCCGGAACACCGCCGGAATGATTGACGAGGTCGATCAGCGGCACGATGTAAAACTCGCCGTCGCGCAAGAACCTGCGCGATGCGAGATACTCCGAAAGAGCGAGCGCGTCGTCGGGCGGGAGAAAACGCTGCGCGGGCCGGGCGAGCGCCCCGGTCTCCCGAATTGCGGCGACGACGCCGGCGGGGAGGGCGTGCCAAGCCGCCTGCTTCGCGTAGCTCTCTTCGTAACCGCCTGCTCCCCAGCCGAAATGGGCTTCGTACGCTTCGAACAGGCTGCGCACGCGCGGATCGTATCCCGCGTCTTTCACCGACATGTGCCGGCCTTGCAATTCAATATCTGCAACGCGCACGTGAAGTGCGTCGGGGGCCCAAAGGCGGGCCGGTGCGTTCGCGTCGATCGGGAAAATGCCGCGGCCGAACGGCCCGTCGCCCAAGCGGACGTTGTCGGCGATGCCGCCGAGGGAGCGAAACGCTGCGAGCAGCTCCTCCCACCTCATCGTCGTGCGCTAGAGGTGATGCCGGTGGAAGTACGGCCAGAGTGCAGGACGCGCGAACCACGGAATGACCGATTCGATGACGCCGTCGATCTTCGGATCGGCTTGCACGAAGAACGGCGCCAAACGAGATTCGTGCAGGTCGGAACGAATGTCGCGCGAGAGCGGGAAGTAGAGCGCGATGAAGAGCACGAGCCAAATGAGCACGGCGCCCTTTGCCAATCCGATCGCCGCGCCGCCGAGCGAGTTGCCGATGTTGAGCAGCGGCAGCTTGGCTATACGGTTGAGCGTCCACGCGATCGCGAGCACGATCGCGTAGGTGATGAATCCGCAGAGAAACATGCCGATGACGTGCGCCGATCCCGGGCCGAGCTTCGTGCCGCTCTCGATCCATTCGTCGAAGGAACCGTTGTAATACCAAGGCGTGATCAGCGCGGCCGCGACGGCGACGGCACCGCCGAGCTCGGAGACGAAGCCGCGCGAAAATCCCTTGTACGACGAGATCAGGAGAATGATCGCGATGATGATGTCCGGCCAGGGAACCCCGAGAATCACTGCCGGATCGTCCCTCCGAGTTCGTCGCGCAGCGCCGCGATCGCACGCGCCGTCGCCGCGTCGGCCTCTTCGTCGGTGATCGTCGTGTCGAAACGCTGCATCGTAGCACGCACGGCAAGACTCTTGCGCCCCTCGCCGACCTGCTTGCCCCGATACTCATCGAAGACCGTTACGCCGGTGCAAAGCTCGCCGATCGCCGTGCGGACGACCGCGCTCAGACGATCCGCGTCGACGTCGAGCGCGACCACGACCGCTAAATCGCGATAGGTCGATGGAAATCGCGAGGGCGGATGATAGACCGGACGGTGGTATTCGGGCACGTTGTCCAAGTAGACGTTGCACATGTAAATGGGTAGACGAGAGCTAAATGCCTTCGAGAGGCGCGGATCGATCTTTCCGAATGCGGCGACCTCGCGGCCGTGATACATCGCGACGGCGCTCTTGCCCGGATGGTAGCCGCCGCGCACGTCGCGCGCCGTCTCCACCTCGACACCGGCGATCGCGCGAAGCAGCGCCTCGACGTCTCCCTTGAGACGCAAGAAATGACGGTCGCGCCACGCGGGTTCGTCGAGCGGTTCGGCAGCGAAGCCGAACGCGAGCGCCGGCTCTTCGTTGACGACGCCTTCGTCGAGTGAAAAGACATGGCCGATCTCGAATACGCTATAGGGCCGATCGAGTTTGGCAAAGTATTCGAAGATGCCGGGCCCGAGCGCCCAGCGCAGCACGCGCTGCTCCTCCGTCATCGGATTGAGCACGTTGACGATGCTATGGCTTGGTTCGAGCCCCGAGCGCGCGACCGAGTCGAGCACCGTGCTACCTTGTAATGCGTACGTCACGATTTCGTGATACCCAAGTGCAGCGAGGGTTGTTGCGATTCGGTCTTCGAGTTCGTACTGAGCGCTCGAGATTGCGTGCGTGGGAACCGACGGCTCGACGGCTTCGATCTCGTCGTAGCCTTCCATGCGCGCGACCTCTTCGACCAGATCGGCGGGAATCGTCAGATCGCGACGCCAGGGCGGGGGAATGACGTGCAGCGTCTCGCCGTCGATAGCAACCTCGCAGCCGAGCAGCTGCAGGTGCCGTGCAATTTGCGCCGCGCGAAGATCGATGCCGAGCAGGCGCGGAATGTCGCGCGCGCGCAGGTCGATCGTCTCGGCAGGTGCGGGCGTCGTGCCAAAAGCCTGCGGTGCGTACGCATCGGCGCCGAGTGCGATCAGCAATTGCGCTGCGCGCGCCGCGCCGATGTCGGTAAGCGCGAGCGCGAGTGTCTTCTCGTGCCGGGACGACGCCTCGCTGCGCAGCGCGAGCGCGCTCGACATGCGCCGCACGCGCGCGCCGGCGAAATTCGCGGCCTCGAGGATGATGGCGCGCGTCGCATCGGTTACTTCGCTTTCGGCGCCGCCCATCAATCCGGCCAGACCGAGCGCGTGCCGTTCGTCTGCGACGACGAGCGCTTGCGGCGTGAGCGTTCGCTCGGCTCCGTCGAGCGTCGTGAGCGTCTCGCCTTCGCGCGCGTCGCGCACGATGAAGTGCCGGTCCGCCACATGTGCCTCGTCGTAAAAGTGCAGCGGCTGACCGGTCTCGAGCATGACGTAGTTCGAAACGTCGACGAGATTACTGATCGGACGCTGGCCGCAGAGCGCGAGGCGCATGCGCATCCAGGCAGGCGCCGGCGCGACCGCGATGCGATCGAAACGCTGCGCGACGAAGCGCGTGCAGTCGGGCGAGGCGATCGTGACGCGCGGCGGCGTAGGGTCGCCGGCGGTGCCGGGATTCTCAAAGGACGGCAGGCGTAAGGGCACGCCGTAGGAGGCGGCCAACTCGCGCGCGAGCCCGATGACGGCCATTGCATCGACGCGATTGCTCGTCACTTCGACGTCGAGCACGTCGTCGTTGAGGCCGAAGAAGACGGGGACGTCTTCGCCCAGCGGCGTCTGCGGGTCGAGCTGAAGGATGCCGTCTTCGAACCAATCCGGCGGCAGCGCCAGCTCGTCGGCCGAGACCATCATGCCCTCGGAATCGATGCCGCGCATCTTGCGCGGACCGATCGTGAGCTGTGGGAGTTTCGCGCCGATGGTCGCGACGGGAATCGTCTGGCCCGCCGCAACGTTGGTTGCGGCGGTCGCGATGGTCAGCCGGCGTTCGCCGCCGACGTCGATCGACCCGACCTGCAGTTTATCGGCATTCGGATGTTTTTCGAGCGTAACGATCGTGCCGGTGACGACACCGGTAATGCGGGGACGGCGCACGATCTCCGCGACGGGAAAGCCGAGCATGGCCAAGCGGTCGGCGATGGCTTGGGAATCTTCGGGGAGATCCACGTACTCACGCAACCACGAGATAGGAACGCGCATGGGTGAAGCTGAGTTGTCCTTGCTTAGGCGAGTTGCGTCAAGAAGTCGGGATCGCTGTCGACGATGCGGCGGATGTCGTCGATTTCGTATCGCGCGAGTGCGATGCGTTCGATGCCGAACCCGAACGCCCATCCCGTGTAGACTTCGGTATCGTAGCCGACCTCGCGCAAGACGTTGGGATGCACCATGCCCGAGCCGCCGAGTTCGATCCAACCCGAGCCGCCGCACATGCTGCAGGTATCGGCGAGGCCTTTGCATTTCGGACAGGTCGTGTCGAACTCCGCGCTCGGTTCGGTGAAGGGGAAATACGACGGGCGAAAACGTACGATCTGATCCTCGCCGAAGAGCTCGCGGCACATGCCCGTCAGCATACCCTTGAGATGCCCGAAGTGGATGCCCTCGGCAACCAGCAGACCCTCGATCTGATTGAATTGAAAGAGATGCCGTGCGTCGACCGCGTCGCGCCGATAGCAGCGCCCCGGCGCGACGATCGCGATCGGCGGTTTGTGCGCGAGCATCGTGCGAATCTGCATCGGCGAGGTGTGCGGACGCAGCAGCATCGCCGGCGTAACGAAGAATGAATCAAAACCTTCACGTGCCGGATGCGTCGGCGGGATGTTGAGCGCATCGAAATTGTAGTAGTCCGGCTCGACTTCGGGGCCCAGCACGACGGCGAAACCGCGCCGCTGAAAATACGCGGCGGTGTCGCGTAATACGGTGCGAATCGGATGGACGGTTCCGGTTGCCGGCATGATCGACGGATAGGTGACGTCGATCGTCTGCGCAAGGTCGTCGTCGAACGCGCGGTTCTCCAGACGCCCTTGCGCGATCGCGAGATCCTTCTCCATGCGCTCGACCGCGACGTTGATGAGCTTGCCCGCTTCGGGGCGCTGCGCGGCAGGAAGTTGACCGATGCCGCGCCGCAAGGCGGTAACCTCGCCGCTGCGGCCGAGAAACGCGACGCGCACGTTGTCGAGCTCTCGCTCGTCTGCAACCGTCGCGAGCGCCGCTTCGAAGCGGCTCTGCAAATCAGCGAGTTGCGCGGATAAATTCAAAGCGCCCGGGTCCATATACCGGGCGCTTCGGGAATACTATCCGGACTTCTTGGTCAGCCGGGACTCGGAACCGGGTGGATCCGACGGTAGGCAAGATAGGCACTGATCGAGCCCGTTTGGGCGAAGAGATTCCAGAAGAGATCGCTGGTTGCCATTGCTTGCTGACGTCTCCTTCCAGCCGCGGAAATCGGCCTAAAACCCGTGGGAATGCCGAGATTGTACCATGCGACTTTTAACGCGGGAAGTCTTGACTTTTCGAGCCTTCGAGGCTCTCTTGACAGCGTTGCGCAAGCACGTAAAGGCCTATAGAACCAGCAGTCGCTGCGTTGAGCGAATCGGCCGGCCCGTGCATGGGTATGCCCGCCGGACGCATTCCGGGGGTCTCCCAGGCGCCCAGGCCGCGGCGCTCGTGGCCGACCACCAGCACTGCCGGCGTGCGCAGCGGCACGCTCGCGAGATCGGGCCCCTCGGCCAGCAGGCCGATCGCCTCCGCCCCGCCGGCCGCGAGCGCGGCTGCGAACTCGTGGGCGGCGGCTACCGCGATCCGCAGCCGAAAGAGCGCGCCCATCGCCCCGCGCACGACCTTGGGATGGTAGGGGTCGACCCCGAGCCGGCCGAGCACCACGCCGCCGATCCCGAAGGCCTCGGCCGAACGCAGAAGCGTCCCGACGTTGCCGGGGTCGTTCAGGTCGGCCAGGGCGAGGGAGAGCGGGGCGGCGAGCACCTCTTCGAGCCCGGCGCTGCGCTGCTGCGCGACCCCGATCAATCCGGTCGGGGTATCGAGATCGGAGATCTTGCGCAGGGTACGGTCGTCGATCAGATAGACGGGCGTCCCGCGCGCGTCCAGCTCGCGGACGGCGGCATTGTGCGCGAGCACTTTTTCGGTTACGAAGAGCTCTTCGATTGCAAGGCCGCTCTGCAGCGCTTCATCGAGCAGGGTCGGTCCCTCGAAGACGAAACGTCCGTGCTCTTTGCGTCCTTTGACCGTTTGGAGTTCGCGCGCGCGCAGCACTCGCTCCGCGTGCGCACCGGTCAGCGTCGCCACCGCGCGCGCGTCACGATCATGACGATTGCTGCCAGGCCGCCGGCAAGTACGTTGGCCACGATGTAGTTGAAATGGTGCGGTACCAGAAGAATGTTGAGCAGATAGACCAAGATCGCGAAGATCACGATGAAATAGGCGAGCCAGCCGATCTCGGCGAGTATCGAGGAGCGTTGCACGAAAGGGACGTTTATGGATGATACGCCTCAAGTCATCTCATCGCAGGAGCGCTTCGTAGGACGCGTCTTTCGCGTGCGCACCGACGAGATCGAATTTGCCGACGGCGGCGTCGCGCGGCTCGATATCGTCGAGCATCGCGGTTCCTATGCAATCGTCGCGACCCCCTCGCCCGATTCCGTCGTGCTGGTCCGTCAGTACCGCCATCCGGCCGGCCGCGAATTATGGGAGATTCCGGCCGGGACGGCCGAACCCGGGGAAGGCATTTTAGAGGGGGCACTGCGCGAATTGGCCGAGGAAACCGGCTACCGCGCAGCATCCGCCCGCCCTCTGGGCAGCTTTTACGTGACCCCCGGATTTTGCACGGAAGTACTGCACTTCGTCCACGCCGAGGGGCTGACGCCGGGCAGTATGGACCTCGACGACGACGAGCGGATAGTTGTCCGAAACTTTACAATCGACGAAATGCAGCGTCTCGTAGAAAGCGGCGAAATTGCCGACGCGAAAACGCTGATCGCCCTTATGTGGATGCGTGGTTTGAGGGCTGAACTTGGGCCGAACAGTGCCGATAATTGAGGTACGGGTTTGAACGGCTGTGATGTTCGATAACACATCACGGTCGTTGAACATGGAGGAAGTCGTGGAAGTACCTCGCGACATCGACGCCGTATTGCGGCGTCTTTTGGAAGGCTCTCTCGAGGGGCCCGAGCAATCGGTGCTCGCGCCCGAAGACGAGTCCTATCTAACGTCGCTGATCGCTTCGGTCCGCAACGGCCGGCGCGCAGTGCTCATCGTCGAAGACGCCGACGAACGTTTGCGCTACATGTTCAGTAATACCACGCGCGCGGAAGCCGTCACGATGCTCGGTAAAGTCGTCGAAGCAACGGGCCGCCGCTTGGCCGACGGCGACGACTAACCGTTGCCGGGCGCCAAATAGATCTCGCTGATCTTCCCGTCGGGCGTCAGCCCGAATTTATAGATGAATCGTCCGTTTTGAAAACGGACCAGAAACTCGTAGACCGTGCTCCCGTTTACTTGCACGCTGCCGACCGGTATGAAGTCGAGCGGCTTTCCGAGCGCCGCGAAGTTCGATCGCGCAACCAGATCGTCGGTGAGATAGGCCGAGAACTGCGACGTGAGTTGCGTGCGGTCGATGTTCCTGGTGGCGAGGCGGCCGAGCCATTCTTTGGCACGGGCAACGATCGCGTTTTCGACGTGGGCGCGCTGCGGCGGCGCGACGATGTCGAGGATGTCGGCGGCGACCTCTTCGGGCTGCACGACTGACGACGAGCGCAGCGAGTCGACGTTCGCGAGTACGATCACCGCGATGTGATCGTCGGGAAGCAGCGCATTCATTGCGTGATAACCGCCGATTTCGCCGTTGTGCCAAATGTATCGCTGCCCGAAACGCTCGTCGATCACCCAGCCCAGGCCGTATTTCGTCGCGCCCGACGCACTGCTCGGCGTGAACATGTCGCGCTCTGCATCGACGCGCAGCAAGAGCGGCATGCCGATATCCCATTTCGCGAGATCGTAGACGTTGGTCACCAGACTGCCGGCTCCGAAGAGCCAAGCCGGATCCCACGGTTTGGTTGCGATGAAATCTCCGGCCGATCCGGTATAACCGGCTGCGCGATCGGGCGAGATGCCGTTGTCGCCGGCGAGGAACGTCTGATTCATCAAGAGCGGAATGAAAATGTGCTGCTGGAGGTAGTCGGAGAAAGGCACGCCGCTCACGCGCTCCACGATCAGCGCGGCGATCGCGTAGTTGAAATTATTGTACTTGAATTGCGTGCCGGGCACGGATACGAGCGTCATCTTGTTCATCGCGGCGATGAGGTCGGCGAGTTTGACGCTCTTGGTTCGATCTTGGTCGATGCCGCGAAGGTCGAGTTCGTCGGGAAGGCCGGCCGTCTGATCGAGCAGATCGCGGATCGTGACGCCTTTGGCGATGGTGAGTTCGGGAACGTAACGCGTGACGGGATCTTCGAGCTTGAGCTTGCCGTCTTGCTGTAAGAGCAGCAGTGCCGCGGCGGTAAACTGTTTGGTGATCGAACCGACGTAAGTTTGGGTCGACGGCGCGAAGCGAGCGTGCTTCGCGAGATCGGCATAGCCGAAGCCGTGCGCGTAGACGATGCGGCCGTCCTCGACCACGCCGACCGCGAGTCCGGGCGAGCGTTTGGTCTCGACGATGCGGCTTCCGAGATCGTCGATCTGATGCTCCATCGTCGCCGTGAACATGAGCGCGCTTAAGGCAATGCCGAACATGCCGCGCCCTTTCGGCTAGAAAACGAGCTGGGCCTGGCCTACCATACGCCCGTCTTGCATGAGGGCGAGCTGATCCATGCGGTGACTCTTGGGCAGGAAGAGAAGCGCTACGTTGCCGTGCGGGACGGCCGTTCCCAGCATCGTCTGCGTGCCGTCGTGCGGCCACATCACGTGCAGCGGGGCGGTCGCGTTGCGGATCACGATACAGTACCAGGACCCGTCGGGTCCGTACATCACGCGGGCGTCGGTGCCGGTGAAGGCGACCGTCCGGTGCGGGTTATTCGCGACCGCTGCGATCGCTTGCGAATCGGCGAGCATCGAGTCGCGCATTGCGATGTTCGATTCGAGCAAGTAACCGATCGGCAGCAACGCGATCGCGACGGCCGCCGCTACCGCGATCCAGCGCTGCCGCACGGGCGCAGCCTGCGCCGGCGGAGCGTGCAACCGCACCGGCGGTTCGAACTGCGGCTGGGACGCCGCCATCGCCGTCACGTCGGCTTCGGCTTGCGCGAGCAGCCGCCGGCACGCGTCGCAGGTTGCCAGGTGGTCGTCGGCGTTCTGCTGCTCGTTCGTATCGAGCAGGCCGAGCGCGTACAGTGCGGCGAGTTCGCCCAGGTGATCGGTCATTCGCTCGCCCCCAGCGCCGTGCCGAGTTTGCGCAAACCCAAGGCGATGCGGCTCTTGATCGTGCCGAGCGGTTCGTTGAGTTCACGCGCGATCTCGACGTGCGTTTTGTAATCGAAATAGGCGAGTTCCAGCGGCCGGCGCTGTTCGGCCGGGAGCGTACGCAGTGCCGCGTGCAAACGGTCGCGTTCGATGACGTCGACGGTCGCGATCTCGTCGTGCTCGGCGGGCTGCGCGGCCACGCGCTCTTCGAGCTTGCGGCGGCGCGTGCGCGAGCGTAGTCGCGTGATTGCCTCGTTGCGCACGCAAACGGTGAGAAAGCTGCGCACCGCACCGCGCGAACGCATGTAGGAATCGGGCGAACGCCAGACGCGCGCCAGCGCGTCGTGCACGCAGTCCTGTGCATCTTCGGCATTGCCGAGCACGTGATACGCGGTCGAATACAGCAATTTCCCGAACCGCGCGTAGGCTTCGTCGAATGCCCAGCGCTCTTTGGCCGCAAATGCAGCCGCCAGCTCCTCGTCGCCCGAAACAGGACGCATAGAGCGGGGGCGTTCGACGTAAAATGCCGTCATCACCTAGGGAACGCCCCGTCGATGTCGATGGATCACTTATGGGACTTCGGGCCGTCGTGCTGGTTGCAGCGCTCGCAACGGGGCAGCCGGTGGGACCGCATCAGGTCGGCTGTAACGCGAATGAGGTGCTCAACGAACACATTCACGTGCATCTGGCGATCGAACACGCAGGGAAGCCGGTTACCGTTCCTGCGAACATCGGGATCGTGCAGGCCGCGGGCCTCGTACTCTGTCTGTATTGGCTGCACACGCACGACGACTCGGGCACGATCCACGTGGAAGCGCCGGGCGGGAATTTCACGCTCGCCGATTTCTTCGCGGTTTGGGGCCGGCCGCTTTCGCCTACCCGGCTCGGCCCGTATCGCGGTCGCGTGCGCGCGTATGTAAACGGCGCGCCCTACAAGGGCGCGCCTCAAACGATTCCGCTGCTCGACGGCGAGCAGATTTTGCTGCGGATCTAGAAAGCGCCGGCTCCGTTGGGCGATCCGAGTCCGGTCGGGCCGCTATAGCCCAGCCCTGACGTACAGAGATAGGTCAAGCAGAGGCCGTTCGCTCCGAGGATGATGTTGTTGAGCGATGACGAGGACGCGCTGTACAGACCCTGCGCACTGTTGACGCTCTTCCCGTTTCCTGCGAGTGCGTACATGCCGGCAACGATCGGCGTTGCCACGCTCGTGCCGCCGAAGACATTCCAACCGCGATCCGAGCTCGATGTGAAGTACGTGTCGTACACGGCGACACCCGGGACCGGATTGGCAATTGCCGAGACGTCATTCACGGTACGCTTCTTGCAGAGTGAGTCATGCTGCCACGACGGCTTGGCAATATAGCCGCTACAGCCGCTTCCCGTATCCGACCACGCCGTTTCGAGCACGGCGATACCGTCGAGAATCGGCACCAGTGTCGTGCCGCCGACAGCCGTGACGTACGACGAACTTGCCGGCCAGCCCACGCCGTAACCGCTGTCGCCTGCGCCGGCAACGATCGGCACGCCCGGATGATTCCACTTTTCATTGTCTGCGGCGGTAGCAGACGTTTCCGGTGTCGTGTAGCTGTTGCTGACGACGGTTGCGCCCAGCGAAATCGCGGTTGAAACCGATGTCGTGAGATCTTCGATGTTCGACGAATTCGCTTCGACGACGAGGAGATTGCAATGCGGGCAGATTGCCGAGGCCATGTCGAGATCGACCGACATCTCTTCGCCCCAACTTTGATCGCCGGCGGGAAGCGTCGACGAACCACCCTCTGCCGCGAAGCGCAGACAACCGCTTGCGGTCGTACACGCCGGCAGCCCCATCGTCGAGCGATAGACAGCGAGATCGGAAGCCGCGTTGGGATTGTTCATCGCAACGACGATGCCGATGGTTTGTCCCGCGCCTTGCGTGTACGGAACGCCGTAGGCAAGCCACAAGTCCTGCGGCTGGAAGCCGGCGATGAGCGCGGGCACGAGATCCAATTCGGGCACGACGTCGAGACGGCGAATCGCGGTACACGATCCCGAGCCGGTCAGGAGTGCGCACACGAGCGAGGTTGAGGGCGATGAGGTCGAGTTGGCGGGCAGATTACGGCCGACGATCGGAATCGCATTGGCGATGATCGGTATCGCATTTGCCGTAATCGGAATTGCGTTGGCGGTGATCGGCCGCGCGCCGGCCGGCAGTGACGAACTGCTGTCGGCTTTCGACGACGACTTTGTCGCCGTCGCTTGCTGCGCCGCCGACTGCGATGCAGACGGAAGCATGCCGCCGCCCGAGCAAGCAACCAAGCTCGTCAGGACCATGAGACCCGTAATCCGTTTCAAAAAATGGCTCATCGCCCACGTCCCTATAGACCTCAAGCAAGTTACCACACCCTCTTCAAGTATCGAGCCGAGCGAGGGTTATGTGCCTTAAGTTAAACCTTATGGGGA
>Ga0335073_10010783_pt1 | contig 12851 bp, 12 predicted proteins | sample Lox_Sample_22_FD_207093 | JGI IMG/M metagenome (GOLD analysis project Ga0335073, IMG submission 207093) | Soil microbial communities from Loxahatchee National Wildlife Refuge, Florida, United States - Lox_Sample_2.2 | ecosystem: Environmental > Terrestrial > Soil > Wetlands | place: USA...
CGTACAGCGCGCCCCTAGCGCGGTCCGCTGCGGACACGGAGTTTTCGCCTCCCTGGAAGAAACTCCCTTATGCTGAGGTTTATGCTGCCAAAGCAGGAAGGGAGCCTGACGTGTCTGCCACTACAGAGCAACGCCCGCTCGGCTACGAAGCAAACGGGATCAACGTTATCCGCGAGGACGAACGGAAGGGCTCGCCGCGCGACCTGTTCTGGCCGTGGTTCGCCGCCAACATCTCGGTGCTCGGGCTCGCCTACGGCGCCTATGTGCTCGAAGACGGGGTCTCGTTCTGGCAGGCGTGCGTGGCCGGGTTCATCGGCATCGTGGTGTCGTTCCTGCTCGTCGGCTTCATCGCGGTAGCCGGCAAGCGCGGGTCCGCGCCGACGATGGTGCTGTCCCGCGCGGCGTTCGGCGTGCAGGGCAACAAGCTGCCGACCCTCGTGTCGTGGATCCTCAACGTCGGCTGGGAGATCGTGCTCACCGTGCTCGCCACGCTGGCCACGGCGACCGTGTTCGCGCGGCTGCACTGGAGCGCAGGGGACGGCACCAAGGTCATCGCCTTCCTGATCATCACCGTGCTCATCGTCGGCAGCGCCGCGCTCGGTTTCGACGTGATCATGCGGCTGCAGACGATCATCACCTGGGTGACCGGCGTGCTGACCGTCGTGTACTTCATCCTGGTCGCAGACAAGATCCACTGGGCCACGGTGTCGGCCATCCCCAGCGGGTCCGCGCAGGCGGTGCTCGGCGCGATCGTGTTCGTCATCACCGGGTTCGGGCTGGGCTGGGTCAACGTCGGCGCCGACTACTCCCGCTACCTGCCGCGCAGGTCGTCCGGCGGCGGGGTGGTCTGGTGGACCACGTTCGGCGCGTCGATCGCGCCGCTGTTCCTGCTGGCGTTCGGGCTGCTGCTCGCCGGGTCGTCCAAGAACCTGATGTCCGCGATCAACACCGACCCGATCGGCGCGCTGTCCACGATCCTGCCGACCTGGTACCTCGTCCCCTTCGTGATCGTCGCGGTGCTCGGCCTGGTCGGCGGCGCGGTGCTGGACATCTACTCCTCCGGCCTCACCTTGCTCGCCGCCGGGCTGCGGGTGCCGCGCTGGTCCGCCGCGCTGATCGACGGCGCGCTGATGATCGCCGGCACGATCTACGTCGTGTTCTTCTCGTCCAACTTCATCGGGCCGTTCGAAGGCTTCCTGATCACCCTCGGCGTGCCGATCGCCGCCTGGTGCGGCGTGATGCTCGCCGACATCCTGATGCGGCGCTCCGCGTACTCGGACGCGGACCTGTTCTCCTCGTCCGGCCGGTACGGAAACATCCGCTGGGTGCCCAACATCCTGATGGTGGCCGCCACCGCGGTCGGCTGGGGCCTGGTCACCAACAGCTACGCCTCGTGGCTGTCCTGGCAGGGCTACCTGCTCGGGCCGCTCGGGCTCGGCGGCAAGACGGGGACCTGGGCGTTCGCGAACCTCGGCGTGATCGTGGCGCTGGTGATCGCGTTCGCCGGCTGGCTGATCTTCGGCCGGGCCGCCATCCGCCGCCAGGAGGCGGCGCCCGCCGCTGTGGAGGCCGTCACCGCCCCCTGAGTTCCTGGGCTTGCCGGGATCGCCGCCTGCATCGCGGTTGGCGGGTGACGCTCGGCACGCGGGCGGCCCAGGCACAGACACCGCTGCCGCTGACGCCCACGCTGGATTGCGTGGTCACGTCGGCATCCGGAGAGCTCACCGCGTACTTCGGCTATACGAACACCGGACCGAACAGCATCACGATCGACATCGGTGACGACAACGCCATATCCCCTGGCATAGAGGACCAGGGACAGCCGACCACCTTCGACGTCGGCGCCTACCCGAAGGTCTTCGCGGTTCCATTCGACCCCGTCATCTTTCCCGCCGTCAGCTGGACCCTGAACGGCCTCGAGGCGACCGGCTGGACACCACGGCCGGCGGAGTGACCATCGACGGCCCGCAGCAGACGTTCACCACGCTCGCGCCGCCCGCGCCGGCGGGCATGACGCTCGCGACCACGGCGCTGCCCGCCGGGACGGCCGGCACCGCCTACACCGCGACGCTGTCCGCCACCGGCGGCACCACGCCGTACACCTGGTCCGTGACCGCCGGGTCTCTTCCCCAGGGCCTGCGGCTCAACAAGGCCACCGGCGTGATCAGCGGCAAGCCGAAGCGGGCGGGCACGGCGAAGTTCACCGTCACCGTGACCGGCTCAGGCACGCCGGTGCGGGAGAGCCTCAGCGCGCGGTTCACGATCACGATCGCGAAGTGACGGCCTGACTTCCGGCCGCGCCGGCCTCCGCTTGCCCGGCGCGGCCGGTTACAGGACCTTCGTGCCGTACATCTCGCCGAGCGGGTCGGCGAGCAGCTCGAGCCGGACGCCGTCCGGGTCGCGGAAGTACAGCGACGTGCCGCTCGCCTCCTGGTAGGCCACGCCTTCGGCGTCGAGCTTGCCGCGCAGGTAGTCCCACTTCTCTTTCGTGACGGAGATGGCGATGTGGTTGATGCCGCCGAGGACCTCCTGGTACGGGCCGAGGCCGAGGCCGGGGAAGTCGAAGAACGCCAGCAGGTTCCCATTGCCGACGTCGAAGAAGAAGTGGGTGGACCCCTGGTAGTCGCGGTTCCCGAAGAGGTCGGTGAGCGGGAACTCCAGGATGCCCTGGTAGAACCGGATCGTCTGCTCGACGTCGGAGCACATCAGCGCGGTGTGGTGGATACCGCGCGCCGACGTCGGCGGCCGGCCGGCGGTGATGTACTCGGCCGCCAGGCGGGCGCGCTTCGCGGCTATCGCGTCCAGGTCAATGTCGGTCATACCCGGTACGGTGCCCGCCCCCCTCTGGGTTGAAGCGGAGGTGCGGAGTCGGCGGCGTACGTTCTGGATAATGGTTTTAATCTTCACCGAAGTTCGGGTCATCGGAGCTGACCGAGAGCACCCCGTCCATGTCTTCCAGGTTCGCCGCGAGCAGCGCCGCGGGCGGGCGGCCGTAGACGGTGAGCACGACGTCGACCACGCCAGGATGCGGGCCGCGCTCCTCGGGGTCGACCGTCACCTCAGCGACGCTGAACCCTTCCCCGGTGCAGACCTCGAGAATCCGGCGCAGCACGCCGTGCCCGTCCTGGTAGCTCAGCCGCAGCGTCGCCGGGCCTTTGCCGATCCGCGGCAGGTGGCGGATGATCGCGGGGAAGCCGTACAGCGCGATGAAGTAGAGCGCGGTCACCGCCGCCGCCAGGCCCGCCAGGCCGGCGCCGCAGGCCATGCCGATGCCCGCGGTCAGCCAGACCGTCGCCGCCGTGGTCAGGCCGTGAATGGCGTCCCGGCGCACGATGATCAGGCCCGCGCCGAGGAAGCCGATGCCCGACACGATCTGCGCGGCGACCCGGGACGGGTCGAGGACGATCAGGCCCCTTAGCGTCACGTCTTCGAACCCGTACTTGCTGACCAGCATGATGAGCGCCGCGCCGAGGCCGACGAGGGTGTGCGTGCGAAGGCCCGCTGCCTTCTGCTTGAGCTCGCGTTCCATGCCGACCAGGGCGGACAGCCCGAACGCCAGGCCGAGCTCGGCGAACTGGACCAGTCCCTGACCGCCATCAATCATGGGCACCTCCTCCTTGCGGACGCCTTGCTACCCAGGAAGAGGTAGGCGATACGTGAGCTGCGTTACAGGACCCGCAACTCCACGCTGATGTTGCCGCGGGTCGCCCGGGAGTAAGGGCAGACCTGGTGCGCCTCGTCGGCGAACTCGCGCACCTTCTCCCGCTCCAGGCCGGGAACGTGGATGACGAGGGTGACCACCAGCCCGTACGCGTCGCCCTCCGGCCCGATGCCCACCTGCGCGGTAACCGTCGAAGCGCCGAGCGGCGTGTGCTGGCGGCCTGCGACCAGCCGCAGCGCGCTGTGAAAGCAGGCGGCGTAGCCCGCCGCGAACAGCTGCTCGGGGTTGCTTCCCGCGCCGGTGCCGCCCATCTCCGCTGGCACCGCCAGATCCAGGTCGATCCGCTGGTCTGAGGAGGTCACATGGCCGTTTCGGCCGTCGCCTGTCGACACCGCCTCGGCGGTGTACAGCACCGTGTCGGGCATACCAGAAACCCTATCGCTAGGGGACTGCCCGGCTCGGGCTGACGCGGTCGCGGGCCCGCGGCGCGGTCTGCGGTGCCGTCTGCGGTGCGGTCCGCGAGGAAGCCGGGATCGTTTCGGTATGATGGGGTGGAACTTTTTCACGGACGCCGTCGCGTTCCGTTACGGTCAGTGACACGCGTCGCAACACAATGCGACCTGCGTGTGGCCTTTGCGTGATCTTTGCCATGCACAATGGTCACCGGGCGCCCGTAGCTCAGGTGGATAGAGCAGCTGCCTTCTAAGCAGCGGGTCGCGGGTTCGAATCCTGCCGGGCGCACTTTTCGGGTCTTCCTAGCCCCACAGCCGCTTCGACGCGAGCGCCGCGCCCTCGGCCAGCGCCTGCAGCTTCGCCCACGCCACGTCGTCGTGACACCGGCCGCCCAGCCCGCAGTCAGTGCCGGCGATCACGTTCTCGCGGCCGACGATGCCCGCGTACCGCACGAGCCGGTCGGCCACCAACTCCGGCGACTCGACCAGGTTGCTGGTGGCGTGACCCACCGCGCCGGGAATCAGGATCTTCCCCTCCGGCAGCTTCACGTCCTTCCAGACCCGGTAGTCGGCCTCGTGCCTGACGTTGCTGGCCTCGATCAGGTACGCCTGCGCCTTTACCTTCAGCAGCAGGTCGGCGATGTGCTCGAGCGGGATGTCGGTGGTGTGCGGGAAGTGCCAGCTGCCCCAGCAGACGTGGTACCTGATCCTGTCCTCAGGGATGTTCCGCAGCGCGTGGTTGGTGGCTTCCACGCGCAGGGCGGCGTCCTTGCGGTAGTCCGCCACGCTGAGCGGCGGGTTGAACATGTAGTACTTGTCGGCCAGGGCCGGGTCGTCCAGCTGAAGGATGAACCCGGCTTCCGCGACCGCCTCGTACTCGCCCCGCCAGGCCTCGGCGAGCGCGTACCAGTACTCCTCGGCACTCGCGTAGTGCTCGTTGAACAGGAAATGCCCGAGCCAGCCCGGGGACAGCTGCGGGTAAAAGGTCTCGGTGTGGTCCACGCCCGCGCTGTGCAGCGCCTGCTGAACGAGCGCGAGCTCCGCCCGGATCAGGTCGTTGCCCTGGTACTCGAGCGGACCTGAGACACGCAGCCGATGAGAAGCCGGCCACGTCCGCCGCACTCCCGCGTCCGGGAACATGCCGCCGCTGTGCTCGATGAACTCGAAGAAGCGGCTGAACCGCGGGTCCAGCGTCTCCGGTGAGCGCGCGCCGAACCACACCGGCTCACCCGGGCCGACCTCGACCTGGGTGATCCCCGACCACCGGCTGCTGTAGTAGCGCGGGTCCAGGAAGAACGGCTTGTAGAACTCGCCGTCGCCGATGACGTCGATGCCGCGCCCGTTCTGCTCCCCCACCATCTCCCGGACGCCGTCGCCAAGCAGCTCGGCGGCCCGGCTATCGTCGCCGGACTCCCGGGCCTGCTGGAAAGCGCCCATCGTGGCCGGGTCAGGGAGCCGCCCGCCGTGCGTTGTCAAGATCCGCTCGGTGCTGCGCCTCATGACCGCCTCCTTGTTGCCGTGTCTAGTTCTTTGAGCGCCGGGATTACCTCGCGGGCGAAGAGGCGAGCCTCGTCACGGGTGAAGGTCTCGACCAGCAAGCGGCGCGCGCCGGTCTCGTCGATGACCTGCCGCAGTGCCCCGATGACCTGGTCGGGAGTGCCGGAGACGGCGATGACCGGGCGGCTCTTGCGATCGGTGATGCCCTCGACGTGGAACTCGGCGTCGGTCTCGGGGATGACCCGCCCGCCGCCGGCGATGTACAGCTTCAGGAAGGTCCCGAACGCCCGGGCCATGTTGTCGAGGTTGCGCTCCGCCTGCTCGGCGGTCTCGCCGGTCGCCACGAAGCGCTCCAGCATCAGGTTCGCGCCCGACCGGGCGTAGCCATGCTCGGCGGAGACCTTGATGTAGTCCTCGAGCGCGTCCCGGTGGTCGGCGTTGCTGCCGAAGTTGCGCATCGCGTTCCAGCCGCGCTCGGCGGCGAGCCGCATCGTGGCCTGGCTGGAGGCGCCGAGCCAGACGGGCAGCCGCTCCTGGAGCGGGCGGGTTGCGATGGTGGTGGGCCGCTCGACCGGGAAAAACTCCCCGTTGAAGGTGAAATCCCGCTCGGTGAGCGCCAGGTTCACAACCTCAAGGCCCTCAACCCAGGCGCGGCGCAAGTCGTCGTCGCTGAGGTTCCGGCCGGACGCGATCTGCGCCTCGCCCGGGACACCGCGGCCGAGGCCGAGCTCGAACCGGCCGCCGCTGAGCAGGTCGAGCGTGCCGGCCTCCTCCGCGACCCGGATCGGATTGTAGAGCGGCAGCACGGTCACCGCGGTGCCAAGCCGGATCCGGCTGGTCTTTACCGCGGCGGCGGCGAGCAGCAGGTGCGGGGACGGGCAGGTCATCAGCGGCGCGTGGTGCTCGGTGACGGTGATCCCGTCAAAGCCGAGCTCCTCGGCGAGCACCGCGAACTCCACGAAGTCCGCCACCTGGCGCTGCTGCCAGCGCGGGTTGTGGACATCGGGGCGCGTATCACCTGAGTGCAGGCCGGCGCCGTAGGTGTGCACGAACTTGAGTGTTCCGGTCTCGTCGCTGAGCGCGGCCATGGGCTCCAACCTCCGAAGCAAGCACCTGCATGAGGAGAGCGGAAACGGACGGCCAGTGCGAGGCTTCCGCGCCGCTTCTCCTTCGCCGTCACCAACGCTAAACCGGCGGCGCCGTCGTGCCGATCCGCTAAGCGACCCGGTGATCCACTTCGCGACCGCAGTTTCACTCAGGCCGCAGCGCTGACTTCCCGCTGGGACTATGCCGGTGCCCGGACGTTCACCACGAGACCGGCCGGCCGCCTGCACCGGACCGCGCCGCACGCAGCGTCATCGACGGTGTCACGCCGTACCGGTCCTGGTAAGCGCCCGCGAAGCGCGGCACGTGGGTGAAGCCCCACCGGAAGGCAATCTCCGCGACCGTGCCGCCCGCGCCGGCGGCCAGGTCGTCGTGCGCCCGCTGGAGCCGGACCCACTGCACGTACTGCCGCGGTGAGACACCCATGTGCTGCCGGAAGTTCCGCTGCAGCGCCCGCGGCCCCATCCCGGAGACGCCGGCGAGCCGGCCCAGCGACAGATCTCCCGCCGGCTCGCGTTCCACCAGATCGACCACCCGCTCGACCGACGGCGGCCGTGAGGCGCCCGCCCGTCCCCGCGCGAGCCATTCGGAGTAGCTGTGCGGCTGTGCCAGCAGGAGCCCGGTCATCAGGAAGTCCGGCCACGGGCTGACCTCGGCACCCGCCGCCGTCAGGCCCGCGGGCTCGTCAAGGTCGTTGAGCAGAAGCCGGACCGTCCCCGCCCAGGAGGCCAGGGCAGGAGCGGTCAAGTCCATCTCCATCCGGAACCGGACCGGGCCCGTGACGGGCCTGCCCAGCATCCGCTCAAGGTGCCGTTCCAGCGCCGCGCGCTCGATCCGGACATGAAGCTGCCCGTACCCGTCGCTCAGGTGCATCGTGGGCGTCATGAGCGGCGAGATAATCCCGGCCCGCCGCGAGGAGAGCGAGACCTGCTCCTCGCCAGCCTCGATATGGTTGCCGCCCTCGAGCGCGAAGTTGACGTCGTAATACGACACCTGCCGGGTGAGCTGCACGCTCAACTCGGCGCCGGCGCTGCGCGCGTAGATGAGGCACACCGGCCCGAGCCTGACGGCGGAGACGTCGCCAAGCACCGCCCCGGCCGCAGGCCTCCCCCAAAGCGGTGTCACCCGGAACGGTGTCAGCAGGCTGGACACGGCCGCCTGGACTGCCTCGATACCAGCGGCCTGAAGCACCTGGAACCGGCGCAGGGGCATCCCCTGCGCGTAGGCCCCGTTCACCGCTGCCACCAGATCCCCGCCGCTCATCCTGCATGCCTCAACCATGACCAGCCGAAGCCAAACTGGCTACAGCGGTTCCATGTCGCAACAAAACCACAAGGCCCGATACGGCGCCGTTACCGGAAATATCATGCTGCAACTGACCTCAGGCAGCGCGCTCAAGCCGCTCAGCGATCCAGACCTTGATAATAGATTGGCGCGTAACGCCCAGCCGCCGGGCTTCCCGGTCAAGCGATTCGATCATCCATGCCGGGAAATCGACGTTGACGCGGCGCTGCTCGAGTCCGGGACGGCGGGTCGCGGCAAGGTCCAGATCGCCCGTCACGTCCTCGCCGTCATCGAACTTCTGATCAAACTCTTCAGCCCTCATAGAGCGCCGTCTCCTCCTTTCGCGACCGGCGGGCAGAGATGATCCGTACCCGCTGTTCCCGGTAGGTCACCACTGCCGACCAGTGTCTCCCGGCAATCTGGCCGATCACCAGCCACCGGGGTTCGTCAACCGTGAGGGCAGGAATCTCCACCCGCATAGCGTCATCCCAGAGCGCCTGCACGGCGGTGAAGTCGATGCCATGTTTTTCCAGGTTCGAGGCGCTCTTGGCTGGATCGAACTCGAACTCCACCGATCGCCTCCTCTGGTATAGTAACCATACCGAAGTTATACAGTAAAGCCAGTCGGCAAGTGCTGTGATAGCCGTTCGAGCCGCCGCCGGACCGTGTGAGCTATGCCCGGCTACGCCGTGGCCCAGCTGCCAGACAAGGCGCCCGCTGCCAGCCAACGCGCGAAGTTAGCCGAGCCTATGCATCAGGCTCTGGTTATGCCGCCCGTACCGCCCGCCGGAACCGACGGGCCGCAGACCAGCTGGATCACCGACCCCGACGGCTACCGGATCGAGCTGGTCCAGTGGCCGGCCATGCCGACGGCATTACCGAGGCCGACTTCCCCTACACGACACTCAGCTTCTCCGCAGCGTAGAGCGAGCAAGACCTCGCCGACCTCCTGCAGCGATGCGAGACCCGGGAAGCCGTCGAAGACCCTGACGGCCAGAAACTGCCCCGTGCTAAGCGGCACGACGACAAGAGCCTCGCCATCGCCCAAATGCGGCCCTGCTAGAAAGCGCGCCAACCGCAGGCTGCGGCGCCGCACTCGGCCACTACGCTTCGGATGGATCTTCCTTCGCTGGGAGCTTCACGCCTGAGGGCGGCGTGTCCGTCCAGGGGAATGCGGGTGGGACTGACCAGTCGCGAGCATTGCTGAAGTCAACCTTGCTGGGACCAGAGGATTGAACAATCCTAAGATCACCCGGATTCACCCTGAGGTTCATCAGCGACCTCGCCCAGGGCCCTGAGGTCGGCGGCGAGGCCGCGCGCCGTGATCAGAGTGGTGGGGTGGTCCTCGCCGAGCACGCGGCGGCACCGGGTCAGGGTGTCCTCATCCAGCTCACGGGCCGCCAGGACCTCGCCAAGATCCCTCAGGTCGTAGGCTAGGTTACTCGCCGAGGCCAGCGTGTCGGGGTGGTCCTCGCCGAGGATCCGGCGACGGCGGGTCAGGGTGTCCTCATCCAGCTCACGGGCCGCCTGGATCTCACCCAGCTCCGTCAGGTTGATGGCTAGGTTACTCGCCGAGGTCAGCGTGTCGGGGTGGTCCTCGCCGAGGATCCGGCGGAAGCGAGTCAGGATGTCCTCATCCAGCTCACGGGCCGCCTGATATTCACCTAGTCCCCGCAGAGTGCTGGCGACGTTACCCGCCGAGCGTAGGGTGTTAGGGTGGTCGTCACCGAGAACTCGGCGGGTCCGGGCCAGGAGATCTTCGCCCAGCTCACGGGCCGCCCGAGGCTCTCCCAGTGCGACCAAAACCGCGGTCAACGTATCCCCCGCATTCAGCGTGTTGAGATCATCGAGACCGAGTTGGTTCAGGCGGTGCTGGTACAGGCGACTGGCCAGGTCGTGGGCGTTGCGGTAATCGCCGCGCCGGATCAAGTACCAGATGGCGTCATAGGTTAGGTCGCTAAGGCCCGCTGTGCTGGTCTCGGGGTCGAGGGCGAGCATGTGGGGCAGCAGCCGCGCCCACCCAGGCCAGGTCGACGGCAACGCCTCGTTGCCGGGATGGTTGGCAGCCAGCAACGCTGCTGCCTTATCCCGGGTATCACCGGCCTGGTCCGGTGGCATGTAGCCGCGCAGGATCGCCTGGGTGAGCCGGTGCATCACCAGCCCGTGCTGGTCCAGGCGGGCCAGCGCCTGCTCCCGAACCTCGGCCATCACCTGCCGCCACGCCATCGGGTCGGCGGCCACCTCCGCCAACGGCGGGGAAAGATCTGCGGCGGCGCGGGGAAACCAGTCCGCCGGGATCGGCTCCGGTGCGAGGAACGCGCAGATGGCGGCCAGGCCAGCGGCGGCCGGGTCCAGGGCGCGCAGCCGCTCGAATGCCAGCCGGGTCACCGCCGCCAGCGACCGCGGATACGCCGCCGACCGGCCCTGGTCCAGCACCTGGGACGCCCGGGCCCCCAGCAGATCTAGATACTCCTCGGCAGGGGTGCCGGTTCCCGCCATGTAACCTGCCGCCTGGGCTAGGGCCAGCGGCAGGTCCCCCAGCGCCTGCCCCACCCGGTCGGCGTCGGCCTCACTCAGCCCCGGCACCCGGTTGCACAAGATCGCCACCGATTCCGCCCGGGCCAGCACGTCGACCTCCACCGGCACCGCGACCTCAGCCCAGTCTTGCGCCCGCGAGGTAATTAGCACATGCCCGTCCCCGGACGGCAACGCACCGGCCACGTCCTCCGGGCCGGTGGCATTATCGAACACTAGCAACCACCGATCCCGGACCCGCAGCTCGGTCAGTACCGCAGCCCGCGCCGCCGCCACCTCTACGCCCGGTTCCACGCAGCCCAGCTCCGCGGCCAGCGCTGCCAACTGCTCGCCGATCAGGCTCGCAGTCTCGGCGTTGACCCACCACACCAGGTCGTAGCCGCCGGCGAACCGGTGCGCGTACTCGGTCGCGAGCTGTGTCTTGCCGACCCCGCCCATCCCGTGCAGCGCCTGCACCACCGCCCGGTCCCCCGACAGCAGCGCCTCCCGAACCTCGACCAGCAGCCCATCCCGCCCGGTGAACCCCGGGTTGCGGGCTGGGACATTCCATACACGCGGCCTGCTCCCCGGCCGCCGCGGGCCAGAGCCGCCTGCCCGGCTCAGAGGCCCCGGAAACCCAGGCTTGACGGCAGGCCGTCCTGGTCCCGCTGTCGCCTCCAGCAGCACCCGCCGCGCCGACTGCTCATCAATCCCGAATACGTCGCGGGCAATGAGCGGCCGCAGCAGCGCAGGCACTTTATCCGGTGCAACAGGCTCCAACCGCACCGGCACCAGCCGCCGCTCCGCGGCTCCCGGCACATGCACTACGGCAGCCGACCATTCCTCAGTGGTGTATCGCTCACGCTCGAAATACGCCGCCGAGAACAGCGCCACCACCCGGTCCGCCCGGGCCAGCGCATCACTCATCGCGGTCACGAAGTTCTGGCCCGCGGCCCAGTCCCACACATCCAGCTCAACCGAATACCCGGCATCGATCAGCTGCCAGGCCACCCATTCGGCCCACGCTCGGTCCGCGCCGGCATGACTAACGAAGAAATCAACCCGATCCCCGCCCATTTCCCCAGTATCCCTCGCCCACGCTAGATTCCGGTGTACTGATCGGACACGCTCCATATTGATGTAGGAAAGAGGGCCGTGCGCGATGAGGTGGTCTACCGAGGGCCATCACGGCTACGATCGGGCAGCGCTCGGGATATGTCCGGCCTGAAAGGCGGAAGGTCGAGGATCACCACGGGTCCGCCGCGACTGTTGCCAAGCCGCCAGACAACGCCTGCGCGAGGCGGACAATCCTTGAATATCGGCCCAGCGGACAGATCACGACAAACGGCTCTGGACAGTGCGCCCACTCCTACGGATCAAATGCTCACCGAAGCTGGCGCATGCCCGCTGCGTGCCCGATCGAGCAGTCATCCGACGCATCTCACGGCCATTCAGGGACAGCGGGCCCACTACCCCTGATCTGCGGCCGGGGAGGTGGCTGCGGTGCGGCCCACGACCTCCTAAGCAGCGGGTCGCGGGTTCGAATCCTGCCGGGCGCGCAAGCTCAGAGGCCACTTGGGACCTTCGCACCGCATGTCTCGGGGAGCCAAAAAGGGAGCCAACGGCGCAGGCTGGGAGCCGTCCTAAGCCACGGGAAGCGCCGCGGGCTCCCTGCCGATTCGGACGGCTGACAGTCGCACCTGTTGCGCAGGCGGCTGCGTACAGATCATCTTTTTGCGCGCAGCCTGTCACCGGGAGACCGTGTTACGGCTGGGTGCGATCTGGCAGCGGGGAGCCACGCGGCATTGGTCACAAGCGTCCCGCCGTTCCGTGCCCCGCGGAGGCGGCATCGCTCGCAAGGCCTGCGGTGGACGGCGCTTGGCGGGCGAGGATGGTGATGAGCGTGCCTGCCGCGGCCAGCCACCACAGCGCCTGGACACTCCCGAAAATCTGCACGGCTGGCGGGACGGTGAGGTCGAGCAGGGTGAAGACCCCGGCCAGCGCGAACACGGCGAAGAGGACAAGGGCCAGGTAGCCCAGAATCCGGGGCAGCACGCCGGAGCCGAGGATGACCAGTCCCAGCGGCAGCCACACGGCGGGCGCGGCGACGATGAAGTACAGGTGCTGCACCGAGTAGATGAGTGCCAGGCTGGTCAGGTCCATCGTGGCTGGGCTGGTCTGCTGGGTGCCGATGTAGCCGGTGATCTCGATCAGGCTGACCGCCATGAGGGTGGCGGTGCCGAACAAGGTCATCCACCCGGCCAGGCGTGCCGTGGCCCCGGCCAGCACGACAATGGCGAGGGCGAACACCGCGATTAGCGCCGGGCCGACCGCTTGCA
>Ga0335073_10010786_pt1 | contig 12849 bp, 7 predicted proteins | sample Lox_Sample_22_FD_207093 | JGI IMG/M metagenome (GOLD analysis project Ga0335073, IMG submission 207093) | Soil microbial communities from Loxahatchee National Wildlife Refuge, Florida, United States - Lox_Sample_2.2 | ecosystem: Environmental > Terrestrial > Soil > Wetlands | place: USA: Florida...
CGCCGAACATGTCGGAAAGCGCTTCGCGGACTTCGGCGATCTGCTCGCCGAGGGCCTTCTGCGCCAACATTTCGGCGGTGCCCCGGGCAGCGCTTCCGGCGGCTTGCTTGCTCTCGCGAACAGCCTTCTCCAAGTCTTGTTTAGCTTGGCGGACGGAGGCGAGGCCGTTGAAGAGGCGCAGGGTGATCGTGGCATTTTCGAAAACCCGCTGGATATTTTTGGTGCGCTCGTCTTTCCAAACCTGGAGGGCGGCGAGTTCTTCAGGTCCCATTCCCAAGTCCTTACGCAGAGCTTCGTCAAGGGCGGTAATGGCAAAATGCGGGGCTTGGTTGCGTTCGCTCTTGGCCCAGTCCGGGCCTTTTTCGCGCTTCCATGCCATGAATGCCTTGCGGATATCCAACTCGGCCTGCCGGCCGGGAGATTTCCCGTAAGCGCCGATGGCGTCATCGACTTTGCGCAGCGCCATGCTGCGGATCTTGTGTTTGCGTTCGGTCCACGAAAGCCAGTCTGTTTTGGTTGGAATGGGCATTTGGATCTCCTCTGGGAAATGCAACTGTGACAGCGTCTCTGAAGGGATTGTTCTTCACAAGACTATATCGTCTACAACCGGCATTCAAGATCCGCCGGCCTGCGCTGCACGTGTCAATACTTCTTCTTAATAGCCCGCGACGCCAACTGCCGCTCGCCGTTACAGTTGTGACGGCCATGAAACGGACTGGCCGTCTTCGGTCCCGGTCCGGCGCCAGCTACTACCGTCGGTCGTACGGCGGCCGCGCCGTGAGATATACTCTGCGCCATGAGGCTATTTCCGCTCTTGTTATGTCTTTCTCTTGCCGCAGTGGCGCAAGACGAACCGCCCCAGATGGAGGGTGGCCGCGGTGGACGCGGGGACCAGGAACCCATCAACGCGCGCACCTTCGCCAGCTTGCGGGCGCGCCAGATCGGCCCGGCGATGATCTCCGGCCGCATCTCCCAGATCGCCGTGTTCCCCGACGACTCCAACCACTATCTGGTGGCCGAGGCGTCGGGAAACATCTTCATGACCACCAATGACGGGACCACGTGGACTCCCGTGTTCGACAATTACGGGTCTTATTCCATCGGCTGGATTACTATCGACCCGAAGAATCCCTCCATCGTGTGGGTGGGCACCGGGGAGAACAACAACCAGCGCAGCGTTTCGTATGGCGATGGCGTTTACAAGAGTGAGGACGGCGGACGCACGTTCCGCAACGTTGGCCTCAAGACCAGCGAGCACATCGCCCGCATCGTGATCGACCCGCGCGATTCCAATGTCGTCTATGTCGCCGCGCCGGGTCCGCTATGGAAAGGCGGCGGCGAACGCGGTCTCTACAAGACTACCGACGGGGGCAAGACCTGGACCGGCAGCCTGATCAAAGTCGACGAGTATACCGGCTGCTCGGATGTCGTGATGGACCCGAAGAATCCGGACCATCTGCTGGCCGCCACGCATCAGCGGCAACGCAGCTATTTCGGCATAATCCACGGCGGACCGGGCAGCGCGCTCTGGCGATCGATCGACGCCGGCAAGACCTGGACGCGAGTCGCGGGCGGCTTCCCGACCGGTGATCTGGGCCGCATCGGCCTCAACTATGCGCCTTCGAATCCGAAAGAGATTTACGCCCAGGTGGAAGCCAACGAAGGCCGCGGCGGGTTGTTTCGATCGATGGACGACGGTGTAACGTGGGAGCGGCGCAATTCCAGCGACCAGCAGGGCCAGTATTACGCCAAGGTCGAGGTCGACCCCGAAAACTCCGACCGCGTCTACATCATGGGCGTCAACATTCAGGTCTCGGACGATGGCGGCCGCACGCTGACGTCGCTGGGCACGCGCAACAAGCACGTCGACAATCACGATATCTGGGTGGATCCGAAGAACAACAATCATTACCTGGTCGGCTGCGACGGCGGCCTCTACGAGAGCTTCGACCGCGCCAGCACCTGGATCTTCAAGGCCAACCTGCCGACCGGCCAGTTCTACGACGTGGCCGTCGATGAAGACGTGCCGTTCTATCACGTCTATGGCGGCACGCAGGACAACAACAGCATCGGCTGCGCCGTCCGCACCAGGAACAGCTCGCTCACCAACGCCGATTGCTTCGTCACCAACGGCGGCGACGGGTTCTATTCGCGCGTCGATCCGACCGATCCCAACACCGTTTATGCCGCCAGCCAGAATGCGGGCATCGTGCGCTTCGACAAGCGCACCGGCGAGCGCGTGTCCATCGAACCGCAACCCGAAAAGGGCGATCCGGCGCTACGCTGGAACTGGGACGCGCCGTTCATCATCAGCCCCCATTCCCATACGCGGCTGTATATCGGGTCGCAGAAACTCTTTCGCAGCGACGATCGCGGCGATTCCTGGAAGGCCGTCAGTCCGGACCTTACCCGCGCGCTCGACCGGAATAAGCTGCCCTTGATGGGCAAGATCTGGCCCATCGACGCCATCCAGAAGAATGTCTCGACGGCGCTCTACGACAACATCTCCTCCATCGCCGAATCGCCGAAGAAAGAGGGTTTGATCTACGTCGGCACCGACGACGGGCTGGTGCAGGTCACCGAAGACGGAGGCGCGCATTGGAGCAAGGTCGACAAGCCTGCCGGCGTTCCCGAGAACGCCTACGTGCAGCGCATCGTGGCGTCGCAGCACGATGCCGGCACCGTCTATGTCGCCTACGAGAATCACCAGAATGGCGATTTCAAACCGTATCTGATCAAGAGCACCGACATGGGAAAGACGTGGGTGAATATCTCGGGCAATCTGCCCGAGCGCGGCGGCGTGTACGCCATCGCCGAGGATCACGTCAATAAGAACCTGGTCTTCTGCGGCACCGAATTCGGTCTCTACTTCACCAATATCGGCGGTGAAAAGTGGACCAGGCTGAACATCGGGCTGCCCACCATCATGGTGCGCGACCTCGCCATACAAAAGCAGATGGACGACCTGGTGATCGGCACCTTCGGCCGCAGCATTTACGTGCTGGACGATTACAGCCCGCTGCGCGTCGCCACTCCGGAAATGATGCAGAAAGATGCCGCGCTGTTCCCGGTGCGCAAGGCGCTGGAGTATATCCCGTCGAATCCCGGCGGCGATCTTGGGACGGCCCATTTCACCACTCCGAATCCTCCGGTGGGAGCGGCGATCACATTTAACCTGAAGGAAGCCATCCGCACCAAGGCGCAGGAACGGCAGCAAAAGGAGCGCGACGCTGTCAGGCGTGGCGAGACGCCGCCGTATCCGACCGCGGAAGAACTGCGCGCGGAATCGCTCGAAGAAGCGCCCGGCCTCATCCTGACCATCAAGGATGCCAAGGGCAATATCGTGCGCCGGCTGGATGCTCCCGCGACGGCGGGGATTCATCGCGTGACGTGGGATCTGCGAAGTCAGGGGATCGGCCTGGCTCCGGCGATCGCTATGGGAGGAGGAGGTGGCGGCGGACGCGGAGGATTCGGCGGCGGTGAGGCCGGAGCCGGCGGACGCGGCGGCGCTGGTGGACGCGGTGGCGCCGGCGGCGGCGAAATCGATCCGGAATTGCTCGCCCAGTTCGGCGGTGGCCGAGGCGGTGGTGGCGGCGCCCTGGTTCTGCCGGGCAAGTACACCGTCACGCTGGCCAAGCGCGTCAACGGCGTCGTGACCGATCTGCCCGGTTCGGAGACCATCGAAGTCGCCCTGGCGACGCCGGCGACGGTGGAAGAACGAACGGCTATGGTCGATTTCCAGGACAAGCTTGGAAAATTGCAGAAGGCTCTCACCGCGACGCAGGATGCCGCGCAGGAAGCTGGACAGCGGCTGGAATCGATCGAGCGGGCGGTCGACGCCACGCCCTCGCTCTCACCGAAGCTGCATGAGCAGGTGCTGGCGCTCAAGCGCGAGCTGGATTCGATCAACCTGGCGCTGAGCGGCGACCGTATCTGGCGCTCGCACAACGAAGGCACGCCGGCGTCGATTGCCGAGCATATTCAGGCTGCCGGCGGCCCGATTCGCGGCACGACCGGCCATCCGACGAGGACGGCGATCGAGCAGTACCAGCTCGGCTCCGACATGCTGGCTGCCGAAATTCCCAAACTGAAGAAGCTGATCGAGACGGACATTCGCAATCTCGAGAAGCAGCTCGATGCCGCCGGCGCGCCTCCCACACCGGGTCGCCTGCCGGACTGGAAGGGCGGGAAATAGCCTACCTCGAAACACACCGCAGAGGGGAGCGGATGACATGATCGTCAGAAGTCCGCTCCCGTGCGCTGCGTTGAGGCTCCAACACGTTGGCCCAATTGTAGACGCCGGCTCGGCTCCGGCCTTGCGGCTCTCCCGGGCCGTTTCTATTGGCTGGCTGCCGGCACGATATCCTTCCGCCGCGGCAGTCCACAGGAAGAAATGATCGCCCAGAAGGGACCTGGATTCCCCGGCAAAGTGCTGGAGATCTGAACGAGGTTGATGCCTATGCCGCGGCGGCGCGCAAGGGGACGGCGCTGACGATCCTCATTCCCAATGTTCCGCCCCGCATGCCGCGAGCAATGGACGCGGCGGGGACGCCGTTGCGATGATTCAGCTCGAGCATTCGGGCTAAGGCGACGGAGATTCCGAGGAATTGCGCGGCGGTCTCAAGTTTGCGAGACGACGGGCCACCAGCCATCCGGATCCAGCGGTCAACCGCGGCGCGGGGGTCGCTGACCCGCCCGATCATTGCCAGCCCCAGGACGCCGGCGCCGCAAGCCGAGTCCGAAGGCTCCAGAAATACCCGGACTTTCTCCTCCACTCCCGGAAATTCGAGTCCGCGCTCGATCCATTCCGCGATCTGGATTCCGACCCACTCGGCCATCTCACCCTCCCTTGCCTGTATCGAAAGTAAGGCAGGAGAGGCAAGCTTTCCATCCTATGATTCGGGTAGAAGCTCGCTGGATTATCAGTAGGCCGACCACGATCTCACGCAGAGCGGAGCCGTAGATTGGCGGGAAGCGGAAGAGATGCGGTGATGGTCGTGCCTTTGCCGGGTTCGGATTCGACGGTCAGATGCCCGCCCAGGCTCTCGACCCGCTCGTGCATCCCGATCAGTCCTAATCCGCCCTTTCCTTGCGGGCGGAAACCGCGGCCATCATCCCGAATGGTGACGGAAAACCCGTCGTCGTCCGCCTGGAGAACGATTTCCGCCGAACTGGCGCGGGCATGACGGCTGACGTTGTTGAGGGCCTCCTGCACGATCCGGTAGACGCAGACTTTATGCTCTTCGGGGACGTCCGCGGGAAATGCCTCCGCCACGACCCGAATGCGCACCCCGGTCGAGCGCGAGACCTGATGCGCCAGCCATTCGACCGCCGCGACCAGTCCGAGATCGTCCAGCATGGACGGGCGCAGCAGCAGCGCCATGTTGCGTACCATGGCAACCGAGCTTTCCACCAGCTCGCGAATGCGATCCACGCGTGTCCGCAGCGGGGGCGGATGCGGCGCCAGCGCGACCGCCAGATCGTGCAGTTCGAACTGGACCGCCGCCATGGATTGACCCACTGCGTCGTGCAGCTCTCGCGAGAGATTCTTGCGTTCGGTCTCCTGCGTTTCCACCAGCCGGGCGGAAAGACTGCGCAATTCCTGGCGAGCCTCGGAGACTTCGCGGAGGTGGGCCAGCATTTGGCTCTCCAGGCGAAGAATATGACGAGCCGCCGCGAAGGCCAACACCAGCCCAAACAAAAACATCGCGGCCACCGCGATGGCGAGCCGGTTGCGCAGACCCGAAAAAGTGTCGATGAGGCGATGATCGCGCTCCGCCAGTTGCTGCTGGTTCATGGAGGCGATGGTATCGGCGATGCTCAACGTGCTCGATCGGCGCGGCAACACTTCGTCTCGCAGAAACCGGTATCCGTCACGGTGGCGTTGCTCCGCATTCCAGGTCAGGACCGGGTCGAGCGTACGCCAGTACTCGCCGATCTCACGCTGCAAATCGTTCCACATGGTTTGCGCGGTGGCATCGGCGGCTCCTCCGGCGAGGGACATGGCGGACTGGATCCTGCGGCGGGTCTCGGCGAGCGCCTGGCGGCTTTGCTCAGCGCGAGCCGGATCCGGCTCGAGCACATAATCGCGAACATACGTGCCGGAGAGATAAATCGACGACCGCAGTTCGTCGAGCCGGGCTTCACGCCCCAGGAACTGACCGACGATGGCCTCGTTGCGCGATTGTAACTGGGAAATCACGCCGATCGCATTGACGCCCGAGAGGACGACGAGTGTGAGCAGCAGTCCGAATCCTAACGCCAGCGCGGTTCGGGTCGTGAGCAGACGGCGTGCCGCGTGGGTGGCTGCGGCGCGTTTTCCAAGCCCGGATGAGCCCATGATCCTCGCCAAAATCAGCCGCGCTGCGCGGCGATGACGCCTTTCCGGATCGCATAGAGGATCAGGTCGGCAAGGGTGTGGAAGTTGAGCTTCTGGAAAATGTGCTGGCGATGGCAGATGACCGTGGTCGGGCTGAGATCGAGAATCGTGGCGACATCTTTGTTGGATTGACCTTCGGCGAGAAGCTGCAAAATCTGGCGCTCGCGGCTGGTCAACAGATCGTAACTGTCCTCCATATGTCTGTCTTCGAGATGCCGCATGTACTCATCCGCCAGCATGCGGCTTACTTTGGGGCTGAAATAGGCTTTCCCCTGGCTGACGGCACGGACCGCTTCGACGATCTCGAATTCCGACGAGCTTTTCAGAACATAACCGCGGGCGCCGGCCTTTAGCGAATTGAGCAGGTAACTTTCGTCGGCGTGTACCGTGAGCATCACCAGGCGCATCTCCTCGAATTTGGCGGAGATCTGGCGGGCAGCCTCGAGCCCGTTCAGCAGGGGCATGCTGATATCGAGGATGGCGACGTGCGGCCGCTCCCGCTCCGCCAGATCGAGCGCTTCGCGGCCATCGCAGGCTTCGGCGACCACATCGAATCCGGGTTCGTGAGCCAGCAGCGCGCGCAATCCCCGGCGGATGATGGCATGATCGTCCGCGATCAGAATTCGCACGGCCATAAGGTGCTCTTTGGACCCTCGCTGCCATGGTAGATTTTGCGGCCCCAGGTGGAAATACCCCAAACAAAGTATTTTTGGCCAGTAATGCAGGGACCGGCTCACACGGGGTTTCGAGTCCTACCGCGCTTTTCCGGTAAAAATCCCCGATTGCGGGGATGGGCTCAAAGCGATCCCGGACTGTACGATTGAGACCTGGAGTGGATTGCCGCCCGGTTGCGCATCGAAACATGCTGGTTGAACTCTTGCTAACCAACAACATATGAACAATCCAACGACCGTGGGCGAACTGGAGGCGATTCGCCGGTTCGACACCTGCACCCTCGCCAACGCCATCGAGCGCTTCAAAGTCCGGCCTCGAAACGAAGGATTTGTGACCGCCGAAGCCACCTGCCGTTTCCCGGATTTGCCGCCGGTGGTGGGCTACGCCGTGACTGGCCGGATCCAGACCTATATGCCACCCATGACCGGCCGCTGTTATTACGACCATTTCGACTGGTGGCAATACCTTATGACCACGCAGGCGCCGAGATTCGTCGTGCTGCGGGACATCGACAGCCGGCCGGGATTTGGCGCGCTGTTCGGCGAGATGCACGCCCATATCTGCCGCGCCATGAATTGCACGGCCTTCCTGACGAACGGCGCGGTGCGCGATCTCGGAGCCGTCGAGCCCTTGGGGTTTCAGCTCTATTCCGGAAGCGTGTCGGTATCGCACGCGTATGCGCATATCGTGGATTATGGCGAGCCGGTCGAAATCGGCGGGCTGATCATCAATCCTGGCGATATCCTGCATGGCGACCGGCACGGGGTGCTTTCGGTGCCGCGGGATGTGCTCGCCGACCTGCCCAAAGTGGCCAGTCAGATTCGGACGGAGGAGGCCGAGCTGGTGGAATTGACCCAGCGCGGCAGCCTGTCGGTGGAAGCGCTGGCGAAGAAGATCGAGAAATTCTCCGAGAGACATTTATGCCGTTGAGCAAAATCCGGGTTTGCAAGTGGGAAATCCTGTTGGCGATTCTGCCGCTGGCTGCATTTTTGACGGGATGTTCCGGTCCGCAGAAGGCGGCGGCGATATCGCCCGAAGCCGAACAGGCGGTCGCCGTCAGCGTCGGCGTAGCGCCCGTCACCCGGCAGACGATCGAGCAGCAATTGAAGGTCTCGTCGGAGCTCGTGCCGTTCCAGGAGATCGATGTCTACGCCAAGGAATCCGGCTATATCAAGGAACTTGCCGTGGATTACGGCTCGCACGTCAGGCAGGGCCAGTTGCTGGCGGTGCTGGAGATTCCCGAGTTGCAGATGCAGTTGGCGCAGGATGACGCGGCCATCCAGAATCAGCAGAACATGGTGACGCAGACGCAACACCAGATCGACCGTCTGGAAGCGCAGCAGAAGGTCTATCACGATTACTACACGCGACTGAAGGGTGTCTCCGACAAGAACCCGGGCATGGTGGCGCTGCAGGAACTGGACGACGCCCAAGGGAAGGACTTGGCGGCGCAGGCGCAGATCGAAAGCGCAAAATCCACGTATGAGGCGGCGCGGAGCGAACTGGAAGCCGCGCGCGCGAAGAAAAGCCGGGATCAGGTGCTGTTCGATTATTCCAAGGTCACGGCTCCCTTCGCCGGCGTGGTGACGCAACGGTACGCCAATTACGGAACGCTCGTGCAGGCCGGCACCAGTTCCGCCACCAACGTACTGCCCATCGTGAAGCTTTCGGAAGACGACAAATACCGGCTGGTGATTCCGGTTCCCGAATCGTACATCAAGTTCATCCATGTGGGCGATCCGGTTGATGTGCATGTGGCTTCCCTGGACCGCCACGTTTCCGGCACGGTAGCGCGTTCCAGCGAGGACGTTCGGGAGGACACCCGCACCATGCACACGGAGGTGGACGTGGTCAATTCCGGCGGCGCTCTCTTCCCGGGAATGTATGCCGACGCCGTGCTGACGCTGCAGAAGAAGAGCAACGTGCTGGCGATTCCGCTGCAGGCAGTCAACCAGGAACCGGAACGGGTGACCGTCTACGCCGTCACGCCCGATAATCGCATCGAGATCCGGCCGGTACAACTTGGAATTCAAAACTCGAACGAGGCGGAGGTGTTGTCAGGGTTGAAACAGGGAGACAACGTGGTGGTTAGCGACCGCTCGGCCTTGAAGGCGGGAACGGTGGTGCAGGCTCACCAGGTGCCGACCAATTTTCAGCAACAAGGCCAATAATTCCGGCAACTAAAGAATCGTCATGCCAAGATTTTCGATTCGCAATCCATATTTTATTGTGGTGATCTGCCTGACGCTGCTGCTGCTGGGTGTGTTGAGCGTGACGCAGATGCCGGTGGACTTATTCCCGCCGATCAACATCCCGGTAGTGGTGGTGGCGACATTTTATTCCGGTATGCCGCCCGAGGATATCGAGACGGATATCACCAATCCGCTGGAGCGCTTTTTCACCATGGCCAGCGGCGTGGACCATTTCGAATCCCGCTCCATGCTCGGCGTCAGCATCATCAAGATCACGTTTCAGGTGGGAACCAGCGCCGACGCCGACGTGACCCAGATCTCCAACCTCGCGCTGGCCGACCTGAAGCGCCTTCCGCCGGGCACCCTGCCGCCGGTGGTGTTGAAGTTCGACGCTTCCAGCCTGCCGGTCTGTCTGTTGACGGTGAAGGGCGAAGGGCTATCGGAAACCCAATTGCACGACCTGGCGCAATTCCAGGTGAGAAACCAGATTCCCGGTCTAATGGCGGATCAGGGCGTCAACGGCGCGGTAATTCCTCCGCCGTTCGGGGGTAAGTACCGCCAGGTAATGGTCTATGTCGATCCGTATAAGTTGTTTGCGCACCAGCTAAGTCCGATGGACGTGGTGAACGCGGTCAACCAATCGAACCTGATTCTCCCCGCCGGCGACGTCAAGCTGGGGCCCTACGACTATTACGTTTATTCGAATAGCCTGGTGGATAGAGTCGATGAATTGAATTCGGTTCCGCTGAAGACGGTGGGGTCGAGCTGGGTTTCGGTGGGCGACATAGGCCAGGCGCAGGACGCAAGCCAGATTCAGTACAACATCGTGCGAGTGGACGGCCAGAAATCGGCCTACGTGCCGATCATGAAGGCGGGCGGGAACACCAACACCATCGCGGTGGTGAACGGCATCCGCAACCTGATTCCCAAGCTGGTGGAGATTCCCAGGCAGTTAGTGGCGAGCGTGGCGTTCGACCAATCGGTCTTCGTGAAGAACGCCCTGGAAACTGTGGGACATGAAGGACTCATCGGCCTGGTGCTGACCAGCATCATGATTCTGTTGTTCCTGGGCAGTCTGCGGGCCACTTCGGCCGTGCTGTTGTCGATTCCGATATCGGCGCTCGCGGCTGTGGTGGTGTTGTCGCTGATGGGCAGCACCATCAACACCATGATCCTGGGAGGCCTGGCGCTGGCCTTCTCGCGCGTCATTGATAACTCGGTAATCTCGCTGGAGAATATCTATCGTCATCTGGAGATGGGGTCTCTGCCGGCAGTCGCGGCGGAAGTGGGTGGGTCCGAAGTCAACCTCGCGATTCTGGCGGCAACGCTGGTGGACGTGGTGGACTTCTTCCCGGTGACCATGCTTTACGGAGTGAGTAAGTTCCTGTTTTCGGCCCTGGCCCTGGCGTTCTGTCTGGCGCTGCTGGCGTCGTTCGTCGTCGCGATGACGGTGATCCCGCTGTTCTGTTCGAAGTTCCTGAAGGCAGTTCCGGGCCACGGCCACGATCAAGCGCATGGCGCGCAGCCGGACCAGGCGCCGGCGAAGCGGTCGCCATTCGGCAAGTTCAACGACGCGTTCAATCGCGGCTTCAACAAAGTGCTCGACGCGTATGAAGTTTCGGTGCGCAAGGCGCTGCGCTTTCCAGCCATGACGGTCGCCGTGCTGGCCGGAGCGTTTGTCGCGAGCCTGGCCATCTATCCGTTGCTGGGTCTGGCCTTCTTTCCTCGCACCGACGCCGGCCAGTTCACCATCAACATGAAGGCGCCGACCGGGACGCGCATCGAGATGACCGACCAGTATGTCGCCAAAGCGGAGAACCTGATCCGGAACGCCATTCCCAAACACGACTTGAAGATGATCGTTTCCAATATCGGCGTGGTCCCCGATTTTTCCGCCCTGTACACAACCAATGCCGGGCCGTACACGTCAACCGTGCAGGTGAACCTCAACGAGGAACATACTGCCAGCACGTTCGAGTATATGGACAAGGTTCGGAGCGCATTGAATACCCAGTATCCCGAGGTGCGCACATTCTTCTCTTCGGGCTCGATGGTGGATGCGATTCTGAATTCGGGCATGCCGGCGCCGATCGACGTGCAAGTAGCCAGCAAGAATAATACGCTCGATTACGACATCGCTCAGACCCTGGCGGCGCGCATCCGCAAGCTGCCCGGAGTGGGCGAGGTGTATATTCCGCAGGATATCAATTATCGCGGAATTCGAATGAATGTCGACCGGGTGCACGCAAGCGAACTGGGACTTACCCAGAAGGATATCATCGACAACGTAATTACGGCCCTGAATTCCAATACCATGATCGCGCCGAATTTTTGGGTGGATTACAAGACCGGAAACGACTACTTCCTCACGGTCCAGTATTACGAGCACGGTCCGGCAGCCATTCACAATACGCTGGACCTGAGCAACATCCCGCTGCGGGCGCCGAATCTGAAGACGCCCACCACCCTGGACGCGGTAGTGAAAATGGACAACATCGAAGGCCCAACCGAATACGATCATTATGCGATCCGGCGCGTCGCGGATGTCTATGTCACGCCCAAGGGCGAGGATCTGGGAACGTTGCACAACGCGATCGACCGTGTTATCGACGAAACCAAAATCCCGCGCGGAGTAGATGTTACGCAACGCGGAATGGTGTTGGGAATGACCGAGTCATTCAAGAAGTTTGCGCTCGGATTCGGTATCTCGTTTGCACTGCTGTTCCTCATTCTGGTAGCGCAGTTCCGGTCATTCATCGACCCGTTCCTGATCATGCTGGCGATTCCGATGGGGTTCATCGGCGTGCTGATCATTCTGCCCCTGGTTCACAGCACGCTGAATGTGATGTCGCTGATGGGAGTGCTGATGCTCATCGGAATTGCCGATTCGAACAGCATTCTGATTGTCGATTTTGCGCACAACCTCGAAAGCCAGGGGCTTTCGGTGGCAAATGCGGTGATTACCGCCTGCCGCGTGCGATTGCGTCCGATTCTGATGACGTCGCTGGCGACGATCATCGGCATGATTCCAATGGCGATGAAGCTGGGAACCGGCGCAGAGCAATATGCTCCGATGGCGCAAGCGATCATCGGCGGACTTACTACCTCTGTGCTGTTGACGATCTTTATTGTGCCGGCGGCGTATCTGTTGGTATATCGCAAACGGCGCCCGGCGGGAAGTCAGCCGGAGCCGGAGGTGGCGTGATGACCTGGCTGCGGCCGGCTTTCAGCCGTTTGAAACCGCCGCCTGAAAGGCGGCTGCGGGCAGAATTGCCCGCCCCACAAGCGTAGGGAATCGTCATGCCACGATTTGCCATCCGCAATCCATATTTCATTGTGGTGATCTGTCTCACGCTGCTTTTGCTGGGCGTACTGAGCGTGTCGCAGATGCCGGTGGACTTATTCCCGCCAATCGACATCCCGGTTGTGGTGGTGGCCACCTTCTTCTCGGGCATGCCGCCGCAGGATATCGAGACGGACATCACCAATCCGCTGGAGCGCTTTTTCACCATGGCCAGCGGCGTGGACCATTTCGAATCCCGCTCCATGCTCGGCGTCAGCATCATCAAGATCACGTTTCAGGTGGGAACCAGCGCCGACGCC
>Ga0335073_10010787_pt1 | contig 12848 bp, 6 predicted proteins | sample Lox_Sample_22_FD_207093 | JGI IMG/M metagenome (GOLD analysis project Ga0335073, IMG submission 207093) | Soil microbial communities from Loxahatchee National Wildlife Refuge, Florida, United States - Lox_Sample_2.2 | ecosystem: Environmental > Terrestrial > Soil > Wetlands | place: USA: Florida...
CACGATTGTTCCGGCGGCAGCAGGCGGCTCGATTCCCTTCCTGCCCGCCGCCACGATGCGCGTATTGCACACCATTCACGATCACTATCCGAAGGCCTGGTGCCGCTATGGTTTTGTCGACGCTTTTAACCCCCTCACGGAGTGGTACGACACCGATGTGGTCGGCATCGACACCGGGATCACCATGCTGATGGCCGAAAATGCACGGACCGGCTTTGTATGGGATACTTTTATGAAGAATCCCGAAGCACAGCGCGGTATGGCCAATGCCGGGTTCAAGCCGTACCAGGCCGAAACTACCGCGGTCCGCTCCAGCTTTCATTCATCCGTTTCATAGAAACTCCGTGGCGATTCTTTCGGTTTTCATTCCGCCGCAGGTTCCTGGAGCCGGTGCGAACAACGAAGTTTGGCAACCCTGCATCGCAAAGAGCAGCGCGCATAAACCATGACGCCGGATCTGATGAGAGCGTCAACCCTTGGTTAGGCAAGCTGGCGCACCGTGTGCCCGCAATCCCGCTGGCCCCGGAAGGGAGCTATGTCCTCAACCATGAACGAAACGCAGCCGGATCTCGATTCGCATCCTGAATCCGCGATGCCGGGCTCTGCGCGCATGGAGCCAGCTGCGTCTGAGTCTCCCGGTGCGCCCGCCAATGCCTGGCACGATCGTTTGCACGCGCTGCGGAATGTCCCTCCCGTGCTGCACTTTGTTTGGGAGTCGGGCCCTTCAGTTGTTTTCTGGAATATCGCGATTCGCATCTTCGTGGCGTTCCTGCCCATGGGCATCGGCATCATCGGCCGGTACATCATCGACGGGGTCAATCGGATACGCCTGCATCAACCGCTGCCGCAGCACTTCTGGTGGCTGGTTGGCAGCGAGATGGCGCTCGCGGTCCTGACCGGAATTCTTTCCCGCTCCGTCGATTACTTCGATAATCTGCTCGCCGACCGTTACACCCATCACGTGAGTGTCGAGGTCATGCGCAAGGCCGCAGCTCTCGATGTGACCGTCTACGAGGACCCGATTTTCTACGATCGTCTCGAACGGGCCCGAGTGCAGGCTACCGATCGGTTGGCCATGATCCAGCAGATGGGCCGGCTCATCCAGCAGTCTGTGACGGCGGTCGCGTTTTCTGCGGTTCTCATCTGGTACTCGCCCTTCCTGCTCTTTCTGCTTGTTGCCGGTATCCTTCCCGCATTCCTGGGCGAAAGCCACTTCGCGTTTCTCACCTATGCCAAGAACTTCCGCCAGACGCCGATCCGCCGTCAGATGGACTACCTGCGTCAGGTGGGTGGCAGCAAAGAGGCAGCCAAGGAGCTCAAGCTCTTCAATCTAAGCGCATATCTGACCAATCGCTTCTCCGGCCTGTCGCAGCAGATCTACGAAGAGAACGTCGCCTTGAATCGCCGCCGTCTCTTCTGGGGCGGGCTGTTGGCAATCCTCGGTCAACTTGGTTATTACGGCGCATACGGCTATAGCATCTGGCGTACGATCCAGGGGCATTACAGCATCGGCGATCTCACGCTCATCACGACTGCCATCATGCAGGCCATGGCCAACATCCAGCAGGCGTTTTCCACTGCCTCTGGCGTTGCCGATCAGGCGCTGTTCCTCACTGACCTGTTGGCTTTCTTTGAAATGAAGCCGCGAGTCGAGTCCAAACCGAACGGTTTTAAAGCACCGCGGCCTATCGTGAGAGGCTTCGAGTTCCGCGACGTCTCCTTTGCCTATCCCGGCACTACGCGCCGGGTTCTCAAGAACTTTAACTTCACTTTGCGGCCCGGCGAGCGCATCGCCCTGATCGGCGAAAACGGTCAGGGCAAGACGACGGTCGTCAAGCTGATTACGCGACTCTACGATCCGACCGAGGGACAGATTCTTCTCGACGGCGTCGATCTTCGCGAATACGATCTCGACGATCTGCACGCGGAGATCGGTGTCATCTTTCAGGATTTTATGCGGTACGAGATGACCGCTCGCGAGAACATTGCCATCGGCCGGGTCGAGGTCCCTCACGCGCCCGAAGAGGTCGAGTACGCTGCCGAAAGGAGTATGGCCGCAGGCGTCGTGGCCAAACTGCAGGGCGGTTACGACCAGATGCTGGGCCGCCGCTTCGAAGGCGGCGTCGATCTTTCCGGCGGCGAGTGGCAAAAGATCGCGCTGGCCCGAGCGTATCTGCGCGACGCACAACTGCTTATTCTCGATGAACCGACGGCTTCGCTGGACGCGCGCAGTGAGTTCGAGGTGTTCGAACGCTTCTCCGAGCTGACTTACGGAAAGATGGCGCTGCTGATCTCTCACCGTTTCTCAACGGTCCGCATGGCCGATCGCATCGTCGTACTGGAAGGGGGCCACCTTGTCGAGGAAGGCTCACACGCACAACTCATGGCGCTGGGAAGCCGCTACGCTGCCATGTTTGAAATGCAGGCGGCGAGCTATCGATGAACGCCATGAGTGATGCTGCACAGATTCTGAAATCCAAGCCATTGTCCGCCTTAGGCAACATCTCCGACGCCGTGATGGCCGCCGCGCGCGCGTCCCAGAATTGGGATGTACTTCGCCGTCCCGGCGATAAGGGCACGTTTTCCGCGTATGTCGAAGCCAGGCGTCGCGAGCTCAAGCAACTGGAAGCCCAATTAGCGCAATTGCCGATCTCCATTGAGCAGTCGGATCACCCCATCCCCTTTCATCGGGAGTTGCTCGATCTGCGGGGAAATCCGCGCCTGCTCCGTACCGCGGTCAGTGCTGTCGCAGATCGACCCAGCCTTGTTGCGCGTCTCCCGCGGGTTGCAGCCGCCAGAAACACAGAGGAGCCGCGGATCTCTGCTTTGGCCAGGAGCTATCTGCGCGCGGTGGACGGCGTCTTCTCCGGCCCTTCGCTTTCGGCATTCCTGCAGAAAATCCAGGAACACGAAGCGCTGACCGTCGAAGAGTTGTGGTACGTCGCGCCGTTTCTCAAATTCGCTCTGCTCGAGATGATCGTGGACGAGGCGCTGGAAGTTCTACGCTCGCCCGCGTCGGTTGCCGAGGTGAAAATCTCTCAGCGCTTGAAGAGCCTGCGCACCGTCACCAACACGGACTGGGTTTATCTGATCGAGCCTCTTATCTTGCTCGACGGGACATTGCGGCAAGACCCTGCGCAGGCCTATGTGCACATGGACTTCGAATCGCGCGAACTCTATCGCAAGCGCATCTCGTTCGTCGCGCGCCACTCCGATTGCAGCGAAGGGCAGGTTGCGCAGATCGCTCTCGACTTCGCCCAACAGGCCACGACTCGAGATGGCGAAAACCCGCGAGCGCATCTGCGCCGTACGCATATCGGCTACTACCTCGTCGATAAGGGCTTTCCTTTACTTGCCCATCGCATCGGATTTCATCCTCCCATACTCGATCGTGTACGCCGCTACGTGCACGATCACGGCGAAGATTTTTACATTACCGGTATTCAGATCGTCTCGATCTTTCTCATTGCTGCGATCCTCTTCCCTGTTCTTCCACGGTCCTCGGGATTCATCGGGCTGATCCTCGCTTTCCTCTTCCTGATCGTTCCTGCGATTCAGGATGCAGTTGACCTGGCCAACAACAGTGTCAGCACGCTCTACGACCCGAAACCATTGCCCAAGTTCAACTTCAGCGACGGTATTCCGGAGGATTGCACGACCCTCGTTGCGGTTCCTTCTCTTCTCTTGAAGGAGGAACAGGTTTACGAACTCGTGAACGATCTCGAAGTAAGGTTCCTCGCCAATCGCGATCCGAATCTGCACTTTGCTCTTCTCACCGACCTTCCTGACGCGGTCAGCGAGCCGCGAAACAAGGACACACACCCCCTCGTTGAGCTTGCAGTGACCCTTATCGACGAGCTCAATGCGAAATACGAAGCGCCCGAAACCGGTCACTTTCTCCTGTTGCATCGCCATCGCGTCTTCAATCGACGCCAAGGCGTGTGGATGGGGTGGGAGCGGAAACGCGGCAAGCTACTCGATTTGAACAAGCTTCTTTCCGGCGAGTTTGACGCCTTTCCCATCAAAGCCGGCCCCACCGAGGTCTTGCGCAACACGCGCTTCGTTCTCACTCTGGACAGCGATACACAACTGCCTCGGGGCACGGCGGCAAAGCTGATCGGGGCCATGGCCCATCCGCTGAATCAAGCCATTATCGATCCCAGGCGTCGTGTCGTCACCGAAGGCTACGGCATTCTTCAGCCGCGCATCGGCATCGCCGTGCAGTCGGCCTCGCGCTCGCGCCTGGCAGCCATCTTTTCAGGCCAGAATGGATTCGATATCTACACGCGCGCCATCTCCGATGCCTATCAGGATCTGTTCGGAGAGGGCATCTTCACGGGCAAGGGGATTTATGAGGTCAAGACGCTCCACGCCGTGCTCGATCGCCGCTTCCCGCGCAATGCCTTGCTCAGCCACGATCTGATCGAAGGCGCCTATGCGCGTGCGGGGCAAGTGACCGACGTCGAGCTCATCGACGATTACCCATCGCACTACAGCGCCTACAGCCGCCGTAAGCATCGCTGGGTACGCGGCGATTGGCAGATCGCGCAATGGATGTTCTCGCACGTGCCTGAGGAATCGGGAAAGCTGGGTCCGAATCCTATTTCTTATGTTTCGCGCTGGAAGATTTTCGACAATCTTCGACGCTCTCTGCTCGATCCGGCGCTGCTTATACTGTTCGTCGCCGGATGGCTTGGCCTTCCTGGAGGGCCCCTCTACTGGACTGTAGCCATCCTCCTTCTCTTTTTCCTGCCCACCTTAGTCCTGCTGGGGTTCGCCTTTGGCCGTAATTTCGCGAGCGAGCACAAGCAGACGACCGGCGAGATTGTTGCCGCCTTCGGCCACAGCGTCCTGGTCACACTGCTCAATCTCATCTTCCTACCCCATCAGATGATGCTCACTCTCGATGCCATCATTCGTTCGATGGTTCGTACGTTCGTCACCGGCGAACGCCTGCTCGAATGGGAGACCGCGGCTCAGGCGGAGACGAAATCCTCGCGCAGAACTCCGGTTGATCGCTACCTGGTCTGGACGCCGCTGGTCGCGCTGGGCATCGGTGCGCTGGTCTACTACGTTGCTCCGCACAAACAAGCCATCGACTGTGCCGCGCCGATCCTGCTGCTCTGGGCGTGCGCCACCGTCGTTACCGCATGGCTCAATAAACCGCCGCAGGAACAGCAGCAACGCCTGACCGCATCGGATCGCGCGTATCTCACGGGGCATGCCCTCCGCATCTGGCGCTATTTCCATCAATTCGGAGGTGAAGGCCACAACTACCTCATCCCCGATAACGTCGAGGAAGAAGGCACCTTCGAAGCCGCGCGAGTTTCGCCTACCAATGTCGGCCTCTTGCTCAATGCTCGCCAGGCTGCCTGCGAGCTTGGATTCCTGACCGTGCCCGAGTTCATCCGGCTAACCCAGAAGACGCTCGACACCATCGCGCGCCTCGAGAAATATCGCGGCCATCTCTATAACTGGTACGACACAAAGACTCTGAAGACGCTCAACGGGCCGTCGTTTGTTTCCTCGGTCGACAGCGGCAATCTGGTCGCATCGCTGTACACTCTTCACGCCGGCGCTCTCGACCTGATCGAACGCCCTCTGTGTGGCTCACACCTCTTCAATGGCATCCGCGCGCACTGGTCGCTCATGCAGGCTCAGGGTAAGCTTCCCGCCAGGCTTACTGCTTCTGCCATGCCCGGCGCTTCGGCCCCCCTCGCCGATTCGATCGCATGGCTTCAGACGGCGGAAGAGACGTTGGCTGCTGCGGCTGCCTCGCTGAAAGCCCAGCTGACCAACAGCTGGTGGCACGCGGAAACAGTGCACCGCATTCGCGCCGCCAGCGCGTTGATTCGTGATTACGCGCCCTGGATGTTGCCGGAATTCGAGAGTCTGCATAAGATTCCGGAACTGGGATTGGCTCGTGCGGCATCGGTGTCGGTCGAAGACAGCATCGACTTCGCAACCAGCCTCGATGAGCGTCTCGCCAATGCCCCCAACACCTTGGTGCGTGAGCCCGATGTTTTGCCGTTGGCGGAACAACTGCGCAAGAATCTTCCCTCTGCAATCAAGAATCTCGGTTCGCTCGTGTCCGACCTGCGCACCGTCGCGCACGAAGCAGCGCGTCTGGCGGACTCCACAGAATTCGGATTTCTCGTCGATCGGAATCGTCAGATTCTTTCCATCGGGTATGAGATGGCCCAGCAGAAAACCCATGAGGCTTGCTATGACATGCTCGCCTCGGAGGCTCGCATTGCTACTTTCCTGGCAGTCGCACGGGGCGATCTGCGTCAGGAAAGCTGGTTCAAGCTGGCCCGCGACTTTGCCCATGCTTTCGGCGAGTATCTGCTGCTTTCGTGGACAGGAACGATGTTCGAATACCTGATGCCGTCGCTCTGGATGCGCAGCTATTCCAACACCCTCATCTCGCGCACGCAGAATGCGGTTGTGGGCGTGCAGCGCGGCTTTGCGCGGTCGCAGGGCATCCCCTGGGGTATCTCGGAGTCGGGCGCGGCGCGCAAGGACGACGCGGGCCACTATCACTATCATGCCTACGGTGTGCCCCAGATCGCACTCTGGTTCGAAGCCAACCCAGGCCCGGTGATCTCTCCCTACTCCACGTTTCTCGCGCTCGGCGTCGATTGCGTCGAAGCCCTGCGCAATCTGCGCCGCATGGAATCGATGGGCTGGGTGGGAGCCTATGGCTTCTATGAGTCCGCTGACTATACCGGCTCCTTGCGCCGCCCCGAACTGACGCGCGAGTGGATGGCGCACCATCACGGCATGTCGCTTCTGGCAGTCACAAATCTGCTCTGCGACAACGTCGTGCAGCACTGGTTCCATGCCAATGCCCTGGTGCAGTCGGCGGAGTTGCTGCTGCACGAACTGCCCACCAGCAAAGGTGTCATCAAGCGCAGACTGCAGGAGTTTGCGCCCGTTCCGGCGGCGGCCGCTGCGCCTGCCGCGGTAGCCGCTCATTGAAGCCTGCATCGCAATTTCTTTGAGTCTTGTTGAACCTCGGATGCCGGAAGTGCGCCTTTTGTAGTAAAAGGGTTTACTGGTTCGGACAGGCTGGCAATGCGACCCTTCTGGATTGGTGGGCCGGTTGGCATTGCAGCTTGCGCCGCAGGAGAAACGGCATGCAATCGCGCTTGCTGTCCGCTGTGTGGGCTCTTCTGATTCTTGTTTCGCCTCTCGTTGCTCAGACGATAGGCCCCCTCGGCCTGTTCGAAGGCCAATCCGATGTTGGCAGCGTCGTTCCTCCCGGCGCGCTTGCCTACGATTCTGGAGCGCAGATCTACACCATCTCCGCTGCCGGCGCAAATCTCTGGTCGACGGCCGACGGCTTTCATTTCGTGTGGAAGAAGGTGTCCGGTGATGTCGCCCTTACCGCCGACATGAACTTCCCCGATTCGTTCGGCAATCCAAGCCCGCATCGCAAAGCCGTGCTCATGTTTCGCCAAACGCTCGATGCCGACGGTGTCTATGTCGACGCCGCGCAGCACGGTTCCGGCATGACGGCCCTGCAGTATCGCCGCACCCGCGGAGCGACTACCCAAGACATCGAGCTGAACATCGCGTCCCCACGGCGCGTGCGTCTCGAAAAGCGTGGCGATACGATCACCATGTTCCTGAGCCTGCACGGCGAACCGCTGCAGCAGGTCGGGGCCTCGATCAAACTGCATCTTGAAGGATCGTTCTATGCGGGTATCGGTGTTTGCTCTCACAACAAAGACGTAACCGAGAAGGCGACCTTTGCGCGCGTAGAATTGACTCCACTCGCACCGTCCTCGGTTCCCCCGACTCTAGCCCTGTACAGCACGCTGCAGACCATTGGCATCGAAGACAACTTTCGCCGAGCGGTGGTCATCGATTCGGAGCGCGCGCATCTCGAAGCGCCGAACTGGTCGCGGGACGGCAAAACCCTCATCTTCGATCGCGAAGGGCAGCTCTGGAAAGTTCCGGCCGATGGCGGGACACCAACACTCCTCGATACCGGCGCAGCCACTCATTGCACGGGGAGCCACGGGTTCTCGCCTGACGGCAAATGGCTCGCCATCAGCTGCGCTATGCCAGGCAAGCCGGAGACACGCGTCTATATCCTTCCTTCCGTCGGCGGCGAGCCGCGTCTCGTCACCGAGAATCCGAACTCCTACTTTCACAGCTGGTCGCCCGACGGGAAGACCATCGCCTTCACACGCCCCAACCATGGCGCCGGGAACATCTATTCGATCTCCGTCGATGGCGGACCCGAAACCGCGCTCACGACTGGCACCGGTATCAGCGACGATCCCGATTACTCGCCCGATGGCAGGTTCATCTACTTCAACTCGGATCGCACGGGCTCGATGCAGATCTGGCGTATGCGTCCCGACGGGAGTGAGCCCGAACAGCTCACCTTCGACGAGTACCAGAACTGGACGCCGCATCCATCACCCGATGGCAAGTCGGTTCTGGTCCTCTCCTACGACCAGGATGTCAAAGGCCATCCAGCCAACAGGGATATCGCGCTGCGTATTCTCAATGTCGCGCACGGTCAGCTGCGTACTCTCGTGAATATCGTCGGTGGATCCGGCACCGACAACACGCCCGACTGGGCGCCCGACAGCCTGCACCTGGCTTTCGTCAGCTACCAGATGCTGCCCGCCGATGACGCCATCTCGCACCAGTAGCGGCCGGTCTTGGCCGCGGGACGACGCGTCTCCAACCACAGGCATTCGTACGCAGACGGTCGGTCTCCCACCTCTCGGAAGGATCAGATGAGGAAACCCAGCCAATCGTGTGCCGGGTCTCCTTCTCCTTCCGAACGGATGCTAGTAGCGAAATGGCTGCCCCATCAGGTGCGCCATGGCTCGGTCGTAGCCGCGGCGGAAACCTTCCCGATATGCTTCACGCACATCCGGCGGAACGTGCGGATGTCTGTATTCGTCGCGGTTCTCTACGTCGGGCTGACGGTGATTCTCAAAGTCGCGCCGGGCGCCTTCCATCCCGTCATGAAACCCCTGCCGCTGAATGTCGTTGAACTCAGTTGGAAATGCATCCCACTGCGGAGGAGGCGGGGGCGGAACAGGCTGCCGGAATTCCGGGCCTCCTCCTCCCATCAAGTGCTCCATGCCGCGCTGGTATCCGCGCCGAAAGCCATCGCGATAGGCGTCCCGCACATCCGGCGGAACATGCGGGTGCCGATACTCGTCGCGATTCTCTACGTCGGGCTGACGGTGATTCTCAAAGTCACGGCGGGCGCCTTCGATTCCATCGTGAAATCCTTGCCGCTGGACTTCGTTGAGCTCCTGCGGTGGAACATCCCACCCATAGCCAGGAGGCGGTCCCTGGGCGAGGACCTTCGCCATCGGTCCTGCGGACAATCCCAGAAGCAGAGCAACTGCGGAAATTGCGAGTCGGTTCACGTGCATACTCTTTCTCCTTCGTGCAGTGGTTCAAAGAGCGTTGATCTCATCCTCGTCTCAGCGAAACTACCCTTCGGGCCCCAACCCGCGGCCAGCGCGCGGGCAGGTCGATTGTACAAAGCCGGACTCCTCGGCAACAGGAGAGCAGGGACAAATTCAATCGCTCCTGAACACACCGCGACCCGGCCTTGGCGGCCGGGTCGCGGTGACTCGCTGATTTCATTCGGGTTCAGTAGTGGGCGCTGTTGAGGTGGGTCATCGCGCGTTCGTATCCGGCCCGGAACCCCTCTCGATAATCCTCACGGAGGTCGTGCGCGACGTGGGGATGACGGTATTCTTCACGATTCTCCACGTTGGGTGGGCGGTGATTGTCAAAGTCCTTGCGGGCGCCTTCAATTCCGTCATGAAACCCTTTGCGCTGCGCCTCGCGGAACTCGGCCGGCGGCGCATCCCAATCGTGGTCGGCCTGTGCGGCGGATGAAGGTGTGGCAACTGCCATCGCCTTGCCTGGCGCGAAACATACGAAGCAGAACGCAACCAGGGGAAGAACAGTCCATCTCAATCTCATCGATCAAACCTCCGTTCCTGGGATTGAGATGGCCCAGTTCAAAGCGTCTGTTGCCCGACCGCTCGCGAAATTACGACATGAAATACGACCCAGCGTCGAAACCCCTCGATCGCAAGGACTTCGTCATGCCGGGCAGCGCGATACGGTGTCTCTCGAAAGGCGCACGGGCACATCGTTTTCGGCTGCCTGCTCCGCCGCTCCTTTTGTCGCTGCCAAACCGAGCGCGATCAGTCTCTCGCCACAGTAGCTGAGGCTTGGACGGCAATTTATACTCTCCCCAACGAACAGGACGACGGGAGGGGGACTCCAGAAACATGACGCCATGGGTCAGAATCTGCGCTGCATGTGTTCTTCTTTTCGTGACTCTGTCCGCCGCACAAACCGCGCACAAGAAAGCAAGCCCTCCACCCAAACCTGAACCCACAGAGTCAGACCTCGTCGAATACATTCGCGGCGCATTGCTCTCGCTCAGCCCGAATGATGGTATCAACGACAACCTCGATGTCCGTTACGACGAAACCAACAAGATCCTGACCATCACCACGCCGGCGGGCCACTGCGATATGTTCATCGGCTCCCTCGACGCGAACTATGCCGTATGGGACGTATTTGATCCGAGCGACAGCGATCGGCAGCGCGAAAAGCTCGATCGGCTGACCATGGTCTCTGTGTTGGGCAAGACGGCGCGTACCTGCTATGACAAGCTCGACCACATCGATACCACACTGGCTGCCAACCGCGCCCGCCTGCTTTTTTCGCAACCCAAGGCAGACGACGTTCCGGATTTTCAAAGCAATATGGCAAAGGCCATCAAGAAGCTGATTGTCCTCGACGGTGGGGCTCCAGAGAAAGACCTCTTCTAGCCAACGGCGCCGACAAGCGCAGCGCGCCCGGCCTGCGCTGCGATCCGATGTCCGCGATGCTGCCGGACTCGAAATCGTCAGGTCTTCACGACTGTGGGATTGGAGCTGCCCTCGATGTATCTGCCTGGAGCGTTGCGCCCGATCTGCGGCTCTAGAAGGCCGTAACAAGGCGAAGGGTGTATTGGCGCGACGGACCGAGCGCGTTGCCTGAGAATAGTCCTCCGAAGTCGATGACCTCGAGGGTATTACTCAGATTCTGGGCGTCGACCTGCAAACGCACCGAGTGATTCTCCCACTGAAAGAGATCCGCGCTGATGGAAGTGTTCTGCGTGAAGTATGGACTGATTCGGTCGCGATTGAAATTGAGGTGATTGATCACGACCTGGCCGTATTCTGTGGCATATTGCCGCGGGGTCAAATCCGGCTGAAACGGCAGTCCACTGTTGTAATCGCTTCCCATGGCCAACCACAGGCGCGGGGTGACCTGATAGCGAATGCGGTCGCGCACAGTGTTCCGTTGATCCTGCGAATCGGGGAAATGTCCCGTCAACTGCGATGTTGCGCCGGTAGCGTCGTCCCCAAGAAATAGCCCGCTGGTTACCGGGTACCAGGCGTTTCCGACGATATACGAGTAACTGGCGAATCCTGAGAATCGCCGCCATTGTTGAACCTCCAGCTTGCCTTCGCCGCCATACAGTACGCCTTTCGCGAACGCGATGGGAAAACTGATTCCCGTGCTCAGAATCTGAGAATCGTCGGCGTAGTTGTTGACGTCACGGCGGAACAGATTCGTATCCAGCCGCAGCTTGCCGAAAAATGCTGTCGTAGCTCCGAATTCATAGTAGCTTCCATGAGAAGGCTGAACCGGGAGTTGCACTGCGGGGACACTGGTGTCGAGTGACTCCGCAGCGAGAGAACTGGACAAGAGGATGTTTTCGAACGACGGCGTCTGGAAGATTCGGTCATAGGAGGCGTGAACATTGACGCCAATGGAGGGGAAGTAACGCGAGACGGCGACACGTGGGCTGACGGCATTCTGGTTCACCATGAGCTGGTAGTGGTCCCAGCGAAGGCCTAAGTTGGCCGACCAGTTGCCGTGCCGAATGGCATCCTCTATATAGGCCGATTGTTCAAGATCCGGACGGCTTCCGGTAAAGGAAAAGGCTGTCGCACCGGCGTCGAGGATGCCCAGATTGATAGGGCATTGCGGGTCTGAAGGATCGCTGCAGTCAGGCATCTGGTAGTTGAAACTTTCGTTTAGGAAGATGGCGTCAGATTCCACACCTGCTTTCCATTCCTGGTTACGGCGATGTACGGAGAGACTGCCATTGAAATAGATTTCTTTGAAGTCATTGTGCTGGGTGGCAATCAGCGGCCAGGAAGATGGGTTGGAATAGAAGTCGTTCGAGTTATCGCGAGCCATTCCGCGCAGCGCGCCGATTGCGTCGGAGGGAAAAATGTGCTGGTAGGAGATGCTTCCCATGGTCTCGAAGTTGTCTGCAGTCTGTAACTGCCCCCCGGGAACGAAGACGCAGTCATCCGGCTCCTGGCTGGCGGGAACGGGTGGGCAACCAGTGGTATTGTCCCCATTGGGCAGATAGGCGCCGTTCTCCTGCACGAGTTCATTGGGAATCTCGTAGCGCGCAAGTTCGTGGCGGGCAATCAGCGTCAGGTGGTCTTTTTTTGTGAGTTGCCGCTCATAGCTCAACGAAAAACCGCCCGTCGTGCCATTGTTGGTGTAATTCTCAGGGACCACGGGGTTGAGATAGTGACCGGTCCTGTTTCCAGAGGCGCTCAGGCCAAGCGTATTCCCTTTCCAGGCGTATTGGTCCTGGATATCGATCCCACCGGTGGCATAGCTGCCGCCGAAGAGGGCGAGCTGCCCGTGGAATCCAGGGTCTTCGTTCTTCAGCGTATTGATTTCGACCACACCGCCCATCTTCCTGCCAAATTCCGCCGGAATGCCTGCGGTGTAGATCGCCAGAGACTCGACATCGTCGGCTTCGATTT
>Ga0335073_10010789_pt1 | contig 12847 bp, 10 predicted proteins | sample Lox_Sample_22_FD_207093 | JGI IMG/M metagenome (GOLD analysis project Ga0335073, IMG submission 207093) | Soil microbial communities from Loxahatchee National Wildlife Refuge, Florida, United States - Lox_Sample_2.2 | ecosystem: Environmental > Terrestrial > Soil > Wetlands | place: USA...
TGATCTTTGCCGGCTTCGTCGCTGCTCAGCTATCCGGGCGCGTGCGCCGGGTGAAGGGTTAGCGGCCGTGTTTGCCCCGTTCATGGTCAACGCCTGGGTCACCGCTTCGATCGTCGCGGTCATTGCCGGCGTGGTCGGCTTCTTCGTGGTGCTGCGCGGCGCCGCCTTTGTCGCCGATGCGGTGCCGCAGGGGGCCTTCGCCGGGGCCGCCGGGGCCGCCTTGCTTGGCATCAACACGCTGATCGGTCTGGCGGTGTTCGCGCTGGCTGGATCTCTGGGTATCGGCTGGCTCAGCAAACGTGCCAGGCGCGATGTCGCGACTGCGCTGATCCTGGTGGTCATGCTCGGGCTCGGCGCGCTATTCCTGAGCTTCACCAGTGAGTACTCGTCGGAGATCTTCTCGCTGCTGTTCGGTGAGGTGCTCGGGGTCAGTTCCGCTGAGATCTTGCCAGTCGCGATTCTCGGCGCTGCCTGCGTGCTGGCAGTCTTGCTGTTCTTCCGGCCGCTGCTGCTGTCGTCGCTGGCACCCGAGTCGAGCGCGGCGGCGGGCGTCAGTACTGCCCGGATGGAACTGGTCTTCCTGGTGATCGTCGCGCTCGCGACCAGCCTGACGCTGCCGGTTGTCGGCGCGCTGCTCATTTTCAGCCTGATGATCGGGCCGCCAGCGGCAGCCCGGTCGCTGACGGCAAGGCCGCTCGCGGCGATGGGACTGTCGGTCGTGCTGGCGATGCTGACGGTCTGGATCGCGATCGCGGCGTCGTTCGAGACGAACTGGCCGATCGGTTTTTTTGTCGGCGCCGGCGGTGCGGTGTGTTATGCGGCAGGGCGATTGCTGACCTGGTTGCGCACATCCCCCAGGCGGCTGGTATCGGCTAGCTAATTTCCCGCTCAATGCGCGGTCACATGCTGGTTTCCCGCCGGGAAGCCAAATCTGGCCGCGAGTTACTGTGGCACGTGCGCACTCTTCTGGCAGCGTCACCGCCGCGGGCGACGTTGCGGGCGGCCAGGCCGTGACGGCACCTGGCATCGGCCCGCGCCCGGTCGGCGTCGCTGCGGCCGTGGATTTTCCGCGCCTCCGCCGGCCGGCCTCGGCAATGCTGCTCGTCGCCGGCGTCGTCGTGTTCGCGGTCATGATGGGGTGCTACTGCGCCTTCATCCTCACGCATCCGATGGACCGCTGGCTGGTGCCGGTGGACCTGCACGTGTACCGGCTCGGCGGGAAGGTCGTCGCGCAGCAGCGGCCCGCCTACAACCCGGGACTCGCCGTGCCGCTCTACGACTGGCCGGGGACCGGGCTGAAATTCACCTATCCGCCGTTTGCTGCCATAGTATTCACGCTCCTCTTGCTGCCGTCCTGGGCGCTGTTGCTCAAGCTGTCCATCGCGGCAAACATCGCGGCGCTGGCTGCGACGATCTGGGTCACCCTCGGCGCTCTCGGTTACCGCGCCGGTCTGGCCAGGCTCGGTGGCACGCTGCTACTGGCCGGCGCGCTGCTGTGGACCGAGCCGGTACAGCGCGTGCTCTATCTCGGCCAGATCGAGCTCGTACTGATGGCGCTGATCATGTGGGATCTGTGCCAGCCGGACGGCCGGTGGTGGAAAGGCGCTGGCGTCGGCATCGCCGCGGGGATCAAGCTGGTGCCCCTGATATTCATCCCGTATCTGCTGCTGACCCGCCGGTACCGGCAGGCGGCTGTCGCGGTAGCAGCATTCGCAGCCTCTGTGCTGATCGGCGCCGTAGCCCTGCCGGCCGACTCGCGCGCCTGGTGGCTGGACGGCCTGTTCGTGAACGGCAGCCGAACCGGCTTCCCCGGCTGGGAGGGCAATCAGTCACTGGAGGGCCTCCTGGTCAGGCTCTCCGGCAGCATCGCGGCGGGTCAGCCTCTCTGGCTGCTGGCCGCGCTCGTCGCGCTGATCGTCGGCGTCGCTTCGGCGGTCGCCCTGGACCGCGCCGGGCACCGGACCGTGGGAGTGCTGACCTGTGCTCTCACCGGTTTGCTGGTGTCACCGATTAGCTGGGACCACCACTGGGTCTGGATAGTGCCGGGCGTTACCACTCTGGTCGTGTACGGGATCCGGGCGCGGCGATCGCTCCGGTGGGCCTGCCTTGCCGGGGCGGCTCTCCTCGCCGGCCTGTTCGGCGCCTGGCCTGGCTTCCTGTGGGGGCAGCCGCCGGACCTGGGCGGCTTCTCTGAAGGCCTGATCTGGATACCGCCGAACACCAACCCCGGCATCTTCGCTCAGCGCGGAGATAAGCCCTGGTACGCGGAGTACCACTGGCATGGCTTCCAGCTGATTACCGGCAACCTTTTCGTGCTGACCGGCCTGGTGCTGTTCGCGCAGCTGGCGGTGCTGGCGGTTGCCAGCGAGGCGGCGCGCCGTCGCGACGCGGCAAGCCCGGCCGGGACGCCCGCGGCGCAACTGCAGGCGGCGGCTGCTGGCGCCGCTGAACGAGGCACCCGGTGACCAGCGCGGCGACGACCATGAGCAGCACAACCGGAACGGCCAGGGTGATCGTGTCCAGCTCGACTCTGGCGAGCATGTGCGACCGCAACGGCGTGGGATTGCCCGGCATGAGCGCGATCGTGCCGGCGGTGAGGCGCGCCATCACCAGCCAGTCGAGCCAGCATGCAGGCACCAGGATCAGCAGGCAGATCACCATCGCCTCGTACGAAGGCAGCTGGTACTGCCAGACGAAGAGCCAGGCAGTGCTGAGCGCAAGGGCGGCGAAGATCGCGGGCTGCGCCGCAGTCCGGCCCGGCAGGCGGGTGAGCGTGACGATTGCCACGCCGATGACGAGCACAGCCGCGATGGCGCCGACATGCTGCATGAGGAAGCCGTGCTTGGCGTGCGAGAAGAGCTGGTAGAAATTGTCTGCAGTTGTCCGCTCGTCGCGGCCCTGTACGGACAGGATGGCGGCAGGCCCGAACCAGGCGTAGCTCGGCAGGAGGACAACGAGCATCCCGCATGCTGCCGCAGCGCAGGAGGCAACGGAGCGGCGGAGCGCCCAGGCAAGGCCGAGGCCGAACAGGATGAAAGTGATCTTGATGTCGGCGGCCAGGCCGACGAGCATGCCGCCCGCTAGCATGCTGCCGAGCTGAGGATGCCTGGCGGCTGCGGTTGCCCGCCAACCGCCGGCCACAAGCAGGCCTAGCATTCCGGCCGCGGCTGCCAGCACGTCGAGGTGAGCGGCCGCGATCAGCTGCCAGATCAGCAGCGGGTTAACGGTCCACATGAAGTGCGCCCGCAGTCGTGCGGCGGGATCCGAGCGCAGGAGCCGGTCTGCGGTGCAGGCCACCAGGCCGAACGCCAGGGCGTTGGCGAACTTCAGCCAGAACACGATCCGGGCTGCTGAGGTGCCGCCAAGCTTGGCTGCCAGGAACTCCTCGACGGTCGCGGCCGGGCCGTAGGGCGTGGTGTTGCGTCCCCACTCCCACGGAATGGACTTGCCCACCGGGTCGTGCATGTGAATGAGATCCCACGGCACCATGACATACGGACTGTGGCCAAGTACCACCATGCGGCCGAATGCCATGTAATCCAGGGAATCCGTGGAGCCGACCGGCGGCAGGACCGTCAGCGCGATCACCACGATGGCTGCCGTGATGAGCAGGAGCCGTACTGGCGGCAGGGCACGCCGCCGGACGGCGACGAGGCCGGCGGTCACTCCGGTGCCGCCCGCGATCGCCGCTAGCCATAGGGCAACCGCGACGGTGTTCAGCGACAGGTGCCAGCTTGACAGCTGAAAGGGCGGGCCGGTCCGAGGCATTGTCAGCGGCGGCCCCATCCAGGACTGCCGTGCCAGGGAGACCGCCACGAAGGTGATCAGCGAGACGCCGATGCCCGCCGCGGCGACCCACAGCCAGACTCGTGCGGACCGTGGCGGTGCTGCTTCCGTTGCGGATGGCGCGTGCGCCTGCTTCGCCGGTACCGGTACTGATTGTGCTGACTTCAACTGGGCGTGCCCGTGCACGTCAAAGCTCATGCGAAGCTCTATCCGCCTGAATGAGGAGTTGGCTGCGCCTTGAACTCAAGGAAGGAGGCAGTTGCCCCGTGGCCCCCGGCCGTCAGCCATCCGTGACCCGGGACTGACGTTTATGGAGTCCAAGTTAGCAGCCACCGAGCGGGTTTCCGCAGGGAGGATACCGAAGCGTAATCGAGGAAAGCGCACGCCTTTATGACGGTCCGTTCCGTACGTCTGACCAGCATCGAGTGCCCTGGATAGGCCGCGGACGTCCGGCACGGGCTAGAACAGCAGGATTGAATTCGCTGACGAATCTGAGACGTATCCCGCGGCAAATTCAGGCGCGGGTATTGCGGGCTTCAGGTAATTCCTCGCTGCGGGCAAAGTATTGGTAAGAGGCATTAAATATTTGCGCTTGATCCGGTAACTGCGGGGGAGCCAGCGAGTCAGGCCGCGACCAGCTCAGTTGGCTCGGCGATGACATCCACGAGAGCGCCGTTGCGCATGACCGTGATCGCCAGCGGCAGCCCGATCGCCTCGCTGAACATCAGCTTCTGCAGGTCCTGTGCCCTGGTCACCGGTCGGCCGGCCGCGGACAGCAGCAAGTCGCCGGGACGCAGTCCGGCTCTGGCGGCAGGTCCGTTCGGCACGACTTCGGCGACCCGCAGGCCACTCGGCCGTCCGAACCGCTCGCGCAGTTTCTCTGGCAGCGGCGCAGGCACGCTCACGATGCCGAGGTAGGCGCGCCTGACCTTGCCGTCGCGCATGAGCGCCGCGATGATTTTCCGGGTCGTGGCGTTGATGGGCACAGCCAGGCCGAGGCCTACTCCGGCGACCGCCGTGTTGATGCCGACGATCCGGGCGCGCGAGTCGGCGAGGGCGCCGCCGGAATTGCCGGGATTGAGCGCGGCGTCTGTCTGGATCACGTCCTCGACCAGGCTGGCCCTCGCGCCAGCGCTGGTAGGCAAGGACCGGCCCAGTGCGCTCACGACACCAGCGGTCACCGAGCCGGTGAGCCCGAGCGGGCTGCCCACGGCGACGACGAGCTGACCGACGACTAGGTCGTCCGCCTCGCCGAGGGCGGCGGTGTTGGGGGTCGGGCCGTCGGCACGCACTACTGCAAGGTCGGATAGCGGGTCTGCGCCGACGACCCGGAAGTCTGCACTCGTGCCGTCAGCGAAAAGCGCGGTGCCGTGCTCGGCCCGCCCGACCACATGCGCGTTGGTGAGCAGGAAGCCGTCCGGCGTGTAGATCACTGCGGAGCCCAGGCCCTCACCGCGGAGCCGGCCGCCGGGGCTCGGGACTCGCAGGCTTGCCACTCGGGGGGTGAGCTCGGCGGCGACGCCGGCCACCGTGCGGGAGTAGGCGTCAAGCGGTGAATCAGATGTCATGCTGTTCTCCACATCAGGAATTACAACATTACATCTGAGGTCGACTGGCTGGCCAGTCTCGCTGGCCGCCCCCAGCGGCCGGTGTTCGCTGCGGCCGGTGTTCGCTGCGGTCAGTGTCCCTGCTGGAAGTCCGGAGTCGTCCAGATCCGCTCGTGCAGGTACTGCTTCACCTTGGCGATGTAGCCGAGTGCAGCCTGGGTGCGCCAGCGGCCGGCGAACCAGCGCCCGACGCAACCCCAGACGTCACCTTTGTGATACTGAGTCCCTCTTGGCACGGTGTTGAGCCAGGTTTCGTAACCGTTGTAGCAGGACCGCCAGATCGCGTAGGCCGCGTCGGCGTTCATCGCGGTCGACCTGGCGATGGCAGGCCAGCCACCGGGCTCGTACGGGTACCGGTTCTGCAGGATGCCGTAGCTCTGCGGGCACTCGCCGTTCTTCTCGTAGCCGGGCAGGCAGGCGGACATGTCCGTGCCCCAGTCGCCGAGCGTGTTCTGCCGCCACCAGCTCTCGACGGCAGCCTGGGCGAACACGATGTCCTGGTCGATGCCCCACTTACAGGCCGCCCACCTGAGGATGTCGATGGTGGTGCCGGTGAAGTTGCCGTCGATCCGCCTGGCTAGCTTCTGGGCTTTGGGCCCGTCGTCGGCCAGGAACTTCGCGCTGACGTGCCGTCCTTTCCGCTTGTTGTACGGCTTGTTGACGGCTTTGTCCTCAGGCTTCGGCGCGGCGTTGACGAGCCTGGCGCACTTGGCGTCGCTTGGCAGCTTGGCACCGGGCGGCAGGGTATGGAAGTAGACCGCTTTGGTCGCCGGCCGGGCAGCGGCTGCGAAGGGCATCGCAGTCGCGTGGGCGGCGGTCGCGGGGAGCACCTGCAGGAGGGCCGCAGGCCCGGCGACGGCTAATCCGAGCGCTGTGACGATCCGTGTGAAACGGCGCTTACCGGGCTTGCTGCCATAGCTCATGTACGGAGGTTTACTACGATCGCCGGCTAATGGCGGCCTGTTCTGATGATCCGGCCTGCTCACTTAGCACCGCCGGCCACTTGACTGGATCGAATACCTGTTCGATAGTGGTGGGATGGGAACGGGGGTAGCTCAGGTCATCTCGCTATCCCCGGCGCGCCACCGGGACGACGTGCTGACCGGTGAGGGCTTGCTGCCGGTTCTCCCGGCGCTGCGAGAGCTGTTGCCAGGCGGCGGTCTGCAGCGCGGTTCGGTGGTGACGTCGGGGGACTGGGGGCTGCTGGCCCTGGCCCTGGCCGCGGGTGCGGTGGCCGACGGCGCGTGGTGCGCGATCGTCGGAGTGCCGGCCGTCGGTGTACGGGCAGCGGCGCAGGCGGGGCTGGACCCGGACCGGGTGCTGCTGGTCGCCGAGCCCGGCCCCGGCTGGGCGCAGGTGGTGGCATCACTGCTGGACGGATTCGACATCGTGCTGCTGAGGCCGCCGGAGCAGCCAACTGCTCAGTTGCGGCGCAAGCTGGAGGCGGCAGCCCGGCGGTACGGCAGCGTGCTCGTGATCGCCGGGGACTGGCCTGGCGCGCACTCCCGGCTGCTGGTGACAGACACGGAATGGACCGGGATCGGCGCCGGGTACGGGCGGCTGCGCGCCCGCAAGGCGCAGGTGATCGCGGCCGGGCGCGGGGCGGGGGAGCGGCCGCGTTCGGCATGGCTGTGGTTGCCGGGTCGAGACGGTGCCGTTACGGCGGCCGCTGAGCCTGCTGGCATTGCCGGGATCGACTACTCCGGGACTACGCTGGCCGGTCCGGGCGAGCCGCTCGTGAGCAGCGGATGACGGGCCGGACTGCGGCCGGCCGCCGGGTGCTTGTGCTGCGCTGCCCGGACTGGCTCGCCACTAATGGCCCGCACGGCGCCAGCATGCCCGGTGACAGCGCAGCCGGCGATAGTGCAGCTGCGCGCGCCTTCGAACCGGTAGTCGCCATCGTCGAGAACTTCTGCCCGCAGGTCGAGGTGCTGCGGCCGGGCGTCTGCGCGATCGCGGCCCGCGGCCCGGCGCGCTACTTCGGCAGCGAAGCCGAGCTGGCCAGGAAGCTGACCGAGGCTGTCGGCCGGAGCGGGTTCACCTGTCAGGCTGGGGTCGCTGATGGCCTGTTCGCCGCCGCGCTGGCAGCACGCACCGGGCCGACCGGCCTGCTGGTGCCGCCGGGTGAGACACCGGAGTTCCTGGCCGGGTTTCCGGTAGGCGTGCTGGACATGCCCGAGCTCTGCGAGCTGCTGCCCCGGCTGGGCATCGAGACGCTGGGCCAGCTTGCCGTGCTGCCAGCGGCCGAAGCTGCCAGCCGGTTCGGGCCGCCCGGCAAACTCGCCAGCCGGCTGGCCCGCGGGCTCGACCCGCGGCCGCTGATCCCGCGGCCGCCGGCTGCCGATCTGTCTGTGCAGCTGGAGTTCGACCCGCCGGCCGAGCAGTCCGAGCCAGCTATCTTCGCGGCCAAGGCACTGGCCGATCAGATGCATGACCGGCTGGCGGCCGCCGGCTTTGCCTGCGTGCGGATCCAGGTGCAGGTGCGCTGCGCCGACGGTCAGGAGCTGAGCCGGCTGTGGCGCCATGACGGGTTGCTGTCGGCGCTAGCCGTGGCCGAGCGCGTTCGCTGGCAGCTCGATGGCTGGCGTGGCACGGCCGGGATCACGTTGCTGCGGCTGGTCCCGGATCAGCTGGTCCGTGCTACCGGGCGACAGCTAGCTCTGTGGGGCGACTCAGTGCCCAGCGACCGGGTAGCCCGCGCGGCGATCAGGGTGCAGGCGATGCTCGGCCACGACCGGGTGACCCGGCCGGTGCTGGCCGGCGGTCGCAGGCCAGCCGAACAGGTACTGCTCGTGCCGTTCGGCGATGCCGGAGAGCCGCAGCGCCCGGCCGACCGGCCGTGGCCGGACCAGATCCCGGCGCCGGCTCCGGCGACCGTGTTCGGTATGCCGCTGGCGGCCAGCGTGACTGATGATTCCGGCCGGGACGTTACGGTCAGCGGCCGGGCTCAGCTGTCAGCGTCACCGGCGTGGCTGGCGGCGGCTGGCGGCCCGGTGCGAGCAGTTACTGCCTGGGCCGGTCCGTGGCCAGTCACTGAACGGTGGTGGGATCCGCGGTACGTGCGCCGCCAGGCCAGGTTCCAGCTCGTTACCGAGGACGGGGCCGCCTGGCTAGCCGCCGTGCAGGAAGGCCGCTGGCTGCTCGAGGCCCGCTACGACTAAGCAGGCGCCCCAAGATCATCGCACTCACAAGGTGCGGCCCGCCCCCGGTTTGCCGGGGGCGGGCCGACTTGGCCGCCTGCCGCTAAGCGCGCTCTGCCTAGCTGCGCGGCCTGCCCATCTCGTGTGCGGTTACTGCCCAGGTGGCACCTACTTACGCGGGCTGAGGTGCAGGATCACCACCTCGTCGGTGCCAGCGCCGGCGCCGGTGTTGGTGCCGGTCGGCTGCCCGGTCTCGTACGGATCGGTCTGCGTCGGCCAGCCGGTGAAGTACTGCGAGTTGTACTCGAACCACTCCGACGCTGTGGTGATCGGGATCACCGGCAGGTTCTGGGCCACGAAACTCTCGATCGGGGCGAGGTCAGAGGTCTGCTGAGCCACGCTCTCGTCGCCGGCCAGCTTCGCCAGATCGGCATCCATCGCGCTGCTCTTCAGGCCTTCGTAGTCGCCGGTGTTGGACTTGCCGTTGTCCAGCGCGCTGTTCAGCCAGTTGTCGTACAGGTTGTACGGCGTCAGGCCGTTGTTCGACCAGTGCTCGGCGAGCGAGAAGTCACCATCGGCCATGTCAGCGTTCCAGGCGTCGACGCTGATGCCCTGGAAGTTGGCATTGATGCCCGCCGACTTGAGTTCGTTCGCGACCATCGAGCCAACCGCGGCGTAGTCGGTGTAGGCCGACGGAGCGATGAGCGTGATATCGACCTCCTTGCCGCCGAGCGCGTAGTAACCGGCGGAGTCCTTCTTGTAGCCGGCCTTCGCCAGTACAGCTTCGGCCGCGCTCGCGCTGCCAGTCGCCGAGACGGTGTCCGAGGAAGCCGGCCCTGCCCAGGCGGAGAACGTCGGCAGCGTGATGCCGCTGGTGTTAGTGACCGGGTTCTCCAGCCCGGCCTCGCCTTCGGAGGCGAGCAGGTTGCGGTCGACCGCCAGGCTTACGGCCTGCCGGACGGCTAGCTGATTCGTCGGCCACTTGTTCAGGTTCGGCATCAGGGCGTTGGTGCTGCCCGGCGCCTCCCAGAAGTGGTGGTAGGCCGGAGCCTTGCTGACGAAGTTCTTCTGCAGACCGGGAATGAAGTTGCCGGTCCAGTCGATCGCCCCTGAGTACAGGGCAGCTAGCGCACCGGTGTTAGAGGTGTAGACGGGGAAGTACACGTTGGGCACGTGCACCATCGACGCCTGCCAGTACGACGGGTTCTTCGTCAGCGTGAAGCCCTGCGGAGTGAAGGACTTCAGCACGTACGGGCCGGTGCCGACGGGCTTAGCGTCGGTGAAGGCGGTCGGGTTCGTCACGCTGCCCCAGACCGACTGCGGGAGGATCGGCACGCCGGCTATCTCCTGCAGGTTGAGGTACTCCGCGGTGCTGAAGTTGATCGTGACAGTGTTGCCCGACGCAGTCGCGCTGGTAATCGGAAGTCCGGACAGGTTGGTCGCCGGGTACTTCTTCACCAGGTTGTAGGTGAAGGCGACGTCGGCCGGGGTCATCGCGGTTCCGTTGTTCCACTTCACGCCCTGCCGGATCGTGAAGGTGATCGACTTGCCGCCGTCTGACCATGCGTAAGACGTCGCCAGCCACGGGTAGTAATGCGGCGGTGAGGGAAGATCGAACTGCAGCAGCGGCTCGTAGATCAAGCCGGTAGCACCCATGCCCTGTGGTGCGGCAGTCGATACGAACGGGTTGAAGTCGTCGGTAATCGTGGTCTCCGGAGAGCTCTCCATGACCAGCGTGTCCGAGGACCTGGATGAACCCGAGCTTGACGAGCTCGGCGCCGGGGTTGACGAGCAGGCCCCGAGCCCGGCTGCGAGCAGACCCGCCGCGGCCATGGCGGCGAGCCCTCGAGCACGTGAATGATTAACGCTCATTTTCACCTTTCCTGTGCAGTATGCCTAATGTGCAGCCTGCTGTGGGTTCGCACAACTGTGAGCTAGTTCGTAATGTCTCCACCCCCTTCGCGCCTGACGTAGACGGAAGGAGCCGCGACGTCCAGCCGCCAGCACGCGGCGGCCCGTGACGGCGAGATCTGCAGCAGCGGCGGCGCTTCGGCGCGGCACCTGTCATCCGCGAACGGGCACCGGTTACTGAAGGAGCAGGCACCTGCGGGCGGCGGGCTGCTGCTGCCGTTCGCACTGCCGTTTCCGTCCTGATTTCGTTGTCTGGCAACCTCGCGCAGCGCCCCGCCGAGGTTGTCGGGATCGGGCGCGGACCTGACCAGCAGCTGGGTGTAGGGATGCGCGGGCTGCTGGGTCACGTCTTCGGCCGGGCCCCGGTCGACGATCTGGCCGGCATACATGACCAGCACTTCGTCGGCGAAGTAGCGGGCCGACGCGATGTCGTGGGTGATGTAGAGCATCGCCAGCTCGAAACGGTCCCGCAGGTCGTCGAGCAGCGCCAGCATCTCGAGCCGGATGGATACATCCAGCATCGAGACTGGTTCGTCGGCGAGCAGCACTCGCGGGTTGGCCGCCAGTGCCCTGGCGAACGCGACGCGCTGCCGTTGCCCGCCGGATAGCTCGTGCGGGTACTTCGCCAGGAACTTGTCCGCCGGGCTGAGGCGCACCTGTTCCATGACAGCGGCGGCCTGCTCCGCCAGTTCCTCGCGCGTCAGCCGGTCGCGGTGCAGCCGCAGCGGGCGCTCGATGTGGTAGCGGACGGTGTGCGCCGGGTTCAGCGACGCGAACGGGTCCTGGAAGACGAGCTGGACCTCGCTCTTATAGCGGCGGAATGCGGCTCGCCCCGACAACTGCACTGGCTGGTCGTCCAGCCAGATCGTGCCCGCGGACGGATGCTCCTGCCCGGCTAGCAGGCGGGCGACCGTGGTTTTCCCCGATCCGCTCTCGCCGACTAGCGCGACGACTGCGCCGCGGTACAGGCCGATCGACACGTCCCGGACCGCATGCAGGACGTGGCCGTGACCGAGCCGGAAGTCCTTGCCCAGTCCGGCGGCCGCCAGCGTGAGCGTCCCGCGCGCCGCGGCAGCAGACACCAGTCCGGCCGGCGCCGCCCCGGTGGGCGCCACTCCAGTTCCCTGGCTGCTCACGGCTTCAGCTCCTCGACGCTGTGCTGTTCGGCTGCGGCTGCTATGGCTGACCCATCGAGATCCACGGTCCCGGCGTCGTCGGGCAGTACGAACGGGCATGCGGTCACGTGCGCCGGATCCAGCGCGGAGCGGACCTGAGCGAGCCGGATCTCGATCGTCTTGCAGGCGTCCGTGCCCTCGCTGCACCGCGCCAGGAACGGGCACCCGGCCGGCGGGTTAAGCAAGTCCGGCGGAGTGCCGGGGATACCGGTGAGGTCCCGCCGCGGGCCGCGCAGTGACGGGAACGAGCGCAGCAGCCGCTTCGTGTAGGGGTGCGCCGGGCTGTGGTGGATCTCCTGCGCGGTGCCGATCTCCATCAGCTGGCCCGCGTACATCACCGCGATCCGGTCGGCGAGCTCGATCAGCAGCGACAGGTCGTGCGTGATGAACAGGATCGCGAAGCCCAGCCGGTCCTTCAGCTCGAGGATCTGGCCCAGGATCTCGCGCTGCACGACGACGTCGAGCGCCGTGGTCGGCTCATCCATGATCACGACTTCAGGCTCGGTGGCCAGCGCCATCGCGATCATTACGCGCTGCCGCATGCCGCCGGACAGCTCGTGCGGGTAGCTGCGCATCCGGGCGCGCGCGATGCCGACCATATCCAGCAGTGCCGCGGCCTTCTGCGTCGCCTCCTGCCGCGACACTGGCAGGTGGGCCCGGATCACGTCGGTGAGCTGGTCGTGCACGTTCAGCACCGGGTTCAGCGCGTTCATCGCGCTCTGGAACACGATGGCGATCTCCCGCCAGCGCAGCCCCGCCAGTTGCTCGGCGGTCAGCTGGAGGACGTCGGTCGGAATGCCCATCCGGCGGCCCTGATAGCGAACACTGCCGCTGGTAATCAGCGCCGGCGCGCGCAGCAGCCGGGTCGCTCCGTACGCCAGCGTGGACTTCCCCGAGCCGCTCTCGCCGACCAGGCCGACGACCTCGCCGGCGTTAAGGTCCAGCGTCACCCGGTCGACTGCGCGCACATCGCCTGCGACGGTGCGGTAGACAACCGAAAGATCGCGAATCGACAGCACAGGCTCGCCCGCGAACCTTCCGTGGCCGCCCGGCTCTGCCAGGCCGGAAACGGGGCCGCCCAGCCCAGCGCTCATCGCCTGGCCTCGCTTGCTTCCGGTGCGGACAGCCGCTGCGCCCGATCAGCTAGATACGCGCTGCGGGAGAACGAGCGCACGAAGGCTGTCACCGGGCTGCGCCTCGTCGGCTGGTGCGCGGCGTGCAGCACCGG
>Ga0335073_10010790_pt1 | contig 12846 bp, 7 predicted proteins | sample Lox_Sample_22_FD_207093 | JGI IMG/M metagenome (GOLD analysis project Ga0335073, IMG submission 207093) | Soil microbial communities from Loxahatchee National Wildlife Refuge, Florida, United States - Lox_Sample_2.2 | ecosystem: Environmental > Terrestrial > Soil > Wetlands | place: USA: Florida...
CGCGCAACGTTTTGGTTTCACGCGTCTTCTCGTTAACTCGATGGTGAAATCTCTCTTGTCCTACTTCGGCAAAACTGAACCGAGCCAACCGTCCCTTGCGTCGCAAAACAGTCTCATGAGCTTGTCAGGTGACGTTGGCGACGGCGGCGACCTCTACAGCAGCGGCGACGTAGATCGCGCGATCGTAGCGGACTATCCGGGCTCTGTGCTTCGGATCTACAAGCGGCGGTTCAATGGGCTGCCTTGGCCCCTTTGGCAGATGCTCATCCTCCGAGACCAGAAACTCGTTTATAATCCAATCGCTAAGTGCGGCAGTTCCTCGCTTCGCGCGGCGATGGTCGCTATCAGCGACATCCCCGACGAACTGAAGGCTCTACAGCTCGAAACGCATACCACCGGTCTTCAGCTCGGGGATCTGCCCCTTCAAGAGGCGCTCGACATCCTACACGATCGCGCGTACCTGAAGTTCACCGTAGTCCGCGATCCGTTTGAGCGTCTGGTCAGCGCCTATCTTGATAAATTCGTCCTAAATCGTTTGCACCCGGGCAATCAGTTCCACACAAGGCGTGTCATTGCGGGAGTGGCCGGTCGGTCTCAACCTTCGCTGGAGGATTTCAATCGTTCGATTTCATTTGCGGAGTTCGTCGATTACATTGTCGCTCAGCGCCCCGAGAACCTGGATCCTCATTGGTGCCCGCAATACCTCCACTTGCAACGTGCGATTCACCGCGTCTTCCGTCTGGAGGATCTTCACGAGGTGACTAGGTTGCTCGGCCTCAGTGTGGACCTCCCAAGACATAACGCGACCAGAAACGCCCAGCGGCTCGTGCCTGAGGCCTACCGTCTCGCAGGCTTCGAAATACCATCCACTGATATTGCCAGCGAAAGCTTCTTCGACACTGGGATTCGCAGGCGAGTGGAATCGTACTATGCGCTCGACTTTACGCTGTGGGAGGCGGCCGCGGCCGAAACTCGGGCGGCTAAGCGCGAGTCTGAACTGGCCGAGGTGGAGAAGCGAGCGGCGGAGGCGTCCGAGCAGTTTGCCGCGCGTCAATCGCTTGCGGCGTCCCGTGCCGAAGCCGAGTCGCGCGGATCCGAACTCTCCCGCCACTCGGACGCGGCGCAGACGAGTTGGATCGTCAAGCTCAGGCGGAAAACAAGGCCCGCGCGGCGCGCGTTATATCACATCATCGCGATGAAAGCCGCCAGATCAAACCAGATTGCTGAGCGTTGAGCGACATGCTTGCGTCCAATTGAACGGTAGCGCGTCGCTCAACAGTGGTCACAATGGTTCGACGTTACTAGTCGCACATCGTTTCCAGCGGTACATCGTTTCCATCTATACGGACTGGCGAATACCGTTCACTTCCGCCGCTTTATCTCTTGTCTGCAGTCTAGATAGCTTCCTCAGCATCCATCTAACTTCAACTAACTTAGATAAACCTTCAAGAGCGGTAATTCTTTTCGGAAGGTCAAGACCCTTTACACTCTCATGTCGGATGGGCAGAGGCGTTTCGGGTGTGGGTGTGGCCTCGGCGGTAGGGTGAATTTTGACACCATGTTTGGGCGAAGGCGCCAACGGTGCGTGCAATGTCTCGAACGACCAAGGGAAACCGGCTGCTTCGAGGAAGCTCACAAGCTCAGGGTTAACATCATGGACACGTTGCCGGCGCGTGGCGTCGAGATCGTTGGTGAACCTCATGAAATCGCGTACGAGCCGTGCGTCCAAAGCGTCATTTGTCTGGTTGAATTGGCCTATCAGACCGCGGATTACCGCCACGTGCTGAGGTCGGCAATCCCGATCAACGTATTCCGCCAAGCGCTTCGCCGCCTCCCTTCTGGCCGCGGGCGGCATAACGTCAAGCGTCAAGTGACGTGGCAAATGAATGGGGTAGGCAAAAAAGCTTATCTCCATCGAGTCGAGATATCGAAATAGGCTGGTGATGTGCAGCGCATTGTACGCTTGGATTGTCACCGACGCGCCGAGGTTCACATACGCCATTTCCTTGAAGGCCGCCAAACTCTTTGCGAGGTTGCGCCATTTGGCCGGATACCGAATATAGTCGTAGTGCTCGTCGAACCCGTCGATGCTAATGGCCATATCCGTGCGTTTGAAAGTCTTGGTCAACGGGAGCCAAGACCTGGTCATGCTGCCATTGGATACAATCGCCAGTTCGGTGTCCTTGTCATCTCCGGTCTCTATCAACCGCTCAAGGACATCGCCGACACCGCGAACGATGAGCGGTTCGCCTCCAATGAAGTACAGCCGCCTTATTTGGCCCGGGCTTTCCTTCAGGGCAGCCTCCAGCGCCTTTTGAGTTATCGAGAATACTCGCGGGGCTGTCTGGAGCGAGGCAGCGCTTTCATCATGATACGCGCTGCCCGAATAAAAGTCGGCTGACCAACTGCTGTGAACTGGATCGGCGGCGATCCGCGAGCTGGAGCCACCATGGCACATGCGACACTTCAGATTGCAGAGACTTCCCACATCGACTTCGATACTCACTGGCAGAACGGGGAGCTGAAAATCATGACTAACGGCCAATGATCTGAGCTGATCAATCGTCTGCTTGGCTTCGTTGAGGAATCCTCCTCCGAATTGCTCATTGTCGCGGATCCGCATGCTGACGACGCCTTTGGCCTCATCCGCGTAGCAGCTGCGGCACCCGGGCACCTGCCGCCCGTCGACCATGGCTCGCCGGACGGATCGCATCTCCTCGGAGTTCCAAATGTCCGCGAGGGAATGTCGTTCTAGCGACATCGGAGATCCGCTATCGGAGATTCCGCCAGACTGATAATTGCAGCAAACCTGCGCTGAGCCATTGGACTGCAATCTTAGTCGCGTCCATGGATGGATACAGAAGGTGTCACCATGCTCGGAAGGCATGCTTTCCTCCACCAGGTGGCCCCATCGAAACCAATTCCAACCTTAAGTCAACCTCTCACACTTGAAGTTCGCTTACGCGCCCTTCCGCGGCCTCTTCACTCGATGCCGCTGAGCGTCTGGCCAATCCTTAATCGGGCTATCTACAACAGGGCCAAGCGCGCCCCACGCTTCGAATGCGCTTCTCGCGCTCACGCCTGGTTGCTCGCCTTTCAGCCATCGCGCCGCCGCCTCGACTGGCTGATCGCGAATTCAGTCCGGGGTTGGCCATTTGCGGCTCCGCCGACCGCCTCAGTTGAAACGTGTCTATTGCGTGGAAATAATGCGTTCGGTCACACGGCACCGCCGCAATCCAGACTTGGCTAGTCACGGGTGATGCTTCCGGGCGGTGTATTTCAGCCCGGGAGGGGCTCGTAGGGAGTGTCGTTACTGGCCATAAGTTTGCGCCAATCAGTCAGCACGTCCGCAAGCGTTTGCGCCCACGGAGTTTTCGGCGACCACCCGAGAAGCTGGCGCGCCCGGGCCGCGTCGCCACTGGCGCTCATGATTTCAGATCTGCGCATTCGTGCAGCATCAGGGATGATGTCGGGCCGAAGACCAGATATATTGATTAATTCATTAAGTATATCACCAATTCTACGTGGTATTCCCGATGCTATGTTGAGAATAGCGCCACGCGGTAATTTGGAAGCGACCCGAAGGCAGGCGACGTAGGCGCTGCCCACATCGCGGACGTCGAGAAAGTCTCGCTGACTATCAAGGGCGCCCACGAGAAGGCGTGGCGGTTGTCGACCCGCTTCGATCCGGGCGATCTGGCGGGCGAAAGACGCCACGACGAATGCTTCTGACTGGCCCGGTCCCACGTGGTTGAACAGGCGCAATCGTACAACGCGCAATCCGTCGTTCGCCAGGGAGCCCAACGCGAGATCCGCCGCCGCTTTGGTTGCGGCATAGTGATTCATGGGAGCTAGCAACGCTGATTCGTCAAGCGGGTGGCCACTTGCGAAAGATTCGCCGTAGATTTCGGAGCTTGATGCAAACAGCAGACGGCAACCTGGAGCATATTCGAGCACGGCCTGCGCTATATTGAGCGTCCCTTCTAAATTCACGCGCCACGTCGGCTCCGGATGGTGGCCGGCGGCAACCACGGAGCTGATCGCGGCAAGATGGATACAAGCGTCGGGCCGTACGCCCCGCACAGCTCGGACGACAGCGTCTCGATTGGTGACGTCGATCCGTTCTGCAAATATCTCAGCGCTCGGAAATGATGATTTCAAAAGCGGAAGCAAATGGCGTCCCACAAACCCGGACGAGCCCGTCACTAATATGCGCCGGGATTCCGCTGCGGTCATCTCACTTGCTCATATTTGCCCGATGCCGCTTCAGGTCCGCCTCGACCATCTCAGCGACCAGGTCTTCAAGCGTGATTACCGGCTCCCATTGGAGTTGGCGGCGCGCCTTGCTAGCGTCGCCCTGCAGAAAGTCTACCTCGGCTGGTCGCTTTAGCGCTTCGCGCGAAACCACATGATCGTGATAGTTGAGCCCGGCGAAGGAAAACGCGAGTTCACAAAAATCTCGGACGCTGGTTGTTCGGCCGGTAGCCACGACGTAGTCGTCTGGCTTCTCTTGTTGCAGCATCAGCCACATCGCACGAACATAATCTTTTGCGTGCCCCCAATCGCGTTTCGCTTCGAGGTTGCCCAGCGATAGCTCTTGGGCGAGCCCCAACTTGATCCGCGCGACTCCATCCGTGATGCGGCGAGTCACGAATTCAATTCCCCGCAGTGGGCTCTCATGATTGAACAAAATTCCGGAGGACGCATGGAGGCCGAAGCTCTCGCGGTAATTGACGGTCATCCAATGGGCAAACAGCTTGGCGACGGCATAAGGGCTGCGCGGATAAAAGGACGTCCTTTCGCTTTGCCGAGCCTCCTGGACCTTGCCGAACATTTCCGACGACGACGCCTGGTAGAAGCGCGCGCTCGGACGGCCCATGCGCACCGCCTCCAGCATGGCCACGACCGCCATCCCGGTGACTGTTCCCGTGAGCAACGGCTGGTGCCAAGAGGTCGCGACGAAACTCTGCGCGCCAAGATTGTATATCTCATCCGGCGCCGCGTTGTTCACCACGCGCAATATGCTGGAAAAGTCGATCAGGTCACCATCGTGCATCTCCACCTCGCGCTCGATTCCAAGCCATCGAAGCCGCTCCCCAATAATCTCGGCCGAGGCGGACCGGCGCAAAAGCCCAACGACGCGATAGCCTTTTTGGAGAAGCAATTGCGCAAGATAAGCGCCATCCTGCCCAGTGATGCCGGTTATCAGCGCAGTCGGCATTGTGCCTTCACCGATAGACCCATTGTGCAAGTCAAGTTCTTTTGCCGATTATGTAACGCCATTGCGCACCGCCAACCTTAGGGGAGTTTGGTAACAACCAGCTGTGGCCTGAGGCCTGTAACTTCGTCCTTGCGCATGGGCAAGAGATTTTGGTTATTTGGCGATCTCCGCGACTCGGCAACGCGATCGACATGGGCAATTCTTCTCGTGACGAGCATCAGTCGTGATAGAGCTATTCTTCTTCAGGGGGGATTGGCTCACGCTTAGCTAAGGCGTCGGCGTAGCGAAGACCAGTGGCGCGATAGCTGAAATGGGTGCGCATATGTCGGCTTGCCGCCGCGCCGAGAGCGCGGCCAGCCTCTGGGTTCTCTGCAAGCTCAATCATCACCCCTGCCGCCTGCTCGACATCCGCGTCGGCCCAGACCTGCCCAGCCGCATGGGGATAGGCGCCTTCCGGCACCGGAATCAACTTGAAGTCCAACCTGTGCGCGACCCCAGGCAGCATGAAGTCGACGTTCCCGCTGTAACCTGTCGCCAAAGTCGGCTTGCCGAAGTACATGGCCTCCGCCATCCCAAAACCATAACCCTCGCAACGGTGGAGAGAGACAAACGCGTCGCAACAGACGTGCAGCGCCTTTATCTCCGCGTCTGTCATCGTTCGATCGAGGACGACCACCCGGTCCGCAAACGACTCGAGGCGGTCAGTGAACTTGCGCGCCTGCTCGGGCCGCGTCTGCGACCCATTGATTTTGATAACCAAACGCGTGTTGAGGCCAGGGCGCTCTTCTAGAACGCGCCGAAAGGCTTCGATAGCGGCGTAGGGATTTTTTCGTTCGATGTAGGATTGCAGGTCGCAGAAAAGAAGGAAAGCGTAGCAGTCCTCCGGAATGCCAAAGCTTCGCCGTCCGAGCGGTTGCGTGAAGGTCGGCTGAGTCGCAAGAGGCAAGCGGCGAACAGGGATGGAGACGCTGCCAGCGAAGCTCGCTTGTGTGTAGGCGGAGGCCGCCCAGACTTCGTCGAAGCGTTCCAGTTCGCGAGCCCATTCCGAGGGATACCGCGGCAATTCCCACATCGGATAGATTATCCGCCCGCCGTGCCCTGCCCGCTCGCCGAGATGACGAAGGATGGGATCCACCTCATCCCCGTTTATGCAGAAGATACCCACGCCCGACCCAACACGATCGGTCAAGAAGGGAGTGAACTCCGCGCGGAGGTCGGCATCCGTGTTCGGTATTCCATATACGTCGAGAATTTCAACCGGCAGTTCCGCCGCCCGCAAGGCGCGGAAAGCGGATCGCAGATGTTGACCCATGCCGATCGGCGCGAATGGGTGGCCGACGATAACGATCGGCGAGGGAGCGAGCGCTTCCGTCATAATTACGGACGGCTCGCGTTCAAGGTGTGTGTCAGCAGCGCGTTCCGCACCGCCTCCAAATTCGAGTGCCCGAACGTCCGGTCCGGCTCGAGGTGGGTTCCTTCCGCCCATTCGTTCCAGGCGTTGATGAAGACGATCCTTTCGTCGCCGAAATTGTGTTCGCAACTGAGGCGTATGGCCTCCTCGAGCCACGCCTGGAAGGCGCCAGGAGTCGCGCCCTCGAAGACGCTGGAGGTCGACATCCGACGAGCAGTGTTGTCCCACGACGGCATCACGCCAGGAAAGTATGGAGCTGCCGGGGTGGATTGGCGGAGGTAGCTTAAGACCGACTGCTCATAGTCCCAGACAGTGCCGCTAAAGTCGGACCGCAGATCCGCAGGAGGAGGCGCTGCAACTCCCCCGCCGTGGGGGGGGAACTGCACGACTGCGTCGCACCCGACGGACTGTGGATTTCGCCCCTTCCCAGCCTCATCAAAGGAGGCGACCATCGCAAGGTAGATGTCACCGATCCCCTGCGCGCGGCAGATCTCGCGCCACAAAACGGCGGTGCGCGCGAAATCGGGGAAAAGGCCTACTCTGTAAACGAGAAGGACAGGACGGCCATTGATCCGCACGTAGCGCGGATCACGAAAGTAGCGGATGAGGTCGAGGATTACCGCCGCGTCGTCCTCATCGGAGTGGGACTGCGAGATGAGGATTTCGGTCTCCTCGCCGTCCCAGCGGCGCGTCCAATTCTCATTCCCCCAGCACAGGAGGAAAGGAAAGTTCGGTTTACCTGAAGCCAGCATTGTCTCAAGCGGAAGCTCGAGGAGTCGTTTCCCCGCGAACCAATAGTAATAGAAGCAAAACCCGGTTAGACCGTAGCGACGCGCGAGCTCCGCCTGTTCTTCGAGCACTTCGTGGCGGCGCAGATCGTAGAAGCCGAGGTCGGCTGGCAGTCTCGGCTGCCAATGACCCTCGTATTGAGGCGTCCCGCGGGTAACGTTTGTCCACTCAGTAAAACCAGGTCCCCACCATCGATTATTTTCAGGGATGGGATGATACTGTGGCAGGTACAACGCAAATATTCTGACTCGATTTAGATTGTCTATATCGCTCTGCCATAGCTCGGAAATTTTCTGCGTATTCTCCCTGATATGTCGTATCTTGTAGCTTCCGCCAATCTCATCATGACTTTTACTAAGGTGATGTAAAACCGTCGCGCTCGGTGTGTACCATGTCTGGTAGCCGACCTTCCTGAGCTTGAGACCGAGGTCGAGATCTTCGCAATAGGCCGGACGAAGGTATTCGCTGAAACCCCCGACATCGGTAAAAATCCTTCGCCTCACGATGAGACACGCCCCCGAGCAGTAATCCACTTGCCGCGCAAAGCTGTAGCTCTCATGGGTCGGATCGTCGTTCAGGCCGATCAACTGAGTCGTGCAATCGGTCTTGACCAGCCCGCCAGCCTCCTGAAGATGGCCGCTTGGATAGAGGATCCGCGGCCCGGCGGCCCCGATCTGGTCGCTCCTCGCGAACACGCCGACCAACTCGACCAGCCAATCCTGGGTAACCTGGACGTCATTGTTTAAGAACAGAACGAATTGTCCGCGGGCGATGCTCGCGGCGCCGTTACAATTCATAAGAAAACCAACATTCTTCGTGTTTCTTACGTACGTTATATTGGGAACGCGTTGGAGAACGGATTGGGTCGCGTCGGTCGAGGCGTCATCAGCGATGATAATCTCGAAGGTAGTTCGTGCGTCTGTATATTTTTTGATAGACAGGAGGCATTCGAGCGTAATCTTGAGATTGTTGAACACCGGGACGACAATGCTGACAAGGGGCGAATCCTGCCGCGCGAAGTCCAACGCTGCAGCGATTGCTTCGAGGTTTTCATCGCCGGCGATAGCGATCATCGGCGCAGCCGCGGTCTTTGTGCTTGCCAGTCTAAGCACCCGTCCGTCGGCGATGCGGCGCGCCATCGGCTCGTAAGTCAGCCATTCTTTCGGGCCATGCGTGAGCGCAGCGCGCGCGGGCGGGCTGATCGGCGGAATCGCAAATTGCGCTCCTTTAAATGGCAGCGGCCGGTTTTCTCGACGGCCAAACATCTCATAGTGACCGAGCGCCGTTATTCCTCGGGCGGGCACGTCCGGATTCATCTCGCGATACAGCGCTGTCGAGAAGGCCGGTCCCGGGTCCCTTCCTTCAGCATCGCCCAGGTTAATATAGTGGAGAGTCGGGTCGACACCTGCCGCCTTTACGTCCGGATACGTCGTGAGATAGTAGTCCGGATCGAATAAATCCGAACCAAGAATCGCGCTAAACTCTACGTCCTGCTGTCTCGTCTTGCGTTTGAGGAGGAGCCTGAGTGAACGGACGGCGCTTCCGCCAGCGCGCGCTCGTCTGACAGCCGACTGAATTGCTTTTCCATTGCGCATGGCCACGTGGCGCTTTGAAGCGCTGAAAAAGGCTTGTTTTATATTGTCCATGCTGTTGGCGTAGCTGATGTTTAGATCCCCGATCTTTCTTTGATAGTCTACTTCAAGGGCGCGCCGCTCCAGCGCGCTCGCGCGCTCGGCCGCGAGAAGCCGCCTCACTTCGTCTTCCTTCGCCGCGAGAAGGCTCTTCGCCTCGCGTGCGGCGGCAAGCTCGTGCTGCGCCAAAGCCAGATCGTGGCGCACAAGCTGCAACTGCGCTTCGGCGTCGGAGGGTCTCAGCATACCCAGTCGGCCCGTGTCGATATAAACGCTGGGAGGCAAAGCCGGGATAGGATTGCTAGAGGCGAAGGCGACGACGTACTGCGGACGGGGCAGATTGTCCGATCCTTCAAAGTGTCCATCGCCGCGGCGCTCAAAACACAACGGCGCCGCTTTGCTTGCTCCGTTGGGGAATAGAACCGAGCCGAACATTGGCCGTTGGAGCAGCACCGACACTTCCGCGAAATAAGATCGCAGGAGCGCATCGAACTCTTCTCTTGCAAGCTCTCGGACATGAAAAGGATTTGCTGGAGATTCGGCCGGCGAATAGTTGTCACGGTCGGGGGTGCTGACGATGAGCAGCCCGCCCGGCCGAAGCACACGGCGGATCTCGCTCAGAAAGCGTCGCTGTTCCGCGAAATGTTCAATCGTTTCGAAAGACGTGACGACGTCAAAGGTCGCGTCGGGGCCAGGCAGAGAGCGCGCGTCGCCCACCACGAAACTGAGGTTGTTCGCCCGATACGCGTTGTTCGCGTGGTCGACCGCTTCTGGCGCTATCTCAACGCCGACCGCGCTGCGCGCTACTTGGGCAAGCAGCGCGGTTCCGTAACCCTCGCCGCTCGCAACATCGAGCACATCCTTGTCTCTACACCATTCTCGCGCCACCAAGTATCGATGCAGGTGCTCGATTTCAGTCTGGCCGCCATAAGCCGTGGTCAAGCGCTCGCCGGTGAAAGGCAGGGGATTTGACGGCTTTGGCCATACGAAGATCTCACCCATGGAAGCGGCTCATACACAGGGAATATCCATGCGGCAAGGAGGCGCGACTCATTGCGTGGCTGCGACGGCACGGAAGCATCTCGAACGTCTGCGCACAGCGAAGAATTCCAACCCGCGTCGCGCCGGCGCCTTCGGGAAGCGCACTGAAATAGCGCCTGCGGCTGTCGACTTTCCGTTGTCTCTGAAATTCAGTCGGAGAGCGGAGCAAGCGAATTCGAGCAGGAAGAAGCGGCTAGCGCGGTCGCAGAAAAACGATCGCTTGGTAAGGATCGCTGAGGTTTCGATCGAAGTCGACGATTTCCCATTCCGGCGCATTGGCTTGCAGCCACTCGAGCGTCATCGAGGTATCGCCGAAGGTAATATCGCCATCCACCGGCGGACGCTGGTGAGGCGAAAAGGAAAATCCGACGGTGTCATGCAAATGTTCCAGCCCTGCCGCCTTATTTTGAAGCCGAGGATCTGACGCCCAATACTCCCTTGGGCGGATGGTGATCGCCAACAGTCCAGAGGCAGCAATATGTTTCCGCAAACTCTGCAAGGCGGTTCGGGTGGCGCGCTCCGAGGTGTGGGTGAACACAGAAAACGCGTAGACGACGTCGAACTTACGATCTTGAACGGGAAGACTCGTAGGAAGGAAATCGGTCACTGCAAAATTTCCGGCGAGTCGATCGCTGTTGCAAATTCGTATGGCTTCGTCCCATGGATCGAGTCCCCACAAGCAATTCGGGTCTGTGAAATAATACATGAGACGAGTCATCCGACCGTATCCGCAGCCGTAATCCAACACGGTCGCCCCGCGCAGATCTGACCCTGTGAGCTTCAGGTAAGCGTAGGCGAGCGTTCTTATGAAATCCGTCGTCACAATGAGCAGAGGATAGCCGTTCGTCCCTGTCCAATTGTTTTGGACATCGACATCCGCCATTTTTGGCAGGACGCGGGAAAGATTCGGATGCTCTTTGGACGGGAGCATCCACATGAGCTCGCCGAAGTCGCTAAGCGGGAGTTCCCTCAGAACTCCCAAGACGTCGGTAATCGAACCGTTCTCCGCAACCCGCTCGGCGTCGTTCACAACAGTTCTGGTATAGGCCAGCATGCAGTTTCTCTTTCGCGCTCACATGGCCCTCGCCGGAGCCATCACTCACCGCGGTCGTTCCGCGGTCGAAGCGATGACGGCCGGCCATCCCTTCAGAGGCGACTGCGGGAGGACGGGCGGGTATGGATTCAGATCCGTTTCCGGCACACGACCGCCTCGGTATACTCGCCGATGACGCCATGGGTCTCGTCCCAGAACCGCAAGACGCGAACGTCGAACGGCGCCCATTGGGCGATCGCTTTCGAGATATCATAGCCGTAATCGTGGGTTACCAGGGCGCCTTTCTCGTCAATCGGATTGCCGTGATATTCGGGGCGTTCCGTCAGATGTTTGATCGTCCCATCTGGCGTCAGTTTCGCCCGCGCCGTGCACGCCTGGACCAGATCTTTGCGGATTGGAAAAGTATGTAGGTAATACCCGCCGGGTTTTAGGGTGCGCCAGACCTCGGCGTAAACCTTCGCGGGCTCGAAGACATGCTCCATTACGTCGAGCGAGAGAACGAGATCGAACGCGTTCGATTCAAATGTCTGGCTTTCAAGACTTTCGTTGCGGAAGCCATTGATGACGGAGCCGCGGCGTTCGCCAGGAAAGAAATGGGTCGCGACATACCCTTTCGCCTCGCGCGGCATCCGCCCGGAGAGCCCGCGCGGCATTGGCGACGATTCGTGAATCGCGCGATTGCGCCAGTCCGGCAAGATCTCGCGCAAAATCAGCGCGACCGCCCGTTCTCGAACCACGGAGCCGCAGTTCGGGCACCGCAGCATGTCTCGAAACCATTCAGAGTCCGAGGCGAAGGTTTGCCGCGTTTCACAGCAAGGACAGAATCCGTCGTGCTCGTATCGATACGCCACTAGGCATGGCCCGTACTGGCGCGGGCGGACCTCGTGGCTTGCAAAGCAGCAAGATTGGGCAAGCGGATAGCGGCCCAGCTGCTCACTGCCCGTAAACGCAAGCGCGCCGAGGAAGTCGGATATCGGAATCTTTCGTCCATTGCCGAGGGCTATTCAATAAGGCGCCGCCCTTCAAGTTCAAAAACTTGACCAGCCGCTTTTGCTGGGACGGAGTCTGCCAATTGGCCGAGCGGCGTGTCCGGCCTGACCGTTGCTGTTCCGCCACAGGGGGTCGGAAAAGCCGTCGCCATTGAAGTCGCGGTTTCTGAGCGGGCTCTGCGCCGTCGGCGGCGGAGGCGCATCCCGCCTCTTATCCGATCGCCATCAGGCTCGCGTTGCCGCCGGCCGCGGCGGTGTTGGTGGCGATCGCGCATTCCTCGACGAGGTCGGCGAGATTGTAGTCCTCGCCGGCCGCGAGGCGGGCGCTGGACAGCGCCTCAAGCCGCACGATCGGTCCGGAGCGGCTTGCGAGCTTGCGCAACGCCGCAGCGGTCGCCGCTTCGTCGCCTTCCAGGAGGGCGAAGGCGAGCGCCGGCGCGGCGAGTGGATCCTCGACGCGCGCGATCCGATGGGCGAGTTCAGCGGGCAATCCCGAGAGGGCGCGCTCGGCGAGCGCGCCGCCGACCATTGCGTCGTTGCCGGTCGCCAGGATCGCGCCGATCTGGATGAGAAGGCCGCCTTCGCTTAGCCCGACCGCTGCAATCCGCCCACGCGGCCGGAGCGTATAGACATTGCGCTCGCCGACTGGGCCTTTGAGTTCCGCGCGCATGCCGAGAGGCGACCGCGCCATCATTCCCACGCAACGCTCA
>Ga0335073_10010792_pt1 | contig 12846 bp, 13 predicted proteins | sample Lox_Sample_22_FD_207093 | JGI IMG/M metagenome (GOLD analysis project Ga0335073, IMG submission 207093) | Soil microbial communities from Loxahatchee National Wildlife Refuge, Florida, United States - Lox_Sample_2.2 | ecosystem: Environmental > Terrestrial > Soil > Wetlands | place: USA...
CACCCGGCCCGCGCCGGCCCGCTCAGACGGGCCGACCGGGAAGAAACACCGGAACTCATGCCCAGCCACCTCACCGGCCAGCGGCGGCTCGGTCTCCCGGCACCGCTCCACCGCATACCGGCACCGTGCCGCGAAACGGCACCCAGCCGGCGGGCTGACCAGGTCCGGGGGCAGCCCCGGAATCGAGTACAGCCGCTCGCCACGATCAGCGGCCTTATCCGGCAGCGCCTGGAACAACGCCTCGGTATAAGGATGCCGCGGCCGCGCGAACAGCGTCGCAGTGTCGGTAATCTCCGCCACCCGGCCCGCATACATCACCGCCACCCGGTCCGCCCGCCCGGCGATCACCCCCAGGTCATGGGTCACCAGAATGACCGCCATCCCCAGCCGGCGGCGCAGGTCATCGATCAGCTCCAGGATCTGCTTCTGGATCGTCACATCCAGCGCCGTGGTCGGCTCATCAGCGATCAGCAGCTTCGGCTCGCACGCCAGCGCCATCGCGATCATCACCCGCTGGCGCATCCCGCCGGAAAACTGATGCGGGTATTCCTTGATCCGCTCCCGCACCCGCGGGATCCCGACCAGGTCCAGCACCTCGACCGCCCGGTCCATGGCCTGCTCTTTCGACACCTCCCGGTGCAAGACCACGGCCTCAGCGATCTGCTTACCCACCGGCATCGTCGGATTCAGCGAGGTCGAAGGATCCTGGAAGATCATCCCGATCTCGTTGCCCCGGACCTTGCGCATGTCGTCATCCGACAGCGCGGTCAGATCACGGCCGTTCAGGCTGATGCTGCCGCCCACGATCGAGCCGCCGCCCGGCAGCAGCTTCATGATCGACAATGCCGTCATCGTCTTGCCGCAACCAGACTCGCCCACGATCCCGACGGTCTCCCCCGGCTCAACCTGAACCGACACCCCGTCAACGGCATGCACCACACCATGGCGCACCCGGATCTCGGTACGCAGGTCACTAATGTCAAGTAGCGGCGCCACTAGGTCACCTTTCTCCTACCAGCGCTGCAGCCAGGTCGCAGCTCCACTCGAAAGTAGCCGCCGGCCACGCCGACGACCGAGACTAATCTGTCACATTTTCCTATCAATGCGGTACGCCTGGGGCAATCAGCGACGAGACAAGAGCCCAACCGGCTGGCGTATACCGGCGTCCTAGGTGGTCGTAGCTCAAAGCGGAAGGAGTGGCCGGTGACCGCGCTTGCCTATCGCAAGGCGCACGCTGTGGCGCGGCCCGGGGTAGGGCCGGTAGCTGGGCTGATCGCCGCCGGGCTGCTGGCGGCCGGGTGCGGAACCGCCCGCGATTCCGGTGGCACGACCGCGGCGGGCGGCGGATCGGGCAGCAGCCCGCCAGCGCCGACGGCTGACAGCTCCCAGTCCGGGCCCGCTTCCCGATCAGCTGAGTGTCGAGCAGACGACATGAAACTCACGATCGCGGCCGGCAATGGGGCCGCTGGCAGCATCTACTATCCGCTGGAGTTCACTAACACCGGGAGTGCCTCCTGCACGATGTACGGGTATCCGGGAGTCGCCTTCGTGACTAAGGCAGGCGGCACGGCGGCGGGCGGTGCAGTGCTTGGGGAGCCAGCTTTCAGGAACGCCGCTTTCGCGCCGAAACTAGTGACCCTGGCCCCCGGCGCGACGGCTCACGCTTCGCTCCAGGTGCAGGCGGCACAGAACTATCCGGTCGCTACCTGCAAGCCCGTTACCGGGCACTGGCTGCAGGTCTACCCGCCTGGGTCAACAGCGGCTGAGTACGTCCGATTTACTGCCGTCACCTGCGCCGGGAAAATCCCGAGCGGCAGCACGCTCGGAATCTACGTAGTCATGCCGGGGGCAACCGACCAGTAACGCACCGGACGGTGTCCAGCAGCGGACCCCGCCTGCGAGGAGCCGCCTGCGAGGAGCCGCAGGCGGCAGGCAACGTGCCCGGGTCCCCTGACCGACAGCCGCTAACGGCTCGTGAGAACATGAGTTGCCCCGCATGAGTAAGGTCAGTCGTGATGCCGAGATTTGCCGTCTCGCCGTGGACGCTGGTGTCCCCGTCGATGCGTTCGGGCGAGCCCGCCCCGCTACGCCGCCGCTGCGCCCGCCGGAAAGCCGCCGCCTGGACGCTTGTCGTCCTTGGTCTGGTCACGGCTGCCGGCTGCGCGGTGCCGGCTCAGGCCGGACCAGTCATCGAGCTCAGCGCCGCCCAGATAATCGCACCGGGCGCCAATCGCATCACCGACGTCTACCTGGATATCCGGAATAACGGCCCGCAGACCAAGCTCATCGGCGCCAGGCTCAGTGTCGGCGGCCGGATAACGTTCCGGTCGCCGGCGCATGCCGGCCAGCTCGAGATGAGAACAGTTTCGTCGATCACGATTCCGGCCAAGAGCCTGACTGGCCTTGACCCGAACGGCTCGCACATGCTCGTCACCGGCTCCGGGCCAATGGTCGCTGGCCGCCTGATCACCATCACGCTGGTGTTCGCCCACGCTGGGACATTCTCAGTGTCCGCGATGGTGACCAATCCGCAGTCCGGCGGGTTCGGCTATTTCCTGAACTAGCGCTCAGGCTGGGGAGCGAGCAATGACGCCGCTCGCCGGCGGGGCCGCGGTTGCAGTCCCCCGGTTCGCGATATATCGTTTCGTAAACATCTGGGCGCGCTAGGGGCACGGAGGGGCACATGGCGACTCAGCCGAGCTTGCGCATCGGGGATAGAGACCGTGACGCTGTTGCGGCCGAGCTGCAGGAACATTACGCGCGCGGTCGGCTGACGCTCGAAGAGTTCAACCAGCGACTCGATGCCGTGTTCGCCGCAAAGACACAGGGGGACCTGAGCCGGATCACTGCCGACCTGCCTCACGTCCCTTCCGGCGGCGCTCCGCTGCCAAGCTCGCGCCGATCGGCACGGCTGGCCAGCGGGCCACCGACGATGGGCTGGTCAGGGCACTGGACCGGCGCCGCGGACTCGCAAGCGCTGGCCGCGGGCGCTAACGGCTGGCCAGGCGGCTTGGCCAGGCCGGACTCGCCGGCAGGCGACTACCGGTACGCCAGGCGCCGGCCAGGACGCGGTTTCGCCGCGCTCGCGACCTTGCTGGCCGCGCTCGCGAGCTGGCTGCTGGTGTACAACGTGCTGCTGGTCGGCCTGAGTTTCCCCTGGCCAGGACGGCTGGGCTTGCTGGTGGCGATCTTCACGCTCATCCGCGGCCTGCTCCGGCGCATCTTCCGCTTCCCACGCGGCCGCCGCTAACCAGACGGCGGCCCTGCAGCAGCGCCCGCTAGCCGGGCTGGCATGCTCAGCCTGGCTAGGTGATCAGGTGGACCGGGGCGTCCGGACCGGCACGACGAGGTACCTGAACGGGCCCGCGTTCGCTGGGCCAGTCTCCCCCTCGTCTGCGCCCGCCGACGCATCGCCCTCGACCCAGCTGATCAGAGCAGGCTTGGCCGGACTTGTGAATTCGAGCCTGATCCGGCCGGCAGCGGGCGCGGGCTCGGCGTCAAGGCCAGCAGGAGGCCGGCCCTGACCGGTTAGCGTCGCGGCGGCGAGGCCGTCCAGCAGGTACTGCGGGTTGAACGCGATCACCTGGTCGGCGCCCACGAAGCCGACCGGCACTGACTCAACTGCCCTGGCCCGGCCGTCAGACTGCGCCTGGATTACGACCATGTCGCGACGGAACGACAGCTGGACTGGGGTAGCGCGGTCGGCAACCAGCGATACCCGGCGCACCGCTTCGGTGAAGGCGCCCGAAGGGAGCTCGGCGCAAGCCTCGAAGCTCTTCGGGAAGCGGGAGTCATACCTGATGAACTCGGCCCCGATCAGCCGGGCCGTGAGCCGTCGTCCGCCGCCTTCGAAGCTGATCATCCCGTCTGCCGGTGCGGTTCCGTCCGCACCAGGGTTGCCGAACGCAATCGTCACCGGGTGTCCCGCGCGCATCGTCCGGGCGACGTCCGCCAGTGTCCTGGCCGGTACCAGCGCCGTTGCCCGCACCGCCGGGTCGGCCGGCTCCCAGCTGACCGCACGCACCGACAGCCGGTACCTGTCCGTCGCGGCCAGCATCAGCTTGTGGCCGTTGAAGTCCATGCAGACGCCGGTCAGCATCGCCAGTGTGTCGTCCCGGCTGGCGGACGGCACGACCTGCGCGGCCGCCGTTGCAAGGAGCCCGCCGTCGACCGTACCCACCACCCCGGTCAGCTCAGGCGGCCGGGGATAGTCCTCAAGCGGCAGCGTAACCAGCGCGAACTCGGCGCTGCCGCAGGTCAGCATCACCAGGCCGGATGCGCTGGTGACTTCGGCCTCGGCGGGCGGCAGGCTCCTGGTGATTTCAGCCAGCAGCCGTCCTGGCACGAGCGCGGTGCCGGGCTCGCCAACCTCGGCGGGCACCTGCACGCGCGCGGACACCTCGTAGTCGAAGCACGACAGCGTCAGCGTGTCGCCGTCAGCGTGCAGCAGTAAACCTGACAACACCGGAACGACTGGCCTTGACGGGAGAGCGCGCGCCACCCACGACACCGCCTCGCCCAGCACTTCACGCTCGACCCTGAACTTCACTGCATCCTCCCGCCCGACCCGCGGTATGCATTCGATCGTGGCATGCCCTGCCGACAGTTCCAACCGCAAACAGGGCAGCCGTCGCGCGGCAGGTCTCGCGCGCTCAGGACAGCAGCGCTGTGGGCACGGACGCGAGCGCGGCCTCGATCGCGGCGGCGAGCGCCTTGGCCGATTCAGCGGTCAGCTCGACAGCCACTCGCGCAGCCGGGCCGTTGCCCGGATTACGGAAGTCGATGTTCAGCGTGTGCTCGGCCATGGCGTGCACCGGGTGGTCAAAGTAGACCGTGGCGTCAGTCAGCGAGAACCATCCGCTCGCGCCCTTGCCGCTGCCGGTGATTTCAACTTTCTCGGTGTTGTACGTGCACATGCGAGCTCCTCAGCTTGCCAGGTAGCGGCCGTAGAAATCCCAGATCTTCTGCCAGCCGTCGTTTGCAGCCGCCGGCCGGTATGCGGGCCTGTCCACCGAAAAAAATGCGTGCCCAGCGCCCTCGTAAGTGTGGAACTCGTGCTGCTTGCCGTACTGGTCGAGAACCTTCGACAGTTCAGCGGTCTCCTCGGGCGTCGGGTACTTGTCGTCTGCACCGAACAACCCGAGCAGCGGGCACGACAGGTCGGGCGTCAGGCCGACGATCGGGCTGACTTTGAGCGGCATGCCCTCAGGCGGTGGGTTCACGATGCACGCGCCGTAACAGTCGACGGCGGCGTCAAGCTGCAGGCTGCAGGCTGCCAGGAACGATTGCCTCCCGCCTGAGCAGTAACCGATGACGCCGACCTTGCCGTTCGAGCTTTGCAAGCCGCGGACGTAGTCGGCTGCTCCCTGGACGTCCCCCACGAGCCGACCGTCTGGCACGCCGCCGCCCGCACGCGCAGTTGCGGCAGCGTCATCCGGGCTCGCGCCTGGCGCCTCGCGGTAGTACAGATTGGGCATCAGCGCTGCGTACCCGTTCGCAGCGAACTTCCTGACGATCTCCTTGGACGAGGAGTCGTAGCCCGGCATGTGGTGGATCACCACTACGCTTCCGCGAGTTGCGGCGCCGTCGTCCGGCACGGCCAGGTACGCCTCAATCTCGTCGCCACCGAATCCCGCGATGCGGACGGTCTGCGCGGTTAGTTCCTCGCTCATCCTTGTGACTGCTCCTTCGCGATCATCATCTAGGGCGCGCTCGCTCCATCCTGCCAGCGCAGTGCCGCGGCGTTTCCGCTGGAGTCGGATTCGGGAATGAGGGATTATCGGAGGCGGGCGGGGGCCTGGGGGTGGAAAACGGGGGATGACACCGGTAGCTATCGGCTTCGTGATTGTCTTCATGATCGTCGGCCTGGTAGCGGGCTGGCACGGCCAGAAGTCGGTTGCGGCGCACGCCGACGTTAAGGTGGCGAAGAACAGGCTGCGCGGCGGTCGCAAGACACGGTGGCGCAGTGGAGTGTGGGTTGCAGCGATCACGGTGGTCGTTCTTCTAGCGGCCTGGGATGCGCTGTTTGCGCACTAACCCGGACTTCGATGGTCCGGTCGTCCACGGCTTGCGGAGGAGATCCGGTGTCGGGTAACGAACTGCTGATAGACGGCTTCGGCCGGGTCAAAGATATTGTTCACGACGTGCTCGACGGCTTGGACTCCGTCAGCCTCAGCTACCGCGCCGATGCGGCGGCGAACTCAATCAGCTGGCTGATCTGGCATCTCACCAGAGTCCAGGACGACCACATTGCCGGCGCCAGTGGCCTCGAGCAGGTCTGGCTGTCGGGGGGCTGGGAAGAGCGGTGTGGTCTTCCGCTCGAGCCGTTCGACATCGGCTACGGCCATGACTCCGACCAGGTGGCCGTCGTCCGGCTGGATCCGGATCTGCTGGCCGGGTATCACGACGCCACTTACGAGCAGACAATCTCCGTCATCGGCGGCCTGACGGAGGCCGACATGAGCAAGATCGTAGATCGGCGCTGGGATCCCCCGGTTACCATGGCCACCAGGATAGTGAGCGTGCTGACTGACGACCTCGAGCACGCCGGTCAGGCCGCATTCGTCAAGGGCATCATCGAGCGCACCGGCTGATTTGCCCCCCGGCGCGCGATGGTGACCCCCGGCAGGCGATAGTGACCCATCCGCGTGACATGACCTTCGAGCGCTAGCGTGACCGATCCAGCTCGATGGTGACCCTTCCAGCGCGATGGTGACCCTTCCAGCGCTAGCGTGACCCTTCGGCGGGGGCAAAAGGGGCAAATTAGGGCGCGATTTTGACGCCAAGGGTCACGTTGTGCTGGCGGGTGGCGTAAGGGTCACGGTGGCCAGGGTGCGGCCGATCCTGGCCGCCATCAGTCTGCAGCAACCCCCCGACCGAGCGGGCGCTCCCCGGCCGCGACGCCGGGAGACGGGCCGCGCTTCGGCTCAGAATTACTTGAGTTACCCAAAGATTGACAGACTCAACTGAGTCCACTAACGTTTGAGTCGCTCAACTATTGATCTGCTCAATCCTTCAAGATCTGGAGTACTGCCCGTGCCTTCCGCGCCCGACCAGCCCACCGCGGACCAGCCCAATGCTGGCCAGCACAGCTGGGAGGTTGCCGACTGCTTCTTCGAGCTGATCGGGAGCATCGTTGGACAGGCTGAGCAGCTTGCCCATCGCCTGAACGTCCCGGCGCCCTTCATCAAGGCGTTGCACACTCTCGACTGCCCGATGGCCATGAAGGAGCTCGGTAAGCGCATGCACTGCGACCCGTCCTTCGTCACCCTCGTGGCCGACATGCTGGAGAAGCGCGGCCTGGCCCGGCGGGAGCCACATCCGGCCGACCGTCGGGTCAAGAACCTCGTCCTGACCGAGCAGGGCGAAGCGCTGAAGCAGCGAGTTGAAGCGGAGCTTACGGACCGCATGCCCTGGAATCGGGCCTTGAACGACTCCGAGCGCGCACAACTGCTTGCCCTGATCCGCAAGATGCTGAGCGCTGATGACAGCGAGGACGCGGGGGCGTCCGCCCAGGATGCCGTCCGCGGCCCCCTGGCGAGCCTGATTACCAGCGCGCTACACGACAGCATCACGCAGGCGAGCGCGCGGGAGGTTAAGCCCACCAGCCCCCCGGCTTCCGTGGGGGAGGTGAACGACGTCGTGAGCCAGACCTCGGCTGCCAGCTGACACCAGGTCTGCCAGCGGCAGCTCACGCCACGATCCGTCAGATCAGGTAGCTACGGATCAATCGGTGACCTTAGGCGCTGAGGCGCGCCCCGACTAGGACAAGCGCGCCCTGATGACGAGCCGCGCCGGCTCGCCAACGTGCAGCGCCTCGCAGTACAGCAACAGCACGACAACGCCCAGACGATCAACAGCGCCCGTACTGAACACGGACTGTACCGAAGGAGTCACTCTCACAATGCCTGCTAAGTCACTAGGCCTGGCACGTAAGCCAGGTAACGCGGCCGCGGCAGACGGCTCGCCCCCCGCGCCCGCGCCCGCGGCCGCCACGGCCCCGCGGCACCTCGGCCTAGCCCTTGTTGTCATCGCTGCGGCGCAGCTGATGGTGGTGCTAGACGCAACCATCGTCAATGTCGCACTTCCCCACATCCAGCATGCGCTCGGTTTTTCTGGCTCCGGCCTGGAGTGGGTGGTGAACGCCTACGCGCTGACGTTCGGCGGCCTGCTGCTCCTGGGCGGGCGCGCCGGCGACATCCTCGGCAGGCGCCGGGTATTCATCGCTGGAATCATCCTGTTCACGACCGCGTCTCTCCTCGGCGGCTTTGCTACCAGCCAGGCGTGGCTGCTTGGAGCCAGAGCGCTGCAGGGCGTTGGCGGCGCCATCGTCGCGCCTACCGCCCTCTCACTGATCACCACCACGTTCCCTGAGGGGCCGCGGCGGAACCGCGCGATGGGCGTCTACGCGGCCATGAGCATCGGCGGCGCAGCGGTCGGCCTGCTGGCTGGCGGCTTGCTCACCACGTACGCATCCTGGCGGTGGGTGCTCTTCGTCAACGTCCCGATCGGCATCGTCGTAGCACTGCTGGCGCCCCGGTTCCTGGCCGAGTCTGACCGGCACAGTGGCCGGTTCGACCTGCCAGGCGCGATCACTGGAACCGGCGGCCTGGCGGCCCTGGTCTACGGCTTGTCCAGCGCAGCCTCGAGCGTCAGCGGCGTGTCTCACTGGGGCGACACCAAGGTCATCGCGTCGCTCACGGCGGCTGTGGTGTTGCTCGCGTCGTTCCTGGTGATCGAGTCGCGCAGCAAGCACGCGCTGATGCCCCTGCGGATCTTCCGGAACCGGAACCGGTCAGGCGCGAACCTAATCATGCTGTGCATCGGGACCGCGATGTTCGGGCTGTTCTTCTTCCTCACCATCTTCGTGCAGACGGTGTGGGGGTACAGTGCGCTTCGCAGTGGCGTGTCGTACCTGCCGATGGTCGCCATGATCATGGCGATGGCCGGCGTCAGTGCGGCCCTCGTGCCGCGGATCGGCGCGCGGCCGCTCCTGGTGGCCGGCTCCGCAATCGCCGCTGGCGGAATGTTCTGGCTGTCCAGGATCAATGAGCACAGCACCTACGCGGGCGGACTGCTCGGACCCATGATCGTGACTGCAGCCGGCCTCGGCATGCTGTTCATGCCGGCCACGCTGGTTGCCCTGTCCAGGGTCGAGGAGCGTGACGCAGGACTCGCCTCAAGTCTGGTCAACACCGGCCAGCAGGTCGGCGGTTCCATCGGGCTGGCGGTTCTCGGCACCGTCGCCTGGAGCCTGGTCGCCAGCACGGCTCGTCACTCGGCTGCCGTCGCTCAGGCCACGGCAGCGCGGGCGGCAGCCGCCGGGCATGCGCTCAAGCCCACGGCCGTTCAGCTTGCGGAGTTCCGCAAGGCGATCACCGACCACTCACTGGCTGTTGGGTTCGCGCGGGGCTTCGAGGTGTCAGCCGGCATCATGCTGATCGCAGTGATCGTTGCGGTCTTCCTCGTCAACGTCAGGCGCAAGGACCTCGCCGGCGTGAGACCGCCAATGATGGGATAACCAAGGGAACGTGGCCGCCCGTGGTGGCAGCCGCCGCCAAGGGCCTTGGCCGATCCCGGGACGCGCGCCCCGCCGGTTTCGACCGGCGGGGCGCATCCGTGTCCGAGGTGACCTCACTAATCCACAAGCAGGCTGTCTTCGAGATGGAGCACGTCGTCAGCTAGCTCAAGCAGCGCGCTGTCATGGGTGGCGACCAGCGCGGTGATGCCTTCGGCCTGTACGACCGTCCGCAGCAAGCGCATGATCTGCCGACCGGTATCAGAGTCAAGCTGCCCGGTCGGCTCGTCGGCGATCAGCAGCTCTGGCTCGCATGCCAGCGCGCGGGCGATGGCCACTCGCTGCTGCTGCCCACCCAGATAGTTCGTTGGGCCGCTGCCGTGCATGCTCCTCTAGGCCGACCACGCTGAGCAGGAGTTGGACTCGCCGGTCGCGTTCGCGCGCGTTTTCCGCCGCGATCCGTAGCGGGATGCCGATGTTCTCGGCCGCAGACAGCATGGGGATCAGGCCGAAAGGCTGGAAGATGGGGCCGGCGGCTGACTTCCCAGCTGGCCAGCGCAGCGGGCAATCTTCTGCCACGGGCGGTCAGCCGCTCCATCGGCCGGGCGAGCAATGGCAGCAGCCGAAGTGGCAACAGGCTGAGGCCAACCAGCGCGAGCACGGGCGCAACCACGAGCGCTGGGTCGACGCCGGTATTGCCCTGATAATGGGCCACCGCCGAGTAGGCGCGCAGTTCCCGCACCGCGAGCAGTGTCAGTACCACCAGCGCAACATCGGCTCCGGCGGCAGCGACCCCCGAGACCGTTGATTGCCTGCCACGGCTCACTCTGACGGCGCCTGGTGCGGACGGCCGAACCGTCGGCCACAAGATCGCCGCGGTGCAGAGCGCAAATACCACAGCTCCTGCCAGCCAGGATGCGGCGGTCAGGCCACCCGCATGCAGCCCGGCGGCTTGGCCACCGCTGTCGCGGACAAGCCAGCGGGATAGCTCGGCACCGGCCGGTACGCCCAGCGTGACTGCCACACATCCGAGCAGAAAGGCCTCGACAGCCGCCGGAACGACGAGCTGCCAGCGCCCGGCGGCCCGAGCCGCTAGCAGGGCATATTCGCCCTCCCTGTCTCTTGCCAGCAGCCGGCCCACAAGCGCAACCGCTGCCCCGACCACGACCAGCAACTCCAGTGCCCGGATGACCAGCAGCGAGGTAGCAACCACCGATGAGCGCTGGGTGCCGATCAATGTCATCGCCATGTCGCTGTCTGCCTGCAGGCCAATACCGGAGATACGCGGGACTTGTGCGATCGCGGCGCTGATCCTGGTCTCGAGCGCAGCCGCGATGGCGGGCGTGTACCGCCTGGCGGTCGGCACCGCGACCCACGAGACACTGCCCACGCCCAGGTCAGAAGCGTAGGCCGATGAACTCACGATGGCCGGCCCGTAGTTGATGAAGCCGCCCTGCGGGGCGACGCCGGAACTGGGCAGCAGGTCCACGTGCCAGTACGGGCCCGATGGGTCGCGTAGCTGGCAGGTCCCGGTCACCCCCAGCCGAACCTGGTGGCCGGTGGTGCGGTCGGTCAGCGTGATCTGCTCGCCTGGCCGGAGCCCGATCGCGCCCGTCAGCTAGCCGACCGGGGCTTCTCTCAACCTTCGTCCCTCTTCCGGCCCCGCCCCGGGCCAGCTCCCTGAAAGCCAGGCCTGGTGCGAGATCCCTCGATCAGAATGAACAGCTGACCGCAGATCTTGCAGACGACGTCCTGGCGCTCGCCCGCCAGCCTCCGCCCCGCCGTCGCGGCCGGCACACGGCCCAGGAAGTGCCGGAACTCCACCCAGCCGCAAGTCAGGCATCCAAGGGACGGCCCAGGGTGTCAGTTGCACGCCAACTAAGAAGATGCGCCGCAGATGTCATCCTCGGAATGGCTCGCGTCAGCGCGGGAGAGCTGACCAGTCTCAGGATCACGAACCCAGCCATCTGGCACCGCATAACCGCTCGGCCATGACACCTGATCGAGCTTCGCTCGGCCGAAACGCGCGTTGGTGAGGTTCGCACCCGAGAGATTAGCTTTAGTGAGGTCCGCGTCAGTGAGGTCCGCCTCGGTGAGGTCCGCGCGGCTGAAACTCGCGTTAGTGAGGTTCGCACCCGAGATGTTCGCTTTAGTGAAGTCCGCGCCGGCGAGGTCCGCGTCGGTGAGGTTTGCGCCGAAGAGGTCCACCTCGATGAGGTTGGCGTTGTCGACGTAGGCCGAGGTGAGGTCCGCGGCCCAGAGGGTCGCTTTGGTGAGGTCCGCGCCGGTCAGGTTCGCGATAGTGAGGTCCGCGCCCCGTAGAGCCGCGCGGCTGAGGTTCGCGCTGCGGAAACTCGCGTGGCTGAGCCTCGCCTCACGAAGGTCCGCATCGGTGAGGACCGCATCGGAAAGGTCCAGATGCTGAGTATCTCGCGCGGGATCTCGGCGCGCGAGCACGGTAACCGCGGCTTGTACGTCGGGACGAGTTGACCGCTGCGGCTCCTCTTGCTTTGGATCACGCACTGGCCATTGCTCGCGGGAATGCTCACGAATGAATGCCGACAGAACCTCCATCACGGTCGGGTGATCTCGGGCCGAGTCACGGGCTATCCGCTCCAGCGCGTAGACGCCTCCTATGCGTATGTCTAGCTTGTCGGAGCCGAGCTGGGCAATCGCTTCGGTGTAGCGGGAGGTCACCTGCCCTTGCTCTGTCAGCTCCAGCGTCCGTCGCTGGGCCTCGGCAGTCTCCTGAGTAGCTCGCCTAGCGAGCTCGAATTGCAGTCGCGACAAACGGAAGTTCCGCCCCGTGTATACGAGTGCTCCGGCCGCGCCGACCCCAGCGAGAAGCGTGAGCATCTCCGACCGGACGGCCTCGCGCGCAGTCGGCAGATGGCCGCCACGAGCCTTGGCGACGAGCGAACTGACGTCCTCTGCCGCGAGTTTGTCGGTGAGCGGCCATAGCACCGCCCAGATGAACGCCAGCGCGACAACGACTGCGGGCGCGATCCACCAGCTGGACCGGAGCAGTTTCCGCACGACCAGAAGGTATGCCCGAACTACCGTCAAAGCGAGGATTGTGGGCGTTGACGCTTGACGTGTTGGCCTGCAACTACAAATCCCGGCTGCGGAGAACGTGATCGTCCAAAAGATCTTAAGCTGGGCTCCTGGACGCTGACGCGTCCTCGACGTGGGAACGCACGGTCATGCCGATGACAGCGACGTCAGGCTGCGTCTCAGCCGACGCGTAGACGGGCCGCTTGCACCCACCAGGGACAGCGGGCAATGATCTGAGCAATGCCGACCGTGCTGGCTACGGGACAGGCCGGTGA
>Ga0335073_10010793_pt1 | contig 12846 bp, 20 predicted proteins | sample Lox_Sample_22_FD_207093 | JGI IMG/M metagenome (GOLD analysis project Ga0335073, IMG submission 207093) | Soil microbial communities from Loxahatchee National Wildlife Refuge, Florida, United States - Lox_Sample_2.2 | ecosystem: Environmental > Terrestrial > Soil > Wetlands | place: USA...
GGGAAGAGATGATTGGGTGGAGACCCTGGTGTGTAACCGTCCCGTGGCGAGTTCTCTCGAGAACCGACTAGCCCGGGGACCAAGCCATTAGAAGTAGGTTCCGAGGAGAAGCTAGCATATGTGCGACTAAGTAGAGCCCGGGAGGCGGTGGGGTAGAGATGATCGATTGTGAGTGATTCGTGATTATTGGTCGTGTGAGAGATTATTTCGATTGATCCTGGACATGATAGATATGATAGATGGTACGCCCTGATGAATGAGACGGACGAGTGGATTGATAATTATTGATGGCGGGTGGATGACTTGCCACTAGGGTTGATGAGGCTTGAAACAAAGGTACGTTATAGGGGTGATTGGAGAGAGAGGACACAGGAGTGGACACTGAGGGGTTTCTCCTGAATCAGAATTGAAACATTCGTGCATCACAGCAGCAGCACTTGAATAGCCGAGCAAGCATGCGGTCGTTTTGCGTAGATGTAGATATCTTCTTATTTACAGTTTATTTTTATTCTGGTTGTCGATCTGTGGCGGCTGTTAATAAGGAATTAGGCTTGTTACACAGAGCGTGTGTTGATATATTTCCAGTATAATAAACTTTCAGTTTTATGTGTCTATAATATAATCTTACCCGCACTCCGGCGCACTGTCCTCTTCAGTAAGACAAACTACTACTTATAACTTATACACTTCACACCCAAAGGCTAAGGGCGTCACTGAAAGGTTAATCCTCTTATCCACCCTAGCCCCCTCAACAACCCTCTCTACTCTGCACTAAGCCATCTACAATCATCGACTTCCTCATCTTCATCTGCACTATCAATTACATCACCTGGATCTCAACACAGTAATTGTCCCTCTGTCATTCAATCATCACTCAATCCCAATCACATCGATCGAGCCCCACGTCCGACTCCGCATCAACAAAATATCATACCTTACCATCACAACCATACCACCTTCTCTAGCCGATCCCACTCTTTAACGTCCTCTCCTCCATCTAAACTACCATACCCAACCTTCCCCTCCTCTTCCTCCTCCCCTCATAAATGGCATCCTCCTTCCTCCACCATGTAAACACACAATTCCTAACCCACCTCTCAACACCCCAGCTCCTCTCCCTCTCAACAACCCTCCACAAACACTATATCCAAGCCGCTTCCACATCCTCAACACAAATGCTTCCCTCACACATAACGACACTTCCCTCCGGTCGCGAACGCGGACAATACCTTGCCGTCGACCTAGGTGGTACAAACATGCGAGTAGCACTAGTCAGATTAGAGGACAACGAAGCTAGTGTGGAGAAGTTGGATAAATGGCTTATTCCAGAGGGTGTCAAAACTGGTACCAAGGAGGAGTTTTTCAAATGGATTGCTGAACGAATTGTCAATCTTGCAAGACAATGTCAAGTTGAAAATGGACAGACGGAATGGAAGTTGGGTGTTACTTGGAGTTTCCCATTTGCGTAAGATCCCTTCCTTTTTGTTTCCCGATATGCTTGTGACTATGGGGAGTATGATTACTCTATCCGTGGTTTATGACGGCATTGGGTTGAGAATGAAAACTAATATGTCTAGTCAAAATGCAGTGAATAAAGGAACAATTCATCAAATGGGAAAAGGTTTCAATATCCCTTCGATCCTCAATGCCTCTCTCACAGACCTCCTCCACGATGCCCTACATACGCTGACTCCACCAATCCCAATCCGGATCGTAGCTCTCCTTAACGACGCAGTCGCCACGCTCCTGTCACATGCCTTCATCCGCCGACAGACACGAATGGGTCTCATCATGGGCACAGGCACAAACGCAACCTGTTTATGTCCCGTCGAATACCTTTCTAACGAGAAATACTCGCGCGGCGGAGCATGGGAAGAATTCGTGTTGGTGAATACAGAATGGAGTATGTTTGGAGGTGGAGTATTACCTGTAACCGAGTATGACAGAGTTGTAGATCGAGAATGTGGGATGCCGGGATTCCAACCGTTTGAGATGATGGTTAGTGGACGATATATCGGAGAAATTGTACGGCTGGTCTGTTGTGATGGTGTTAGTAGATGGGGTGCCTTCAGTTTTGATTGTCTACCTGAACAATGGACTCTTAAATGGGGTATTCAAACAGCTACTTGTTCCATGGTTGAAGCGTACTTCCTCTTCCCCTGTTTATCTTCAGTATACTAATAACAGTCATGAGAATCTATCTCAAACAATAACACTATTGAACAAACATTACCCTCTCCCCAATGGCAACACATACACCCCCTCCGACGCAGACTTATTCCGCAACATTTGTTTCGCAGTATCCAATCGTTCCGCGGCTCTCGTCGCAGCAAGCACGATAGCCCTTCTCAAAGTAAACAACGAACTCAGTAAATTCCCTGAACAATGGCCATCCTCCGTCGGCACTCCATCACCATCCGATTCCGGCCTCGGTAGCATGGACGAAGAAATTCGATGGTCTAGACGTGGCTCACTATTCAGTGCACCAGGTTCCAGAAGAGGCAGCTTAGCTACTCCCTCCCTTCTGAACGTTGCTGCAACTCCCAAAGTAACACCTGCAGATTTGAGAAACGGATGCGAACCTCGACGAAGAAGTGTCGATACAAGAAGTGTAGATAGTCGCAGTGCAGACGGTGAAACTGGTATTACAATGGACTTGCAACGCCACGAAAATGGCGATACGACTATTATTGGAGAAAATGGAGTTGTATCAGATGAACCTTCTGAATATGCTTCTGGTATGGAAGATTACGATGACGATGAAGTTGTCGTTGCTTTTTGTGGAAGTGTGATGGAGAAGTACCATCGTTTCAGAATTCGATGTCAAGAGATTCTAGACGAATTGGTAAAACAACCTCCTCCCGATTTCACCACAAAACGACCCGTTACACCTAAAACCAATGGCATCAATGGCATTCATGTTACAAATGGAGTACATGCCGACGACGACATTGCACCAGATCAAATCGTTCCAGAACCTCACCATATCGAGAAAGTAACCAGTCACCAATCAAACGGTGTTAAACCCTTTGAACAACGAAGAGTAGTATTGGAGGAAAATGGAGATGGAGGAATTTTGGGGGCAGGGATATTAGCTGCAGTAATGGATACCAAAGAGATTTCGGCTTCTTTTGCGACAAAACACCAACAATTAAAGGAATGAAATGCTATACATACTGATGATTTTTGTTAATACTAAAAGTTGATTTTCGAACTTCGAGGAAGAAAGTGGGTAGATATAGTCTTTCTTGGGGGTGAAGGGGGCGAGCATTCAAGTATACCTTGCTGGCAACATATGAGCTTTGTAATATGTAGTGCTTGTATAAATAGGTAATGGCATTTGCTTGGAGCATCAAAGTAAAAGAAAGTATCCGTTACATCGATCTATCTTTTTCATCTTTTGAGATGCAGGCGAAATAAACCACCAGGCTCTGTACCAGGGTTAGGTGTACGGAAACAAACAAAAAACATGCTTTGTGATTTCATTCCTTCGACTTCTTTCATTCACTTCAGGACGTCGCCAACGATGCCTTCAGAACAAGAACTCTTGGATCAAATACAACTAGTCGCAGGAGCAATAAACAGACATAAAAACGGTGCCAACTCGACTCCTCCAGGTACCACCGGAATAAGAACTGTTAACTCTTCAGCCCCAACCAGAGGACGAGGGAGTTCTTCTCGACGGCCTTATCAACGTAACTTCTACTCTCATCTTCTCACAACAGCTTCCCGAGGTCATCCGTACTCTCGCGGACGGGGAGTATCTCGACACAGGACATTAATAGTAAATCAGCAACCTTCAGGAGATAGCGACTCAACAGACAGCACTCCACCACAATGGATCCAAAAACGAGACCGACATATGCAACTTATCAACGCTAGTGTCTATGAACAGCGGGCCCAAGCACGAAAAACTGAAATTGAAGAAACAAAGAAACAAAGACTTCTAGATCGTCAAACCAAAAGGGATAAATCAGAACGATCTAAACTATATACTTTCCTGAAGCGAAAGGGAAATGGAAATCAAGTTTCTGTTTGTGGGAATTTATATCGAGTCACTGAACAGGGCAACAAACTCGAGAAGTTTCAGGGTTGGTTTGAGGAAGGAGGACTGCAGTTGATCGTAGATAATCCTTCTGGATTTGTTGTTCCGCCTAAACGCATTAAAGTTGGTGGAGTCGCCTTTTCTCGCAGTAAGAATGGGAATTACTGGCGCAAGGGAGCTGTTGCTGCATCACGAACAAAGTCTCTCTTACTTTGCTCCCTCTTACCAACTTTTAGGTCTGGGGAAAAGAAAGATAAACTTTGTCGATATTTTACAAAATCCGGTATCTGCAAACGCGGCTCAGCCATCAACATAGAACCTTGGCCTTTACTAATATTAGGATCCTGTGCTAAAGGACAAGCATGTCAATATGTCCATAATCCCGATAAACTCGCTTTATGTCCAGCATATTTAAACGATCATTGTCCACTATCAGCAGACGAATGTCGTCTTTCTCATTCACCCGATGCACGTCGATCACCAACATGTGTCCATTTCAACAGAGGTCATTGCGACAAAGACAAAGATTGTCGATATGCACATATCAAAACTAACCCTTCTGCTCCAGTTTGTAGGGACTTTGCATTACTAGGATATTGTGAACTTGGCTCAGAATGTCCGAATCGCCATGTTTTCGAATGTCCCGATTTCAACGAAAAAGGAGAATGTCCTAGAAAGGGTTGTAAATTACCACATATTGATACAGCGACTACTGTCCGAAAGAGAATGGAAGGAGAATCTTTGAGAAAGAGATATGATAACGATGACATTGATGATGAAGATAGTGAGGATGAAGATAGTGATGACGATGAGGAAGAGGAGGAAACTGACAGTGACGTTGAAAGTGAAGGTGTGGTCGATGATGGAGAAAGATTTGAAGACCAACTTGATTTCATGCATCTCTAACATATTGATATCCCTAGGTTTCAGTGGTGAGTGTTTCCCATTTCTTCTTTCATTGTTCGCTCTGTTTGTTGGTTCTAGGAGTTTGGGGTATAGTTATTCTTTTCAAAAGAAATGATATCTAATAAAGAAGAAAACAGAAGAAAGCTTATAATAATTTAATATCAATAATATACTTATCCCTGAATCAATCCTCATATATAAACTTGTTAAATATTCCGCCCAACATATCGTACATCTATGCCTCGGACATTAGAAGCACGCGAAACCAAAAGTTCTTTTCCACACAAAAGCCTCATATACAAGAGATGAACATTGACACCTAACGCCAAATCCAGACAAATCTCATCACAAATACATACTTTTTAATGTTCAATTTTGTTTCACAGCATGCCTAAAGCACCCAATCTCGCCGCTTCAGTCTTCATCTCCATAAACAATTCCAACATTCTTCTGGTCGACGCCGAATGTACAGACCAATATTCCAAATACCCTTGTACCCACTCAATCGCATCGCCCGTCCTGTCGGGCACTAAATCCACATAATCTCTCAAAGTACAAGCTCCTAGCAACAATGATGCGGCCAGGAAGGCTAAGCGGACCACATACCATGTTCCTGCATGTCGTAAATCATGACGTGTTGACAGGACGAAGGAGACGGAAACTTGTAAGCACTTACGAGCGTAGTCAACGAAAGGTGGTGATGTGGCAAGTTCGAAGGCTGGAGTTCCTGGTGTTGTGAAGAAGATGTGGTAGATGAATGGACGATAGGTCATTTCTACACAATAGAGATACCGGCTTCGAAGGTGGATCTTGAGTTCTTCTTCGAGGGCCATAGGTTTGTCGTCCAAAGGAAATTTCATCGATTGAGGGATTGAAGCGTACCTGTCAAACTCAGCTCCTTCAATCAGATGATGCCTTACCATTGATCTAATTGGAATTCTAACTCTCCGACCGCCTTCGCCAGTTCCGGAAGTGGATGTTCAGCATGCACTAAAGATTAGTATGCCTACATAAATAAAGGTGAAGGGGAAGTACTATACATCCCATGGAAAATACGATTTTCAACCCATCTCATAGCAACCTCGCCTAAATAAAAATACCATCCTTCCTCCTCCTGCTTGACAATACTTCGATCTTCAGGTTGCGCATTAGCAGCAGTGGGATCTGGCGGTGAAGGGAAATTTCCCAAATAGTCCAATTCAGAGATATTACTCAATGGAATATCAACTTGACTCATAATCTCACATTCTGTTTTAAGACAGGACCAGAAGATTGATTTTTCCATGCCACTGACTTTGGTAGATGCTGTTTCTGGGACTGTAGTCCATTTGAGATAAGTGCGACATTTGATTGCTGCGTCATGGAATACTGTGCCTGCCTGTAATCCTTTCATATCGTACATGTAGTATACACTGTTATAAGCGATAAGAATGGCAAGGCAAATACCCAAATAAGTAAGTCGTTTGAATAGCTTCGATGTCAGTTCTCATCAACACGAATCCAAATCGTTGAAGTGCGGCGTCAAGATAATCCGTGTGATGAGCCCCTGGAGGCACTGGATTAGGATCATGATCCACAATGGCAATAGCTCCTAAAGCCAACACAATAAACACTAAACAACTCTGCGTATCCCATTTCGGTCCATCTCTCAACAGTTCAAGATGCATAGACCTCAAATCCGTTCTGTTCAAAATTGGATTCTTGGGGTATACAATACTGAGATACGAATCCACTAATTTGGTAGTATACTCCCGTGAAAGATTGGGGGTCGTGGGATGTCGAGGGGGCGTCTCGAGGGTGTCCTGAAGATCTGCTTCAATTAGGTAGGATTGACGACGAACTTTCTCGCGAGATTGGGGGAGAAGACTGAGAATCACTGGTAGTCCAAACACTGCATCGACAGAAGTGTGACCACCAGGCGGAACATTTAACGTGGCTAACTGCGGACGTAGAAGAATTGCGGGATGCCGTTCAGCAGGGAAAGTCCCTGAGGACGAACTATCGAATGGAGATGTAACGAAGTGGTTAGGAGAGACACTGTCACGCAATTGCAGCGCCGAAATCCTAGCAGTTTGATCGTTCAGGATTCCCTCAATCCTAGCGAGTCTGTCCAACACCATTACAGATCCTTGGTCCAATCTATTATCAGCGATAATTCGTGGGAGGATGGTACTTGCTGGCAGGCGCTTCGTTATAAGAACATTCTACACCGAGCGCTTCACAACTTCCACATGTAGGCCGTTCATTGTCACATTTGGTCTTCCTGGCCCGGCAGATCTGACATGCTTGCAAGGCTCTCCGTCTAGGATAATCTTTGGCAGAAGGCATTCTTCGATCATCAGAGTCAGTCTGAGATTTCTTGCGGCTTCGTGCACTGGATCCAAGTGGACCAAGTGGACCAGGAAGATCCAATGAATCATGTGAGGAGCGTTTTCGCGATGATAGGCTATCACTAAAGCCAGGAAGTTCAGGTGGTAGGGTTGGAGAAGTTTGAGGAAAGGGGTAAGACGGTAGTGAGGCCGCAGAAGTTGGGCCGCCATTGAGAGGTGTGCCAGTAGGTTGAAGGCCGAAAGGAGATGTCCCGAGAGGTAGAACGGGCTGCTCACGACCGTTGACTAAGCCCCCGATATCCATAACGCAACGAGGATAGTAAACGAAGACCAGGAGCCGATGACGCTGAAACACCGGCGAAGTAGGGTTGAATTTCGAAGGGAGCGATAAAGGGATGAAAAGAATGTGGCTAAAGGTGGGTGAAGAATTGAAGGTTCGTAGTTACAGCTGAACAAATCGAAGGAAAACCAGCTTAAATGGACTGTGTAACGGGCAACTACTGCATGACCAGTGAGGGGGTTGAGAAAGTCAAAGCCAAAGCCAATTCAAAGGAAAGGGGTAGTTGTCAACGTTGTTCAGGGACACTCGCGGTATATCGTAAGAGCGAAAAAGGTTGAAGAACAGCCGACCGGTGATGGCCAGCGGCAGAAGAACGGGGTATTTACGACTTACGAGTGAGGGATGAGGATAAAAGACGGGCACCCAGCCAGCCAACAAAATTTATCAAACTTAAATCAGTGCGGGGAAAATCGTTGTCGGACAGCCACTTGTCCCCTACCGAATAGGCAACCGACGCGAGGACAAGTTTAGATTGCTGAAGGACACGGATTGCGTGGCTATTCTTGGATCGGAAGGCAAACCCACCGCTTGAGCAGCTCGGAAGGGGGCTTGTTACGTTCACCCGGTGGTTCTATTCCAGCTGGTATGAATGGGAGGAGAATGGAGTTGGACTTTCTCTTCAGATGGAGTGGGATGGAGTTGGGAGTAAAGTGAAGTTGTGATACTTCGAGGTGGTTGATCACACCGAAATACGGTTGAACTTTCTTCCTGAGTTTAAAATAGTTCTGAACAATAGTAAGCTCCAGATCCCGCCATCCCGTTGGTACAATGCAACTTGAATCCTCTATTCCAAACAGTTCCAACCCCCATGTCTAAAAACGCAATACCAAGAAAGGCATGTTCCACTACCAGTTCGATCACTGCAACCCACTCTTACTGGCCTTTATTCTCGCCTGGAGTGGTAATTTTATTCCCGAACCTTCGGCACCCAATCCCATTCCACTCGTCCATCCCAACTTCTCCAACATAATCCTTCCCTTATTATCAATAGCAAGTTCCTTTGCATCCGCTCCCACAATATCTCCATCACGAAGTTTCTTCGCAGAACTCCTCGGAATGAACCTGCCATCGCCTGACTTATCACCCGATCTCAATGCCCAATCATTGTTCCTGACAATACTATTAATTCGACGATCGTTAAGCTCAATAGAAGTAGTTTTTGAAGTCTTGAATAAAGTTGTAAACCGCATTTCTCCCGCTCCCGCAGACTTTGACGATAAATTATACGCACCAGCAAGCGTATGCACAATCTTCCTTGCAAGTCTCGGCATAGGCGGCAACGCAAAACTACATGTCAAAAACATATAAAAAGAAACATACTCCAAGGCACTATCATCTTCCCAAAACTCACGAATCTGGATATTGATATCTGTCAATGACGTTTCTAGGAAATTCTCCTTTCGAAGTAATTCTTCCTGTCGAGCAGCGCGTTTTGCTTTTTTACCCTTGGATTTGGATTTATTGCCCAGAAGACCGAGAACACGAAGTTCCTCTCGTTCCCTTTTCTTTTCCCTTTTGGATTGATGGTCTTTTTTCCACATTTCTTGCAGATAGGCTGGTATGTCTTCTTCTGCATCGGGGAGAGTGGGAACGTTAGGTTGACGAGTAAGCGATTTGCGGGATTTTCGTAAAGGAGGAGTAAGGATCACGGTTCCGTCGAGAAGATCTTCTAGGTGATAATCGTTGAGAGTCATTTGTCGAATGATTTCTTCATCTTCGTCTAGAGCGTCTTCGCTATCAATGTCGTCTTCGTCGTCTTCATAGTCTTCATCACCATCATCCTCCACTGCTTCTTCCGATCGCCTTTCTTCGTCTTCAATCTCGTTTTCAGAAGCGACAGCGTGCGATGGATCTCCTTGTTCGTCGATATACCAATTTGACTCTTCATTTTGAAGTACTTCTTCCTCATCTAACTCGCTCTGGTCTGATGTGTCACTATCTGAAGACACCTTATTCATGATCCACTGGTCCTCGGGAACAACCTCGTCGTCTTCATCACGGTCGACAGCAGTCTCAACAGCTTCCACAACATTTAACCCGTCAACCTCAGAATCAACAATTGAATTCACTGGCCCACCAATCTCAGGTGAATCGATTCTTAACGGCGTCGCACTCTCGCTCAAAGCACCTTTCTTCTGAAACACCTTTCTCAACTGCCTAGTCTCAACAGACCTAGACCGAGTAGTATCCTGTTCATCCAAACTCAATTCCCGCATTGCCTTCTCGGCATCTTCATCCTCATCTTCATCATCACTTTTATCCTCCTCCATCAACACAGTATCCAAGTACTCTTCAACACTTTCACTTCCATCCTCAGCCTGAGCAAGTACATTCTCCAAATAATCATTCAACGCATCTTGTGCGGTAATACTCATCTCTACCCCTCCAAATTCCACAACTTCCACATCACCTTGGCCACTTGGAATGCTGTCTCCAAAGCGTTGATGAGCAGGTCTTCCGCGTCGTTTTTTAGGTTTCTCCCAAGTAGGTGCACTTGATGAGATTACGGTACGCAAGTCAAGTGGTGTTTCCCAGTTTGAGAGGGTAGGTGGAGTTTCCGATGGAGTTTGACGACGTTGATTGCGAGGAGTAAATACTATGTTTTCTTCCGTTAAGAGGAATTGCATTGGAGGGAGAGGGATTGCCGTGGATGGTTGCGGAGGTTCTTTGGTGACGGAGATGGAGTCGGATGGTACGCTACTTGCGTTTGAGCGTGAGATGGAGACTTCCGTGGATAGTATTTGTTCTTCAGCCATAGGATTTGGGAGAAGTGTGCCGGATTGGTCAGATGGAGGATGATGGACCATGTGTATCGAGAGTATACCTTCTCCAACGGGTTCAGCTGGTTTGTTGTCGATGAGAGAGTCTGTTGATTCTTCTTCGTCGGTTTCTTCAGTAATCGTAAGTTGTTCCAATTGACTAGTCAGTAATCCAGCTTCGATAAACTGAACAGGTTGATAGCGTAAAGTACTTCTTTTATCTTCTAACCAACTCCTTTGATTGTAATGTTGGCTAGTGTTCAAAGCTTCGTCTCTCAGACTGAAACCTAACCATCAATCCCACAACTCGGCACAGAGACGCATACCTTTCACCTTACCCTTCTCATCACGACTCTTTCTCATAAACTGAGACCGAACTCTTCGGTTGGGAGTCCCATCGCCATTCATACTTCGAGAAGACGGGGTAGATGTAGACGTAGTCGCCACGACAGTAACAACTTCATATTCTTCTGGGGGCGCAACGTTGGTTAAATGGCCCAGTTGTCGTTTCGATAATAACTTTGTTCGTTTGCGATTTGTCTGTGTGTGCTGTCCCGATGAAACTCCTTGAGTGCCTGAACTGCCGTGTCCGTGACCGTTCCCTGAACTTTTCGGTCCCTGTTGACCTGACCCATGTCGCTTTTTTCCCATGCTCTCTATTCAATGCTAAACAACACAAAACTATGCGATGAAGCGAAAACAACAAAGAAACAGCAAGTATTCAAGTCACAATGTTGACAAGTGTTTGGGCGACGGGGGTGTCGTTGCGCGAGTCATCCAATTTGACGCCCGTCGCATTTTTGGTTTCAATTCGGCCTGGTCAATTAACCAGTCCATCTGTCACGTGTTGATACTCCATTACAACCAATCAGAGTATCCGTTGGGCTGCGTGTCCAGATCATGCTAGAAATCTCATCTTTCGTTGGATTTCGTTCGTCTCTTCATTGTCAACCGTTTCCTAGCCTTTTCTTCTCGACACTAATCATTTCAAACATCCATTTGTCCTGTTTTACTGGTCCTTCTACCTCGGTAACAAGTTAAGGATCTCGACAATATCTCACCACAGTTGAATCACAAATCTTCAACTTTCGAATCGCGGGGAAATGGTTGTTCTACGGTCCGGGACGAGTTACGTCAACGCAGAACCTCAAGCTACCTCAACGACTTATGGAAACCATTCTTCAGCAGAAGTCTCCTCCTCCGACGGGGCCGAAGAAGACCCAGAATCTGTTCCTCCCGCAGGCCAGAACGCGGGAGCGCAGCAAACCCAACCTGTAATCTCCCTCCCAACGTCGCCGACAACTACAACTCCGCAACTCCCTGCCCCTCTACGACGCACGTACATCTGCTACTGCGGTAAGCCTGCCATACAATGGTTGTGTCGCAAGGGTCGTCCCGAAAACCTCGATAAATTTTACTACAGATGTCCCGACGAAAAATGTTCTTACTGGAAATGGATTGAAAGTTCCGAAGATGCCCGAGAACGACGCAGACGAGATGCGAACAACGTTAAAGGGGTGAGGTGTTACTGTGGCCGCCTTGCGGTGAGGTTGGTCTCCAAAAATGGAATGCCGCATAATTATGGAAGGGTGTTTTATAAATGTCATGCTCGCAGATGCGATTTTTTCATGTGGGAGGATGGGTCATTGCCATTTTCGGATGAATCGCAAGCTCTGTTCAATGACTATATGGACGCCTATCTGGGATATACATGATAACGGTGATACGTGGTATTGATGGAAATCTGGAGGGAAATGTAGTTTTGATGCAGATAGAGAATAATTTAGGGAAGGTACGTCGGTGGTGAATTCAAGCGTAAACATAATTTCAGTTGCCTCTAAATCCCCTCCGTCTGACAGAAATGTCCGTTTTACGTATCCTCATTCAGGAAAAGCGAGTATTCAAGTCAAAATGTTGACAGCAGGGGCGAGCGGTCGTGGTCCGCCGTGATAACCCTGTCACGTGATGATACCCTCTAATCCTTCTCCTGGGACCAGACGCTTATGCAAGCTAAGATGGGAGCCGGTCGGCGTCTACCACGGAGACTCGGTTTGCCAAGATTCAATTACAGCTCTTAAATTGAGTGTTCAGACTTTGCCAGAATTTCTTCCTTCTCTTTCGACCCTTACATTGTCAACAGCTCTCCCTCCCGACACTGATCAATCAATTCGTCTCTTCGTCCCGTTTTTGTGCGGCCTCTACCGTGTTAACAAGAAACCCCCGATTCTTCACACAGTTCCTGTGACAACTCTTCACCTTCCGAGTTCGAGTCGACCTTATAATGGTCGTTCTAAGGTCCGGTACGGTTTACGTCAAATCAGAGCCTCAAGACAGCTCGCCCAATTTTTTGCTTCGAGCGAAAGCATCCGTCAAAGTCAAATTGGAGCCTCAAGAGACACCAACCAATTCTGCGACACTATCACCTGTGGAATTGCAAGTTGACAGAAGCCCCACACCCCCGACACC
>Ga0335073_10010794_pt1 | contig 12845 bp, 13 predicted proteins | sample Lox_Sample_22_FD_207093 | JGI IMG/M metagenome (GOLD analysis project Ga0335073, IMG submission 207093) | Soil microbial communities from Loxahatchee National Wildlife Refuge, Florida, United States - Lox_Sample_2.2 | ecosystem: Environmental > Terrestrial > Soil > Wetlands | place: USA...
CCGTTGTAACCGCGCAGCGCGTCGGCATTGGCGCGTTCGAACGAATCGGCAATCGCCTGGCGGCGCTGCGGCGTAACGACGCGCACGAAACGCCACGGCTGCGCGTAGCCGACCGAGGGAGAGAGCGCGGTTTCCTGGACCAGCTGCGCGATCGTCTCATCGGCAATGGGCTCGCTGCGGAAGTGGCGTACGTCGCGGCGCCAGCGAAAGAGATCGTGCAGCCGCGTTTGAAACGTTTCGTCGAAACGCGGGGCATTCACGAGGGCGGGAAGGTACCTTCTTTGACGGCGGTCGCGTAATCGCGCAGCGCACTGGTCGTAGCCGCGCCGATCTCCGCGAAGCGCTTCGCGAAGGGCGGCGAGTTCGGATACATGCCGAGCACGTCGTGCAGCACCAGCACTTGCGAATCGCAGTGCGGACCCGCGCCGATGCCGATCGTGAGAATCGACAGCTTCTGCGTTAGCTCCCGCGCGATCTCGAAATCGACGACCTCGAGCACGATCGCGTATGCGCCGGCTTCTTCGACCGCAAGCGCGTCTTCGAGCAGGCGATCACGATGCGTGCGCATGCGATAGCCGGGTCCGAGGCCGGCCGTTTGCGGTGTGATGCCGATGTGGCCGACGACCGGAATGCCAGCGCGCCAGATCGCGCGAATGCGCGCCGCGACGTCGCTGCCGCCTTCGAGCTTGATCGACATCGCGCCGCCCTCTTTCACGAGGCGGATCGCGTTGCGCACGGCCTCTTCGTCGCTGACTTGATACGAACCGAACGGCATGTCGGCGACGATGTGCGCGCGCGACGTGCCGCGCACGACGGCGTTGGTGTGATGCACCATATCTTCCATCGTGACCGGCGTCGTTTCATCGAAGCCGAGCACGACGTTGCCCAAGCTGTCGCCGACGAGAATCCAATCGATGCCCGCCTCTTCGGCATAACGGCCCGACGGCGCATCGTAGGCGGTAATCATCGGAACCGTGGTCGTTCCCTTGCGGCGCTTTATCGCACCGGCCGTTACGCGCCGCAGCGCCGGTCCTTTGGCCGGCTCGTAGGGGCGCGCTTCCTCTTTACGTTCGCGGATCTGTGCCATAGCTCAAGGGCCTTCTGTGTCCCCTGGGCCGGGGCCCCTTACGTCGAGGTGGTCGAACCGTCGCAGCGCGGGGAAGAGGCCGAGCCAAGCGAGGACGACGATAACCGTCGCGCATCCGCCCAAGACCACCGACGCAACCGGGCCGAGCCATTGCGCGACCGCGCCCGACTCGAACGAACCGAGCTGATTGGACGCACCGATGAAGATGTTTTCGAATGCGCCGACGCGTCCGCGTATCGCTTCGGGTACACCCAGCTGCGTGAGCGCATTACGAATCACCATGCTCACCATGTCGAATCCGCCGACGCCCGCGAGCGCGAGCAGCGAGAGCGGCATGTTGCGCGAGAGGCCGAAGACGATGGTCGAGAGGCCGAAACCCGCGATGCACCAGAAGAGCCAGCGCGCGCCGTTGCTGCGGATCGGCCGCCGCACGAGCAGCAAGCCAACGCACGCCGCGCCGAACGCGGGCGCTGCGCGCAAGAGTCCGAAGCCGGTCGCGCCGACGTGCAAGATCTGCGTCGCGTAGATCGGAAGCAACGCCGTCGCGCCGCCGAAGAGCACCGCGAAGAGATCGAGCGAGATCGCGCCGAGAATGATCTTGCGCTCGATGATGAAGCGGAAGCCGCCCACAGCGGAGGTCCAGAGCGACTCACCGGGCGGCGGTTGTTCGTGCGGGCGCAGGAAACAGAAGGCGATCAGCATGACGAGCTGCAGCAGCGCGGCCGCCGCGAAGGCAAGCGCCGCGGCAAACGCGATGAGCACGCCGGCAACCGCGGGCCCGGCGATCGCCCCGAACTCCGAGACCGACGAAATCAACGCGGTTGCGCGCAGGTAGCGCTCGCCGGTGACGATCGAGGGAAGCATCGCGCGCAGCGCCGGGACCCCGAGCGCGTCGGCGATCGAGTAGAGCGAAAGCACGCCCAGATATGCGCCCACCGATTGCACGTGCCGCGAAGCCAGCATGAAGAAGAGCATCGAACCGGCGAGTGCACCGACGCTCGTCGCGATGACGACCGTGCGCCGGTCGAGCCGATCCGCGATCAAACCTGCCGGAATGGCGAGCAGCAGCTGCGGCAAAAATGCGATCAGCCCGACGAGTGCGAGATCGAAGGGCCGATGGCGAATCGCGTAGACTTGCCAGGCGATCGTCGCGTCGGCGATCGCCTCGGCGAACCATCCGGCTTGGCGCGCCGTGAAATACGCTACGAACTCGATGTGCGTCCCTCGTCCCTCGACTACGGCGCTTCGCGCCTACGCTCGGGATGACAATGTGGCAATGCTACGCTCGGGATGACAATGTGGCAATGCTACGCTCGGGATGACAATGTGGCAATGCTACGCTCGGGATGACATGAGTTTTCCGTTCGCATGCACGACGGGTGCGCCGGCGAGTGTTTCGACGAGCGAGACGAAGGCGCGAACCGGTGTGCCGGTCGGGCCTTTGGCTTGCCAGGCCGATTCATTATCGAGATATGCAGTGCCGGCGATATCGAGATGCAGCCACGGCGTCTTTTCTTCGACGAAGGCTTTGAGGAACGCGGCCGCCGTGAGCGTGCCGGCCGGACGTCCGCCGGTGTTCTTCAGATCGGCGATATCGCTCTTCATCGCGGTCGCGTAGTCGTCGTAGAGCGGCATCTGCCAGTAGCGTTCGCCGGTCGGTTTCGCGGCGGCGAGAAACTCGTTCGTGAAATCCTCGTGCGTTCCGACCGCCGCGCTTGCCGCGTGGCCGAGCGCGATCACGCACGCGCCGGTGAGCGTCGCGGCGTCGACGATCTTGGTCGCGCCGAGTTTGTGCGCGTAGCAGAGCGCGTCGGCGAGAATCAAACGGCCTTCGGCATCGGTGTTGATCACCTCGATGGTCTTACCGTTCATCGCCTTCACGATGTCGCCGGGTTTGGTCGCTTTGCCGCCCGGCATGTTCTCGGTCGCGGGTACCAAGCCCACGACGTTGAGTTTGGGTTTGAGTTTGCCGAGCGCCCACATCGTCGCGATCACGCCCGCGCCGCCCGACATGTCGTACTTCATCTCTTCCATGCGCTCGGGCGGTTTGAGCGAGATGCCGCCCGTATCGAACGTGATGCCCTTGCCGACGAGCGCAAGCAGTTCTTTGCTGCCCGGATCGCCGCTGTACTTCATCACGATGAACTTCGGCGGCTGCACGCTGCCCTGCGCGACCGAGAGGAACGAGCCCATGTGCTCCTTGCGAATGCGCTCTTCGTCGAAGATCTCGACCTCGACGCCGGCATCTTTGGAGCTCTTCACCGCTTCGTTCGCAAGCACGGTCGGCGTCATGTCGTTGGCGGGCGTCACCGCGAGGCGGCGCGCGTAGTTCACTGCGTCGCCGAGGACGATGCCGCGCTCGACGCCGGCTTTGACGGCCTTTGCATCGAAGCCGTGATCGAGGATCGTCACGCGCGCGACGGCCATACGTTTTTCCGGCTTCTCTTGATAGATCGTCGTGTCGAACGATCCGGTGATCGCGCCTTCGGCGGCAAACGACGCGCACGCCGTTTCGCTGCCCTTCGCTTCGTCGGGCAGCGCGATCGCGACTTCGTCGACGTTGCGCCGTCCTAGATAGCGCACCGCCGCGCCGGCGTAGCGCGCGAGGTGCGCGGGCTCGAACTTCGCGCGTTCGCCCAATCCGACGACGAGCACACGATGAAAAGGCTGATCTTTCGCGTGCAGCAGCGCGCACTCGGCGAGTTTGCCTTTGATTTCCTCGGAGGCCAGCACGTCGGCGATCGCGCCGCCGAGTGCAGAGTCGAGCGCCTTCGCGGCGCTGCTCAGTTCGCCGCCCGTGAAGACCGGGACGACGAGCGCACCGGTGCGCGCGCCAACCGGCGCATCGTGCGCGATGAGAACTTGCATGGGCTACCTTTCGATGAGGGGAAGTAAGGGCAGCTAGAGATGGCTAGATTTGTGGGCTCTACGCGGGAGGCCTGGTGAGCGACCAAAGTAGTACGGAAAAAGACGCGTACGCGCGCGCCGGTGTCAGTATTGCGGCCGGGAACGAGGCGGTTTCGCGCTATAAAAGCGTCCTGGGCGCGTGGCGCCACCCCGATCAGCTCGACGCGATCGGCGGCTTCGGCGGCGTCTTCCGCCTGCCGGGCGACGGCGAGCGCGCGCTGGTCGCGTCGGCCGACGGCGTGGGCACGAAGATTCTGATCGCCGCGGAGTTGCAGCGCTACGACGGCGTCGGGCGCGACTTGGTCAATCATTGCGTGAACGACATCCTGGTGGTGAACGCAACGCCGATGTTCTTCCTCGACTACTTTGCGACCGGGAAACTCGATCCGGCGGTTGCGGCGGCGGTAGTGGAAGGCTGCGCGCTCGCGTGCCGCGCGCACGATTGCGCGCTGCTCGGCGGCGAGACGGCCGAGATGCCGGGCCTCTATGCGCCGGGGCATTTCGATTTGGCGGGCACGATCGTCGGCGTCGTGAACGTGAACGATTTGCCGAAACCGGAGAGCGTCGAACCGGGCGATGCGATCGTCGGTCTGCCGTCGGTCGGTCTGCACACCAACGGGTACTCGCTCGCGCGCTCGCTCATTCCGCCACAGGAGTGGAACGCGCCCTTCGACGGCGGCACGTATGCCGACGCGCTGCTTGCCGAACATCCATCGTATTTCAACGCGGTGCGCGCGATTCAGAAAGTCGCGCGCGTCAAAACGATGGCGCATATCACCGGCGGCGGTTTGCTCGAGAACGTGCCGCGCACGCTTCCCGACGACGCGAAAGCGATTTTCGAAGCGGCACGCTGGAGCGTCCCGCCGATCATGGCGGAGCTGGTGAAGCGCGGGCAGCTCGACGACACGGAGAAATATCGCACGCTCAACATGGGTGTGGGCTACACGCTCATCGTGCCGTTCCTCGACGCGAGCAAGGCCACCGCTGCGGTGCCGGGTGCGAAGGTCGTCGGATGGATCGAGAAGCGCGAGGGGAACGAGCCGTCCGTCGTGATTCATCCTTGATCAATCTGATCGTAGATCTCGGCGAGCGCTATGCAAGCGATGCATCCGCGCGCGAGCGTATAGCGAACGCAGGCTACGAACTCATCGTCACCAATGAAGCCGACGACCGGACGCTGGCGTGGATCGACGAAACGTTCGGCGGCGCTTGGAGCAGCGAGGTAGCGGTAGCGACGGTTGCGATTGCGACGCGCGACGGCGCACCGGCCGGCTTTGCGGCCTTCGATCCGATCGGCTTGTCGTTTGCGTGGCTGCGCGGCATTGCGCGCGAACCCGACGTCGGCATCTTCGGCCCGTTCGGCGTAGCGCCCGACCATCGCGGCGGCGTACTCGGTCCGGCGTTGCTGGAGATCGCGCTGTGCGGACTGTGCGCGCGCGGGTATCGCATGGCGCTGATCGCGGCGGCCTCGCACGGGCTGCTGCCGTATTACGAGGAGCATTGCGGCGCGCGCGTGATCGAAGAATATGACCCGCGCGCGTTTACGCCGCGTCCGGTGCGCACCGTCGTGCTCGCGTCGGGCAGCGGCACGAACTTCGAAGCGGTGATCGATCGCGTGGCAAAAGGGCTGCCGCTCGAACTCTGCGCGCTCGTTTCAAATAAGGATGGCGCCTTTGCGCTCGAGCGTGCACGCCACGCGAACGTGCCGGCTGTGACGGTGCCATGGGTGCGCGGCGTGCAGTCGCGCGAAGCATACGACGCGTCGCTGCGCACGGTCGTTGCAGGATACGCGCCGCAGCTCGTGCTCTTGCTCGGCTGGATGCATCTGCTCGACCCCGCGTTCGTCGACGCGTTTCCCGACATGCTCAACGTACATCCGGCGTTCTTGCCGCTCGATCCTGAGGCGGACAGCGTGGGTATGCCGGACGGTACGACGACGCCGGCTTATCGCGGCGCGCACGCGCTGCGCGACGCCCTAGCGGACGGCAGCCGGTGGGTCGGCGCAAGCGTCCACGAAGTAACGATCGATACCGATCGCGGGCGCATCTTTGCGCGAAAGCCGCTGCCGGTGTTCGCTGGTGAAGCCGAAGACGTCGTGCTGGCGCGCCTGCATCCGCTCGAACATCAGCTGGTAGAAACTGCGATCAAGCGCTGGCTCTACGAACGATAGAGAAGTCCAACGACCCCTGGACGACCATGGGGATTCCCGGCTCCAAATCTTCGAGTAGCGAATCCTTTCGACACAGCAGTTCGTCTCTTGTGTGAATTGCTTGGATGCGAAAGGAGAACAGACGATGAATGACCTGTCGGGCAAGACAGCGCTCGTCGTTGGGGCGAGCCGCGGCTTGGGCCGCGGAGTTGCGAGCGCGTTTGCAGACGCAGGGGCTCGCGTGGTTGCATTCGCCCGCACGGAGACCGCCCTTGCGGAACTTGCTGCCGCCAACTCAAACATTCGGGCCCAGGTTGCTGATGCGGCCGATCCGGCCGTGGCGTGGAATGCGATCGACCAATACGCGCCGGAGATTCTCGTCCTCGTTGCCGGCGCGAATCCCGTAACGCGCGCACTGCAACACCACACCTGGGAAACGTTCTCGATCAACTGGCAGACCGATGTGAGGATCGCTTTCAATTGGTTGCGCGAGTCACTGCTAAAGCCGCTGAAGCCGGGGAGCAGGGTCGTTGTCGTGAGCAGCGCAGCTGCCCTTCGGGGATCACCGGTAAGCGGGGGATATGCGGGAGCGAAGGCTACGGAGCGATTTATCGCGGCATACGCTGCCGACGAGTCGCAACGCGCCGGACTGGGTATCACGGTTACCGCCGTGCTCCCGGGCATGACGCCGTTGGGCGAGGTTGGCAAGCGAGGCGTACGGGCTTACGCGGCGCGCAGCGGCCAAACCGAGGAGGCGTTCATAAAAGATATGGGGCCGCTCTTGACGCCCGAAATCGCCGGATCGGCGCTCGTCGGCCTCGTACAAGCGGACGCCGCGGGCATCGCTCCGGGATACCTCCTCACCGCAGCCGGCTTAGAGAAGATTTCATGACCTCACGACGTCGGCGCTTTCCATCACATACCGTGCGTAGCGGAAGTCGCGAATGTCGAGTACCTGATCCCCGGTCCACTGCAGAAGGATGAAGTAATCGATCTTCCCTGTCTCGTCGCCTGGTGCGCTGACGACGATCGCAGGGCGCCCTTCGACGAGACCAAGTGCGAGATTCCAATCGTCGTGGCGGGAGTAATTCGTTACATATCCCGATACGGCAGGCTTTCCATAGCGGTGTTCCCTATTCACGAGCTCGAGCCTCACTTCAGCCGCGAGCATTTCGCGAATCTTTTCGAAGTCGCGAGCGTTAAAACGATCGATATACTTCGAAAGCAATGCCCGCTGGTCCGACGGTATTTCCGCAGGAGGCGCATCGTGCCAATCGCGCGCTAACTCGCGCAACCTCACACGGCCGCGATGCAGCGCCGATTTCACGGCCGGCAAGCTCATCCCCATGATATCGACGATTTCTGTTAGCCTGTACTGCAAAACGTCCATCAAAATAACCGCACCGCGCTCTGCGGCGCGAAGTTGCATGAACGTGCTTAGGCTCGCCGCGACGATCTCGGGATCGTCGGTGGGGGCTTCCGTTTCGGGCAAAAAATCCAGATCTGCACCGACGCTGAGCGCTTCGGCACGCGCTCGTCGTCGCAAAAAATCGATTGCGACGTTGTGCGCGATGCGGAAAAGCCACTTTTCAAGGTTAGCGATGTCGTTCTCCTCGGTGCTCATGGCTGCAACGGCCTTCATCAGCGTGTCCTGCACGACGTCTTCGCCGTCAATAACAGAGCCAGTCATGCGGGCGCAATAGCGATGAAGCTTCGGGCGAAGCTCCTCGAGACGTTGCTCTAAATCGGCGGTCATGTTCTTACTCCGCAGACGTTTGGCGAGGCAAAAAGGATTCAGAATCCTTCAGCCGCTCCCGTTCGTCAGAAAGGCACATCACTAAGACAGTCGGGAGAGAGAAATGTTACTCGAAAATAAGGTTGCAGTCATCCATGGCGGCGGCGGTTCGATCGGAAGCGTTGTCGCGAAGACGTTTGCTCGCGAGGGTGCAAAAGTGTACCTCGCCGGGCGCACCCGCTCGCGCCTTGACGAGGTTGCGAGTGCAATTAACGAAGCGGGCGGTTTCGCGCGGGCCGCAGAGGTCGATGCACTCGATCGGGATGCGGTAAACGCGTATCTCGCCGCCGTGGTACGGGAGGCAGGCCGCGTCGACCTCTCGTTTACGGCGATCGGTATTCCTCAGGAGGGAATTCAAGGCACGGCGTTGCTCGAACTTTCGACGGAAAGCTTCATGAAGCCGATCGAAACGTACGCGAAGTCGTACTTCATCACGGCAACTGCCGCCGCTCGGCATATGGTCCAGCAGCGTTCGGGCGTCATCCTCGTCCACACTCCTGAGGTAAGCCGCCTTGGAATCGCCTTTTCCGGAGGCATGGCGCCGTCCTGGGCGGCGATGGAAACGCTCAACAGAAATCTTTCGATGGAACTTGGGCAGTTTGGCGTCCGTGCCGTGACATTGCGGTCCACGGGACTCCCTGAGACGAAGACGATCGACGTCGTCTATAACCTTCACGCCAAGGCGCTCGGCATCACGAAAGAGCAGTTCCAGCAGTTTCTCGAAAGTATGAATCACATCAAGCGCTCCACCACGCTAAAAGAAGTCGCGGAAGCCGCGGTATTTGCTGCGTCCGACCGCGCCAGCTCAATGACGGCCGCCACCATGAACCTCACGGGCGGCGCGGTGGTTGACTGGTAAGCACCACGGCGTAACCGCCCCTCAAAGAGTAAAAGGCAGAGGGCGGCATCCTGTTCCACCCGTAGGGCTCATTCTATTCCTGTGATCACGCTGAAGAACTACGTCACATAAGTATGCGGCGAGGTGGGTAGAAGGGCGGCATGAGACACCCATTATTTACCCTGACAATGACTGCCGCGCTGGCCGGGGCGATGGCCCTGCCGGTCTTCGCGCAACAGGATCCCAATACGGATATCGCAATCCCCTCGAGCAACGCGGGCACGCCGCAGCGTGCGCGCATCCACGGGACGATTACGTTCGTGCGCGGGCACCTGGTTACGCTACAACTCGCCGACCGCACGATCGTCATCAACGATCAGCCGGCGCTCGATCGCCGGACGAGCGGCCGCGTGGCAGTCGGCCGTCAGATCATTGCCTACGGCTTCTGGCGCGACGGCAACTTCTACGCAACGCAGATCGTCTAGCTCCATGAACTCAGCCAACCGGCCAGGCCCGGCATCACAACTGCCGGGCCTGCGCGTTGTATGGTCGAACGAGGGAGCGCATGCGGGAGGCGAGGGTGATAGTGCGGCGATTTTTCGCTGTGATCGTTGCGTCGATGGTGCTATCGAGCGGCGCAGTTGCGCGCGCGGCCGATCAGGCCGAAACGCTCTCGGATGCGTGGTGGACGGGGCCGCTGCTCGCACCGAGTGCGGGCACGCTGTCGCGCGGGCACGTGCTGGTGGAGCCCTACGTGTACGACGTGATCACACCGGCCGCGCGTACCCATGCGTATGGATCGCTGACCTATCTGATCTACGGTGTGACCGACCGCTTCAACGTCGGGTTGATACCCACGTTCGGCTATACGGCGATGAGCGGCGCGAGCGGCAGCGCGCTCGGATTGGGCGACCTGAGCGTGATGGCGCAGTACCGGCTGCTGACCTTTCATCCCGGTTCGGCGACGCCGGGCATGGCGGTCAACGTCGAAGAGACGCTGCCGACCGGGCGCTACGATCAGCTTGGCGCGAATCCGAACAACGGGGTCGGCAGCGGCGTGTACGCGACGAAGGTCTCGCTGTACATGCAGGACTACGCCTGGCTCGCCAACGGCCGCATCCTGCGTCTGCGCTTCAACCTCTCGCATTCGTTCTCGGGCGCCGCAAACGTGCGCGGCACGAGCGTCTATAACACCGGCAACGGATTTTCAGGGTCGGCGTATCCCGGAAATGCGGACGTCGTCGACGCGGCGGCTGAATACAGCGTCACGCGGAACTGGGTTGCCGCTTCGGACGTCGTGTACAGCTATAACGGGCGCACCTACGTCAACGGAAACAGCGCGATGACGCTCGGGAACAGCGGCTCGTTCGCGTTCGCGCCCGCGCTCGAGTACAACTGGACCGCGAATGCCGGAATCATTTTCGGCGTGCGGATCATTCCCAAAGGCTTTGACACCTCATCGTCGCTGACGCCGGTGGTCGCGATCAACATGGTTCGCTGATACCCGCGGACGGGCGCTTCCGGCAGCGTTGACATCAGTCCATTTTTGTTATATCAATAATGGATATAGTGGAGGCTCGACGATGCGCGTTTCCGGGGATCCCCGTGCTTTTTTGCCGCTCAGCCCAAGTGCGTTCTACATCCTGTTGGCGCTGGCGGCGGAAGAACGCCACGGGTATAGCGTTGCCAAAGAAGTAGAAGAGGCGACGAACGGCGCGGTGCGACTCGGGCCCGGCACGCTCTACCGGCTCATCAAGCAGATGGTGACCGACGGCTGGATCGTCGAAATCGATCGCGTCGACTCCGAGGATCCGCGCCGCCGCTACTACCGTATGACACCGTGGGGCCGCCGCATTGCGACCGCGGAGGCCGAGCGTCTCGCCGACGCCGTGCGCACCGCCCGCGAGCGTCGTCTGCTTTCCGCGAGGACATTCGCGTGATGCGTGCCGCGGGCAGCAGCATGGATGTCGCGCGCGCGAAACCTCGAGGGATTCCTCGCGGCGCAAGCATCGCACTGATCGTCGTACTGCTGCTTGCTGCCGTCACCGCGTTGTTTTCGTTGACGCGATCCGGCGGAGGCACCGCCGTCGACCGCGCAAGCCTCGTGACCGACGTGGTGAAACGCGGCACGCTCGAGCGATCGATCTCGGCGGCCGGTGCGCTTGCGCCGCAAGAGATACATATCGTCGCGGCGGTGCAGCCCGGCGTGATCGATAGCGTCTTCGTCAAACCCGGCGCGAGCGTAGTCGCCGGTGCGCCGATCGCCAGGCTGAGCAATCCCGATCTCGATGCCGATGTCATCAGCGCGCGTTCCGCGGTTGACGTCGCGCGGGCCGACCTCGCGAGCGCGCAACAGCAGGCCCGCGCATCGGCACTCGCGCAGCGATCGGCGTTGGGCGCAGCGCGTGCACAGTCTGAAATGGATTCGACCGAAGTGTCAGCCGAAGCCGCGTTGCACCGCGAAGGCTACGTCGCAGATCAAACCTATCGCATCGCACAAATCAAAGCTGCGCAATCGCAGGATCAGCTCGCGGTTGCACATTCGCAGATCGGCGTCGATGCGGCAGAGCAAGGGGCAAAAGTAGCGGCCGCGCAAGCGCAGCTCGATCAAGCAGAGGCGCAGCTGCAGGCAAAAGTGGCCGAGGTCGAAGCGTTGACGGTACGCGCCCGCTCTTCCGGGGTCGTGCAATCGGTAGCGGTCGATCCGGGCGCCCGCGTCGACGCAGGCGCAGAGCTTGCGCGCGTCGCGAACCAGCACGATCTCAAGGCCGTGCTGCAGGTGCCCGAAGGTCAAGCGCATGCCGTCGTAATCGGGATGCCGGCGCGCATCGACACCGGCAACGGCATCGTGATCGGCCACGTGGCGCGTATTGCGCCATCGGCGCAGGACGGCAGCGTGGCCGTCGATGTGAATTTCTCGGCTGGTCTTCCGCCCGGCGCTCGACCCGACCTCAACGTGGACGGCACGATCGACCTGCAGACCTTACACAACGTGCTCTCGATCGCGCGTCCGGCAGGCGCCGCCGACAACTCCACGGTCTCGCTCTATAAACTGCTTCCCGGCAGCACCCAGGCGCGCTTGGTGCAAGTCACGCTCGGCGTCGGATCGACCGATCGCATCGAAGTGCTCGGCGGACTTGCCGCCGGTGACGTCGTCATCGTCTCGGATACCTCGGCCTACGCGGGCTCACCGCTTCTGCGGCTGCATTAGAAAGGACGCCTCATGCTGCTCGAACTTCACGGCATCTGCAAAAGCTACGACACCGACGAGGTGCAGACGCGGGCGCTTCGCGACATCGATCTGGGCATCGAGCGGGGCGAATACGTGTCGATCGAGGGCCCGTCGGGGTGTGGAAAATCGACGTTGCTCTCGATCATCGGGCTGCTCGACGCGCCGACGAGCGGCTCGTACGTGCTGAACGGCCGCGCCGTCGATACGCTTTCCTCGGGCGAGCGGGCCGCAATCCGCAATCGCGAAATCGGCTTCATCTTTCAGAACTTCAATCTGATCGGCGATCTGACCGTCGAGGAGAACGTCGAGCTGCCGTTGACCTATCGCGGCGTATCGAAAGCGGAACGGCGGCGTCGCGTGAGCGAGGTGCTGGAGCGCGTCAATGTGGCCCATCGCGCACGTCACTTTCCGGCGCAACTCTCGGGCGGTCAGCAGCAGCGCGTTGCCGTCGCGCGCGCCCTCGCGGGAAATCCATCGGTGCTTCTCGCCGACGAGCCGACGGGCAACCTCGACAGTACCCATGGCGAAGCCGTCATGGACCTGTTGGCGGAATTGCACGAGGGCGGCTCGACGATCGTCATGGTCACGCACGACCGGCGCTTTGCCGCTTGCGCAAAACGCACGATCGGTCTTCTGGACGGCTGTATCGCCCAGAGCCCGCAGCTCGTCGAAGCGCAGCTGTGAGGGCATGGCACACGCGGATCGTCCGCGACACGGCCGAGGTCGTCGCGATCATTCTTGCAGGCGCGTGGGCGCTGTACGTCTTCGTGTTCCAGAATGTGATCGTGCCGGAAACGACACCGCCGACGCCGGTCGTCACCGTGACGATGAAGCACG
>Ga0335073_10010795_pt1 | contig 12843 bp, 12 predicted proteins | sample Lox_Sample_22_FD_207093 | JGI IMG/M metagenome (GOLD analysis project Ga0335073, IMG submission 207093) | Soil microbial communities from Loxahatchee National Wildlife Refuge, Florida, United States - Lox_Sample_2.2 | ecosystem: Environmental > Terrestrial > Soil > Wetlands | place: USA...
AGCCATTGGTGATCGCGCTGGGATCGATGCGGCTACGAGCCGCACGGGCTACGCGAACCTCGTTCTCGAATTTGCGGCGCTGCCGCACAAACTGCTCCCAGGAGTCGCAATGGCCCGCTCCACCAATCTTGCCCGCCGCGTCGATTCAATGCTCAATGAAAATCTCTTCCGCACGCTCTTTTCCGAGGGCCGCCGCCGCGCCATGGCCTCGCTGCTCGTGATTCCCACCGCCTTGTTTGCCGTCACCGCGCTCGTGCGGGTGCCTTCTGCCGCCGCGCAGTCTGCGCCGCAGAATACGCAACCGGCACCGGCACAAAATCCGCCAGCGGCTCCGGCCACCGGCCAGTCAAATCCTCCCGCAGCGGCAATCACCGTCGATGAGGCGCCCGCCGATCAGGCTGCCCCCGCCGCACCTGCCACACCGCCTGCCGCGGCTCCCATGCCGCCTGCTCCGGCCAGCGGCGTGGATACACCCGCGCCCGCCGCGCCCGATATGGCTCCACCTACTCCGCCCAACAGCGCCTACGCCACCAGCTACGGTTCCGGACAGGCAGAATCTGCTGCTCACTCCGGCAGTAGCACCTCCATGTCTGCCAGCACTGACGGCAAGAACAGCGTCATTGTGCTTGGACCGCATCGCTACATCACAGCCGACTCCGCCACCATCGTGGGTGACGGATTCCAGTTTTCTCCCGACGGCGAATCGTGGGCGATTGTCCGCGGACCCGGCGATAAGTTCACCTTCACCGGAAACTGGACGGGCGATCTCGCGCCCCAGCTCGAAAAAGCGCGGAGGATGTCCAGCGGCCCGTTCTTCTGGTTCACGCATCAGGGCAAGTCCTACATCGTCACCGATCCCGCCATCCTCTCCCAGCTCGACAAAATGCAGCAACCGATCCTCGTGATCAGCAAGCAGCAGGAAGAACTCGGCCGCCAGCAGGAAGCTCTGGGCAAAATGCAGCAGGACATTGCCAACGATCGAAACCAAAGCGTCACCGTCGTTATGCCCGATCTCTCGAAAGAGATGGCCGACGTCAGCGCCCAGATCGCGCAGATGAGATCCGATCAGTATCAGATCGACGCCAAATCTCTCGCCGATCTCACTGCGCAGCTCAAAGCCACCGTCGGTGAGACGCTCACTCAGGAGAAGCTGGCCGAGATTCAGCAGAAGATCGCGAGCATCCAGGCGCAGCTCACGCCCGAGAAGATCGCTGAGATGCAGGCGAAGCTCGGTGAATTGCAGGCGCGCCTGGGCTCGCTTCAGGGCGAGGCTGGCGCCAGGGAAGGCGACTTCGGGGCGCGCATGGGCGAGCTCGGTGAACAACAAGGTAAACTCGGCGAGCAACAGGGACGGCTCGGCGAAGAGGAGGGAAGACTTTCCCGCGATATGAACCGCAGCATTCAGCAGATCATTGACGAAGCTCTGAAGAACGGCACCGCGAAAACAGTCCAGTAAAGGCGGGCAAATGGATCCCACCAGGATACTCTCAGCAAAACACTGTTAGCGAAATGCGTTTGACAATCGACTGTAAGCAAGAGGCTGCAGGCAGAAATCTACAAGCAGAGGACCGCGAGCGTCAGACCCCTGCTCGAGTCGTCTGCCTGGCGTATTCGCTTACAGTTTCTCGTTTGTAGTTTCTTGCTTGCCGTTCTTCGCTTGCAGATCCTGGCTCGTCCTCGCTCGTCGTCCTGATAAACTCAAACTCGCAATGCCCCTGACCATCGATGCGGTTGCGGCAGTCGCTGCGTACCTGTTTGGGTCCGTACCCTTCGGGTACCTTCTGGTTCGCATCTTCAAAAAGGAAGACATCCGCGAGAAGGGCAGCGGCAACATCGGCGCCACCAACGTCATTCGCTCGGGATCGAAAGGCCTCGGCGCCGTCACCTTCCTGCTCGACGTGCTTAAGGGCTACTTTGCCGTCATCGTCTGCGGATGGATTGCCGCCCGCATGGAAGCTTCGCCGCAGGATCGCATGAACATTGTCGCGCTGGCCGCGCTCTGCGCGATCCTCGGACACATCTACACCATCTGGCTCGGCTTCAAGGGCGGCAAAGGCGTTGCCACGGCCTTCGGCGTCTTCCTCGCTCTCGCTCCGTGGGCTGCGCTCGCTGCGCTCGGCGTCTTCATCGGCATCTTCGCCTTCTCGCGCTACGTTTCCCTGGGATCTATCCTCGCCGCGATTGCCTTTCCCATCTTCGCGATCGTCATGCCGCATCCTTCGCGCACCGCCTGGTTCACCGCGGTACTCTTTCTTGTGCCCCTCATTGTGATCGCCAAACACCACCAGAACATCGCTCGCCTGATTTCCGGCACCGAATATCGGTTCGGCAAGGCAAGGACCGCATGAGCCGCATCGCCATCATGGGCAGCGGCGCCTGGGGCACCGCCATCGCCATCAGCCTCGCCCGTCGCGGCGGCCATCAGGTCGCGCTGTGGTCTTTCGACGCCGACGTTGCCGAAGCCATGCGCACCCGCCGCGAGAACACCACCTTCCTTCCCGGCTTCAACCTGCCGAACGCCATCCAGGTCACGGAACATGCCGCTGAAGCCCTTCAGGACGCCGAGATCGTCGTCAGCGTCACCCCCTCGCAGTTCATTCGCCCATCGTTCGAAGCGTTCGTCCCACACCTCAACTCCGGGCAACTCCTGGTCAGCGCCACCAAGGGCATCGAAGACCGGACCTGCCTGCGGATGAGCGAGGTCATCGAACAGGTCCTCGGCCGGCACGGCCTCGTCCTCCGCTGTGGCGTACTGAGCGGACCCTCCTTTGCGCAGGAGGTCGCCGCCGGGGCTCCCACGGCCATTACCGTCGCCTCCGCCGACCCTTCTCTGGCCGCACGTGTCCAGCGCGACTTCTCCAGTAACTCCTTACGAATCTATACAAACGACGATATTGTTGGAGTAGAACTTGGAGGTTCGATCAAGAACGTTATCGCCATCGCCGCCGGTATCGTCACGGGTCTTAATCTTGGCTATAACAGTAACGCTGCGCTCATTACCCGCGGTATAGCGGAGATGACCCGGCTCGCCATCGCGTGCGGCGGCCGCCGGGAGACCCTTTCCGGTCTTTCCGGCCTTGGTGACCTTGTACTGACCTGCACTGGATCGCTCTCTCGCAACCGCACCGTGGGGCAGGAACTCGGCAAGGGCCGCGGCCTTGAGGAGATCCTCGCCGGACTCGGCGGGCAAGTTGCCGAAGGCGTCCGCACCACTTCAGCCGCATTGGGACTGGCCCGCAGGCATGGCGTCGAGATGCCGATCGCGGAGCAGATGGAGGCAATTCTCATGCACGGGAAGTCCCCGCAGCGAGCCATTGAAGAGTTGATGGTCCGCCCGGGCCGAGATGAGTAGCCAGATTTCCACCGCCCGCCTGCCGGTCCCGAAACGGGAGAAAGTAACCGTAGTAATATCCGTCTGATACCCCACTCGGACCCGGATCTACCACCTTCGTGTGACTCCAGGAGATTCCGAGACTCCGTAAACTGGCCGGGAAAGGCTCCTCGGCCTCTGTACGACCCGGGAGAACAGAGGTTCATGCAGGACTCTCCGCGACTTGTCGCACGGCAGACCCCTACGTCCGGAATACCCCGGCTGCGTCAGAGGGTATTTCTGCGTTTGGTTCTGGTGTTTGTAGTCATCGTTATCGTCACCGGCGCGGCCATTCTGCTGGTTCTCCAGGCTTCCCAAAACCTGATCATTCTTGGAGTCGCCGGAGGCGTGGCCGGTCTCGCGGCCTCCATCTTTGCCGCATCCATCTGGAGTCGCGTCTTCGTCCGTCGCTTCGAAGACCTCGTCGAGGTCATTGAGTCGGGCACTCCGCTGCACGGGCAGGAAATGGCCCGGCAAACCCCTGACCGTCTCTTCGCCGAAGTCATTCTCGCGTGGCAGAGCGCCGTGAAGACCCTTCAGGATGGCTGGCAGGCCAAGCATGAAGAGGCGCGCCGCAGCTACGAAACGCTTGCCGAACTCATCCGCATGATGGCGAAAGCGGTCGACGAACGTGCTGCTTATCTGCGCGGCCATTCCGAGCGCGTCGCGCGCTACGCCGCCGCCATCGCCCGCAAACTTGGCCTCGATGACGAGAAGGTCGAGTGGATCCGCCTCTCCGCGCTGCTCCACGACATCGGCACCCTGGGCATCGAAGACTACCTCGTCATGAAAGATTCGCCGCTCGCACCGGAAGAATTCGAGATCGTCAAAGCGCACACCGTAAAGGGCGCGGCGATTCTGCGCCCCATCGAGATGCTGCACGACCTGATTCCCGGCATCGAGCTGCATCACGAGGCTCTCGACGGCAGCGGCTATCCCTACGGCCTCAAAGGCGATCAAATTCCCCTCATGGCGCGCATCATCGCCGTCGCTGACTCGTTTGACGCTATGACCACCCCGCGGCCCTACCAGGCCGCCATGAACCCGGAGTATGTGCTGGAGGTGATGAAGCGACTTTCGGGGACGCGATACGACGGTTCTGTTGTGGAAGCGCTGACCGCGCTGGTGCGCAGCGGCGCGCTCGAAGTGAAGAAGCTGAGAGTCCCCGTCTCGTTCCGCATGAGGAGGCCGACTGCCGAGGCCGTTTAGCCGCAGGCGCTCCCCAACAGCAGCGTCCCGCCTTCGCTACACTCGAAGCAGGTGCACTGAGGTCTTCCTTTCATGATTCAAACGCTGTTCGGGAGCCTGAAGGAACAACAGGAACCGGAAAAAAAGAATCTCTTCGAGCGCATGCGCCAGGCAGTCACGCGCACGCGTGACAGTCTGGGAGAGCGCATCGACGGCGTGCTGGCTCTCACCCGCACCGTCGACGAAACGGCCCTCGAAGAGCTGGAAATGAGTCTGATCGCGTCTGATATCGGCGTGACCACGGCTGCAGAGATTGTGACCGCCCTGCGCGAACGAGCGAAGCGCCAGGATATTCGCGACGGGGCCGAACTGAAAGAGTTGCTGAAAGAGCAGTTGCAGCAGATGTTGAGTGAAAACGCCGCACCGCCGGCAAACGTCCAGTCGCCGCCCGCCGTCATCATGATGGTGGGAGTGAACGGGACGGGGAAGACCACGACAAGCGGCAAGCTCGCGGCCTGGTATCGGGCTCAGGGTAAAACCGCGCTGCTGTGTGCGGCCGATACGTTTCGTGCTGCGGCCATCGAGCAGCTGGAGGTATGGGGCGAGCGCAGCGGGGTGGAGATGATCAAAACGCGTCAGGGTGGCGATCCTGCCGCGGTGCTGTTCGACGCGCTGACTGCCGCGAAATCGCGGCAGAACGACGTGGTAATTGTGGACACGGCCGGACGGCTGCACACGAAATCGGGCCTGATGGCGGAGCTGGATAAAATGCGGCGCACCGCGCAGAGAATCATTCCCGAAGCGCCGCATGAAGTGCTGCTGGTGCTGGATGCCACGACCGGCCAGAACGGGCTGCAGCAGGCGCGCCTGTTTACAGAGTCGGCGGGCGTCACCGGCATCGTGCTAACTAAACTGGACGGAACGGCGAAGGGCGGCATTGCTGTGGCCATCGCCCGCGAAATGCGTTTGCCGGTCCGCTTTGTCGGTGTGGGCGAAGCTCTCGACGATCTTTTGCCCTTCGACAGTACTGTTTTTGTTGATTCTTTGCTGGCCAACTGAGGCGAGTGTTCGCAACCGGAGAGACCCTTGGTAAAGAGATCAGGCGAGCATCTTCCCCCCCAGGAAGAGTGGATGCAGGAAGCGCTGGATTTGGCGCGACGGTCGGTAGGCTTTGCCTCGCCGAATCCCGCGGTGGGCTGCGTTCTGGTCCGCGAAAATGTTGCAGTGGGCCGCGGTTTCCACGGATACGATTGGCTCGAGCACGCCGAAGTCAGCGCTCTGAAGAATGCCGGCCAAAAGGCCCGCGGATCGACAGCCTATGTGACCCTCGAGCCGTGCTGTACCACCGGCCGCACCGGGCCCTGTACGCGCGCGCTCATTGAAGCTGGCGTCTCTCGCGTCGTTGTCGCCACCACCGATCCCAACCCCGCCGTCAACGGCAAGGGCATTGCAGCGTTACGCGCCGCGGGCATCGACGTCGTCACCGGCGTGCTCGAGCGCGAGGCTCGCCAGATCAATGACGGATTTGCCCGCTACATCCGCGGCGGCGTGCCGTTTGTCATCCTCAAGTCCGGCCTTTCGCTCGACGGCCGTATCGCCCCTGCTCCCGGCAGCGCTCCGCCGGGAGCTCCCGTTTATCTCACTGGAGACAAAGCGCGCATCGAAGTCCATCGCATGCGCCACAGCGTCGACGCCGTCATCACCGGCATCAACACGGTCCTGCAGGACGATCCCTCGCTGACCGATCGCTCCGAAATCCAGCGCCGCCGCCCTCTCATGCGCATTGTGCTCGACTCCGCGCTTCGCATTCCGCTCGACTCCAAGCTGGTCCGCAGCGCCAAGGACGATGTCGTCATCTTCTGCGCGGTCGCCCCCACCGAACGTCAGCGGATGTTGGAAGCGATGGGCGTTCGCATCGAGCGCGTCGATCCCGAGACGACGTCGCCCAGTCTCGCGGCGCGTCGCATCGGAGATCCCATGCGCCGTGCCGGTGTTTCGCTCTCTCAGGTGTTCAAGCGGCTCGGCGAACTCGAAATGCTCTCCGTTATGCTCGAGGCCGGCGCGCAGCTCAATGGCTCCGCCCTCACCGGCAAACACGTCGACAAACTCACGCTCTTCTACGCGCCCGTCTTTCTCGGCCCCGGTGCCGTGCCCCTCATGCAGGAAGTCATGTCCGGTCCGGTCCTCGCCAGCCAGCCCACCATCGCGTGTGTCGGCCAGGACGTCCGCATCGACGCCTACATCCGCGATCCGTGGGAGTAACCTGGGGCTCATCGCGTTGCGGCAAAAGGCGTGAAGCGAACGGAGGGAAGCAAGAGACGGTAAGCGAAAGACGATACGCCCAACACACTCAACATAAGGTGTTTGTCCCTGAACGCTTTTCGCTGACCGTCTTTTGCTGAAAGTTTCCTGCTTACATACTTTCGCTAAACGTTTCTGGCTAAACGTTTCTCGCTGAACGCTTCTTGCTAACAATCCATTGATTACAGCTTCAAGCTGCCATCCTTTCGCTTGCCGTTCCGCGACTGCCGTTTCTCGCTAAACTAAAGGGGTGTTCACCGGAATCATCGAGTCCACAGGGACCATCGTTCGCCTCGACCGAGGGCAGGGAACGGCGCGCCTTGCCATCTCCGCGCCCCGGTTCGCCCACCGGCTGCGTTTGGGCGACAGCATCGCCGTCAACGGAACCTGCCTCACTGCGCTGGTGCTGGAGCCGCCCGTCTTCTACGCCGACCTTGCCGCGGAGACTCTGGCGCGCACCACGCTCGGCGAATTGAAGCCGGGAACCGTCGTGAATCTTGAAATGCCTACCCCCGCCGGCGCGCCCCTCGGCGGACACGTCGTTCAGGGCCACGTCGACGGCCGCGGCGCCATCGTCGGCTTCGACCCAGTCAACGCTGCCGCCGATCCCGATCAGTCTGACTGGTGGCTCCGCGTCCGCTTACCTGAAAACACCCGGCGCTACGTGGTCGAGAAGGGAAGCATCGCCGTCGAAGGCATCAGCCTCACGGTCGCGGCCTGGGACGGCGAAGTCATCGGAATCGCCATCCTCCCCCACACCCGCAACGTCACGAATCTTCGCACGCTGGGCCCAGGATCCCCGGTCAACATCGAGGCCGACGTTATGCTCCGCTTGGCCGCAGAAGGACAGCGCCCCACGCCGTCCTCTGAACTGACGCTTGAATATCTGCTCGCAAATGGTTATTAGGTAAATGTTTACGCAACGCGCAACCAAGCCCTGGAGCGCTCGCCGCCAGAGCCGGGGCAGTCACGCTCTCGACTTGCCGGAAGTCCGACAGCGCCGCAATCTACGCCCGGATCGCCAGCTCCGCGAACCGGGCCAGGTCAATATTGCCGCCGCTCACCACGCACACAATCCTGCCCCCACCGCATAGGCCGCTGAGGCCGGCCGCTACCGCACACGCGCCCGCGCCTTCGCTGATGACGCGATTCCGTTCCGCCACCAGCCGCATCGCAACGCGCGTCTCCTCAAGCGAGGCAACAATCGAGCCGGCAAGCAGATGATGCGCCAGGGCCCACATGCGTGGAAAGACCGACTTGCCTCCGCACCCATCGACAAAACTTGCCTGCCAGTTGGGAAATTTCTGCGGCGAGCCCGCGGCGAAGGACGCAGCCAGCGGAGCCGCGGTTTCCGGCTCGGCCGCGAAGACCCTGGCTTTGTGCCCGCGAGCCTTGAGGGCGGCAGCAATCCCGCACGACAATCCTCCTCCGCCGAAACCTGCCACGATGCAATCGACCTCCGGCAGATCCTCGATGATCTCGAGCCCGGCGGAGGCATTGCCTGCAATGAAGGCGTCATCCTCGAAGGGATGAACAAATGCGCCGTTCATTGCGGGGTGGCCGCGCTCGGCGAGGGCCTGCCAGCACTGATCGTAAGAGGCCTTCACGACTTCTCCGCCCAGGCGCCGTACCGCATCGAACTTCGCCTGCGGAGCCGCGTCAATCATGAGGATCTTGCATGGCACGCCGGCCCGGCGAGCGGCGAGGGCGACGCCCTGGGCAGCATTGCCGGCGCTGACGGTCCACACGCCCCGCCGTCGCTCTTCTTCGGGAAGCAGCCGAACCGCGTTCCAGGCTCCGCGAATCTTGAACGAGCCAATCGGCTGCAGGCACTCCAGCTTCAGGTGGATGTCGGCAGGGCCGTCGTGGTTAAGACGAACCAGCGGAGTGCGAATGGCTGCCTCGTACACGTGCCTGCGCGCGTCGTCGATGAGCGCCGCAGGAATGTTCCTCTCGCCGGACGGGTCACCGGATGCCGAATGGGTCGTCATCGTCAAGTCAGAATAGTACGCCAGCGGATGCGTACCGTACCGTATCACTCAACGCGCAGGATCCCACGGGGTCGTCGGCGGGCGCACCACCCACGCCAGAAGGTGGCTCGAGTGATGCAGCAATAATCCGAGGTTGAGACTCTCCATCAGATCCCAATGCCTATGGCCAGCCAAAAACAGAAAGCGCACACAGATAGCGCAGCGGCTAGCCACTGGAGCGGGCTTTTCCGCCAGGCACCGCAGATCGTAAACACCAGTGCAGCGAGAGAGAGGATAGAGCCGCATTGCATCGTTGGGTAGATGAAAATGCTCGTATTCTCGTAATTTCTCGCCCACACCATTGTGATTACCCCTGCTGCATAGGCCACTGTTGCGAGGCAGAACCCCGCAAACGAGAATACCGGTCCAATCGTCCAGTTCCCAGGTCTGTGCCTGATCCAGCGTATCCAGCCCCACACCAGAAGAACCGGCCCGAGCAGTAACGCCATGATGTCGAGGAAAACGAGAAGAGCGCCCATTGTGAACGTACCGGGATGGGATTCAGTCTATTACGCAGCCACACTCTCAACGCTATACACTTGCTCCACCCGGCCCCTGCTCGCGCACCCTCTGCAGATAATCCGCCAGGGTCTGCCCGGGCCGCGGCGTGAACGTCTCGTCCAGCCGATCGGCGCGCTGGATGCGGTCCACACGAAAGCTGCGAAAGTCGTTGCGAAGCTCGCACCACGCGGCCAGCGTCCACACGCCGCCCCAGAAATAGAGCGCCAGCGGACGCAGGCGGCGCACGCTCGGCTGCCCGTCTTCGCGCGCGTAGGCTACCAGCACCACGCGGCGCTGTTGCGCGGCCGCGTGCAGCAGATCGAGCTTGCGCCGCACCTCGGCGGGCGCGCGCAGCCCGGGCGCGTACAGCAGCACATCGTCGACGTTCTCGCGCAGATTCGGCGGCAGGACCGCCTCAATCTTGCGCAGTGCCCGATTGGCCGCTTCCGTCAGCTCCGTGCCGCCCCAGGCCTCCACCATCCGGGCGCCCAGCACCAGCGCGGCAATTTCTTCTCGATCAAACATGAGCGGAGGGATATCGAAGTCGCGGCGCAGCGTGTAGCCTACGCCCGCCTCGCCTGTAATGGGAACGCCGGAGAGCTGCAGGTCCTGCACATCGCGATAGATCGTGCGATGCGAGACCTGCAGCTTCTCGGCGAGGTTTTTGGCCGTCTGCAAGCGCCCCGAGCGCAGCAGTTGCACAATGCGGAAGAGACGGTCGGCGCGGCGCATAGCGACATTGTAGGGAGACGAGCGAGAAGCTGTCAGCGAGAAACGGTCAGCCAGGAACTGTCAGCGAGAATCTCTTAGCGAAGAGCTGGAAGGTTCTTGCTGGACGCCTTTCGCGGACAGTCTTTTGCTGAACGTCCTTCGCTGAACGCGGTTCGCTGACAGCAGTTCGCTGACCGTCTCTCGCTCGTCTCACGCCGCCGCGTGCAGTCCCACCCGATTGCCTTCCGAGTCGAGGATCTGCGCGACCCAGCCCACGCTGGGGATGTAGTTTTTCGGCTGGACGATGGCGCCGCCGGCGGTTTCCACGCGGCCGAGCACGTCATCGAATTTGCCCTCGCAGTTGAGGTAGATCACGACGCCGGCGGGCGAGGGGCGGTGTCCTTCGCCGAAGGCCAGGGCGCCGGAGACGCCGGGGCGCTCGTAGGGGAAGATGGCCAGGTTCGGCCACGCGGCCAGATGTTGCAGCGGGCTGGAGAAAATCGTCTCGTAGAAACGGATAGCGCGGGGGAAGTCGGAGGCGGGAATCTCGAACCAGGTGATCGTCGAGGTGACAGTCGTTTCCAGGGTCGGCATGGGAATTGTCCTTTCGCACTTTGGTCTTGACTACGAAACCAGCATGTTCCACCCCTGCTGACACCGTTCTGTCAGTAGCCTTTCAGCAGCGATGTAATTCCGACGATCCGCGCCGGCTAGCCGTTCTCGACGCGGTTCTTAATATCCGCATACGCTGCTTCAATAAGCCGACTGAGCGAGAAATCATCCGTCGGATCTCCTGGTTTCAATTTCACGTGCCGCATCGACTTCCCGGTGCCCTGCAGCAGACGGGCCGGGTCAGGCAGAGCCGCTCCCCGGAAGAAGCCGACGTTCACATGCGCACTGAAAACATTCACGTAGCCGAAAGGCGCGTCGCCGAGGCAGGCAACAGGACAGCCATCGTGCAGGCACTCGCGCACTTCGTCTCCACACCGGCGCATCACCTCAAACCAGCGCCGAGCGATGACGCCCAATTCTCCGGGACGCGCTCGCAGCCATGCATCAATGGCGGGTTGGCGCTCGACAGTGCTGTTGAATCGAAGGAGTTCGGCTTTCATTCGATGAAACGTGCCTTCACGCTCTTCGCGTTAAGCAGGAGTGATAATCCCGCCCACCGGAGTCCTCTCCGGGTATTTCTTCGCGCCAGGCCTCTCGACCCCCATTGCCTCAGCGATCGCGTCGATATATTTCAGCCCCGATCCCGTGTTGAACAGCACTACGCGATCCTCGGGCTTGAGGAATCCCGATGCCAGCAGTTGATCGTAGCCCGCTGTTGCTGCCGCGCCCTCAGGACACAGAAACAATCCCTCATGCCGCGCCCAGTCGAGCAGGGAAGCGAGGATCGCCTCGTCGGGAACATCGACCACGGTTCCGCCGCTTTCCTTCACGATATCGAGGATGATCGCGTCGGCGTAGGGTTTGGGCACGCGCAGCCCGGCCGCAAACGTCGCTGCGTTCTCAAACATCGTCGCGTTCGTCGCGCCTTCCTTCCACGCCTTCGCCACGGGCGCGCAGCCCGCCGCCTGCACGGCAATCATCTTCGGACGCCGCCCGCTGACCCAGCCCATCTGCTCCATCTCCTCAAACGCCTTCCACATCCCGATCAGCCCCACGCCGCCGCCAGTCGGATAAAACACCGCGTCGGGATACGTCCACTCAAGCTGCTCCACCAGCTCGTAGCCCATGGTCTTTTTGCCCTCGACGCGGAACGGCTCCTTCATCGTCGAGACGTCGAACCAACCCTCGCGTTTCGCGCCCTCGGCCACCATGCGCCCGCAATCAGAGATGAGTCCATCGACCAGCGTTACGTGTGCGCCGTACGCCACGCCTTCGAGATAATTCGCCATCGGCACGTCGCGCGGCATAAAGATGTGCGCTTCCATTCCCGCAGCTGCCGCATACGCCGCCAGCGCGCTCGCCGCATTGCCCGCCGACGGAGCCGCGAGCTTCTTCAGCCCATAGTGCCGCGCCATCGTCACCGCCGCCGACATGCCTCGCGCCTTAAAGCTGCCCGTGGGATTGTCTGCCTCTTCCTTCACCAGCAATCCCGCATAGCGTTGGGACTTCAGCATCGGCGTCCAGCCTTCGCCCAGGGTCACCGGATCCACCGCCGGCAACACATCGTCGTAGCGCCACATCGACGCGGGCGCATCGGGTCCAGGTTTCCTCGCGCGCTTCAGATCGGCCGCGTTGTAGCGCACATACAACGAGCCAGCGCACTTCGGGCAAACGGTTTGGGGCGTGGCGGCGGAAACATGTTCGTGGCAACGGCAGCATTCGAGGAAGGAGATCGCAGGCATGCTCTCAGGATACAAAGACCCGGGAGCGAAAGACTGCGCGCGGCATCCTTCAGGCAAAAGACTGTATGCGAACAACTGCCAGCAGAAATCTGTCGGCGAAAACTGCAAGCAAGAGGCTGTTAGCCAGGATCTGCTCGCGGAGGGCTTCGCTAGTGACTGGTTGCTCCGCTGTCGTTGCTCACCATCAGGCTCGAGACGTTGACCGGTTCGAAATCGCCGAGCGTGAGGCTGGTGATGCACGACAGATCGTTGTCGTCCCATCGCGCGTCGGGTGTGCCGATCAGGCCGCCGCTGTCGCCGTTGTCCGCGAGGATGATGCCGTAGTCGCGGAACGCGGTGATGATGATCGCCGCCTGCGGACTGGTCGCCGCGCACGCGGGAGTCGCCA
>Ga0335073_10010796_pt1 | contig 12842 bp, 12 predicted proteins | sample Lox_Sample_22_FD_207093 | JGI IMG/M metagenome (GOLD analysis project Ga0335073, IMG submission 207093) | Soil microbial communities from Loxahatchee National Wildlife Refuge, Florida, United States - Lox_Sample_2.2 | ecosystem: Environmental > Terrestrial > Soil > Wetlands | place: USA...
CGAGGGGAACCCAGCCGTCCTGACCGCGAAGCCACTCGTGCAGATCCTCGACCGCCCGCAAGTGGTATTTCAGGGTGGTGGAGCCGACCTGGCAGACCAGCTCGGGCGGGCTGGCCTGCGGGTCTTGGTACATGGAGTATTCCGATGTTCCTGGCGCGGTCTTCAGCAGCCACGGATCTTCTTTGGTGCCTGCGGCCATCAGCGGTCTCCTTCGGTGATTGCGGCCGCGAAGTGCGGCAGGACGGTTTCCCAGCCGATCCGGTTGCGGTCCCGCCAGGTGTCCGCGCTTTCGCCCAGACGTTCCCAGCCCCGGTGCTCGATCTCGATCCGGGTATCGGCTGGGCCCTGGGCGACGAACCGGATATCGACGTCGGTGGCCTGGCCGCGGTCCCGGCCTAGGTGCCACAGGTACGCCAGCCGTTTGGGGGGATCCCAGACGGTCACGACACCCCAGTCGTGCTCGACCCCCTCGGCGGTCCGTTCGTAGATCCGGCCGCCGACGCCGCTTTCCAGCACGACGGTCAGGTCCCGGCCGCCGGTGACCGTGTGATCCGGCGGCCACCACGTCCCGATCCGAGACGTCCACATGGCGAACGCGTGCTCGGCCGGGCACGCCACGTCGAAGGTGATGCGCAGCGGGGTCACCGCCGGGCACCCGGATCGGAATTCTCAGCCAGCAGCCGGAACCGGACCGCGGCCTCCCCCCACACTCGCTCGAGATAGGCCTGCACAGCCCGCATCCCGTCCTCCTGCAGGTGGTAGATGCGGCGGGTGCCATCGGCCTGTTCGGCCACCATCCCGGCATCCTTCAGCAGCCGCAGATGCCGCGATACGGCCGGGCGGCTGATCGGCAGGGCCGCCGCGATCTCGTGCACGGGCTTATCGCCGCCGCTGAGCAGGCGCAGGATCTCCCGCCGGTTGGGATCCCCCAGCGCTTCAAACGGATCCCCGGAAGCTTCCACGCGCGGCACCGGTGTCAGCGGCCCGTCCAGGCCCGGCGCCCGATCCCGCGGTACCACATCGATTCCGCTCCAGTCTTCGGTAACAATCCAGTTACCGTAACGCGTACGTTACCGATATGCAAGAGCGAGTTCTCGCGGCTACGGACCGCTAGCGGGACCGGGGTCAGCTACCCGCGCGCACCAAAGCGCAGGCGCTTTCCTTTCCCGCCGCACCAAGGGCAGTCTCCCCATGTCCGGCTGCTGCTTCCCCAGTTGCTCTTACGTCCTCTGCACCAGCGGCACCGAGCGTAAGGGTGCACGCGAAGGGAAACACGCCACCACCCAAAGCCGATGGCGACGACGGCGATCAGCACGAGAACTCCCACGGGTTAGCTCCGTCCTGGCTTGGTTAGGTTCACCACTCTGGTTCGCGGCACGGTGGCACGCCTCACTCATTCCGGGCGGTCCTCGCCCGCCGCCCGGGGTTCCCGGAGAAAGACGCGGAACGTTATGTCGACGGATATGCGGATTTGCAGCCAGCACCGGGCAAATGGCCCTCCCAGTCACTAGAGTCAGCGCTGATCGACTACGGCGTGCCCAATCGTTAGCGCCACGGGAAAGAGCCTCATGAACATACGCACCAGGCGAGCGGCGCTCGCCACGATCACCGGCGGGCTGCTTTGCCTGTCCGCTGGACTGGGCGGTGCCGCATCGGCCGCCGCTGCGGCTGGGGGCATCAAGGGATCCCCGCAGCCCGAACTCCGCCCCTTCAGCCTCGGTGCGTCGAGTGGCCCAGGGGCCGTCGCGCTGGAGCCGAACGGCACCATAGTGGTCGCCTACACCATCGCGTCGGGCAACGGCAAGACCGCCGTATGCGTGCTCAGCCGGGGCGGGCACGCGTGCTCGTCGCGGGCCGTCCTGTCCCCGCTGAGCGGGGACGACGTGTTCGGCACCTCCGAAGTGTTCGTGACCTCGGCAAACCACGTCGTCGTGCTTCAGGGTGACTGCTGCGACAGCTCACCGTTGGGCGGGGACCTGCTGTTCACCTCGACCAACGGCGGCAAGACCTTCGGGGCAGCGGTGCGAGTCGGAACGCTGGGCGTGGGCGAGGCCGCGCTTGTCGGCGGCAACATCGTGTTCACGGCCGGCGACAACGGCGGCGGCGCGCTGGTCGAGAGCGTCCCTGATGACGCCGGCGGCCCGCCCGCCGAGACCGCGAACCCCATCACGCAGGCGGCCACTGACGTCGGCGTGGGCAGCTACCGCGACGGCGCGCTGATCGCGGCCGACCAGGACCTGCCCACCAGCTACACGACGCGAGTCGCCTATGCCGCCGCCGGCAAGAACTTCGACGCGTCGTCGTCCTACGTCAAGGTCGGCACCTTCGCGAATGAGCAGCTCGTGGCCATCTCCGGAGACGCGCTGCTGACCCAGAAGACAAACGGCAACGACGCGCTCGAGCTCCGGATCTTCAACGGCAAAAGCTTCGGGCCCGCGCACGTCGTCCCGGACACCGCCGGCGGCGGCCCGGAGTGGTTCGCGATCGACACCGACCCCAGCGGACGCGTGCACGTCTTCAACGAGTCCACGCACTTCCCGCAGCTCTATGACCTGTACGAGGAGTCCACGGCGACGGGCGCGTCCTGGAGCGTACCGGTCAACCTGGGGAACGCGACCGACAGCACCGAATTCGCGGCCGGCCTGGACGCGCACGGCAGCGGCCTGGTGCTCGGCGTCAGCCCGGCGATCGGCTACCCGGTGCTCGCGCCGCAGAGCGTGTCTTTCACGCTGAGCAAGACGAGCATCACGAAGGGGCAGACGGTGACCGGGTCCGGCAAGGGCAGCGCGGCGGCGAAGGGCCGCGCGGTCGAACTGCAGGAGCTGAAGTCCGGCCTGTGGTACACGATCGCGACGACGCACGAGAGTGCCAGCGGCTCGTTCAGCTTCTCGATCAAGGGCAGCGCCGCCGGAACCTACACCTACCGTGCCGTCGCCTCTGACCTGGCCGGCTACGTGCTCTACGGCTACTCCGCGCAGCGTTCGCTGCGAGTCACCGGCTAGCGGACGGGAGGCGGCGGGACGGCCGCCTGGCACCCGAAGATCGCTTTCGGGGAGGGAGAAGCCACCGTCCGTTCGGGATAAAAAGAAGATTTTTCCGAACGGACGGTGGTTCTACCCTCAGATCAGAGTCAGAGCGGGCGGACGTGCTCGGCCTGCGGGCCCTTCTGGCCCTGCGTGATGTCGAACTCGACCCGCTGGTTCTCGTCCAGGCTCCGGTAGCCGTTGGACTCGATCGCGGAGAAGTGGACGAAGACGTCCGCGCCCCCGCCATCAACGCTGATGAACCCGAAACCCTTGTCCGGGTTGAACCACTTGACTGTTCCCTGCGCCACGCGCATTTCTCCTTGCCATACGGTGAGCCCCCGCACCGCGCGGGAGCCCGGCAGTACATCCGCGAGCGCGTCATGAAGCACCTACACAGAAACTACGACCGGGTCCATCCAACCACGCCTGGAGCCAGACCATTCCCTTCGGGCGGCATTTGGCGTCGTCCGGCAGCGCGGGCACTGGAACTTTGCCGATTCGCTGCGATGATGACGACGTGGGGAGCAGGGGTGCGGTGTTCCGGGCGCTGGCGGGCAACCGGGCGCTGCTGCGCGTGGTGGCGGCGTACGCGCTGTTCACGCTCGCCGAGTCCGCGGTCTGGATGGCGATGCTCGTCTACGCGTACGCGTGGGGCGGTACCACCGCCGCCGGACTTATCGCGGTGGCGCAGCTGGCGCCGGCCGCCCTGCTCGCGCCCGTGCTGTCGGCGCTCACGAGCCGCCGGTCACCGGTCGTCCTGCTCGTCGGCGGCTATCTCGTCCAGGCGGCCGGCATGGGCGCGACCGCGGCGGGCGCGATCCTCGGAGTGCCGGCCGTGGCCTTCGCGGCTGCCGTCGTCACCGCGACCGCGGTCACCGCCACGCGTCCCGCGCAATCGACGCTGTTCCCTTCCCTGGCCGCCACCCCGGACCAGCTCACGGCGGTCAACGTGGTCGTGGGCTGGGTGGAGGCCGCCGGGTTCACGGTCGCGGCCTCGCTGACCGGACTGCTGATCTGGCTCAGCGGGGTCGCCGCGGTGTTCGCGGCCGGCGCCGTCCTCGGCCTGGCTGCCGCGCAGCTAGTCGCCGGCCTGCGGGTGCCGCCGCTGGCCGCGCCGGAACGGGAAGACGCGGCCGACGGCGGACTCCGGTCCAGTATCCGGCTCGCGGCCCGGCAGCCGAAGCTGCGGCTGATGCTCGCCCTCATGACCGCGCAGTCCATCGTGTCGGGGGCGCTTGACCTGCTCTTCGTCATCCTGGCCGTGAGCGTGCTCGGCCGCTCGCAAGCCTGGGTCGGATACCTGAACGCCGCGGACGGGGTGGGCGCGATCCTCGCCGCGGCGTTCAGCGTGCTGCTGATCGGCAAACGGCTGGGCATGCCGATTCTGGTCTCCGCGCTGCTGCTCAGCAGCGCCGTCGCCGCGACGGCGGGCGGCGTCGGCCTGGCGGGCACGCTCGCGTTGCTCGCGGCCGTGGGCGCGAGCCACGAACTGCTCGACATCGCCAGCCGGACCCTGCTGCAGCGGTCGGTCCCCGCCCAGTCGCTCGGTCAGGTCTTCGGCCTGCTCGAGGGGCTCGCGATGGCCGGCTACGCGCTCGGCACGCTGCTGGTTCCCGCGCTTGTCCACCTCGGCGGCAGCCGGCTCGCGTTGCTCGGCGTCGCGGCGCTGCTGCCGCTCGCCGCCGTGGCGGGCGGGCGCGCGCTGTTCATCGTGGACGCCGAGGCGCCCGTCCCCGTGGTGCAGATCGCGCTGCTGCGGTCGATCCCGCTGTTCGCCCAGCTGCCTGCCCCCGACCTGGAGGGCCTCGCGGCGGCGCTCACTCCGCTGCAGGTCCCCGCGGGAACGACGCTGATCACGCGCGGCGAGACAGGGGACACCTACTACGCGATCGCCTCCGGCGAGCTCGACGTGACGCGCGACGGTCAGCTGCTGCACCAATCCGGGCGCGGTGAAGGAGTCGGGGAGATCGCGCTGCTGCGGTCGATCCCGCGTACCGCGACCGTCACCGCCCGGACCGACGCCCTGGTGTACGAGCTCGGCCGGGAGCCGTTCCTGACCGCGGTGCTCGGCCACGCGGCCACCCGAGGGGAAGCCAACAGGATCGCCGACAGGCTGCTGGCCGCCAACGCGCGCCGCGACTCACCCGACCCGGCACCCTGACGTCGCGGACGCGGTACTCAGCCGCGACGCGGGCGACGGCCCCGGAAAGCTCCGGATGCGGCGACGGCGCCGCGCCCGGTGGCCTGGGCGCTGACCAGCACCGGGCGGGCAGGCGTGGCCACCTGCGCCGTGCGCTTTGCCGGGGCGCCAGCGATGGAGCGCAGCACCGCCGAACCGGGACCAGCGACGGCTGCCTGCGGGCTGACGCCCGCCTTGCGCATCAGCGTGCGGACCTCTGTCGCCTGTGCCGGGGTCTGCACGGTGACCACCGTGCCCTCGGCACCGCCGCGGGCGGTCCGGCCAGACCGGTGGACGTAGGCCTTGTGCTCGGCCGGCGGGTCGGCGTGGATCACCAGGTCGATGCCGTCCACATGGATACCTCGGGCGGCGATGTCGGTGGCGACCAAGGCGCGGACCTGACCGGACGCGAACGCCGCCAGGTTCCGGGTGCGCGTGCCCTGGGCCAGGTCGCCATGGAGTTCCGCTACCGGCGTCCCCGCCCTGGCGAGGTCGCGGGCAAGCTTGCCCGCTCCATGCTTGGTCCTGGTGAAGATCAGCACCCGGGCCTCCCCGCTGGCCAGGGTCGCGAGGACCTTCACCCGGTCCGCGGGCGCGACGGTGAGCAGGTGATGGGTGATCTCGGGGCGGGCGGAAACGGCGTCGACCGCGTGCCGAGCAGGCTGGCTCAGGAAGCGGCGCGCGAGGACGTCCACGGCCCCGTCGAGGGTCGCCGAGAACAACAGCCGCTGCCCCTCGCGCGGCGTGGTGTCGAGCAGTCGCCGGACAACAGGCAGGAATCCGAGGTCGGCCATGTGATCCGCCTCATCCAGCACGGCGATCTCGACATCGCCGAGGTGACAATGGCCCTGCTCGATGAGGTCGGCCAGCCGTCCTGGACAGGCGACCACGATATCGGCGCGGTCGCGCAGGGCAGCCACCTGCGGATTCTGCGAGGTGCCCCCGAAAATGGCGGCGGTACTCAACCCCACCGCGCGCGCCAGCGGCGAAAGGACCGCCTGCACCTGGGCCGCCAGCTCACGGGTCGGTACGAGCACCAGGCCGCGCGGGCGGCATGCCATCGTGTGCCCGTCCGCCAGCCTGGCGGCAAGCGGGAGGCAGAACCCGAGCGTCTTGCCCGATCCGGTCTGGGCGCGCCCGAGAATGTCCCGGCCGGCCAGGGCGTCGGGCAGCGTGGCGGCCTGGATCGGGAACGGCACCGTGATCCCGGTTTCGGCGAGCGCAGCCACCAGGCGCGCGGGGACGCCGAGACCTGCGAAGGTGACGTCAGTAGCCGGGACCAGATCGGGATGCTGCGTGCGGGGGCGCCGCTGCCGGGCCGTTCGCGGGCTTCCCATGGGCACGAGAACGGACTTCTCGGTGGGCATAGCTGTCAAGAGAATGTCTCCAGGACTTGAGTGGCCGCGTTGTCGAAGGCGCCACATCCGTGGAAACCAGTTCGCTCACCGAGCGACAGACGACCGGCGCGGCCCCCATGGCCGCGCCTTTACCGCGCATTTCGCGCACTTGCTAATGTAGCGCACGCCCGGCAGGGCCGCCCGAGGGAACCCGCTCGGCCGTCAGATTGGCCGACTCAACCTGCCACGGTACTTCAGCACCTGGTCTGGCCATGTGCAATCCTGCGTGCAGGGCTGGCCGAGCCGCAACCGCGGCGTGTTCCCCGCCGTCGACCACGACCGGTCACGCACATGATGCCGGGCATTTGCGTTGTGCTCGTCCCTGTGACACCGTTCCCAGCCGCGATCTGTCCGGGTGAACTCCGGACAGCGGAGCGCGCTGACCTCATGGCCGACGTCGGAGAGTACTACGGCGAGCTCATCGTCTGTCATCCGCGGGTCCTCTCCGCCGCTGTTGGCCGTGCGCCTGACCTGATGGGCCTGGCGTCGTCGTAGCGGCGGCCCCGGGAGCGGGATGCAGTCGCAGTAACTAACCTATGCCCGCAAGACGCGGGGTGCGGACCCGGCAGACCCGGCAGCCGCATACCCGCACCGCGATTGCGCGCGGCGCGGCCTGCCATGCGGATCCCTGCCATTTCCTGGCCGATAGCCAGGCCGCCGGCATTAGAGCTTGGTCAACTTGGCGCAGGGCGTCGTGACGCGCACCCGCTGCGTGCCAAAGTCGATGACCAGGGCGGTATCGTCTTCGACGCTCACGACCCGGCCGAGGCCGTACTTATCGTGAGTGACCTGGTCCTGCACGGCGAACTGCTCGGCGGGCGGGGCTTCAGGCGGGGGCTTGAAGGGGCTTGTGGGCAGATAGCGCCGGGTCGCAGCGCGGTCAGGCTTCATTGTCTCCAGTATGCCCCCCCTGCTGCCTTAACTGGGCCGCCTTCACTGGGCGGCCGTCACTGGTTTCGACCCGGATCGGTTGCTAGGAGTTTGGCCAGAGGTCCTCGGGCTCACGCCCGCGAGTCTCGGGGAGCAGCCAGAAGAGCGCCATGACCGGTACCACGGGCAGGAAGGTGAGAAACCCGGCCAGTGCGAACGGGTGACCGGCGCGGGCCACCGAACCGAAGACGACCAGTCCTGCCGCTGCCCCAAGCACTCCGGCGGCCAGCGACCAGCCGACCACCGAGGCTCGCACCGATGTGGGGAACAGCTCGTTGGTCAGTGCTCCGATCGCCGGCGCGAAAACCGACGCTGAGAACACCCCGAGAATGTAGCCGGCCACGAGCGCCGAAGCGGAGCCCGTGTAGGCCAGGGCGGCGAACAGGGCCACGGCCACCATGGCCAGCGCGCCTGTCAGGCGCCGGCCCACCCGGTCGGCCAGCCAGCGGCCGGCGAGCAGTCCGGCCAGCCCGGCGACGCCGGCGCCGAGCACCATGCCGACGGTCACGACGCCTGACTGGTGCAGGAAGCTCTGCGCGAACAAGAAGACGAAGCTATTGGCTGGTCCCGTGACCACGGAGACGGCGAAAGCCAGCACCACGATCACTCCCAGCCGGCGCCGGAACGGCCTGGCGACCGCGCCCACGACGGGGATCGGATGGCTGGATCCGGCCGCGGCCACGACGAACCGGTCGGGCTCTTCGATCCAGCGCCGCAGGAGCGGCAGCAGGGCCAGCGGAACAAGCGCCAGCGCGAACACGCCGCGGAACCCGAGGGTGCGCGATGCCAGGCTGTGCACGATGGCGATGACCCCGGCGCCGACGCCGTACCCAGCGGCCACGAGCGCGACTGCCTTGGCCCGGTCCGCCGACGCGGTCTGCTCGGCGACGTCGACCTGCGCCAGCCCGTTGGTGGCGCTCAGCAGGGGACGGCCGCAGGCGAAGATGGCCACGAACCACCAGTAGCTGGGGCTGGCCGCGGCCACGGCGGTCAGCACCAGCCCGGCGCCGACAGTGATGAGCAGCATCATCCGGCGGCCGAAGCGGTCAGCCAGGCCGGTGACCGCAAGTCCGCCGAGCGATGCCAGGCGGATGATGGCAAGTCCGATGCCCAGCTCGGTACCCGACAGCCCGGCTTGGTCCGCGAACGTCGCGCCGTGCGTCACCTGTCCGAACTCCCTGGCGACGTCGGCAAGCGCGGCTACGACGCCGAACTGCGCGAACCCGGAAGCGAACGTGGCGAGCGCCACGCCAACCACCGCCCGGTCGGTCCAGCGATGAAGATGAAGCCCGGCCGTCCTGGGCTCGGGGACCGTGCTCGGATCGGTGCTCACGATCCTCCATCCACCGCGACTCCAGCGGCACGCGGCCACTGTATTGCTGGCCATAATCGCTCGCCAACGGTCAACGGCGGTGGCAGCGCCCGAGACTATTTATAGCCTCTTCGATTCAGGGCGGACCATGGTATGTCCTGCACAATTACCTACGTAATGGCACTGCCTCGCGCGGAACAAGACTCGGCCTTTTGCCTTAGGGATGGTTGCCATAATATGGGGCGGATCGTACGTTTCAGCGCGCTGGGCTGCGCCGACGAGACTAATCGCCCGCCTCCTCGCGCGCAGCGCGCTGCCGGCGAGGGCAGCCAGCCGGCGACCTGCCTAGTGGAGGAATCGTGAGCGAGGACGTCCCCAACGCAGGCGGCGGGGCTCTGGGGGGCTTTGGACCAGGCTCGCGTATCGCCGGTTACGTCCTCGAGGAGCAGGTCGGCGCGGGCGGAATGGCTGTCGTCTTCCGCGCGTACGACGAACGGCTCGATCGCCAGGTCGCGCTGAAGATCCTGGCGCCCGCCCTCGCCGCGGACCAGGCGTTCAGGCAGCGGTTCATCCGCGAGTCCCGGGCCGCGGCCGCGGTGGACGATCCGCACATCATCCCGGTCTTCGAGGCCGGGGAAGCGGATGGCGTGCTGTTCATCGTGATGCGCTACGTCAGGGGCGGGGACGTACGGTCGCTGCTCGGCGAATCCGGCTCGTTGCCGCCGGCGCGAGTCGCGGAGATCGTTTCACAAGTTTCGTCGGCGCTGGACGCCGCGCACGAGCGCGGGCTCGTGCACAGGGACGTCAAGCCGGCGAACATGCTGCTTGACTCGCGCGCTGGCAGCGGCAGGCCGGACCATGTGTACCTGTCGGACTTCGGGCTCAGCAAGGCCGCTGTTTCGGGGAACAGCATCACGGGCACCGGGATGTTCCTCGGCACCGTGGACTACATCTCGCCTGAGCAGATCGCGGGTAAGCAGGTGGACGGGCGCGCGGACCAGTACGCGCTGGCGTGCGCCGCCTTCGAGTTGCTGACGGGAACACCGCCATTTCGGCGCGAAGAAGTCACCGCGGTGATCTACGCGCAGATCTCGCAGCTGGCCCCGGCGGTCACCAGTCTTCGCCCGGATCTGCCGCCTGAGGTAGACCCGGTGATCGCCCGGGCCCTGGACAAGGACCCAGACGAGCGATGGGGAAGCTGCCGGGAGTTCGCCGAAGCGCTCCGGGTATCCCTGGGGGTCGCGTCCCCTGACACCGGCGCGCAGGCAACCCCGGCGGCAACCGCGCCAGCGCCCAGGCAGCAGACCCAGCTCGCCAAGTGGCGGCTGGCTTCCGAGGGCATGCCGGAAACGAAGAACCTGTCGCGCGACCCGGAGGAAGTGGCCGCCGCGCTGACCGAGGCGCATCCGGCGGCTGAGCCTGCCGCGGTCGCCACGCGCCGGCGGCCGGCCTGGCGGTCCCCCGCTGTGCTGGCCGGAGTCCTCGTGGTGCTGCTGGCCGCTGGGGGCGGCGGCGCGTACTTCGCCCGGCAGAAGCCGGCCCAGCAGCCGCCGCCGGTGAAGCCGACGCAGAGCGCCACGCCAACCAAGACAGCGGCCGCGGCCGTCCCCCCGCCCGCGCTCAGCGTGCCCGGCTGTTCGACGAGCGCGGCAGCAGGGAAAACACTGACGGTTAGCACGAAGACCGTGAAGCTCGAGTACGGCAACCCGTACGGCATAGCGGTGAGCCGTGACGGCAAGTACGTCTTCGCGACGAACCCGGCCACGCTCAGCGTGCTGACGATGACGAGCGACCAGACGGCCGCCAAGCAATACCACTATTACGTGGCTTCATCCGGCGAGGTGGCCAGGGACCTGGCCATCACAAGCGACGGCAAGTACGTGGCGGTCGCCGTCGGCGACCTGATCAACATCCAGAGCGCGACGGAAGCGGAGGGGGACGCAAGCACCGCCAACGAGGCGGCCCTGGTGGTTCCCGGCACGCGCCCCGTCACCAACGCCAGTGAAGTCGTGCTCTCACCTGACAATCGATTCGCCTTCGTGACGCTGACCAATTCCAACGAGCTCGCCGTCTTCAACATCAACAAGGCGCTCACCACGGGACAGAATCAGGCGGGTGTCTTCCTCGGCACTGTCACGCTTGGCATCCATCCCACCGGCATCGCGGTCTCGCCGGACGGCTTGTGGCTGTATGTCGTCAGTACCGCCGCGAAGACGACGGCGGCGATCGGCCCCAGCCAGGGGCTCATCAGCGTGCTGAGCGTGCCGAAGCTGGAGACCAAGCCGAGTTCCGCACTGGTCGCGCAGACGCCGGCCGGCTGCAGCCCGACCGGGGTCGCCATCTCACCGGACGGCAACACGGTCTGGGTAACGGCGCAGGCGAGCAACACCCTCCTGGGTTTCTCGGCCGCCAAGCTGCGCACCGATCCGGCGAAGGCGCTGACGGCTTCTGTCGGGGTGGGACAGACGCCGACGGGCGTTACCGTGGTGGACGGCGGGACGAAGATCATCGTGGCTGACAGCAACCTGAACGACGCGCCGGGCGCGGACAACCTCGCCGTTGTCGACGCCGCGCTGGCCGTTGCCCGCAAGCCAGCCCTGATCGGCTACATCCCGAGCGGCCGATCGCCGCTGCGCTTCGCGCAGCCCGCTTACAGTCAGGACTTGTACGTCTCCGATGGCGGGGCCCAGCAGATTCAGATCATCAACCTCAGCACGCTGCCAGGCCAGCCCAGCCAGTAAACAGGCCCAAGCCAGTAAACAGGGTCCAGCCAGTAGGCCCAATCGGCGAACAGGGGCTCGATGCGGGAATGGCTGCGGAACGAACTCTACCTAGGTAGAGTTCGGATCATGCCACCTCGCGCAGCGTTGTCCGCTCAGACCCGGGCGGTGCTGGCCGCTCTCGCCGCCCAGCCGCTGGAGTGGCGGCACGGCTATGACCTGACTCGCGAAACCGGGCTGAAGTCCGGGACGTTGTACCCGATCCTGATCCGGCTCGCCGACAGGGAGATCGTCGAAGCCTGCTGGGAAGCCGACCAGCCCGCGGGGCGGCCCAGACGCCACCTGTACCGGCTCACGAGCGAAGGCCTCGCGGCCGCGACCGCCGCGCTGCCCGTCCCGCGGGCTCAAGCGAGCACGGCCCGGCCGCGGCAGGCTTCGGCGCTTCGGCGGCTGGCCGGTGAGTACTCATGATGGCGCGGCTGACCCGGCTGCTGACCGGGCTGCTTGGGGCTTCGGCCCGGCTGCTACCACCCGCGCGGCGGCAATGGGCCGAGGCGATACAGGCTGAGGCCGCTCAGGTCCCGGCCGGGTGGCGCCAGCTGCGCTGGCTGGCCAGTGGACTATGGCTGGTCGCGAAGGAGGCCAACGTGGCACGCGCGATCGTTTACTGGCTTGGGCTTGGCGTGGTGGCGGCAGCCGCGGCATGGGCGATATGGCTGAGCTGGCGGACCGTGCCGGCAGCCGATCCGGAGACCGTGACGGACCGGGTCCGGGTCCTCGTCGGAGCGTCCGCGCTCCTGGTCCTGCCCTGGGCGGGACGCCGGAGCGGCTTGCTCGGGCCTGTCGGCAGCGGCGTTACAGCACGGCTGGTGCGCGTGGCCGGGTGCGCGGCGATCTGCGGCCTCGGCGTGCAGCTCGTGCGCCTGGACAGGAACGCGGGCGCCGGCGGCGTCCTCGGCTCGGGCACATTCAGCTGGCCACGGGAGATCGCCGGGCTGGCGCTGCTTGGAGCCGCCGCCGCGGTGCCGCCGGCGATCAGGGCCCTGCGGCCGCACGCCCATGCCGCGGCGGCCCGGTATCGGGCGCGACTCTCGCCGTTGGCACGGTAACTGGCCTGGCCGCGGGACTCGGCATTGACGCGGCACTGGCGGCCGAACTCGGTCTCGGCCTGCCATCGGCGGCGCGTTCGGCGGCACCGTCGGCGCCCGTCATCCGCGCAAGCCCCTGCCCGACGGCTTCAGGATCGCAGGAATGATCGTCTCCAGCCGGTGACAGCGT
>Ga0335073_10010798_pt1 | contig 12841 bp, 12 predicted proteins | sample Lox_Sample_22_FD_207093 | JGI IMG/M metagenome (GOLD analysis project Ga0335073, IMG submission 207093) | Soil microbial communities from Loxahatchee National Wildlife Refuge, Florida, United States - Lox_Sample_2.2 | ecosystem: Environmental > Terrestrial > Soil > Wetlands | place: USA...
GGCGCGGGCACGATCCCCTCGGTCCTGGCGAACCGCAGCCCCGCGGCGAAGCACTCCGACTGCGGCTTGGCCACGGCCTCGATCAGCCCGAGCTCGTAGATGTGCGACAGCAGCGGCGACATGCCGTGGTAGCGGAGCCCGCCCGCGTGGATTGGGTCCGGGATGAACTCGTGCCCCAGCGTGTGCATCTTCAGCAGCGGGGTCATGCCCGCGGTGTCGCCGAAGTCATAGGCGTACACGCCACGGGTGAACGACGGGCAGGCCGCGGGCTCGACCGCCCGGATCACCGGGTTCATCCGGCCGGCCAGCTTCTCCCGCAGGAACGGGAACGCCAGCCCGCCGAAGTTGGACCCGCCGCCGGTGCAGCCGACGATCACGTCCGGCGTGTCGCCGGCCAGCGCGAGCTGCTTGATCGCTTCCTCGCCGATGACCGTCTGGTGCAGCAGCACATGGTTGAGCACGCTGCCCAGCGCGTACCGGGTGCCCGGGTCACCGGCCGCTACCTCCACGGCCTCACTGATCGCGATGCCCAGGCTGCCGGTGGAGTCGGGGTGCGCGGCGAGCACCGCCCGCCCGGCGTTGGTCACGTCGGACGGGCTCGGGTGGACGCTGGCCCCGTAGGTCTGCATCAGCAGCTTGCGGTACGGCTTCTGGTCAAAGGAAGCGCGGACCATCCACACCTCGAGCTCCAGGCCGAACAGCGCGGACGCGAACGCCAGCGCGCTGCCCCACTGGCCGGCACCGGTCTCGGTGGTCAGCTTGGTGACGCCCTCGGCCGCGTTGTAGTAGGCCTGCGGCACCGCGGTGTTGGGCTTGTGCGAGCCTGCCGGGCTGCCGCCCTCGTACTTGTAGTAGATCCGGGCCGGGGTGCCGAGATCCTTCTCCAGCCGGCGCGCCCGGAATAGCGGAGTGGGCCGCCACAACCGGTAGACGTCAAGGACCTCGTCCGGAATCGCGATGTGCCGCTCCGGCGAGACCTCCTGCGCGATCAGCGCCGCGGGAAAGAGCGGCGCGAGGTCGTCCGGCCCGACCGGCTGCCGGGTGCCTGGATGCAGCGGCGGTGGAGGCGGCGATGGCAGGTCGGCAATGACGTTGTACCACTGCCGCGGCATCTCGGATTCCTGCAGCACGTACTTGACCTGACCGACCATGGGTGCTCCCGTATGGCTCCGGAAACGAAGGGGATTAAGCCTGAACGTAACGGTATCGCCAGAGCCTGGCGGGGAGGAAGGTGCCCTGGTGAGCGGGGGCGGAGCGCCGGGGGACGGGTGAGGGAGCGCGGGTGCCCGGGACCGCTCAGTGCGGGTTGTCCGGCCACGATGGCCGCGCCGAGGGCTGTTCCCGTTCCTGAGGCTGGCTTTGCTCCGGGGACTGGGCCCGCTGGGATGGCTGGGCAGCCGGGGGAGCCGGAGACGCCGGCGCGGCGGCTGGCCAGGCCGACTGGGCGGGGGCGTAAGGCTGCGCCGCGGCGTATGACCCAGCGGCCGGCTGCCCCTGGCCGGCCATGGCCGGCCGGGTGGCGCGGATGGCCCCGCCCACCGCGATGACGAGCGCGGCGAGCCAGCCGGCACCGGTCCATCCGAGCAACAGTGACAGCACCGCGATCGGGCCCTGATGTGGCAATTTGTACAGCGCCGCGATGATCAGCGGCATGAACCAGGTACCGAGCAAGGCGACAATAAAGATAAAGCGGAGCACGTGCCGAGCGTAAACCGTTCCCATTCCGCGGTCCATGACCGGCGCCGCGAATGAGCGCGGTGGGCATCAGCGGGGTGCCGTTCTGCGTGATCCACGGAAAGTACGGCGTCTCGGGGGCCCAGCCTGGAAGAGACGTTCACGCAGGCGCGGCGGAACGCCTGGGAGTCGTCCAGCGGTTAGCCGGGACGGATCCCCAGGGACCGCCCGGGCAGCCGCAGGGACCATCCCCAGGGACCGCCCGGGCAGCCGCGGGGACCATCCCCAGGGACCGCCCGGCCGGCCCCCGGGATGGTCCCCAGGTCCGCGCGGCGGCCAGCCGCCATTCTTTTATGCCGATTTTTCCGGCCAGAAAGCCCTTTCGCGGCGCGGCTGGTGCTGGTCCGGATCGGTTGCGGCCCAGTGCCCTGCATGCGATGGTTGGGCCGTGAGGTCGGGCTCGGTGGCTCAAGAGCGGATGCGGCTCGTCATGGGCCTGACCGTCGTGGGCGCGGCCCTGCTCGCCTGCGGGGTCATTCTGGTCCTGGTCGGTTCCACCCTGCATCTGAAGTCACCGCACGACGGGGGAGAGTTCGTGCATGGGGGCGAGGCCGTCGCCATCTGTGGCTTGGCATTCGGCGTTGGGGTGCTCGTCATGCTCATCATGGACCTGGCCGATCGGGCAGGCCGTGGCGGGCCGGGCAAGGCCAGGAAGGGCTTGGGCCCGCAGCCAGCCGCCGAAGGGCTGACCCCACTGCCGTCCCCGGAAACGGGGCAGGCTGACCTCCGGCAAGAGCCCGTCGTGGAGTTCAGGCTGGCGCCCCGCTATGCCAGGCCCGACCATGCGGACAACCTCTCGCCACCCGATGCGGGCAACGGCCCGTACCCGTACCCGGCCCAGCAGGCGGGCGGTAGCTGGAGCCCCGGCCCGGCCTACGCCTGGAGTCCCCGGGACGACTGGGACAACAACGCTGAGGGTGCCTGGGGTCCGCCCGGCCAGGGCGACTGGAGCCAGGGAGGCCACCAGGATCAGCAGGAGTGGGCCGCGGCTGCCCAGGGTGGCTGGGATCAGGACGGCTGGGGTTCGCCCGGCCCGGATGGCTGGGGCCAGGGTGGTCAGCAGCAGTGGGCGCCCGATGGCCGGGGCGGTTGGGTCCGGGCTGGCCAGGGTGGCTGGAGTCCGCCTGGCCCGGGTGACTGGGACCAGGGTGCCCAGCAGGATCAGCAGGAGTGGGCCGCGGCCGGCCAGGATGAGTGGGCCGGTGACGGCCGGGGTGGCTGGAGTCCGGCCGGCCCGGGTGGCTGGGGCCAGGGCGGCCAGCAGGAGTGGGCGGCGGCTGGCCAGGGTGGCTGGGGTTCGCCTGGCCCGGATGGCTGGGGCCAGGGTGGTCAGCAGCAGTGGGCGCCCGATGGCCGGGGCGGTTGGGTCCGGGCTGGCCAGGGTGGCTGGAGTCCGCCTGGCCCGGGTGACTGGGACCAGGGTGGCCAGCAGGACCAGCCAGAGTGGGCTGGGGCTGGTCAGCAGGACGTGGGCAGCGGCGGCGTGCCGGGGTGGCCTGGGGTTGGTCAGGAGGGCTTGACCAGCAGCGGAATGCCGGGGTGGGCTGCTGGTGGCCAGGGCGACTTGAACAGCGGCGGTGTGCCGGGGTGGGCTCCGGCTGCTGAGGGCGGCTGGGTGGCCGGCGCCGAGCATGACTGGCCCGCGGCTGAGCCAGCCGCCAGCCGGGGCGGCCCGCGGGACGCGCCGCGAACCGCACCCAGCGAGCCGGCGCCGGATGCCGCGGCCACGAAGGCCGCGGAGTCCGCTGACACCGGCGCCTTCGACGACACCGCACCTATCCCGGTGATCCGCGATGCGGGCCCGCCCGTGCCCAAGACGGCCGAGGACGAGCCCGCCCGCGGACCGGAGCCCAAGAAGTCGGTATTCGAACCCGCTCCCAAGAAGTCGGTATTTGAGCCAGGCCCTAAGAAGGCCCCGGAACGTGACCGTGACGAGGCCGGCCGGCGTGCCACGGCCGACGCGCTGCCAGCGGAGACGCGGGCGAAACTCGAGCAGATCAAGGATCTGTACCTGACCGCCGAGGCGATCGGGGAAGACGCGCTGGTCAAGCACTTCGATCAGTTGAGCCAGCGGCAGCGTTCTTTAATACGGGAATTTTTCGAGCAATCCGGCTTGGGGTCGAACCGCAAGTCTCCACCGAGCGGTGATTCGACTCAGGACGGCGCGTCCCTGCCCGGCTGAGCCAATGCCGCGTGCTGTGCCGCGGTCAGCCTCCGTCGTCCCAGAGCACCCGCCACCCCGCGACCAGCCGGGCGGCCATCGCCTCGCTGACCTCGACCAGATCCGCGCCCACCTCGCCGTACTCCCACTCGATGATCGCCGAGTCTGGCTCCCAGGTGAGTTCGCGGCGCAGCGCCTCGTCAACTGGTATCTCATCAGCCGGGCCGACATGCCTGCGGCGGGCCAGCCCGGACGGAGCCTGCGCTGTCCGTCCGGCGCCGACGATGGCGTAGTAGGTCACCTGGCCTGCCACGAGTGCTACCGGCCTTCCTTGCGGTAGTCCGGGATGGCGGTGCATCCCGGCGGCACCGGAATGGCGGCCGACATATCCGCGTAAATGGCCCGCAGCCGCGCGCGCTGCTCGGGCGGTGTGCTCAGGTCCCTGATCGCCTCGTACAGGGCGTGTGCGCGCTGCCAGGCATCCCAGCTCTCACCGGTGTGGAACTGCACCTCGAAAACCAGGTCGTGGGCTGGATCTCGCCAGCGGCTGTTAATGCCCTTGTACCCCCGGCTCTTCCAGCAGTTCCGCCTGACCTCCAGGTCGAATCCATTGCCCTTGAGCCTGCTGTGAGCTTGCAGCGCGGCCTCGGTGTAATGCTGGGCTTCGACGATGAACGCGTAGCGGATACCGTCGGGTACTTCGAGCGAGAGTTCTTCGGCCGACTTGTCGGGGTGCCGCAAGATCAGGTCAGCAAGCTTCTTCTTGAAGCTGTCGGCGGACTTGAGAGTGAAGGTCTCGGTGTCCGGCGCCAGGCTCCCGTGCTCTAGCTGGGCCTCGATGCGGCGCATCGCTGGCGTCAGGCCGCTGTGGCCATACCCGCCGAACACGTTCCTGCCCTCGGCGATGCGGCACCGGCCGAGCGCTTCCTCGGCGACCTGGCACTCGTCGGGGGTAAGGTACCTGCCCTTCCATTGCCAGGAGCCGTCCGCTCCGGTGACCGGCGCAGCGGCCTCGCGATGCGGTCCGCCGTCGATGACCGCGTGGCTGAGCGTGTCAGCCGCCGACTCTGGTTCGGTCCATCCAGGCCCGGCTTCGTCGTCCTGGTACGCGCCGTTGCGGTCAGGGTCAGGCGGGCTGTCCCAGTCCGCTGGGCTGTCCCAGTTCGCCGTGCCGTTCCAGCCCGCCGTACCGCTGGCCTGGCTGTTCCCGCCGCCCAGGTCGCTCCCACCCCAGGCCGGGGTGCTGAGCCAGTCGGGTGCGGCGCCCCGGCCGTTGGCAGCGCCGTCCCGTCCGTTGGCGGTGCGGGCAAACTCGTCGCTGTCCGGCTCGTGCGTGCCGGGCTCGTGGGTGTCCCACCCATGCGTGTCGGACTCGTGCGGGTCCGGCTCGTGCGTGTCCCACCCGTGGGTGTCCGGCTCGCGAGAGTCCCAGGCGTGCGTGTCCGGCTCATGGGTGTCTGGCTGGTGGGTGTCGGGTTCGTGCGGGTCCGGCTCGTGCGTGCCGGTGTCGTCAGCGCCCGGCTCGTCGGCGGTGTGGTCTGGTCCATCGGTAAGGCCGTCGAGCCCGTCGGCTATGCCCGCACCGGCAGCCGTGCTGGCCCAGTCGCCCGTGCTGGCCCAGTTGGCCACGCTGGAGCCCCCAGCCGCGGCGGCCCGGCCGCTGGTGCCGTTGCTGCTGGCGGGCTCGGCCCTCGCGGTCGCGGGCACCTCTTCGGCTGGGTCGGGCTCGTAGTGCGCGGTCGCGCCGTTCGCGCCGTGCTCGCTGCCCTGCAGCGGCAGCTCGAGATCCTTTAGCCGGGCGACCGGTGGCTTGCGGGTGAGGTCATCGTTGTAGGGCGACGACGGATGGCCGGGCGGCAGCCGCTCCAGCCGCTGCTGCATTTCCGCCAGCGAACCGCGTTCTGGCCGGTCAACGAGCTGCGGACGGTCACCAGCGGTCGCCTCCTGGTTACGCGCGCTGGGCTCGGTGAGCTGACCCCACCGGTCCTGCGCCCCAGGCATAAGCCAAGCCTCCCCCACATTGGCGACGCAGTCATCGTAACCGCCGTTTCCGGCGGGCATCGCACGAAGCGCGTCGCGCGCACTTTCAGGGGCACTGCCTGGCCGTTGTCACCGCCTGCTAACGGGCGCGATCACGCCACCCATCCCGGGTCACGCCCGGACAGGGCGAGGGCCCGGTCGAGCACTGACGCGGAGGCCGGAACCGCGATCGGGTCGGCGAATCCCTGGTACTTGCGGAACAGCTCGGCATTGGCCTCAACCGCGCTGAGAACGGCGGCCGCGACGTCGTCACGGCACGCGTAGTCCTGGCCGCTGGCCTTGGCGGCGTCCCAGCCGTGCAGCACCATTTCGGCGATGAGCAGAGCGGCCACATCGGCCGCGGGCGTGGGCGTGCCCATGACGTTCAGGTTCCGCTGCCACGCGGCCGGGTCGGACCACGCCGCGACCGCCTTGTCCAGCTGCGCTGCGTAGTCGGACGCGTAGCCAGGCACGGCCACGAAATCCTTACTCATCTCCTCGTCGGGCACCTGCTCGTCGCGGGCCCTCCGCTCGGCGGAGTACGCGGTCCAGAGGATCATGTGATTGAGCAGGGTGCGCAGGTCCCAATCGGTGCACGGCGTGGCGGCCGAGAGCTGATCGCTGCTGACGCCGCAGACGACGCGCGCGGCCTCGGCCGCACTGGCCGCCATCTCGGAGTGCAGGTTCATGAAATCTCCCCTTGGTCATTGACTGATGCGACGGTACGGATGCCGGGAAGAGGCGGTCTTGAAGAAACGCGACAGCCCGGGGGGCTCGTCTGGCCGGTGGGCCAGCGGCGGGTCCGGACGTTCACGGGCGGGTGACGCCGGATCGCCCGTCCAGCCAGGCGTCCTCCCGGGCGTAGTCGAAGAACGGCCGGAAGTACGCGTCGTCTGGTGATGGCAGCACCCCGGCCGGGTCGCCCGACCGCGCTGCCTGGACGAGCCAGTCGACCTCTGCCTTGACCGTTTCCGCGTAGTTTCCCGCGGGGATGAATCCGAGCCGCTGGGCTGCGGAAGTGTCGAGGATGAACGGCGGCAGCGTGTTCCACGGGTGATCCCCGAGGTCTTCGGGTGCGGTTTCGTCGAGCGGGACCTCGGTCCACGCGTGGGACAGGTGCGCGGCGATGATCCTGGAGATCGCGAGGCCATCCGGCGCATCGGGGTCGGCGCTGTTGAGGATGCGTGTCGCGGGCCGCGCCGCGCAGAATGCGACGAGCGCGGCCAGGTTGGCCACTGCGGTCGGGTGGTTGGCCCCGCGGCCGCCGTGCGCGAGCAGCAGGTGCCGCCGGCCGTCGAGCACGCGCTTGACGAACGCCCACTCGCGCGGCCGCTGGCCGCCGGTGCCGTGGATGCGCGAGGCCCGCAGGATGCTGACTGCCATCCCGGACTCGACGAGGACGTTTTCCGCGGCCACCTTGTTGGCGCCGTATCCCTCGCGCGAGTTGTAGTCGATGTCCGATGGCGCCATGGTCGGCTGCTCCTCGGTCACCGGGGAGGGGAACTCGGGCGGCTCATCGGAGTTGGAGTGGCGCCCGTGGCCGTCGACGTAAACGGCCTTGCTGGAGATGAACACCAGCGATCCGATGCCCGGCCGGAAGGGGAGGAGCATCCGGGCGTGCGCGGCGGTGTATCCCACGCAGTCGATCACGGCATCGGCACCCGGGTCGAGGAGCGGGCGAAGGTCCGGTTCGGCGTAGCGGTCGGACCGGGTGAACCGGACGCCGGCTTCCTGCAGCTCCCGAGGGAAGCGGGTCGCTGTCCGGCCGCTCGACGTGACCTCCCAGCCTTCGGCGGCCAGCTTGACCGCGGCGGCGGCGCCCACCTGCCCGTTCCCGCCCAGCACGATTGCTCGCGGCACCCTGGCAGCCTAGCCGTCAGCCGGGAATTCCGGTGGTCGGGTGGGTGGCCGCCAACTTAGTGTGGTCGGGTGGCTGACCAGGAACTAGGGCGCGGGGTGCTGCACCAGGACGTGGCCGCATCCAGGCTCTCGCTGGCTCGTTACCCACCGTCGGCTGAGCTTGAGCCGTTCGTCGATTTCCACTGGATCGTGCGATGGGACCTGCGTGGTCAGCCGCCGCACGAGCAGAAGATCCTGCCGCACCCGAACGTGAACCTCGCGTTCGAGGAATCCGGTCCCGCGGTGTACGGCGTCGACCGGAAGCTCTTTGTGCGCCGGCTCGACGGGTGCGGCAAGGCCCTGGGCGTGCGGTTCAGCCCCGGGGGATTCCACCCGTTCTGGAACGCTCCGGTCTCGCGGCTCACCGATCGGACGGTCCCGGCGGCGGAGGTATTCGGCGCCGTGGTTGCCGAGGCCCAGGATGCGATCATGAGCGCACCCGACGACCAGGCGATGGTCGCCCGGGCCGAGGAATTCCTCACCGCGGTGCGGCCCGGCCGCGACCCGGTCGCCGAGAGCGTCGCCGAGATGGTCTCGTGGATCACCGCCGATCCTGCTCTCATGCGGGTCGACCAGCTCGCGGCGGCGACCGGCCTGTCGGTGCGCAGGCTGCAGCGGCTGTTCGCCGAGTTCGTCGGCGTCGGGCCGAAGTGGGTGATGCGCCGGGCCAGGCTGCACGAGGCCGCCGAGCGGGCCGACCGGGGAGACGGCGCTGCCTGGGCCGCCGTGGCGGCCGACCTCGGCTATGCCGATCAGGCCCACCTCACCAGGGAGTTCACCGCGATAATCGGCATTCCGCCGGCGCGCTACGCCCAGGCTTAGGCGGCCGGAGCCACCCGGTGCACGGCACCGGGCGGCGCGGGCGGGGCATCGCCCGGGTGGAGCATGGAGGCGATGGCCTCCACGCCGTCCACCAGCCGGGGGCCGGGACGTACCACGATGCCGTCGGCGTCGATCGCCCAGACCGCCGCCCTGGGCAGCGCCGCCGCGACGGCCTGGGCCTGCTCGATCGCGCCGTCCAGGTGGTAGCCGCACGGGGCGACGATGACGTGCTCGGGTGCGGCGGCGGCAATGGCCGGCCAGGTCGTCGGCACGGAGCGCTCGCCGGGCCGGGCCGCGACCGGCTCGCCGCCCGCCGCGGTCACAAGATCGGGTACCCAGTGCCCGGCGGTGAACGGCGGATCCACCCACTCGACCACGGCCACCCGGGGACGGCGCCGCCCGGCAACTCTCGCGGTGGTGCGGTCCAGCCGGGCGCGCAGCTCGCCGACCACCCGCCGGGCGCGGTCCATGACGCCGGCCCGCTGCCCGACCGTCAGGATCGAGTCGAGCACGTCATCGAGCGAGTGCGGGTCAAGCGACAGGACGTCGGCATGGCATCCGAGGTAGTCCAGGGCGTCTTCGACGTGCCCCGACGGGAGCGCGCACACCCGGCACAGATCCTGGGTCAGGATCAGGTCCGGCCGCAGCCCCGCCAGCGCGTCGGCGTGCAGGGTATAGAGGTCCCGGCCGGCGGCCAGCTGGGTGCGCACGTAGTTGTCGATCTCGCCCGGGGTCATCCCGCGGGTATCGCGGCCGCCCACGACCACGGTCTTCTCCGCACGGGCGGCCGCGGGCTCGTCGCACTCGAATGTGACCCCGACCAGGTCCTCGCCCAGGCCGAGCGCGTAGACGATCTCGGTCGCAGAGGGCAGCATCGACACCAAGCGCACCAGGCCAGGATAGGCGCGGAGGTCGGGGCCGGCCCAATGCCACGGCGGTGACCCTGGCATCGCCGGCCGGGCCTGCGGCAGGATGGTTTTCCCGCGCTACCGAACGAGGGAAGTCATGATCTTCATCACGGCCAAGTTCCGCATTCGGCCGCAGGACGCCGACCGGTGGCCGCAGATCGCTAGCGAGTTCACCGAGGCCACCCGGGCCGAGCCAGGCTGCAAGTGGTTCGAATGGTCCAGGAGCGTGGCCGATCCGACGGAATACGTCCTGGTCGAGGCGTTCACCGGCGACGCGGCCGGGGCCGCGCACGTCCAGTCCGAGCACTTCAAGAAGGCGCAGCAGACGCTGCCGCCGCACCTGGCCGAGACACCGCGGATCGTCAACTTCACGATCCCGCAGGACGACTGGTCCGAGCTCGGCGAGATGGCTGTGCCCGCCCGGGACTGAGCCCTGGCGCGGCCGGACCGCCAGCGTCCGGGCCCGCCCCGTCAGCCCGTTCCCGGGGGAGGGGCGGTGTCCGCTGGTTCCGGGGGCAGGGTGCTGTCGGCACGCTCCCGGGAGAGGATGCCGATGGTCCGCTTGGTCCAGGCCAGGCTGGCGGTGTACGCCGCTATCCCGTGATCCAGGGCCAGCGGGGAGTGGCGATTCGGGAAGCTCGTGGCGGCCAGGTAGCCCTCCAGCCCGTCGAGGCAGGCGGCCAGCGCATCCCGCAGGTCGGCCAGGAAGGCGAGTACCTCGGCCCGGGTCGCCACGCTCTCCATCATCACGAAGCGCATCACGTGCAGCGGCAGGTCCGCGGTGATCGTGGCCGGGTTGACGGGCTGGCGCACCCAGGCGACGTGGGCCGCGCGGCCCTGCTCGGTGATGTGATAGACGAAACGGCGCCGGGACCGCTCCTGGCCGGCCGGGGGGCCCGGCTCGGCGCACAGCAGCCCGCGCTGCTCTAGCCGGCGCAGTGCCGGGTAGAGCGCACCGGAACTCGGCTGGTAGACGCCGAGCGGAGTGGTCGCGAACGCATGCTTCAGGTCATAGCCGGTCGACGGGGCAGCGGCGATCATCCCGAGCAGTACCTGCTCGAACTCGGTTGGCTGCCGCCCGGCCATGAGCAGCAAGTTTAAGCCTTGAGCCCGATGTCTCTGACCTAGGTCGAATCGATCTAACGACAGGCCGCTCAAATCATGACACTATCTACTTAAAACGTTGCAAAAACAGGCTTCCGTAGTCTCGAATCGATCTATAGTCTTGACCGCGCAGCAGGCTGTGGGGCGCTGCACGGGCCGGCCGCGGCAGGCCTGGCACGGGGACAGACAGCGCGGGCAGGGAGGCAGACATGCCACAGGTCAAGGTCAGGCGCCACGGGATCTCGGCCGAGGACGCGGCCGCCGTGATCCGGGGCAGCATGCCCGGCGAGAAACTCCAGACCATCCAGCACGGAGACCGGGAGCTTGAGGTTCACAAGAGCTTCTTCGTCCGCGCGAACGTGAGCATCAGCGACGAGCCCGGCGGCACGGTGTTCCACGTACGCGGCGGTGGGCCGGTGATCCCGCTGCTCTTCGTGGCGACGCGGCTCGTCAACAGCCGGGGCATTGCCCAGCGGGTGGCCAATGCGCTCGGGGAACACGCTGAATTCCGTGACGATGCCTGAGCCTGCCAGGCCCGCCGTCCGGCCGGATGGCGCCGCCGTTGTCGCGGCCCGTCCAGGAGCGATGCCGGGCGGCGCCGGGCCGTCGGCCTCAGGAGAGCCGGCCGTGATCACAGTGCGCGGCCTGCGGATGAGCTACGGGCACTACGAGGCGGTGCGGGGCATCGACCTCGACGTTGCCCGCGGCGAGATCCTGGCCTTCCTGGGGCCGAACGGCGCGGGCAAGACGACAACCGTGGAGATTCTCGAGGGCTTCCGCAAGCGGACCGGCGGCGAAGTGCTGGTCCTGGGCACCGACCCAGCGCACGCCGGCCCGAACTGGCGAGCCCGGGTTGGGGTGGTGCTGCAGGAGTCGGCACCGGAGGCGTGGCTCACCGTCCGGGAGTGCCTGTCCATGTACGCCGGGTACTACCCCAGGCCGCTGCCGGTCGGGCGGGCGCTGGAACTGGTCGGGCTGACCGACAAGGCCGATGCCCGCTGCGACCGGCTGTCCGGCGGCCAGCTTCGCCGTCTCGACATGGCCCTGGCGCTGATCGGCGACCCGGAGCTGATCTTCCTGGACGAGCCGACCACCGGGTTCGACCCGGCGGCCCGCCACACCGCCTGGGAGGTGATCGCCGGCCTGCGCGACCTCGGCAAGACGATCTTCCTGACCACGCACTACATGGACGAGGCGGAGGCGCTGGCCGACCAGATCATGATCATCGCGGCCGGCCGGATCGTTTCCTCGGGAACGCCGGCCACGATCGGCGGCCGGGCTAGCGCAGCCACCACGGTCAGCTTCACCCTGCCCGACGGCGTGACCCCCGGCGACCTGCCCGGGCGGCTCGCGTCGGCCACCGCGGGCCGCGGCGGCACCGTGGAAATCATCCATGATCAGCCGGTGCCGGTGCTGCACGAGCTGACCACGTGGGCGCTGCAGCACGGGTATGCGCTGAGCGACATCTCCGCGCACCGGCCCACGCTCGAGGAGATCTATCTCAGGCTCACCGACGAGCCGACGTCGCCAACGGGGCGGGACAAATGAGTGCGCTTTCGCTGGTCACCCACCAGGCCCGCTACGACCTGCGGGCGTTCCGGCGCAATACCAGGGCCCGGATCTTCACGCTGGCCGTGCCGGTGCTGTTGCTGCTGATCCTGGTGTCCCTGTTCCACAACGGCACCGTCAAGTCGGGCGGCGTCACCGTCAAGATCGCCGTCTACTACGTGCCGCACATCGCGGCGATGGCGATCGTCGGCGCCGGCCTGATCAACCTGCTGATCACCTTGGTCGCCAAGCGGGAGTCGGGCTCGCTGAAGCGGCGGCGGGCCACGCCGGTGCCCTCCTGGGTGCTGATCGCGGGCGACGCCACCACCAGCGTGGTGTCAGCCGTGCTCATCGTGGTGGTCCTGGTCGCGATCGGCTCGCTCGGCTTCGGCATGCACGTGACCGGCGTGGCGCTCGGCCTGGCGGCCGCCGAGACCGTGATCGGCGCCGCCGCCTTCTGCTGCCTGGCCTATGCGCTGGGCGGCCTGGTCGCCAACGCCGAGTCGGCCGGGCCGATGGTGCAGCTGTCCACGCTGCCGGTGTACTTCATCTCCGGCATCTACATCCCGGACAACGAGCTTCCGCACTGGCTGCTGGACGTGGCCAACGTGCTCCCGGTCAGGCCGCTGGCCGTGGCCCTGCAGGC
>Ga0335073_10010800_pt1 | contig 12841 bp, 10 predicted proteins | sample Lox_Sample_22_FD_207093 | JGI IMG/M metagenome (GOLD analysis project Ga0335073, IMG submission 207093) | Soil microbial communities from Loxahatchee National Wildlife Refuge, Florida, United States - Lox_Sample_2.2 | ecosystem: Environmental > Terrestrial > Soil > Wetlands | place: USA...
TCATGCTGAGCCAGTTGACGTTCACGTCTTTCAATTGATAAGGATCGGGCGTTAGCTGCGCCAGGATTCCGACTGGGACCCACAGATCGAAGCTTTTTCCGGGATTGACACCGGTGAAATGCTGAGGTGCCACTCCGATAATTGTGAGCGGCGTCCGATCGATGAGCAGCTTTTTTCCCAGCACGCCAGGATCGCCTGCAAATCTTTGTTGCCACGCGGCGTAGCTGATTACGGCTACGTTATGGCCGGGGCCCTCTTCATCGGCCGCAAACGTGCGGCCCAGCACCGCGTTCACGCCCAGCATGGAAAAGAAGTTGGCCGAGACCAGTTGCGCTTTCATTGGCGCGCCGTTCACGCCGGAACCGGGTTCGGCCGGACTCGCCTCATCAATGTCCCACGAGTCGAATGCGGCGAGATCGGTGAAGGCCTTATTGTCCCGGCGCAGAGCCTGGAACACCGGGTAGGGAAAGCTCTCGCCCCCGAAGGCTCTTCCGCCGCGCTCGCCAGGTGATGCCACCTGCACCAGTTGCGCGGGCTCGCGCACCGGGAGCGAACGCAGCATCGCCGCATTGATGACGCTGAAGACCGCGGTGTTCGCGCCGATGCCCAGCGCCAGCGTCAACACCGCGGCTGCAGTAAATCCGGGATTGCGCGCGAACATGCGCAGAGCGTACCGGGTGTCCTGCGAGAGCTGATACGCGAGACTCACGCCGCGTGCTTCGCGGCACTCCTGCCGCACGCTATCGAGCCCGCCGAATTCGAGCCGAGCTCTGCGCAACGCCTCCCCGCGCGGGAGTCCTGACCGCACGTACTTCTCAACCTGGCGCTGGATGTGAAACTGCAGCTCTTCGCTCAATTCGGCCTCGACCGCTTTGTGCCGGAAAAGCGAACGCAAACGAATGAACGCATCATTCAGCATGAGGAAAACTCCCAGAGGCGACCGTCCGGACCAGGCACAGCCCCGGCTATTCGTAGCGAAGGGCAACCATCGGATTCACGCGCATTGCCCGCCGCGCGGGCAGAAAGCTTGCCGCGATGACGATCACGGCCAGAGCCGCTGCCGCGAGAGCGAACGACAAGCCGTCGATGGAGGGCAGACCGAAGAGCAGATGCTGCACATAACGCGTCAGCCAGAACGCGATCGCTGCGCCCGCGGCCGATCCCGCGATGACCAGCGCGGCAAGGTCGCCCAGAACGAGACTGAGAACCGAACTTCTCGATGCGCCCAGAGCCACTCGAATGCCGATCTCGCGCGTGCGCAGAGTAACCACATACGCCATCAAGCCGTAGAGCCCGATGGCGGTGAGCACCAGAGCGAGGGCGCCGAAGAATCCCGAGAGCACAGCCAGCAGCCGCTCCTGGATCGCGGTGTCGTCCGCCTCCTGCTGCAGCGTGAAGAATTCGAGCGATGCAACGCGGTTCACGCTCCCTATGGCATCGCGCACGGCCGGAATCAGGGAGCTGGGATTCGCCGCGGTGCGAATCTCGAAGGTGCTCGACTCGCCCACATCGGCCATCTGCGCTAGAGGAAAATACGCAACCGGAACAAAGTCTTCGCGCAGGTCATCGTATTTCGCGTCCTGCATCACTCCCACAATCTGCAGCCACTTCGCGCGGACCGGGCCTCGCTCGCCGGTGCCGAAGCGCATTCCCAGCGGATTCTCGCCGGGGAAAAATCTCCGTGCGAAAGTCTGGTTGACGATTGCCACCGGCAGGGAACTGGCTGAGTCGCGGGCGTCAAAGGAGCGCCCCGCGATCAAGCGAGTGCGCATCGTTGCAAGATAATCCGGCGTGATCCAGTTCAAATACGTCAATGGATCGACGCCGTTCGGCAGTTGCCGCCCGGGGATCTCGATGTTATTGTTCCACTCGCTTCCGGAGAGCGGCCGCATCCAGGTTTGGCCTGCGGAAACGACGCCGGGAAGCGCCTGGATGCGGGCCAGCATTTGGCCGTAGAACGGGATGCGCGCCGGCCCGGGTATCTGCGCGTTGTGAATGTTTGTATCTACGAGCAGGACATTGCTGCGGTCGAAGCCGGCATCGACCGACATGAGGTTTGTGAAGGTGCGAATGAACAGGCCCGCGCCGACCAGCAGCGTGAGCGACAGCGCGACCTGGGCCGCGATGATCCATCGCGCTGCGGCGGATTGCGATCGCCCGCCGCCGGCCTGCTCCAGCGTCTCTTTGATCGCCGCAACCGCCGGCGTGCGCGTGGTTGCCAGCGCGGGGGAGACGCCGAAGAGCAATCCCGTCAAGACTGCGATCGCGCTGGTGAAGACGAGCACGCGGGTGTCCAGCGAGAGATCGAGAAAGAGCGCATCGTGCGACGGCGAAACCATGCGCACCAGGAAGACGCTACCCCATCGTGCAAACAGGGCGCCGAGGGCTGCGCCGCTGAGCGAGAGCGCGAGGCTCTCAGTGAGCACCTGGCGCAGCAGCCTTGTTCGCGACGCTCCGAGCGACATGCGCAGGCCGATTTCCCTGCGCCGCGCCGCCGATCGCGCCAGTTGCAGGCTGGCGATGTTCGCGCATGCGATGAGAAGCACGAGCGCGACAACCACCATCAGGATCTCGAGCGGCTGGCCGTACTGCTTGCGAATCCCAGTGAAGCCGGCGGTGCCGCTCCCTGCCGGGTCGGCGACGAGCGAGTACTCGCGAAACAACTGCTGCGATGCCGAATCCCAATCGAGCGGAACCGACGCCGAGAAGATCCGCGGCGAGAGCACGTTCATGCGCGCAGCAGTCTGCTCGACAGTCGTTCCCGGCTTGAGACGCCCCATCATGAGCAGCCACCAAGCGCTGCGGTCGTCGAGGAAAGAGTCTTTTCCATGAAGAATAGCTTCAGCGCAGATGGGAATGGCCACATCGAGAGGCTCGCCGACGTCGGCGCCGGTAAAGCCGCGCTGTGATACGCCGACGATGGGGAACTGATGCCCGTCGAGCCGGATCATGCTGCCGATGGCGCTCGGCGCGCCGGCATATCGCCGCTGCCAGAATCCGTATCCCAGAACCGCGGCCCCGCCGCAACCGCGCAGATCGTCGGAGGGGTTGAGAAGCCGACCGGCAGCCGGCCGCACGCCGAGAGTAGCGAAATAGCCGCCGCTGGCATAGATGCCATGGACACTGTCCTGTTCTCCGCCGTTCGCGAGGTCGAAGGTGTCGGGCCCCCAGGCGAAGACGCCGGAGAGAACATCCTGACGATCTCGAACTTGCTCCCATATGGGATTGGTGACGCTCTGCCGTAGATTGGCCGATTGGGGCGAGCGAAACTTGATCTGCACCAACTGCTCGGGATCACGCACGGGCAACATGCGCAGCATCACCGCATCGATCAGGCTGAAGATGGCGGTGTTGGCGCCGATGCCCAGTGCGAGCGAGAACAAGGCAGCGGCGCTCGTGAGAGGCGTCTTCGACAGGAGTCGAACCGCGAAGCGAAGATCCTGCCAGACGGTTTCTATCAGATTCACGCCCCACGCTTCGCGGCACTCGTCCTTTACCTGGTCTATGCCGCCGAACTCGATCCGCGCGCGGCGCAACGCTTCATCCCGGGAAAGACCGGAGCGTACGCACTTCTCGACCAGGTGCTCGAGGTGGGACCGCAGCTCGTCGTCGAGCTCGGCTTCGACCGTACCGCGGCGAAACAGCGAGCGAAGGCGAATGAAGAGGTCGCTGAGCATCAGACACCTTCCCGGGCAGCGCCTAAAACCTGGGCGACGGCCGCCGTCAGCTTCTCCCACGCATCCCTTTCCGCGTCGAGTTGCCTTCGGCCGGATTTGGTCAACTCGTAGTATTTTGCGCGCCGGTTGTTCTCCGACGCGCCCCAGTGCGCCTTGATCCAGCCGCGCCGCTCGAGGCGATGCAGAGCCGGATAGAGCGATCCCTGCTGGATACGCAGAACATCGCTCGACAACTGCTGCACACGCTCCGAGATCGCCCAGCCGTGCTGCGGCTCGAGAGCCAGGGTGCGCAGAATCAGGAGGTCCAGTGTGCCCTGCGGAAGCTCAACTCGATCGGCGGCCATTGTTCCCCTTCTGCTTCTACAGGAATATAGCCCTTTCCCTGTAGAAGTGCAAGGGGGGAGAGAAAATAACTGCGGACGAATTCGCCCTGCGCCACAAAATGGATTTGACATCCCATATCTACATATGTAGACTTTATCTGAGATGAAACTTCGCCTGTCGCCGCAGACGCTCCTTGTTCTCGATTCGCTGCTCTCTGAGCCGCGCGAGTGGAAATACGGCTACGACATCAGCCGCACGACTGGCCTCAAGTCCGGCACGCTCTATCCCATCCTCATGCGCCTGGCCGATCGCGAACTGCTGGAGACGCGCTGGGAGACGCCGGACCCCGGTAAGCCGCCGCGACATATGTATCGATTTACACCTGAAGGCTTGCGTTTTGCCAGGATCAACGCACCGGCCCGCGCGGCAGGCTCTTCGCGGCGAGTGGCTCTCGGCCTGGAGCAGGCCTGATGGGCGTGCCGCGCAAACTTGCTGCTGCGATGCTGAAGGCCGCGCTGCGCCTGGCGCCGCCCATCACTCGCGAGTGGGCCTCGGCCATGCTGCGCGAACTCGACTTCATTCCCGGCGACTGGGCGGCTTTGCTCTGGGCGCTGGGCAGCGCGGCCGCCATCGCCCGCCACGCCGGCCGCGGCTGCGTCAACCTCTTCAAATCATCCCGATCCGATCAGGAGAAACTGATGAACCCTACAGGGAAAAGAGCTATCGGCTTCGCATCCGGCGCCATCTCGGCCCTCGCGCTTGCCCTCATCGCCTTCGGTCTCTTGTTTCTGACCGACTTTCTCTTTCCGCAGCTCGGCATCGCGCGCAAGGAGTGGACCCACCTCCTTGGCGCCATTGTCATTCCTGAAGCTATCTTCATCGTCGCCGCGGTTGCGCTCTGGCGCCGCAGAAAGCCGGTCGCCATGGGCATTTTGCTCACCGCCGCCGCCATCGGACTGCACGTGGTGATTCACGTTGCCGCACATTAAATGAATTCCAAATCCGCCGTTTCCGCCACGGAGAATTCCATGAGCTCAACACCAACCCAGGTCTCAAATTCCATTGTTCCTTGGCTCACTGTGCGCCGCAGTCCGGAAGCCGTCGAGTTCTACAAGAAGGCGTTCGGAGCCGTCGAAGTTTATCGATTCGATGGATCGGAAGACAGCGTCGTGGCAAGGCTTTCGATTGGCGGCGCGGAGTTCTGGATGGGCGACGAGTCGCCCGAGCATCAGAACTTCAGCCCCGAGGCTTTGGGCGGCTCTTCGCTGCGCATCATCTTCACCGTCGCCGACCCCGACGCCGTCTTCAAGGGCGCCATCGCCGCGGGAGCCCGCGAAGTGTACCCCGTGAGCGAAGAGCACGGGTGGCGCGTCGGTCGCGTCGTCGATCCCTACGGTCATCACTGGGAGATCGGCCGGCCTATTGCCGAATCATAAGGAATTCCTGGCCTGCGAGCCGTGTGCCGGGTGCCCCATTTTTCGCGCTTTTTGCGAAAGGGTGGGATACCACAGCCGTCATTCGACCGGCCTTACTTCCAGGCGCCGAGCAGCCGCCGTACCAGCACCAGTTCTCCCAGATGATAGGAGTTGTGATCGGCGGTCAATAGCGCCTCGCGCAGAATGGTCTGCCCGTCGCCATGAGGTATCTTCGCAAACAGGTCGGTCTTTTCGTCTTCGACCAGATCGCACATCGCCTTGAGATCGTGGTGAAACGCGCGCATGCTCTTCTCCCACGCGTCCTTATCAGGCGGAGCGGGGGTCGCAGGCCAATAGCCCTCCGGCCACTTGGGCGACTTATGTCCGGGGTTGCGCGAAAATTCCAGAATGTCGAACTGCGCGATGCGCAGGTGCTCCAGCAGCTCCCACGGAGAGTGTTCCGCGCCCGGCGGCCGCTTGCCGCGCAGCTCCGCCGGCAGGTTTTCAATCGCCGCATCGAAGTTCACGTGAGCGTCTCCGCCCGTGAGCAGCTTCACCACGTGTTCCCGCATTGTTCTCTCGCTCTGCGTCACGCTGATTCTCCTCTCGCACCTTGGTTATTCGATGACAGTGGCGTCCAGCAAGATGCAGTCACCCGCAGGCTTTTAACGCCCTGGCGAACCGGGTGCTATATTTGTGTACCAATTCCACCCTGTCTTGAGCAGAGGACTTGCTTATGGCGACTGCACCGGCTCCTGCCTCGCCCCGTTCCGCGTTCATGCTGGTGATGGCGATTGTGGCTATGATCGCCGTGCCTGCGGCTCTCACGCTGCACACTGTCCGGGTCTCACCTATCGTCGATCCCGCGGCATCGGATCCATCGCCTTACGGATACACATTCAGCCTGCTTCTGTTCATCGTGCCTGCGCTCGTTATCGCCATCTGGTTTGTGCCACGCGAGGGCGTGCAGATCTCCAGAAGATCGTTCGCCGTCACCATCGCTCTCCTGTTTCCTCTCGGCGCGCTGCTCGACTTCCTTTTCGCAGCAAAGTTTTTTCGCTTTCCAAATCCCGGCGCCACCCTGCGCATTCCGGCTCCGGCCCTCGGCGGCAGCGTCCCCATCGAGGAGTACGTGTTCTATTTCACGGGGTTCGTCTTTACATTGCTGCTGTATATCTGGCTCGATGAGTATTGGCTCGCCGCATATGGCGTTCCCTCTACTCACTGGATGCGCACCTCGTTCGGTCGCATTCTCCGCTTTCATCCGGCATCGGTCATCTGGGCCGTGATTTTCATCGCGGCGGCAATCGCTTACAAGTGGTACATCGCAAGAGAACCGGGATTCCCGGGCTATTTCACATTTCTGGTCGCCGGCGCACTCCTGCCGTCGGCGGCGCTGTTTCCCTCGGCGCTTCCAGTTGTCAACTGGCGCGCCTTCAGCCTGACTCTTTTCATTGTCCTCCTGATCAGCCTGCTTTGGGAGGCGACGCTGGGCGTTCCTTACGGCTGGTGGGGCTTTCAAGACGCAACGATGACCGGCATTCGCATCACGGCATGGAGCCGCCTGCCCATTGAAGAGGTTTTTGTCTGGATCGCGGTGAGTTATGCCACGGTTATCGTGTATGAGAATGTACGTCGCTGGCAATCGACCGACAAATCGCTGCGCCAGGCGCTGTTGGGATGAGCGGGACCTCGTCGATGGGTTCCAGCTCGGGCTATTCTCTTCAATGAGAGGATTTCTCTATGCGCCATCGCCTTCTTCTCTGCTTGCTTGCATCGGTTCTGATCGTATCCGCCCGTTCCGCTGCCGCACAACCGCATCCACAGCCGAATGCTGCGGAGGTCGAGCGCTCCGTGCGCGCCTTCATGCAGACCGTCGCTCACGATGTCACACAGCAGGGCCCGACCGCGTGGCGCAAGTTCTTTTCCCATGGACCCAAGTTCTTCATGGCTTCGGGAGGGCAAATGGCCTTCCCCAACTATCCCGATGCGGACAAGGCGATCAACGGCCTCGCTTCGACGATCAAGCACATTGACCTCACTTGGGGCAGCGAGGTGCGGGTCGATGCGCTCTCGCCTTCGCTCGCCGTTGTCGCCACGCCCTGGCATGAGGTGCGCACCATGGCGTCGGGCCGCGTAGAAGACTCGGGTTTTTTCACCGGTACCGTCGAGTATCTCGACGGCCGATGGCAGTTCCGCGACCTGCACTGGTCGGTCGCCGGGCCTGCCGCGCCGCAAGCGAAACCGGTCACGCAGTGAATGCCGTTTGATCGGGTTGCTCATATCGAGCCGGCATGAATGCATCGTCGACTCACCTGCTAGAATCGAAGGGAGCGGAAAAGCGCGGTTGTTCCATGTTCTGACTCTCCTGACCAATCCCGCGGCCCATCGCCGGCCGGAACACGTGAAGGAAAAACCGTTTCAGTGACCCAGACGATACGCAATATCGCCATCATCGCCCATGTCGATCACGGCAAGACCACGCTGGTCGACGCCATGCTGCGCCAGTCGGGGACCTTTCGCGCCAACGAGCAGGTGGCCGAGCGCGTGATGGACTCGAACGAACTCGAGCGCGAGCGCGGCATCACCATCCTTGCCAAGAACACGGCGATCAACTTCCACGGCGGCAAGATCAACATCGTCGACACTCCCGGCCACGCCGACTTTGGCGGCGAAGTGGAGCGCGCCCTCAAAATGGTCGATGGCGTCATGCTGCTTGTCGACGCCGCCGAGGGCCCGCTGCCGCAGACGCGCTACGTGCTGGCCAAGGCGCTCGAGGCCAAGCTTCCGCCCATCGTGGTCATCAACAAAATCGACCGGCCCGACGCCCGCCCGCAGGAAGTGCTGAACGAGATTTACGATCTGTTCATCGACCTCGACGCCGACGAATCGCAGCTTGATTTTCCTGTGCTGTACACAGTCGCTAAACTGGGCACGGCGACGACGGATCCCGCAGCGCCGGGCGCCGATCTGCAGGCGCTCTTTGAAACCATCGTGAACGCTATCCCCGCCGCCGGCGGAGATGCCGAGGCGCCGCTGCAAATCCTCGTTGCCAATCTCGACTACTCCGATTACTTCGGCCGCATCGCCATCTGCCGCGTCTTCCAGGGAACGCTTCACCATGGTGACGAGGTCGCCATCTCGCGACGCGACGGCTCGATCTACAAAACGCGCATCACCAAGCTCTTCACCTTCAGCGGCCTCAAGCGCATCGAGATCGAGGAAACCACGCTCGGCGACATCGTCGCCGTCGCCGGCGTGGAAGGAATTACGATCGGCGAAACCATAACCAGCGTTGAAACACCCTCGCCGCTGCCTCTTATCGTCATCGACGAGCCTACTATCGCCATCCAGTTCAGCGTGAATAACTCGCCTTTTGCCGGGCGCGAAGGCACGTACGTTACGAGCCGCAACCTGCGCGAGCGGCTGGAGAAGGAGCTTCTCACCAACGTCTCCATTCGCGTTGAAGATACCGGCTCTCCGGATAGCTTCAAAGTGCTCGGCCGCGGCGAGTTGCAACTGGCCATCTTGATCGAGATGATGCGCCGCGAAGGATACGAGCTCATGGCCGGCCGGCCGGAAATTGTGACCAGAGTGGTGGACGGCACGCGCATGGAGCCGGTGGAGCACCTCACCATCGACGTACCCGAGACCTACACCGGCGTGGTCATCGAGAAGCTCGGGCCTCGCAAAGGCGAAATGACCAAGATGCACAACCACGGCTCGGGCCGCGTGCGCATGGAGTTTCGCGTCCCCAGCCGCGGGTTGATCGGCCTGCGCAGTGAGATGCTCACCGAGACGCGCGGGACGATTGTGATGAATGCGCTCTTCGACGGCTACATTCCCTACCAGGGCGAAATTCCGCAGCGCCCGACCGGTGCGCTGATCGCCGACCGCCAGGGCCTTACTACGACTTATTCGCTCAACGGATTGCAGGAGCGCGGGCGTCTCTTCATAGGGCCTGGCGTCGATGTCTATGAAGGCATGATTGTCGGCGAGCACTCGCGCGACAACGACCTCGATGTGAATGTGGTGCGCGAAAAGAAGATGACTAATATGCGCGCCTCGACATCCGATGAAGCCATTCGCCTGGTGCCGCATACGACTCTCAACCTGGAGCAATCGATCGAACTGATCGCCGATGACGAGTTAGTCGAAGTTACTCCCAAGTCACTCCGCCTGCGCAAAAAGATTTTGCAAGCCAATCGCCGGCCCAAGCGCTGGGAAAAGGGTGAGCAGGCGAGGGATTGAAGTGTGTACAGGGTGACCCTTCGCGCGACGATCGACGGGCGAGGGAACAGGACACCCTCGCTGGTCCAGTTTTATTCGTAGCGCAGCGCCTCAACCGGCTCGACCTTCATTGCGGCGAAGGCGGGAATGAGCGCTGCAGCCATAGCCGCCACCGCAAGCAGCAGCGCGACCGCAACAAAGCTGGCCGGATCGTGGGCGTTCACGTTGAAAAGCAGGCTCTGGAGCACCCGCGCCCCGGCAAACGCAGCGCCCAGACCGAGAACGACGCCGATGGCGATCAATCGCACGCCATCGCCGGCAACGAGACGCAGGATGTCGCCGCGCGTTGCTCCCAGCGCCATGCGCACGCCGATCTCCTGCGTGCGCTGCGCGGCGATGAATGAGATGACGCCATAGAGCCCGATGAGCGCTATGGCCAGCCCACATAGCGCGAAGAACGCCAGCAGCGCGGTTTCGAAGCGGGGACGGTCGGCGAGCCGGCTGACGTCCTGGCTCAGAGTCTCGATCTCAATGGGAACCGTAGGATCGATCCGTCCGATCTGCGCGCGCACCCATGGCTCCACGGCGGCGGGTGCGAGCGAGCCTTTGATTGTGAGTACGGAATACCAGCCCCAGTCGGCGGCAGCGCCGGTGCTCCGGAGGCGGTAGTACTCCGGTTCGTCGGCGCCGCTCAAGCCGGCGTTGCGAACATTGGCGGCGACTCCGACGACGGCGCACCAGGGTCCCTCAGGAATGAGTTTGACATGCTTTCCGACGCCGTCTTCGCGGGGAAAGAGTCGCGCGGCAAGCAGGCTGCTTACGACGATGAGGCAGTCGTTTCCTGAACGGTCTCCTTCGGTGAAATTCCGACCGCGAACGATGGGGATGGAGAGAGCAGTGAAGTACTCTGGGGTAACCCAGCGCCACGCCACCATACCGCCGGTGCCGCCGGTCGGTTTTGGCCTTCCTGCCACGGTCATGATGTTGAAGATCTGATCTCCGTGGCGTCCGCCGGGCGGGAGCGAGTCGCTCACCGCGACTGAATCGACGCCAGGCAGGTGCTCAATCGCGCTCTCAGCCCGCAGAAAGAACTCCATCTGCTTTTGCTGCGTCGTGTAGCGGTAGAGCGGTAGCTCGATATGCGCCGCGAGAACGCCGCGGGTCTGCAACCCGATGTTCTGCTCCTGCAGATTGCGAAAACTGCGCAACAACAGCGCCGCGCCGGTAAGCAGAACTACGCTGGCCGCGAGCTGTCCTACGACAAGCCAGCGGCGCAGCCACGCCTGCGCGCCGGAACCGAAACGAGAGGCCAAGACGTCCACCCTGGGCCGCTCCAGCGCCGGGGCGATTCCAAAGAGGGCTCCGCAAGTGAGCGAGAGCAGGACCGTGAACAGCACGATACGCGGATCGAGGTGCGCTTTCGCCAGAAACGGAACGCCTGCCGGCGCAATGGAAATGAAGACCCGGAGCAGAATCTCGGCCAGTACGCACCCCAGGGCGGCTCCCGCGAGCGACAGCACCAGAGTCTCAGTAAGCGTTTGCCGGATGAGGCGCCCTCGGCTTGCGCCGAGCACCGAGCGCACCGCCAGTTCGCGCTGCCGCGCTGCCGACCGCGCTTTCAGCAGGCCGGCGACATTCGCGCAGGCGATCATCAACACCGTCAGCACTGCACCGAGCAGGATCCACGCAACCGGGCGCATATCATGCACCTCACGGTCGCGGATTGAGCGTACGCGGAGATGAACTTCTTTGCGGAATTGCGGGGGTGCAAGGCTCAAAGAATAGTCAAAGACCGGTTCGAGCATGGCCTGCGCCTGTGGCGCAGTGATTCCGGGCTTGAGCCGCGCGAACGCGTACATCACGCGTCCTGGATCGGCCTTGCGTTGCGCGGCTTCATCTAGCGCCTGCGGCACAACGACGTCGGCCTGCTCGAGCGTCGGCATCTCGAAATCTTTCCCCAGCACGCCAATCACGCGCGTCGGTTCGCCATCGATATCGATGAGACGGTTCACAACGCCGGGATCGCGCGCGTAGTGCGACTGCCACAGGCCATACGAGATGAGCGCGACTTTCGGACCGTTCGGCCGGTCCTCTTCAGGGAGGAAATTGCGGCCAATGAGCGGTGAAATGCCAAGAGTCGGCAGAAAGCTTGCCTCGACGCTGGCACAGCTCAGCCGCGCCGGATTGTGCTCTGTCAGGTCGCATGGATTCACGCCGGTCTCTGATGTAAACGCTTCGAAAGGCTTTTGATTGTCGCGCCAGACATAATAAGAACCGCCCAGCATGAACTCCTCGGGAATGATGGGCGCCGTCAGTCCCACCGAGACCAGACGGTCATCGTGCGCGTAGGGCAGTGGGCGGAAGAGAATGCGATCGACGACGCTAAACACTGCGGTGGTCGCGCCGATACCGAGTGCAAGCGTGGAGAGCACCGTGATGGTAAGGACCGGATTGCGGCGGAGTCCGCGCAGCGCATAGCGAATGTCCTGCGCGACGGTGCCGAGCCACCAGCCGGGCCGCTGCTCGCGGCATTGCTCGCGCGTGCTCTCTATGGCCCCAAATTCGACCATCGCCCACCGGCGCGCCTCTTCGGGCGGCAATCCCGCAGCGACATTCAACTTCGTTGACTGTTCGACGTGAAACCGGAACTCGTCATCGAGATCGGTTGGATGATTGCGCTGGAACAGAACGCGCAGGCGGTTGAAGAATTCAGTCAACATCGAGAGACCTCGGCGAGCCAGTCGGCTCATTCGTACCGCAGTGCCACCATCGGTTCAACCTTCATCGCGGCGCGCGCGGGAATCAGCGTTGCCGCGAGCGCGACGAGCACAAGGAGCATCGCAACCGCAGCAAATGTGAGCGGATCGCGCGCGCCGATATCGAAGAGCATGGTCCTCAGCAATTGCGTGAGGGCCAATGCGGAGGCCAGCCCGGTAGCGGCGCCGACAAGAATAAGGCGCACACCTTCAAGGGCAATCAAGCGAAGAATGTCGATTCGCCGCGCGCCCAGGGCCAGGCGCACGCCGATCTCCTGTGTGCGTTGAACGGCGATGAACGCGATCACTCCATAGAGTCCTATGACGGCGAGAACGAGGCCTGTGAAGGCGAAGAAGCCAAGCAGAGCAGTCTCAAAACGCGGACGATCGGCCATGGTGCTGACGGTTCGATCGAGCGCCTCGATCTTGACCGGCACCG
>Ga0335073_10010801_pt1 | contig 12839 bp, 11 predicted proteins | sample Lox_Sample_22_FD_207093 | JGI IMG/M metagenome (GOLD analysis project Ga0335073, IMG submission 207093) | Soil microbial communities from Loxahatchee National Wildlife Refuge, Florida, United States - Lox_Sample_2.2 | ecosystem: Environmental > Terrestrial > Soil > Wetlands | place: USA...
TCCGGATGGCATCAAGCCCCTGGACCTTTTAAAAGGCCCGCCGCCGAACGGCCCGGACATATGCGCTCTCAGCACAGGCCCGACCTGCGACTTCGTCTACACCGGCTACCGGGTCCCGCTCATCGTGATTTCGCCCTTCGCAAAGAAAAACTATGTCTCGCACACCGTATCTGACTACACAGCGTGGCTGAAGTTGGTCGAAACCCGATTTCTCCTGCCCAGTCTCACGAAACGGGACGCGGCGCAGATGGATATGACGGAATTTCTCGATTTTGAGAATGAGCCCTGGAAAGTGCCTCCGACTCCGCCCACCCAGCCCACGAACGGCTCCTGTTACCTCGATCACCTGCCCTGAGTGCACGATTCTCGGAGGATCATCGTGAAGAAGGAGCCTGGACCTGGATTGCGCTCGCCATGTAACGAGTGCCGTCGAAGGTCGCGGTGACGGCCACGGTTGCGCCTTCCTGCAGGTTTGCGCTGAAGCCGGCTTCCCCAGGCGCAAAGTTGATCTCGTAAGTCTTCTGGTCGCGCGGATCGATCACCACCAGCAAGCCCAGGTGCAGGTCGAGGTGCAAGACTTGCCCCACAAATACAAAGGCGTGCCCTGGCGTCGCCAGGATATTGAGCTCTTTGACGGCCGAATTTCGCCCCGGCTGAAATGCCGCCGAGACCAACGTTCCAGCGACCACCTCGTCCGCGGAAACCGGCTGTCCGTCCCGTCGAATCACCGTATTCGGCAGGATATGCATAGTCACCTCGTGCGGGAAAACCGAATCGTTCACCACCAGTTCCCCACTGGCCGGATTAAAGCTGACCACTTGTCCGGTGCTTTGGCCCGACAAGCCCTGGGTCACCACGCGAATGTTTTGGGCAAAAATGTCTTTGCCGGCCAGCAGAGTGTCTACGTACACGTGTTCACCGGTCTGCAGTGTGCGCGCGGAAACCGGCGCCTCGTCCCGGTAAATGTGCGTGCGGCTGTCAAATAGAATGCGGGTCTTTCCCCCCCCGAAGATCCGAATGGTGATCTCGTCCCTTAGGCTATCGGTCCTTGTAATGGTGCCACCGATCAGGGTTGGCTTGCCCGAGGGTTGCGGTAGCAAGTCGGGCAACGGCTTCCCGGGGGCCGACAGGCTCGGAACAGCAGGTGCTGTCGACTCGACTGGGGGTTGTGTCGTTCGCGCGTCCGGGGAGAAGGTTGAAGCCACCACCTGCGCCTGCGCCATCCCGGCCAGGAGCGCCAAAGCTGGGATCAGTCTCATTCCACACCTCGCCTTTCGTTGCCAACTGGCTTTCCTTGGATGCGGCTCGACCCGGGTGAGTGGTCTCGCTTCGACACCCCGGAAACTCCAACCCTAAGCAACATTTGGAGCGGGATCGCATCCAAACAGGCTTCGGAGCGGCCGTGTTCACCAAGATGAACATTTTTCGATCGAGACAGTTAAGCGGACTGGCACTGATCCTGGTGATCGCGGGATCGGCGCATAGGCTGAGCGCCAGCGATTGGAAGATCACTCTTCCCAAGAGAACCAAGGCAACCCCGGTGCAGCGCCTGAACCAGGAGGGCGTAGACGCGGTATGTAAACACCAATATGACAAGGCTAACGCCCTTTTCTATAAAGCGTATCTCTACGATCCGGACGACCCCTTCACCTTGAACAATCTTGCTTACATTGCCGAGATGGATGGTCAGGTGGACCGGGCCGAGCAACTCTACGCGCTGGCGGCCCGCCAAACTACGGACGCTGTCATTGATCGCTCGAGCTTGCCGGAACTGAAAGGCGAATCGTTCCGCGACGAAGTGGCCGGAATTCACAACCAGGATATGCAGATCAGTCGCGTCAACGTCGCCGCCGTTCATCTCCTCTCCCGTGGGCGAGGATCGGAGGCCAAAGCACTGTTACAGGTCGCACTCGCAAGAGATCCGCGCAATGCATTCACCCTGAATAATCTGGGCGTCGCCGAAGAGACGGAAGGAGACCTGGAATCCGCGCTGAAGTACTACACTGCCGCTACGGGCGCGCATTCTTCCCGAGTCGTGGTGGTTGCTTTCAATCGGGCGTGGCGCGGCAAACCTATCAGCGATGTTGCGGAGCGAAATGCGGAACGAGTGAGCCAGCGTATTCAAACCGAAACGCCCGAAGAGCACGCGGCTCTGCTCAGCCTGCAAGGGGTCGCTGCGGTTAATCGCAACGACTGGAACGATGCGGTCAAGTATTTTCGAGGTGCCTATTCCCTCGATCCGAACAATGCTTTTACGCTGAACAATCTCGGCTTCGTCGAAGAAATGAGTGGCGATCGGGAAACCGCGCAGTTTCTTTATGACAAGGCACATCAGGCAGCGGGAGCCGGCGCACGGGTGGGTCTTGCGACGCGTCAGTCCGCGGAGGGCTTGAGTCTTTCTCAAGTCTCGGATGACAACGACCATAAGGACACTTCCATCTTGCAGCAGGAAGCCGAGACGCGGAGAAAGCAGTCCGGCCCCGTTCAACTGAAACATCGCGATAACACCCCGGTGATCGAACCGGAGCAGCCACCGGCGGCACCGCCGTCCGCTCCCGGCGCCTCGGCCCCGGGCAACTCGCCACCCCAGCCTTGACCGACTCCCTACCACGGACTAACTATGCTCATCTCTCGATTCAGGTGCGACAATTCTGCAGAAACTCTATCGCGGCTCCTCTTTATGAAAGACGGCGAGGAGGACCGATTCGCATTCGACCTTAGCTGTGAGCAGTTCGATGAAGCGTTGTCCCTCGCGAATTCGCATCACGTCGTGATGCGGTGCATGGAAACTCTGCGCCGTAGCGCATCCGCCTGCGGGAATACGGAACAGTCCGAGTGGGCGAGCGCTGCCCTGGAATATGAGCGGATACGCGTCAATCGGGCGATCTCATTTCTCGAGGAGATCCGCCTCGCCCTGGCCTGCGAGGGGTGCGAGGTCATCGTCATCAAGTCGCTCGACCACTGGCCGGATCTCGGCAGTGATCTCGATCTTTACACCGACGCGGCGCCTGCGGACGTGATTGCCATCCTCGGCAAGGCATTTAAGGCACACTTGGCGGCGCGTAGTTGGGGAGACCGATTGGCCCACAAGTGGAATTTCATGATTCCGGGATTGCCGGAGTTGGTCGAATTCCACATGGGACGGTTGGGGCAAACTGGAGAGCTGGTAAATTTTGCCAACCACCTGGTCGGCAGGGCTCGCCCCTCCCGAATCGGAGATTGCTTCTTTCAAGTTCCCTCTGCGGAAGATCGTCTGCTGATCGGCACCCTGCAGAGGATGTACCGTCACTTCTACATCCGTCTCTGCGACATCGCGGATACTGTACAACTGCTCGAAGCCGATTTTGTGAACTTCACCGATCTGCGGGATACCGCCGAGGAGTGTGGAATCTGGGACGGCGTGGCCACTTTTTTGACGATCGCCGTGGAATACACGGAACAGTTTGGCAAGTCCCGCGTCTCACTGCCATCAGAAGTTCGATCAGCGGCGCGATTCGGGGCGGATCAGATCACGTTCGCGCGAGGCTTCTTGCGCGTCCCTATTTTGCCTCATTCCCTCCGCCTGTATGCCTCGGAATGGACAGCATTGATCGCGCAAGGCCAGTTGCGAAGCACCGCACGGCTCAGCCTGCTGCCCTGGCTGGCTACCGCTGCCGCCCTGGGCGAGAAGTTCACCGGAAGCGATAAAGGGATCTGGTAAGTGGTCGAAAAGCAGCGGTTCGCAAATCGGAGCTTCAGGACGCTTTCGGCATAAATCCACTGACCCCTTGTGATCCGAGCGAAGGCAGTGGCAGGTTGGCGCGAACCACAGTTCCATTCTTACTGGAACGAATCTCAAATTGCCCGCCCAACCGCGCAACTCTTTCCCGCATGCCTTGCACTCCAACCCCTGCTCTTTCCTGGAGGGTTGATTCGATATTTTCCATGGGTATGCCTTGACCCTGATCTCGCACTTCCAACTCCAGAGTCCTTCCGTTTCGCGCGATGCGAATCGCGGCAGTGGCGCTCTGCGAGTGGCGGTGAATGTTGGTCAGGCACTCCTGCACGATGCGGAAGATCGCGGTCTCGACCTCCGGCGAAAGGCGCCCCAGGTCCGGCGACAAGTCAAGACTTACTGCGATTTTGCTGCGGTCCGAGAACCCGTCCACATACCAACCCAACGCGGACGGGAGTCCGGCTTCGTCGAGCAGCGGCGGGTGCAACAAGTGCGAGATCGTCCGAATTTCCGAGGACATTTGCTGGACCAGTTGAATGCTTTCGCTGCAGGCGTTCTGAGCTCGGGGGCCGAGCTGGGAATAATCGTTCTCAATCGCGGCAAGATTCATGCTGAGCGCCGCCACCATTTGCCCCGCGCTGTCATGCAGCTCTCGCGCGATGCGGCGCCTTTCCTCGTCCTGCATGGTCAAGAGCTTGCCCGACAGTTCCCGCAGACTCTGCTCCGCCCGCTTGCGCAAGGTGACGTCGCTATTCAACTCCAGGAATCCCAGGATCTTCCCTTCCTTGTTTGACCAGAGAGACCAGCGGCTCCCCACCGTGATGCGATTGCCGTCGCGCTTCAGATGGGAAAGTTCCCCCTCCCAGCTTCCGGTGCGCACGATGGTCTCCTGGATCGTGCCAATCGGCACTGGAAACTCCGTCCGCAAAATTTCATGTACGGTCGCGCCTATGACCTCATCGCGGGTCCAGCCGTAAAGCCGCTCGGCGCCGCGATTCCAATAGGTGATTCTGCCCTCGGGAGTGCGGACCAGAATGGCGTCACTGGCCAAATCCAGTAGCTCCGCCTGTTCGGCCACCAATTCATTCCTGCGGTTGAGTTCCGCGGTTCTCTCGCGCACGCGATTTTCGAGTTCATGGTGCGCTTCCGCCAGAGCCGATTGCGCCTCCCCGAGCGCTGTGAGCAATTTTTCGTTGGCCTCGAACGCCTGTTTAATCTGCCGCCGCTCGCTGATCACCGCTGCAACCATCAGGCCGGTCAGCGACGTGACCGCAATGAAGAACTGCAAGAGTTCGGCGTTGCGAAGTGGGGCATGATTCACGAACGGCCCGGAACCGTGCGCGGTTCGCCAGATCGCGAAAGCCGCCGCCACTACATTGGCACTCGCCGCTCCCGCCGAGCGGAACCGGATGGCCGCCCACAGGATGAACGGGAACACGACGAATGCCAGGACATCGTCGCGCAAACTCACGAAGGGGCCAAAGATCAGCGTACTCGCGGCAAGGATGCCGAGCCAGATGAGGACTAACTCCAACGCCCTCCGGCTCCGGAAAATGCCGATCAGTTCGTGGGCAGTCAGAAACAGGGGAGCGACCACCAGAACACCCATGGCGTCGCCCAGCCACCAGATCGGCCAAGCCGAGGCATAACCCGACCAGGCCTTGATGTGAGCCACGGTTTGCGCGGTTACTCCCACGGTAGGCGCCGCAACCGCACCGACGATGGCTGCCAGAACGGTGAACTGCAAAAGATCGCGCAACCGGGGTAGAGATGCTTCGAACTCAGTAACACGGGATAAGAGATAAGCTCCGAAGGCCGCGCTCGACGCGTTCCCCAAACCGATTGCCAGTGCTACCACCACTGGCATCGAGTTGAGGTAGTTGACGAGAAATGCGGCCAGGGCTATAGCAGGAATCATCTGCCCGCCCCACATCAACACCGCGGCCAGGCCTATCCCCGCAGCCGGCCACACCGGGGAGACATTGTAACTGGTGAACGGCACGGCCAGGCCAAGCTCCCCGGCCGCAAAATATGCCAGGAAAACCAGGGCCTCACTAAGCAGCAAATCCCCGATCGTATGTGGCCCACTCGCCGGACGCCACCAATTACGCAGAATCGAAGGACGTGCTTGGAAGAGCTCCGTCTTTGACCGTTCCATAGGATTCTCGAAGGAAAGCCGCTTGCCGGGCGCAGATAACTCTTACCTTATCACGGGGCCTAAGGCGATTTCCTACGGGATTTTATGTATTAACTGCCTAAGTAATAGAGTGGTCGACCGGCTCTAGTTGAGGTCGGGTGAAAAGACCTCAAAGCTAGGCGTCGGTGACCTTGGAGGATGCTCCGAGAACCCGGACGGTGCCTAGGGGGATCAGGCGTCTCAATTCACGCAGGGAGTTCATCGCGTTGATCAGCGCCTGACGCTCGTGCTGGCTGGCGGTCTCAAACGAGTCTTCGATATGGTCCATCAAGGCGTCTTGCGCCGCCTGGATGCGCTCCGCCCAGTCGTCGACATTCATATCCGATATCGCCGTCTGAAAAAGATCTTGCCAATGTGGCGGGTTCGACAACGGCAAACCGCTGGACTTGCTCATAGTCCCCTCCCTCGAACCGCGGGCCGATAAATGAAAGATGAGAATTGGCAAGCTGGCAATACAGCAAATCTAGTATTTTGTGCCCATCGGACTCACGGAACGCGCCGTAGGGAGATCGGACACAATCCCTCCTACCAGTGCATCGCGGTGGCGCCTCCCACGGCGACCACAGCCAGCACCAGCGACACAAGGAGGGCCACCCCGCTCCCCAGGAGGACGACTTGACTCAGCAGGTCCGCCTTCAACAGTTCGGTTGGCTTCATGCGCTCTCCTCTTGTCGATCCTGGGCCGGTGAAGATGGCATGACCGGACTGCGAGGTTGTCCTCTCAGGAGTTTCGAAGCTCAACCTGCACTGATTCCTGCAGGTGGCGGGCCGCGGAGCAACCTTACGGCGCAACGGCTCCTCACAGTGCTCGACATGATGTGGGACCGAGTCGAAGGTCGTTGAGCCAGTTGCCGGCAGAACTCGCATATCCGTCGCCCGGCGGGCCGATTACACAAAGGCAGCGGCTAAGAGGAAAAAACATGATGCGAACTCGATTGATTCGTTGTGCTCTGTTGCTGGCGGTGGCAGTGCTGGCACTGACTGTAGTGTCCGTAGCTCAGTTGGCCGTATCGGTCAGCTTTGGTCCGCCACCTCTGCCGGTTTATGAACAGCCGCCCTGCCCGGCGCCGGGATACATCTTTACGCCCGGCTACTGGGCGTGGGACGGCAACGATTATTTCTGGGTCCCAGGAACCTGGGTCCTGGCGCCTGAACCTGGCTTTCTATGGACACCGGGGTATTGGGGTTGGTCCGGCGCCGCTTTCATCTTCCACGAGGGCTATTGGGGGCCGACAGTGGGGTTCTATGGTGGCGTGGCTTATGGCTTCGGATACTTCGGCCATGGATATGAAGGAGGACGCTGGCAGGGGAACCAGTTCTACTACAACCGTTCCGTCACCAACGTAAACGTCACCAACATCCACAACACTTACAACACCACCGTTGTGAACAACACGACGGTCAATCGAGTGAGCTACAACGGAGGCGAAGGCGGCATCAATGCGCGTCCGAACCAGGAAGAAGAAGCGGCCGCTTCGCAGAGGCACCTTCCGCCCGCAGCCGCTCAGACGGAACACTTGCAAGCCGCCCGCAGCAATCCTGAGCTGAGAGCTTCCGCCAATCATGGCAAGCCGCCGATCGCTGCAACGGAAAAACCGGGCGCGTTCAAAGGGAGTGGTGCCGTGGCCGCTAAGGAAGCGGGAGGGCCGTATCACCCAGCGGCAAATGAAGCGCGTGGCAACGAGTCGCGCGGAAGTGTGCCGAGACCGCCGGAAAATGCACCTCGTTCCGAGTCGCCGGTTCACGCGAGTGATTTGCCTCGCAGCCAGCCCCCCGATACCCAGAGCTCCGGGAATGTCAAGGCGGACAAGAAATACCAGCAGCAGCAACAAAAAATGTACGCCAAGCAGGAACAGGAGCGCGCCAAACTCCAGCAGCAGCAAGAGAAGGATCACCAGCGGCTGGAAAAGCAGAACGCCAATGACGCAAGAAAGCAACAGGTGGAAAAACAGCACCAGCAACAAACCTCGCAGATGGCGCAACGGCATGCCCAGCAGCAACAGGCTCTGCAGAAACGCCAGCCGCATCCCAGCGAGGCGCGGCCTAGTGAGCCTAAGCCGCAGAAGTAAACCGTAGACGCCGAGTGGGATCGGCTAATTGCGGGTACAGCCGATCCTCGCTGAAGGTAGGGTTTCAGCCGGATGGCAGGCCGCCGATCGCTGACCTAGCATTCACTCTGCGAACGATGAAAAAAATGACAGTCCGGTCGATGGACATTCGAATGGAGGGACCATGTTGTATTGGGCACTGATGTTCTTGCTGGTCGCAATTGTCGCCGCCGTGTTTGGCTTTACCGGAATCTCGCTAGCCGCGGCGGGGATCGCAAAGTTACTGTTTTTCCTCTTTCTGGTTCTGTTTGTGATTACCTTCGCCAGCCACCTTGCCCGCGGCGGTGGCAGCAGAGTCTAACCAACTCAGGGCGGGAGTGGTCGGCACCGAAGGATCTGGCGGTGCCAGAAGAGATCAAAATAAAAACTCTGCAGGAAACTCCGGTTTCGTCGGATTTCCTGCAGAGTTTGCACTGTCCTAAGTTACCGGCGCACTCCACCGTGAAAACCACCACCGTGGAAGCCGCCTCCACCCATCCCACCGCGGAAACCACCTCCTACGGATGCGCGAGCCGCACCGTGATAGCCATACGCGCCATGGCCGTAATAACCATAGGGACCGTGCCCGTAGAAGCCGTACGGACCCCGTCCGTACCATCCGCGCCCATACCATCCGGGTCCCCAACCACGGCCGTACCAACCAGGTCCATAGCCGTGGTACCAGGGGCCGGCGCCGATAAACACGCCGCCCACAAACCAATTCGGACCGTAATACCCGTACGGCGCGCACGCGTAGGGGTAATACCCGTAGTAGCCATACGCACAGGCGGGAGGTCCCACATAACCAGGCCCGACCCCAACGCCCACGACCACTCCCGCGTGGGCAAACGCCGCAGGCACCATCAGAACACTCAGTAAAGCGAGATATCGTAAGTAGCGCATCGTAAATCCCCTTTTTCAGAACCCGGACCGCATCGAACCCTTTGGCTCTGAAGGCTTTCCGTCGAAAGCGGCTCGATCGAAATGCCTACCTATTGGAACCTCAAAACCGAGCAAAAGTTGCGGAGATTCGGCAACCTCCCGTGCATCTAGCAGTTCCGGGCAGACCGCCGGTGTAGCTGAAAAGCGCTCGTTCCCCGGCCCCGCGGCCACGCCCTTTGCGATCTTCCGTTACACCGTAGGGATGTGTGACCTAGGCGGAGCGGGGAGCGCTGGCCACAAAGTCTCCGCTTTGACTCGCCCCGAGCTCAGCTCCGGGTAGAAGCCGGTCGGACTTGGGAGTTGTGTCTGCCTCGGCGACGCTCCACAAGTACATCGCCGCGTAGGCTCGCCAGGGCCGCCAAGCTTCGGCACGCTGCCCAAGTTCGCGGGCATTTTTCAGGCCTAGCGCACGCAAAAGGCCGAGATCGCCGGAAGGAAACGCATCCGGCTCGGCGAGGGCCCGCATCGCGATGTATTGTGCGGTCCAATCGCCGATTCCGGGAATAGCGCACAACCGGGCGAGAAAATCTCCCGTGTCGAGGATGCCGTCGAAGCGGATTTGCCCAGCGCAAACGGCGCGCGCCAGAGCCCGAATGGTTTCGGCGCGAGCTTTCGGCAGGCCGTCGAGCTTTGCTTCGGCCAGATCTTCCGGCGAAGGAAAGGTGTGGGTAAGACCGGCGGCCGAGGGAAATACCTCGCCCAGAGATTGAGCGATTCTTCCAGCGAGAGCCGTGGCTCCTTTGACTGTGATCTGCTGACCGAGAATAGCCCGGACGGCGAGCTCAAAGCCATTCCAGCAGCCCGGCACGCGCAAACCAGCGGCTGACTTGAGTCTCCCAGCCAGAACCGGATCTTCTCTGAGGTTCGCCACGATGGCAGGCCAGTCCGCATTCAGATCAAACATTCCGCGAATGCGCTCGACGATAAAGAAGAGAGATTGTGGATCGTCGATTTGGACTCGCGCCGCTAACGCATGACGGTCCGGATCCGGCGATACCTCAAAATACCCGCGATGGCCGTCTACGCAGATGGAGCGTCGATAGCTACCGTTATCTACGACCTCAACGCCCGGAATGGCACGAGCTGCCAGGAACGCCAGAATGCCGGTCCAGTGATAGGGTGGACGGAAGCGGAGCCGGAACAGGTATTGATTCTGGGCTGAGGCACCGGCCAGCCGCGATAGACGCCGGATCTCGGTTGGAGTACGGTGGTAAACATCGTGGATCGCGGCATTGAATCGCCGCACGCACCCAAATCCTGCTGCCAGTGCCACATCCCCCATCGCCAGATGCGTTTCGTCGATCAGCTTCTTGGCAAAGTGCAAACGCCGGGTTTGAGCGACCGCGTTGGGGGTCGCCCCCAAGTGCTGCACGAAGAGCCGGCGCAGATGACGGGAGCCAACTCCCAGGCGCCCCGCCAGTTTCTCCACTCCACCATCGGCCAGGCCGCTCTCGGCAATCAGGCGCAAGGCCCGCGCAACCGTGGTGGGAGTTCCCAGCCACGCGGGTGTGCCAGGCGAACACTCCGGACGGCAGCGCAGGCAGGGCCGAAAACCGGCTTCGGCCGCGGCAGCCGCATTCGGAAAATACCGAACGTTCTTCTCTTTGGGAGAGCGGGCGGGACAAACGGGACGGCAATAAACACGGGTAGTAAGAACCCCGATGAAGAATTTCCCATCGAAACGCGCATCGCGCGAAAGTCGGGCCCGCGAGCAGGTTTGGATATCCAAATTCATAGGGCAGGCAATGGTTTCAGCATAGTCCATCTTTCGCGGAAAACTAGACGTTTTCGGACCATAACTAAGGACGCCCTGGAAAGTGCGCGGCGCGCACTAAGGTGTTCGCGGGAGCAACTCGTTTGGGCGGGGAATGATCCTCTGGCACTTTGTGCCCGGAGGGGGTAGGATTTTAGCCGCTGGGGCAATACCATTCGGGTGCTCAGAACGGGCGACTGGCGATTTCCCCCACGCACTCCTGGGTGTCTGATGAGCTCTGCCCCAAAGGCCAGTATCGTAACCGCTCACATCCTGCACTCTGTCACCTCGTTTTGTTATGCCTGCACTGTTGTGTTGTGTTTCCTGATTGCTCTGCAGCCGGTTGGGAGAGCGCAAGCCAATCCGCAGTCCGCCGCGACATCCGCGACAGCAACCCAAGAAACGGCCGGTTCGAACCAGAACTCTCCCGAGTTGAGTTCACACGACGAGCCCACCATCTTTAAGGTGAATGTAAAACTGGTGGTGGCTCGGGTGGTGGTCCGTGACAAACAGGGTCATGCCGTCGGCAATCTGCACAAAGAAGATTTCCAGCTTTTCGATAACAACAAGCCTCAGGTGATCACGCAGTTTTCTACCGAGCAGCCCGGATCTCAGGTTACGCGGGAACAAAAGACCTCCGAAGCAAGCACCGAAACTCCACCGTCGCCTGCAAACATTAGCAAGAATCCCGACCTGCCGGAGCGCTTCATCGCCTATCTGTTCGACGATGTTCACCTGAAGTTCGAGGACGTAGTGCGTATTCGCGAGGCTGCGATGCATCATCTCGATTCGCTGCAACCGACCGACCGCGCCGCCATCTTTACCAGTTCCGGTCAGAATATTCTCGATTTCACTGATGACCGCTCCCAGTTGCGGGCGATGCTGCTGCAGATCCGTCCCCGTCCGGTTGAGCCTATGGCGGCTCATCCCTGTCCTTTCATGAGTTATTACATGGCCGATATGATTGTCGAGCACAATGATGCGAGTGTGATCGATGCGGCCTCCAAGGATGCCTTTCACTGCACCACGTTCCAGGATCCGAATGAGCCCGGGTTGTTACAAGCGCCACAGGCGCAATACAATCTGACGCGTTTCTTGCAGGCACAGAGCCTTGCCAAGACAACCGCCATGCACGTGTTCCAGGTCGGGCACACCGAGTCGCATATGGTGTTGGGTTCTTTGAAGGACGTGGTACGGCGCATGTCCTCTTTGCCCGGGCAGCGCAGTATCGTGCTGGCATCGCCGGGCTTTCTTACGCCCGACCTGCAGGATGAGATCATGGAGGTAGTCGACAAGGCTGTTCGCGCCAATGTGATGGTCGGCACCATCGACGCCCGGGGGCTTTATGCCAAGCCTGCCGGTGGCGATGCCAGCGGTCTGAGCTCTCCCGATATGGTGGGCGGACCGGAAGAATCGCAGTTTGAGTCGGCGGCGGCCATCACCAACGACGATGTGCTGGCGGCAATTGCCGATGGGACCGGCGGCACATTCATCCATAACAATAATGATATGAATGAGGCGCTGGAGCGCACGGTTTCTGCTCCTGAGTTTTCTTATGTGATCGGCTTTTCTCCCCTGAATCTGAAAGCCGACGGCAGTTTTCACACTCTGAAGATCACGCTCAGGAATTCCGAGAAATTGGTTTTGCAGGCTCGACGGGGCTATTTCGCACCGAAATCCTTCGCCGATCCCGAGCAGGAGGCCAAACAGGAGATCGAGGACGCCCTCTTCTCCCAGGAAGAGCTGCACGATCTTCCGGTACAGCTGCATACGCAGTTTTTCAAAGCGAGCCAAGACGATGCCCGGTTGACGGTCTTAGCCCACGTCGACGTAAGACAATTGCGCTTCCGCAAAGCCGATGGCCGCAACCAGAATGTGCTGACCGTAGCCTCGGTTTTGTTCAACCGGAATGGCAGCTTCGTCCAGGGGACGCAGAAAATCGTCACCATGCATTTGAAGGATGAGACACTCGAACACAAGCTCTTGAACGGTATGACCCTGAAAACCGAGTTTAACGTGAAGCCCGGCAGTTATCTGGTGCGGTTGGTGGTGCGTGACTCGGAGGGAAGGCGCATGGCCGCCGAGAACGGCGCTGTAGAAATCCCGTGATGGATGGGGAGGTGGAGTATGCGTGATCGTTGCCTA
>Ga0335073_10010803_pt1 | contig 12839 bp, 9 predicted proteins | sample Lox_Sample_22_FD_207093 | JGI IMG/M metagenome (GOLD analysis project Ga0335073, IMG submission 207093) | Soil microbial communities from Loxahatchee National Wildlife Refuge, Florida, United States - Lox_Sample_2.2 | ecosystem: Environmental > Terrestrial > Soil > Wetlands | place: USA: Florida...
GGCGCCAGATCAACTGCGACTGACAACAGGTGTCAGGTCTTAACCGATCTGGCCAATGGATGCCTGCTGACCTGATGATTGGCCAGGTCAGTTGAGATGCCTCGTCGTGTCATGTCTCAACTGAGTTGGCCTTTTCCGGCGAGTTGGCAGGGACGGCGTTTCTCATCTGGGTCGGTTCAGGTGCCACTTTTGCCATGTTCGTCGGCGACCAGTCAACGGGGCAGAGGCAGTCGGACGCGGCTGGCGTCCAGGTCGGCGAGGATGGACTCGACGGTCTCTGCGGCACTCTGACCGGTCGTATCGAGCCACAGGCCAATCCGGTCGGTCTCGTCTCGCAGCACAGCTTGCAGCCCGTCGGCCGACCAACGGCCGGGCCCGTATGCAATGCGGCCGCGATCCAGTTCTCGCCGCTTGATGGCCGCAGCATCTGGGTCCAGGAAGACCAGGTGGAATTCGGGCACCGGGACCAGGGTGAGGAAGTCCTGCAGGATGGGGCCGATGATCACGTCCTCGACCACGACGTCGAATCCGCCGTCGAGGAAGACGCCCGCTACCGACAGCGCCCCCGCGTATCGCAGCGTCAGCTGGCGTAGCGCTTCCTTCCCGGCGTCGGGCCGCATGTCGATGCGTCCGCTGGCGATCATCGCCCGGATGGCGTCGCCCGGCACGCAGGCACCGCGCTCGAATCGTTCCGCGAGCAGCCGTGCAACGGTCGATTTTCCTGCTGCGGACACTCCCGAGATCACGAACAGCGTCACGGCGCCGATCATGTCAGCTCTGCGCGTACGGGTCACGCGAATTTGGCCTGGCTGTCTGCGGGGCGCCGGTGAAGCTGCCGCGATGGTGGTCGGCCCAGGCGATGAGCGGGTCGTCGCCGGCGGGTGCCTGGTAGGTTCCCTCGCCGAGCCGGGCGGCGATGCGCCGGTAGAACTGGGCGGACTGCCGGGCGGGAGCCGTTGCCACGTGACAGCGCCAGTCCGGGTCGGTGAGGATCTCGGCGAGCGCGACGGCTTCGGGGAAGGTGACGACCCGCGAGCTGAGCGCCGTGTGCGGCCCGAGCTTGCCGGCCCTGGCCCGCCACCGGGTCGTGAGCCGGGGCCGGCAGTGCGGTTCGCGCGCCCAGACCCGGGTGATGTTCCAGGCAGCCTGGATGCAGTCGGCGGCCATTTGCGGGTCGCTGCTGCCGCGGAGCCGCTGGAAGCGACGGTAGGCGGTCAGGATCTCCGGGACGGCGGAGATGTCGGTGTCGGCGGGCTCGTCCGGAGTTCCGAGCCAGCGCTGGTGGCGGCGGCATGCCAGCGGGGATACCGGGGGCCGCACCAGGGCTGTCGCGGTGGTGCCGAGGGACACGCGCAGCGTGCATAGGCGGCAGGCAGGCCAGGGCCTCGGCTGGGGGATATAGCAGTGCAGGGCAGGCCGGTCGTCAGGCAGCGGCCCGAGCTGGGGAGACGGCGCTCCCTGGCGCAGGGCCGGCAGCGCCCGCAGCAGCCGCGGACGGGAGATGGCCGAGAAGGCCTCGAGGCGGTCTAGGGCCTGGTCGTTGAGCCAGGAGTCGCGGTCCAGCAGGTGCCCGCTGCGTTCGGTGAGCTGGCCGAGCGACCGCAAGACGGCGGTCGAGCCCAGGCCGTTGGCGGCAGACAGCCGCAGGGCATAGGAGTTGACGGTCTCCCCGCCGACGGGCCGCAGCGTGACCGGCAGGGCGCGGGCGGGCTGCAGCCAGCGCCTCACTTCGCTGCCCTGCGCCCGGCGGCGGCCGGGCGGCGGGCAGCCAGGGGGTGGTACTGCTCCTGGGCGGCGGTGTCGAGGATGACGGCATCCAGGTGCTTCCTGTTGACCTGTTCGGTGCCGTCGCTGATCGCGTCGTTGGCGGCCTCGTGGATCAGCTGGTCGAGGCTGCCGATCATGCCGCCGGTCCGCTGGTGCAGGTAGGGTGCCATCTCGATGAGGGTGCCGGGCTTGTGGCGGTGCAGCAGCAGCGTCTGCTCCATGGTGGTGACCAGCCGCGCCCAGTCGCTGCGCTGGCTGGCGGTGGCGTGCCCGAAGGCGGCGGTGTGCAGGCTGATGAACCGTCCGGCGATCTGCCGGCCGCGCATGCCGGCGAACATGCCGCTCTCCTCCAGGTCGAGCCCTGCGTAAATGAAGGTGGCGCTGACGGAGTCGTAGAAGTACTTCAGCTGGTCCGATGCCTGGGCGCCGGCCCGGGTGCGCAGGTCGAGCCGGTGAACCTCGTCGACCAGGACCAGGCTGCAGCCCACCTTGCGCAGCACGTCGGTGACGGCCCGGGCCAGCAGGTGCTGGCTGTCGTGGCTGCTGATCGGCAGGCCGAGGAAGGTGGCGAACTCGATGGCCAGCGTCTTGGGGGTCGCGGCGGGCGGGACGGTGATGTAGGCGACCGGGATCCGCCCGGCCAGGCCCGGGTGCCGCCGTTCGGTCTCGACCTGGTGCCTGCGGCCGAGCTGGGTGATCGAGGTGGACTTGCCGGTGCCGGACGGGCCGGAGATGATCAGCCCGCGGCGGCCGAGCTGCTTGCCGCGGTTGCTGATGATCAGCTTGGACCCGGTCGCGGTGATCTGCCGGATGTCCGGGGTCGCGACCAGCAGCAGTTCGCTGTGGTAGTCCATGCGTGCCTCGTCGTAGATTTCCCGCTCGGTGCCGGTCAGCCGTCCCAGGTCGCGGGCGGACAGCAGCCGGGGCGGCTCGGGGCGGGCCCGGGATACGAACGCCGCCCAGCCTTCCTTGGTCGTCAGCGGCTGCCGCAGGTCGCCGTCGCTCACCGGTAGCCGTCCTGCTCGTCGAACGGGTCGAACAGCCCGAACCCGTTTATCACCCCGGCTTGTGATCCGGCCGGCTTCCCGGGCTCCGGGGGCGCCGGCTCAGCTGCCGCCGCTGGCAGCGCCCGGGTGACGCCGTCTGGTTCCGGGGCAGGCAGCGCCGGGCGCAGGCCCGGCAGGGCAGCTGCCCTGGTGCGGGCCATCGCCCGCTGCGTGCCGGGTCCTTGCCCGGCCCGGCGCAGCAGGCCGGCCAGCACCACGGCGACCGCGGTCTCGTTGGCGTCGTCGACGCCGCGCTCGGCGGCGATCTTGCGTGCGTGCCGCCAGGTGAAGTCGGCGAACGGCTGGGCCACCATGGCCAGGTGGGTCCACGGGACAGTGATCCACCCGCCGTGGTGATGGTTCCGCACCCAGACCCGGGTGACGTCATACGGGTCGTAGTGGACCTCCCACCGGCCGTCCCGGGCGGCCAGCCCCGACGACAGGCGCCGGTAAGGGGCCAGCTCGGCGCAGTTGTAGGTGCGGTAGTCGATCTGGATCCCGCCATCGCCGATGCCGCGCCACTGCGCGGGCAGCAGCTCGATGTAGTCCTCCCCGGCCAGCGCTACCGGGACGTACCCGGCGGCGGCGACCAGCGCCGCGTAGGCCTCGTTCGGGGAGGCGGCCCGGTCCGGCGTAAACGGGTGCCGCAGGCCCTCGTGCGGCCGGGACTGCCACCCGCAGACGATCCACTCATCCAGCAGTTCCTGCAAGTCGGCGAGCGGCCAGACGGCCCGGTCGGCAACGTCGGTGCCGCGGCGGGTGACGTCCCGGCCGGTGTAGCCGGCCACGTGCTGGCAGAACAGGGTGTTGATCGACCCGAAGGTCCGCTCCATGACGGCCTTGTCCGATCCGGTTCGCTCGTGCGCCGGCTGGACCGACAGGCCCAAGGTGTCGGCGGCCCGCAAGAACACCTCCGACAAGAACACCTTCCCGTGGTCGATCACCACCGTGTCCGGGACGATGACCGGCCGGGCCGCTGCCAGCTTCAGCCGGTCATCGATGCTGACCAGACGCTGGTAGGGAATCCGGGACGCTGACATGGCCAGGGCCTGGTGCCAGCCCGGCCGCATCGGCTCGGGCACCATCATCCGGGCCAGCAGCAGCGCCGCGTCCACCGCCTTGGCGCCGACCGGGCGCAGCACCGCGGCGCAGATGGTGCGGGTCGCGACGTCGACGGCGGCGACCAGCTCCGGGCGGCCGATCACCCCGTCGTCCATCACCGCCATCACGTCCAGCGGCGTGCCGTCCATCTGCACCTGCTCACCCGGCCGCGCGGCGATCGTCGCAGTGAACACCCCCTCCGGCCGGGCCGCCGTCTGCCGCCGGGTGACAGCCGACCCGAACGTGTGCCGACCCGCCGACAGCGCCTCCAGCAGCCGGTAGAACGTCGCCCGTGACGGCACCGGCACCGTGCCCGGGCCGTGCTCGCGCTCCAGCCGCTCTGTGACCTGCCGGATAACCCGGGTCCGGGTCCCGGTCGACGTGCCGGTCTGCGCGTCGATCACCGCCGCAGCGGCCGCCACGACCCGCGGGTCCACCTTCCCCGGCCACCGGGCCGCCGGCGAATAGCGGGCATCAACCAGCCCCCACAAGCCCTGCTCCAGGTAACGCGACCGCATCCGCCGCACCGTCCGGGCACTGGCCGGGACCCCGGCCGCGGTCAGCTCCGCCGCCTTGGCCCGCTCCCGCTCGGCCAGCGGCCGTGCCAGATCGTACTCCGGCCGCGGCGGCGTGCCGGGCGGGGCATCCGGCGGCACGCCCGTCTGCAGCTCGATCAGGTGCCGTTCCCAGTCACGGGCCGCGGCCAGCACGTGCCCCGGCAGGGCATCCAGCAGCCCGTGCGGTGCCATCAGCGGCCGCAGCGGCGCGGCACCGCCCGCGTGGACAATCGCGAAATCCGCAGCGGCCAGCAGGAACGGCAAGGCCACCACTGTGGCCTGCCCCGCGTCCGACAGCAGCCGCACCGACGTCCCGGCCAGCGCAACCACCTGATGTTCGCTGCCGTCGAACACCACCCGGTCACCGATCCCGAGGACTCCCGCCCGCTCAGCCACGCCCGCCGCCTCCCGGCCCGGCCGTCCGCACGACGGAACGGTGACTCAGCACCACCGACAGGTCCGCCGCCAGCTCATGGCGCCACATCAGGTGAAACAGCACCGGCAGCGTGCCCAGCGGGTCCCCGGCCATCTCCACGCCGTCGATCAGCTGCCGCGGCTCCGCGAACGCCTCCCGCAGCCGGGACGCCGCCGGCTCGTCATGACACCGCGGGTGCCGGTAGCCGGCCAGCCACCGCAGGTTCGCCGCCTGCACCGGCCCGGCCGAGCCCTGCACGGCATACCGCCAGCCGAGCACGGCGCACGCGGCCCCGGCCGCCGCGAACGCCTCACGGTCCCGCTCGCCGATCCGGTCCAGCGGCCGCGAGTCCACCACCAGCGCGCCGCCGCCGTCCAGCCGGGCAAAGAAATCCGGCGCGTGCCTGCGCACCTTGCCCCCGGCCCGCCACAGCAGCCAGAACGGCTGCGACGCCACCGCGGTCACCGCCGGGTCAAAGTCGAGCGCAACCAGGTGGTCCCGCTCGACCCACGACTCGAACCCCACCCGGCGGCCCATCGTCGCCGACCAGTACCAGCCCGGGTAATTCCGCTGCCCCTGATACGACGGGAACGACCGCACCGGACGCCCGTCCTCCAGGCACACCCCGGCCAGGGCCGCAAGGCCCACCCGGCACTCGGTCCCATCACCCGTAACATAGACCGCCTCAAAATCACCGTCCGCAACGGCAACACCCGCACCAGTCACACATGCATCCTGGCCAGATCAGATGAGACTGGCCACCCGATTGGCCAGATACGTGAGAAATGGCCAGATCACATGAGACCTGACAACAGGAGACTCATCCGTCACAGTCGAAGATCAGTCAGGTGACCGATGTCTTGCACCGCAACTTGCAGAAGTATTTGTGCTGCAACGAGAACTTGATGAGGATCCGCCCGGCGCTCGGACTTCCCCGCGGGCAGCCGGAGCGCGATCCGCAAGCCCCTACCGGCCAACTGAAGGAACCGCATGAACGGGATTGCGACGCGTCTTCCTATTGACTTGCAGCGGTGCCGTTTCCTCGTCAGCGAGCCTGTGACCAGCGCCAGCACGCACCCCGCGGCTGGGGACACCGGTTCCTGCGGCACAAGGCACATGCAGGCGACGGCGATGCGCCGCGGTCCCCTCCGGTGCGGGTACGCACCTGGCCCTGGCACTGGGCCAGATCCCTATGCTAGCCGGCGGACGCCTGGCTGAGCAGGGCATTTGACGTGCCCCAGCGGGTCGCGTCCGGTTCGCCTCGATGCCGCAACAGGCAGCCGGCCGCGATCCGCCGGGGCGCAGACGTGGGGACGGTGAACCGTAACGCCCCCGGCGGTTCACCGTACTCACGGCACGCGCCCGCGCAAGCCGCGGCGCGGCGGCCGCAGCGATGCCGCGAGCCGGCACCGTACGCAGGGCTCTTCCGCCAGCCCGCGGACGGTACAGCCGGCGAAGAGGCAAACCGCGGCCACGCTGCAGCGGAGGGTCCCCCCCGGGCCATCGGGAAGGACCCTCCGCTGTTCACGCGATTTAAAGCGTAACCTGCCGAAACTGTCGAATTCTCCCAGCTGAGCGCCGCCAAGGAAAGCGTGCCACTCGTCCGGGGTGAACCGGAGAACCGGCCCTTCTGGGTCCCTGCTGTTGCGCACGGCCACGCCGCCCTCTGAGAGGTTCGCCACTTCGACACAGTTGCCGTTGGAGAAGCTCAGCGAGCTCTTTACCCAGTGAGAACCTGAACCCGGCCTTTCTTCATCAGGCCTTGCCATGTCGCCCCACCTCACTGATTGCTGATTGTGTATGGAATTAATCGGCGAATAGAGTGACTACATTGTGTAATCATTTGACTACGAGATGTCGTCACCATATCCATAGGCTGGCAGACAACAGTTGTCCCGAGAGTCCTGCTTGTCTCAATTAGCCCTAACGCACATTACGCACCGACTATTCGTAAAGTCTCGTAAATTTCAACACGCACCGTAGGCAACAAAAAGTGACAAGTATCAACACCATGCAAGTGTGTAACAAGTGTGCGCCCGCTAGCTCTGCTAACGCCCCAGCCAGCGCGATTCCGCCGTGTCGAGGATGAGCTCCTTGGACGACTCCGGGTCGAGCGCCGCCTCGGCGAGCGTCTCGAACGCGATCCGGTGCAGGTACGTCTCCCGCTCCCCCTCCAGCGTGAAGCCGCTGCGCATGTGCTCGGTGGCGACGACGTCCTGCAGCATGGCGTCGCTGCCGGCGCCGAAGCCGAAGATCACGAAGGACTCGCCGAAAACCCGGTGCTGCCCGTCGAGGGTGAGGATCTGCATGGTCACGTTCGGCCGTTCGGCCACCTTGGCCAGGTGCTGCAGCTGTTCGTACATCACGACGTCATCGCCGATCCTGCGCTGCAGGATCGATTCGTCGAAGACGACGGAGAGCTCCAGGTCCGCACGGTCGATTGCCTGCTGGCGGCGCATCCTGACCCGGACGAGGCGCCCGATCATGCCGGGCGCGACGGGCTCGATCCTGCTGTAGCTGCCGATGATGTGGCGGGCGTACGCCTCGGTCTGGAGCAGGCCCGCGACCACGTCCACGTGCCAGATCGCGATGGAGTTCGCCTCATGCTCCAGGCCGATGAACTGCTTGTAGTCCTCGGCGAGAACGTCAGAGGAATCCTCCCACCAGCCCTTATGGGTGGCGTCCTCGGCGAGCTCGAGCAGCAGCGCGCGGCGCTGGCCGGTGACCTGGTAATAGGAGAGCAGCCGTTCGACCTCGCGCGGGCGCAGCCCGGTCTTGGCCCGTTCGTACCTGCTGATCTTGGAGGGCGACCAGCCCAGCGCCGCGGCGACCGATTCCCCGCTCCTGCCCCTGGACTCGCGGATTTCCCGCAGTTCGGCAGCGAGCCGCCGACGGCGCACCGTGGGGCTGCCTGGCTCGGTCATCGGGCACCCCTTCCTTCCGGTGCCGCGTACGCGGACGGCTGGCTCGCTGAGTCGTCACGCAGATTGCACGGAAATCCGCTATGAAACCCTTAGTACATCGTACACTCACCCAGCGCAACCGGCGCTTCTTTTGTGGCATGAGGCACCGCCGATTCATTCAGCGACCGCTGATACGGGCCTAGGCGTGGGTGACTGCCGCGGAAATCCGCTTCGCTGTGCTGCCTGCATAGAAGGCTGACGATGGTGACAGTCGTGAAAGAACAGGGCTGGAGTTGCGATGAGTCACGGCGTCAGCCAAGGGAGCGTTATAGAACTGAAATAGGCACTTCTCGGCACCCATGAGAACGGCCTGCCGCCAATTGGGGGTGTCGGCGGCAGGCCGTTAGCCTTTGGGATTGGGTTACGTTACGAGTGGAAGTAAGTCATCGGTTTCGCGGCTGCCACCGCGACCGCGGGGGTGCTGGACGTGAACGCGGTCGCTACAGGCACCGCCACGCCGGCAAGAACGGACCCGGCAAAGCCGAGCGTCACGAGAGGGGAGATGATGGCTCGCCTTATGCTCATGATTCCTCCATGGCATATATACAGGTCAGTAGCCTTCACCTGGCGTCAGCGGCCCGCAGACGCATCGACAGTGATGTTCTCTATTTGCCAGCGTTCGGCTCTTTCATCCACTACGATAAATCGCTATGCTGGCCGCTATCAATAAGAAAAACCGGCACAGCATGTTGCGTTCCTGCTTTAGCTGAAATATTCAATTTACGATGCGATAAAATTGTCGGCACTCGATGCCATGCAAGCTTCCGTGCAAATTGCATCGCAGCCTGCGTCCGCGGGCCTGCCGCTACCGGCCGCGGGCTCGGGATTCGCCGAATTAATGTCCGAAAATGGTTTCCCTGTTCCGGGGATGCCGCAGGTAGTAAAGTTTGTGCTATGTCTCCGGTGACCGCGGCTGCCGTGCTGGTCGGCCGCGACGACGAGCTGGCCCTCCTCGATGGGCTATTAAGAGAGGCCGCCAGAGGGCGCGGTGCCGCGGTGCTGATCGAAGGCGAACCGGGCATCGGCAAGTCCGCGCTCGTGCGCGCCGCCGTGGCGGCCGCGCCCGACGCCGGGTGCCAGGTCTTCTGGGGCGCCGGGGACGAGCTCGGCACGGCGCTGCCGCTTTTGCCATTCCTGGACGCGCTTCAGGTCCGCGAACCGTCGGTCAACGCACGGCGCAACACGATCGTCGGGCTGCTCCGCGGCGAGATCGCCGCCGACCGGGGCGCGGACGTGCCCGCGACGCTGACCGAGCAGCTGCTCGCGCTCGTCGCGGAAGAAAGCGCCGTGCGGCCGGTCGTCCTGGTCATCGATGACTTGCAGTGGGCCGACCCGGCGAGCGTCACGCTCTGGGGGCGGCTGGCGAGGACGGCGTGCCAGGCCCCGTTGCTGCTCATCGGGATAGCGCGACCGGTCCCGCACCGGGACGACCTGCTCGCGCTGCGCCGCCACGCGGGCGACGATGGCCGGATCCAGCTGACCGGGCTCGCCGAGCCGGCGGTGGCGGCCCTGGTGGCTGTGCTGGCCGGCGGCAGGCCGGACGGCAGCCTGCTTCAGCTGGCCGAGGGAGCGGCGGGCAACCCGCTCTACCTCATCGAGCTCGTCGCCGCGTTGATGCGCGGCTCGAGCCTGATCCTGACGCCAGCGGGCACGGCGGCGCTCGCTGGCGGGACCGACCTCGCCGGCGCCGAGCCGGGCAGCGCCATTCCCGGTTCCCTGTCCGCGGTGATCGCGGATCGCCTTGGTTTCGTCCCCGGCCCGGTACGCGATGTCCTGCGGGCCGCGGCGCTGCTCGGCGTGGACTTCGAGATCTCCGACCTGGCAGTCGTGCTGGGCCGCGGCCTGCCGGACCTGCTCCCGGCCGTCGAAGAGGCGCGCGTTGTCGGCGTGCTCGCCGAATCGGGCGGCAGCCTTGGCTTCAGGCATCCGCTTATCCGCGCGGCGCTGTACGAGGAAATGCTGGCGGCGGTGCGCGCCGCCTGGCACCGGGACGCGGCCCGCGCCCTCGCGGCGGCGGGCGTGCCGCCGGAGCGGGTAGCCAGGCAGCTGCTGCGCGCCGCGGATGGCCCTGGCCCAGCGGAACCGCTGGACGAGCAGATGCTGGACTGGCTGGTCCGCACCGCGGACCAGCTGGTCGGCCAGGCGCCCGGTGTCGCGGCGGAACTGCTCGCCCAGGCAGTCGCCAGCACCCCGTTCGGGGCCGTCCACCGCGACTGGCTGGTGAGCAGGCTCGCCGATGCCCTGTACCGCACCGGCGACATCGCCCGGGCAGCGCAGGTAGCGAACGAGGCGCTCGACTTCGTCGCCGAGCCCGATCAGCTCGTCGACCTGCACTGGACGCTCGCGCAGTGCCGCATCCGGACCGGGCAGTCCGCGGAGTCCCTGGCGACGCTGGACCGGGCGCTGGCGACACCCGGGCTTTCCGTCCGGCACCGCGCCAGGCTGCTCGTGGTCGCGGCCAGGACACACACCCACTTTGGCGAGTTCGAGACGGGCGAGCAGGTCGCGACCAGCGCCCTCGCGGCGGCCACCGAAGCGGGCGACAACTGGGCCATGGGCTGGGCGTTGCACGTGCTGTCGCTGGCGACAGCCGAGCAGGGCCGGCTGGCCGAATCCCTGCCGCTCTCCGACCGGGCGCTCACCGTCACCCAGGCCGACCCGGCGCTGACCGACCTGCGGCTGCTGCTGCAGCTCAACAAGGCGGTCACGCTCGGCAACCTCGACCGGTACGACGAGGCACTAGCGGTGGCCAGGGAGGCGCGGCAGCTCGCGGACCAGGTCGGCACGGCGATCCGGCTGGCTCAGGCGCACTGCGCCCTGGGGCAGTTCCTTTTCGAGACGGGCCGCTGGGACGACGTGCTGGCCGAGGTGGCGCGACTGCCGGAGAACCTCCAGGAGCCCGGCGTGGCTTGCACTGATCTCGGCATGGCCGCCGTGATCGGCTTCCATCGTGGTGATGTCGACGAAGCGCGCCGCCACCTTGCCGCCGCGGCCCCGTATGCCGAGCGACTCGGGCACCGGTTCATCTCGTCGCTGGCGCTCGCTCGCAGCCTGGACCGTGAGCGCGATGGCGCGCTGCCAGCCGCGCTCGCCGAGCTGACCGGCGCGTTTGACGGAAACGCGGAAGAGATGGAGCTGGAGAACCTGTTCCCCGACGCCGTCCGCCTCGCCGTCAGGACTGGCGTCCTGGAGACAGCCAAGTTCCTCGCGAAGCGGGCCGACGCGCTCGCTGCCGGTTCCGGGATTCCGCACCGGCAGGCGAACGCGCTGTACTGCCAGGGCCTGCTCGATCATGACGCGTGCCGCTTGCTCACCGCCGCCAAGCGCTATCAGGAGGCCAGCCGCCCGCTGCTCGCGGCGAAGGCGTACGAGGCCGCCGCCGCGGAGTTCCTCCGCGCCGATGACCGCGGTCAGGCCAGGGAGGCTTTCGTCCAGGCCGTCGAGGAGTACACCTCCCTCGGCGCCGCCGCCGACGCCGCCAGGCTGCGCGCGGCGTTCCGGGCGCACGGCATCCACCGCGGGCCGCACTCCAGGCACCGGCGGGCGGTCAGCGGCTGGGACAGCCTCACCGATACCGAGGTCAAGGTCGCCGGGCTGGTCGCCGAGGGGCTGTCGAACCCGGAGATTGCCGCCAAGCTCATGCTCTCCCGGCGAACCGTGTCGACCCACGTCTCGCACATCCTCAAGAAGCTCGGCGTGGCCTCGCGGACCGACATCGCCAGGGAATCGGCGCTGCGCACCGTATCGCCGCGGTAAACCGGATCGCCCCGGTAAGCCGGATCACCGCCGCAATCCGTCATGAAAAACCGCGCCCCGCGGTGACCGCGTCGTCCGCAAACGCGGTCACCGGGGGCGCGTGTGGGGACAGGCCTCGTAGGGGGCGTACGGCCCCGTCCCCACGTCTAACCCAGCACCGCCCCGTCAGCCGGCGGTGTGGTCGTCATGGAACAGCAGCGTGAAGTACACGGCCTTGCCGGCCGGAGTCCGGTAAAACCCCCACTCGGCCGCCAGGGTGGCGACTAGCATGAGGCCACGTCCTGTCTCGGCATCGCCGGGAGCGACGGACACCACAGGGAAGGAACGCGACGTGTCGTACACGTCTACCCGCAGCCGGCCGCGCAGGCACCTGATGCCTAGCGTGATGGTCTCGCCTGCTTCGTGGGTGATCGCGTTCGTCACGAGTTCGCTGGTGAGCAGCACCGCGGCATCCGGGTCGACGGGGATGCCCCAGTCGCGGATCGCCGTCCGGACCTGGCTCCGGGCCTCGCCTGCCGCCGCTGGTGATGCGGCCAGCCGGACGCGGCAGTGGTTCAGTTGGATAGGCGGAGAGGCCACCATCGCGTTCATCGCATGTCCTTCATAGGCCGGTCCGAGATCCGGGGGGTGGGTGGGCGACCCGCTCGGGCGGAGGACCGAACAGGCACGTCGCTCTCGGTGCCGGTTTCATAACAAATGCTGCTGCAAGTTGCATAGACAGACATCGGTCAGCTGACCGATTTCCGCTTGTGACGAATGAGCACGAATGAGCCCATTCGGGCGTCACCGCCGGTAGCTGTGACGTCAGCGGTTGGTGAGGCTCGGCTGCATCGACAAGGCAAGCACCCGGATGTTGATCGGCTGCGCGTCCTCGAAGTTGTACATCCGCCCGTACTTCGGCCTGAGCCGGTCCATAATCCGCGGCACTGCCTCGTCGACGGCCCGCTGGCGGCCGGCCGCCCACTCGCCGACGAGACCCGCGGAAAACGCGCCAGGCCCGGCCGCTGCCCGGTCGGGCTGCTCGCCGGCCGCGATCTGCCTGCCGTACAGGTACAGGGAGAAGTGGTTGTTCAGCCCGGCGAGCAGCCGTCCCCTCTCCTCCGCCCCCAGACCGTCGAGGTAATCGGTCAGGTAGAGGTCGGGGACGGTCTCGGGGCGCGGGATCTCCTCGTTGATGAGCTCGGTGACCTCGTCCAGGTAGCCGAGGTAAAAGCCGAAGTCGGACTTCTCGCCG
>Ga0335073_10010804_pt1 | contig 12839 bp, 8 predicted proteins | sample Lox_Sample_22_FD_207093 | JGI IMG/M metagenome (GOLD analysis project Ga0335073, IMG submission 207093) | Soil microbial communities from Loxahatchee National Wildlife Refuge, Florida, United States - Lox_Sample_2.2 | ecosystem: Environmental > Terrestrial > Soil > Wetlands | place: USA: Florida...
ACTTGATGTTCGGGTTGTGCTTGCCCAGAACCTTGGTGATGGCCGCCGTCAACGTGGTCTTGCCATGATCGATGTGCCCGATCGTGCCCACGTTCACGTGCGGCTTGCTGCGATCAAATTTCTCTTTCGCCATTGGAGCTCCTAAAACCTGTGCCGCCCCTAAAGGGGCTCAAAAATGATTGCTTCACAATCGGCGCAGCTAAAGCTGCGCCCCTTCAAACTTACTTCGTTCCTGCCGGGCTCTTGCCCTGCACCTTCGCGACAATCTCTTCGGCAACCGAACGCGGCGCCTCTTCGTAGCGCGAGAAGTGCATGCTGAAGGTCGCGCGGCCCTGGGTGTTCGAGCGCATATTGGTCGCGTAGCCGAACATCTCGGCCAGCGGCACCATGGCCTTGATCACCTGCGATCCGGCGCGATGCTCGATGCCCTCGATGCGCCCACGGCGGCTGTTCAGGTCGCCGATGATGACGCCCATGTACTCTTCCGGCACGACCACTTCAACCGACATCACCGGCTCCAGCAGCACCGGGCTGGCCTTGCGCGCGGCTTCTTTGAATGCCATCGAGCCGGCAATCTTGAAGGCCATTTCGTTCGAGTCGACCTCGTGATAGCTGCCGTCGTACAGCGTCGCCTTCACGTCGACCATCTCGTAGCCGGCAAGAACGCCGCCTTCCATCGCTTCCTTAATGCCCTGGTCGACCGGCTTGATGTATTCCTTCGGAACTGTGCCGCCAACGATGTCGTTCACGAACTCGTAGCCCTTGCCCGGCTCGTTCGGTTCGACGCGAATCTTCACGTGACCGTACTGGCCGCTGCCGCCGGTCTGACGAATGTATTTACCCTCGGCTTCGGAGTGCTTGCGAATCGTCTCGCGATACGCGACCTGCGGCTTGCCGACATTGGCCTGCACATTGAACTCGCGCATCATGCGATCGACGATGATCTCCAGGTGCAGCTCGCCCATACCGCTGATGATGGTCTGGCCGCTGTCGGGATCGGTCATCACCTTGAAGGTGGGATCTTCCTGCGCCAGTTTGCCCAGCGCGACCCCCATCTTCTCCTGATCGCCCTTGGTCTTCGGCTCGACCGCCACTGAAATCACCGGCGCCGGGAACTCGATCGACTCCAGCACGATGGGGTGCTTCTCGTCGCAAATGGTGTCGCCGGTGGTGACGTTGCGCAGGCCTACGCACGCGCAGATATCGCCCGCGTAGATCTCCTGAATCTCTTCGCGCTTGTTGGCATGCATCTTCAGCAGGCGGCCGATGCGCTCCGAGCGCGACCGCGCACTGATATGCACGCTGTCGCCCGTCTTCAGGTGTCCGGAGTAAACGCGGATAAACGTGAGCTGACCGACGAACGGGTCGGTCATAATCTTGAAAGCCAGCGCCGCGAACGGAGCTTTATCCTCGGCCGGACGCTCTTCTTCCGCGCCGGTATCGGGATTCGTGCCTTTCACCGGAGGAATATCGAGCGGCGAAGGCAGATAGTCAATGACCGCATCCAGCAGCGGCTGCACACCTTTGTTCTTGAAAGCCGTTCCGCAAATCACCGGGAACAGCTTCATCTTCACGGTGGCGCGACGCAATGCCGCTTTCAGCTCGGCTTCTGAGATCGGCTCGCCTTCAATGTACTTGTGCATCAGTTCGTCCTGGTCGTCGTTCTCCACGACGGTTTCGACCAGGATCTGATGGAAGGCTGCGGCTTTCTTTTTCAACTCTTCCGGAATCTCTTCAATGTCGTACTCGGCGCCCATCGACTCGTCGTTCCAGATGATCGCCTTCATCGCCATCAGGTCGATGACGCCTTTGAACTTGTCTTCCTGGCCGATGGGGAGCTGAATCGCTACCGGGCGGGCATTGAGGCGCTTGCGGATGGTGTCGACCGCGTGCTCGAAGTCGGCGCCCATCTTGTCCATCTTGTTGATGAAGCAAATGCGCGGAACGCCGTATTTATCGGCCTGGCGCCATACCGTCTCCGACTGCGGCTCGACGCCATGCACGGCGTCGAATACGGCGCAGGCGCCATCGAGCACGCGCAGCGAGCGCTCAACTTCGGCGGTAAAGTCGACGTGGCCCGGCGTATCGATGATATTGATGCGAATGTCCTTCCAGAAACAGGTGGTCGCCGCCGACGTGATGGTGATGCCGCGCTCCTGCTCCTGCGCCATCCAGTCCATCGTCGCGGTGCCTTCATGGACCTCACCGATGCGGTGCAGCCGTCCCGTATAGAACAGGATGCGCTCCGTCGTGGTGGTCTTGCCGGCATCGATGTGGGCCATGATGCCGATGTTTCTGCAACGCTCTAATGGAACCTGTCTGGGCACAATCTTTTCCGTTTCTTGCTGTTCTTTGAAGGGGCACGCCTTCAGGCGCGCCGTCGTTCAATCTTTATCTCTTTGTCATCCCGACCGAACCGCTTTAGCGGTGAGCGGAGGGACCTGCTTTTCGTCGTGTGAATCTGCCGTCCTTAAAGGGACTCAGATCAAAATTTCCTTCGGTGACGCCAGCCTGAAGGCCAGCTCTACCCGATGTCTTACGTCTTCGGAACGCAGCGCTAAAGCGCTGCTCTACCCTCGTTACCAGCGATAGTGCGCGAAGGCCTTGTTCGCCTCGGCCATGCGATGTACGTCTTCTTTCTTCTTGATCGAAGCGCCACGTCCGTTGGCCGCATCGAGCAGCTCGTTCGCCAATTTGTCGATCATGCCCTTTTCACCGCGGCCGCGGCTGTAGGTCAAAATCCAGCGAATCGCCAGCGAAGTACGCCGGTCGGCATTGACCTCGACCGGGACCTGATAGTTAGCGCCGCCGACGCGGCGGGTCTTCACTTCCAGCACCGGCTTGGTATTCTCGACGGCTTTCTTGAACAGCTTGATGGCCTCGTCGCCGCCCTTTTCCTCGAGCTTCTTCATCGCGCTGTAGAAGATGCCCTGGGCGGTGGACTTCTTGCCGTCCCACATCATCGAGTTGACGAACTTGTTGACCAGCGTGGACTGATACACCGGATCAGCCAGCGTCTCGCGTTTCGCGATATGTCCTTTTCTCGGCATAAAACCTCGAACTTGCCTCAGGGGCTAAAGCCCCTTTTCCTACTAAACTCTCTGCGGCACGACTAAAGTCGTGCCCTGATACAAATCGTGACCCCGGGGTCCCCGGCGAGCGTCGTCTTTGCGCTCGTTGGGGTGGTTTACGCCTTCGGCCTCTTGGCCCCGTACTTCGAGCGGCCCTGCTTGCGGTTGGCCACGCCCACCGAATCCAGCGTGCCCCGCACCACGTGATAACGCACACCCGGCAGGTCCTTCACGCGGCCGCCGCGGATCAGCACAATCGAGTGCTCCTGCAGGTTGTGGCCGACGCCGGGAATGTAAGTGGTGACTTCGATACCGTTGGTCAGCCGCACGCGCGCGACCTTGCGCAGCGCCGAGTTCGGCTTCTTGGGCGTCTGGGTGTAGACGCGAGTGCAGACGCCGCGCTTCTGCGGGCAGGACTGCAGCGCCGGGCTGGCCGTCTTGTACTTCGGCGCGCTCCGGCCCTTCCTCACCAGCTGATTAAATGTAGGCACTCTTTGCAGCTCCCTCGTTCTTGAAGGGGCGCACCCTTCGACTGCGCTCAGGGCAGGCTCTTCCGGTGCGCCGTAATTCCTGTTCTTGAAAGGCCACGACTTCAGTCGCGCCGTAAAGCAATCCACTCCAATGCGTCATCGAGCGAATCGGGCTTCAGCCGGCGAGTCGAGCGACCTGCGATTCGCCGCGAGGCCGAACGCAAGGCTCCTACGCGCACATGGGCTGGGCAGCCAACGAACTCAACCGGCACACAACAGGCGCTCGGTTCCTTCTGCCCATACTTCCCCAGGCACATGGCCGGGGATTTTGGTTTCCGTCAGATGGGGCGAACGACGGTGACGCCGTGGTCGTTCCGCAATCGGGCTTGTCGCCGGATGCGGAGATCGGAAACGAGGGCGTTCCGTTTCGTTGCCTTGTCCTGCATACCCACCGGAATGCTCCAGCGGAAGCGCAGGCACGTTTCAGCGAGGATCCTTCATCCCAGCAACTCCAGAACCGGCAGCCACTGGAATCTGCAACAACTGATCTGCAGGAGGAAGGTTACAAAAGCACAGCCACACACTACAGGCAGGCCAGACACAACTCGCAGAACCTTTTCAATATAACAATTGGCTTGCCTGCCGTCAACAACTTCTGCACAAACGGGTACTTGCCCGCTTCGCATTCAAGTTCCCATGCTTCCGCTCCGATAGAGCCAGCAGAGCAGCGTTGCGGGACTGCAGTTTCAGGCCCCGGAACGGAAGGAGTTCGCCCGGTGAGTCAGCTTTACGACATGCGAATGCAAATCGAAGCCAAAATCAAGAGCAGCGGTCTGGACGCCATGGACGTGAAGGGCAAGATCGGCCTGCGTTCCGGGAAACTGCTGGCCTTTATTACTCCCACCACGCCAGACGATCCGGCAACGGTCGCCAAGCTGAAGGCGGCTGCCAAGGAAATTCTGAACCTGAGCCTGTGAGGACGCGCGTATGCGATGGAATTCGATTCGAACCAAGATTCTAGCTGTACTGATTGCCTGCCTGATCGCGGGATTGGCCGGCATCCTGGCCCTGATGCATTACAGCTTCGAGCGCAACTCCCAGGTCCTGGCGGGTGAATCGGTAACCGGGGCGCAAAAGCTGTTTGCGATCCTCGAGGCCCGCGAGATCAGCAAGATGATGGCGGCAAGCGACATTCTGCTGGCCGATGGGCAGCTTCGCGACGCTCTGGTGGCACGCGACCGCGGTCGGCTGGCGCAGCTTACGGCTCCGCTTTACGTTCAGCTGAAGCGCGAAGGCATCACCAACTGGATGTTCCACACGGCTCCGGACATGACGGTCTTCCTGCGCGTGCACAATCCGCCCAAGTTCGGCGATCACCTGAATCGCTTCCTTGACCAGCAGGTGCAGAAAACGCAGACTCCCGTCACCGGCAATGAACTGGCGAAGGCGGGATTCGCACTCCGGATTCTGCGGCCGGTCGACGCTGCTGATGGAACCGTGACCGGATACGTGGAGCTGGGCGAGGAGTTGGGACAGTTCATCCACACCATGAAGAACCAGACCGGCAGCGATTACGCGCTGCTGCTGAGCAAGAAGTATCTTGACCGGCAGTTCTGGGCCGACTCCAGCGCGGTGTGGCATCGCCGCGACAACTGGGACGATAACCCGAGTTTCGTCATTGCCGACAAGACGGCGTCGTCCGATGACATTCTTCGATTCAACGGCGATCTGGGCGCGATCGCACCGCAGGGCACCGTTCTGGAGCGCTTCCAGCGCGGCAATTCAGTTTTCGTCCGCGGCATCTTCCCCATCTATGACGCCGCCGGACACACCGTTGGTGCGATGTTCGTGGTGCGCGATATTTCGGGCTTTTACCTGGCGATGCGCCACACGCAAAACATTCTGGTGCTGGTGACCATCGCAGCGCTGGTGGTGGGGATGGTTCTTGTGCTCGTGCTGCTCAATCGCCTGGTATTCCGCAGGTTGCAACAGATTATCCGGGTCGCCACACGGCTGGTCGGCGGCGACTACGAATCGCAGATCCCGGTCACCTCGAACGACGAAGTCGGCGAGCTGGAACAATTGTTCGAGCAGTTCCGCCAGGTGTTTGTCGACTTGCTGCGGCTCTCGGAAAAACAGCTGCGGGCGTAAGCACCTTCATCGCAGGTGCGACCTGCCTTGAAGGGGCACGCCTTCAGGCGTGCCGTACCCGGGGGTCCGGACCAATCAAGGATGTCAATCCCGAAGAATAGGGGTGCCCCATCCGAGCTTCGTTTGCTCGGGTGGGGACTTTCGTCGCGACGGTTTCGGACGGAAACGGCAACGGATGGGAACAGCGCCGCAGGTGAAGATTACAATTCCGGTGAGCTGTGGCGAGAGGATGGAAAAAAACCCACCCGAGCAAACGAAGCTCAGATGGGGCACCCTCGAGAGTTTACCTGATGGAGTCGTCTGATTGTGGTTGGGTGAGCCACCCGCCCCCGCCCAGCATTTGTCTGCGCCCCCCCGCAAAATCAAGACCACACAAGTGAGGCGTAGGGGTATTTTCGAAAACCGGTCGCGGGCCAGGTCGTCCCCGTCTTCTGCCCCCCTGCATCAATGTCCGCCGACAGCGCCATACAGCTCTTTATCCAGCGCCGCACCCAGTTCCTGGACATTGATACCGCTTAGCGAGGAACGGCCTTTCTTAGCCAAGTATCGGGCTCTATCGGTGTTCGGCCGCACGACACCGTCCGAAATATCCCAGTCGTCAGCGAGGGTGTAAAAATCACCCTTTGGGTCGTAGGACAATACGAGGAGATACTTATGATCGAGTGCGAGCGGTGGCTCGTCTGGAGGGATATCAGCCGACAGCGTTTTACCCGAACGCAGGAAGACCGTTCCGCCGGGCAGCAACAGGGTTATATCTTTCCCTGGAACCAGCCCGCCCGAGCCCGTTCGGTCCTCAAAAACCTCGCCAACACGCAGCGTTACCTCCGTATACATCGAACGCTCGGACGCGCTCAGAACGCTGCGATGGCTGGTAAAGGTCGCTGTGGCGACGGCCCTGTTTGGCTCATCACGAATCTCGGGATCGCCGTCCCAAATCAGGCCTCCTCCCACAGCCGGCGAAACGCTGGATGGCGAGGTAAGCGGAATGGATCGGAACGATGAGCTGTCCCAGAAGCTGTCCCGTTCAGCTCGAACGGAGGGCGCTACACCCTTGTTCCACTCCAAGTAAGGTGTCGGCGTCAGCATCCAGGCATTGGCTGCTGGTTTCGGCGTGTCAGCCGCAGGCGCCTCCCCTGAAGCCCCAACGCCGAGGCTCATCGCTATGTCTAACGCCGTAAGCAATATCCAGTATGGTGACCTCATAACTCACCTCGCTGAAAACCTGTGCCTATATACACTGACACCAAAAGGCGGCCAATCGGCCCGCCCAGCATGAGTCTGCGCTGCCCCCCGCAAAATCAAGACCACAAAAGTGAGGCTACGTCGGATTCCGCCGCCAGTCGCGGCTCTCGGAAAAACAACTGCGGGCCTAACGCACGACTCTATGGCGTTCATGGCTGGCATCGCACCTGGCTGCGGGTATGATGTTCAGCCATGGCGACCGGGGCGATCCGATCCGACAGGGGGGCGAATGCCGATCATGAGACCGCAAACCAGCCCTGGGCCGTCGCCGCGCCCGTCTTCATCAGCTATTCGCGGAAGGATTTCTACTTCGCCGAATCTCTGGCGCTACACCTCATCCGCGAGCGCATCCCCGCCTGGATGGACGTGCGCAATCTCAATCCCGGCGTCTTCTGGGAGCGCGATCTCTTCGCCGCACTGGATGCGGCCGCGTGCGTCATCGTCATCGCTTCGCGCGAGAGCATGCGAAGTCCCAACGTTCACGAAGAGATCGAGCGCGCGCGGAATCAGAACAAACGCATCCTTGTCGTACGTTTTCGCGGCGTACACCTGCCCGACACGCTGGCGCAATGCGAGCAAGTCGATTTTCGCGGCGCATTCCAATCGTCACTACGCGAGCTGGTGGCACAGTTGCAGACGTCTGCCGGCGGCAAGGTCCCATCCCGCCGATCGTCGTTCCTGGCGGTTCCATTGTGGGTGGTGGCCATCGTTGTTGTCCTCGCCATTCCGACGCTCGCGTTTATGGCTCTGGGCGATTGGGGCACGTCGCAGGACAACTGGGTGATTCTGCTCCTGGTACCGGTCTTCATCCTCGCCCTGTGTTGGAGCGTCACGATTTCCTTCCTGCAACGACGAATGGGCATGACGCGGCTGGCGATCTCGCTGGCGACGCTGGGCGGCATGTTCGCATTTCCCCTGCTGCTCTTTCACTATTCCGGCGCGGCGGGACTGAAAGTCGAAAGCGCGAAGCTACAGCGGGCCACAATGCAACACTGGGACGCGATGTTCCTGCTGGCTGCGTTGCCGCTCGCTTGTCTTGCCCTGATCGTCGCCTTGCGCCCTTACGACCTGCTGCGCTGGACGCCGACGGGCAAGGCGTGGGACTGGTACCGGCAAAAATGCGCCGCCCGCCTCGGCAGAGTCAACACGCGCGAGGCTGTGCGCCCGAACGGTAACTTCTTCCTGGTGAACGATGCCATGGACACCGCAGCGGCCAGTCGCATTCGCCAACAACTGGCGGACTCGGGCTGGCAGGAGGTTGCCGTCGGCTCCGGCGGCAAAGCCGTGTTGCTGCTCACCAATCGCACGCGTACCGACTGGTTGCTGCAACAGCAGCCTTCGCTGACAACCGACGTAATGACCGTGGTCGCCACCGGCATCTGTCTGCCGGCGCAGCTCGACTGGTTGTGGAAGCGCGAGTGGGTCGATTTTCGCAGCTGGAAGCCGGCGGTGCTGGAACGGCGCGAGGCGCTGCCGCAGGTTCCCGAGGCCGTGACCGAACCGCGCTTCCCCGCCCCCGTCCGCTTCGCCAATCACCTGCTGTGCTGCCTGGCCGCGCTGAGCTTCTGGCTGATGGCGATAGCAAATCCGGCAGCCATGCAAGACTCCCAGACCAATACGCCTCCGGCCCAGGTTTTCGGCATGGTTGCCGGACTCGCGGTCGTGGTGCTGAATATCGAGTTGGCCAGACGGCTTCTACGGCGCAGCATCGACGCCGCCGGCTTTCGCCGCTGGTCCTGGGTTGGATGGGCCGGCGCGCTGATTCTCACCCTGTTCGCCTGGGGTGAGGGAGTAGCCGGTTCGGCTATGCAGCACATGCTTCCCGCCATGTTATTTATTGCGATTTTCCCGATTGCGCTTGCCCGCAGCCGGAAGGCGATGTCGTTCTGGTTTCCGGCGACACGCCTGCGCAAGGCGGAAAAGACCGGCACGCTGGCCACGGGGCGAATCTGGCGAACCTTCTGGTGTGTTGCGCTCTATCTCATGGTCTGGGGCTGGGTATTGGGGATGTATCGGAATTAGGCGACGCGCTAACCGATCACGGTATCGCGCATCGTCTCCGCGGTCTTCTTGCAGAAACTCGCAACCTGCTTCTACACTTGGGGTTTCCTTGAGAGAATATTTTCGACACATCCGCCGGTCTCAGCCACCGAACGCCATCGCCCCAGCAAAGGGCGCGCGAGAGACCACGAACCGGCGGGGAGGATGCATGCAGCGGTTGTCCCCGGCTCGTCTTCTGGCTGCCACAGCGGCAGTTCTCGTTCTGATCTCCCTGCCCGGTTGCGGCGGCAGCAACAGCGGAAATATCAAGGTCACCCAGGTGATTTTGTCACCGACAACGATCTCGCTCAATGAGGGTCAGGTCGTGACTTTAAGCGTTGTCGCCGAGAACTCCGCCGGAACCGCGGTAGCTGCCGACATTGGTTTCACCAGCAGCAACAACAATATCGCCACCGTTTCCAGCGGGGGTCTGGTCTGCGGGGGAATCTGGGACGCCAATATCATTAACTGCAACGCGAACCTGGGACAGGGCGGCGTGGGACAAGTCACGATTACCGCTACGGCGACCGCCTACAACGTGAGCACCACCGCTACGGTGTACGTTCACGAACAGGTTGACCTGGTACAGGCCGTGCTCGGCTCCGGCTGCACCAGCATGGGCCAGGCCATCAATATCGCGGGAATGGCATTCAGCACCACCGCGCCAGGCTGCTCACCCGCTTCTCCGTGCAACATCACCTCCACCGTCGGACCCTTTACCTTCGGCGGCAACGATTCGACCATCGCCACCACTTCCGCGGGAATTCAGTCCGCGTATAACTCCTCGACAAACTCTCCTACCTACACCTCCGGCGGCACCATCACTGGCTCGAAGGGACAGACCTGCACACTTTCCGACTTCAACGGCGTTACCAATGCGATGGCGACCGTGGCCCTGACCGGACATAACACCATCGCCAGCGGGACGCAGCTCACGATTACGAATCCTGGCTACGGGGCAACGACGGCGCCAGTCTCAGCCACGCTGGGCAATGGCACCGCGACCTGTAGCGGCACTGCGACCGTCATTACTGCGCTCACCACGGGTGTGCTGACCGCGGAAAATCCCGGCGCCACGACGGTCTTCGCCAGCGTCGCCGGCGTGAACAGCGTGGGTATGCCTTACCTGACCTGTCCGGCGAACAGCATCGTCGTTCACGACGCCGCCAGCAACAACACGACTTTCACGCTGAACCCCACCAGCACGCAGAATTTGACCGCTGACGTGTATGACACCAACGGCGTTTACATCACGCCGACCCTGACGTGGGCAGCGTATCCGCGGGCGGCAGCAACGGTTGCGGTGGGCACTTCCGGCAACAACCCGGCGACGGTTACGGCGGTGGCCGGCGGCACGGCGTACGTCACGGCGACGTGCAGTTATCCCAACTGCAATAAGGGCGTTCCCGCGCAGTACAGCCAGAACGTGGCCACCTTCAACGTGAACTCACCGGCCACCACCATGGCGGTCGCGGCGAGCACGAACTCCACTGCCGTCGCCTTTATCAACACGGCGACCAACACCGTCAGCTCGACCATCTTCCTGACGGACTATCCCAATTCAGTCGCTGTCGATCCGGGTGGCACTACGGTTTACTTCGGCACGGCCTCCGACCTTTTCGCCGTTACCGTCTCCACCGGGGCCATCACGACCTACAGTGTTGCCGGAAACATTGTGGGCATTACTTCGGACGGGAACTATCTGCTGGTTTCGAACAGGGCGAGCAATCGCATCAACTACGTCGATGTTTCCAGTGGGGTCCTCAGCGGCTATACCGGGGGCACGACCAGTTCAACCGCCTACACGCCGGACAGCGGGTTCAACGAATGGGTGAATGGCACCACGCTGGGATATAGCCTGCAGACCGGCCCGACCGGACTGCCCTCGACGTTGACCCTTCCCAGCACTGCCAATGCGCTGGACATCTCGGCCCAGGGAGGCCTCACCTACATCGCGAGCCCGAGTCCGACCCCGGGCGTGATCTACGTGTATTCCACCTGCAATCAGTTGCTGCAACAGACGCTGGATGCCAACAGTCCCACGCTGATCAAGGCGCTGCCGAACGGGACCGGCGCGGTAGCTGCCGATTCGCCAAACATTGACGTGGTTTCAACGCCCTCGCCGGTAAACGCCGGCTGTGCCGCGGCGGGTACCGCCACGCAGAGCACGCTCAGCAGCTTCGACCTGGGCGCCGGCCCGTTCACGGCAACGCAGATTTTCACCAGCTATGACGCCAGCCACGTCTGGATCATCAGCAACCTCCCGCAACTGCTGGGCTTCGACGTCGCCACTTCGACGCCAAGCAACGTCCCGCTCGCCGGCGGAGCGGTGCCGACTTACGGCGGCATCAGGATGGACGGGGTGGGAATCTACGTGGGCGCCAGCGACGGCACCGTGCATGTCATCAACGCTTCGTCGTTGAGCGACGTGGCACAGGTCCCGGTAGGGCTGAGAGATTCGATGGGCAATCTCACCGCGCCCAACCTGATCGCGGTCGTCCCGTAATCAGGTCACTGCCGTCGCACTACATGCGCGTCATCTCCCATGCGGCAGTTCAAGTTGCCGGGGCGGTGACTCGCGCATCGCTTGCCGCCTGCACGAATGCTTCGGTTTCCTTCAGAATTTGCGCGACGAGATCAGGCGTCGCCGCTTCACAATAAATCCGCAGCAGCGGCTCGGTGCCGGAGGCGCGCACCAGCACCCAGGCATCAGCGCCGTTGCCATAAGTCGGCGCGTCGAGAAAGAACTTCACGCCATCGAGCGTTTCTATTTTCGTCACTGCGAAGCTGCCAACATGGTCCGGCTTGGCCTGCGCCCGCCGCATAGCCTCTTCCTTCACCTCGTTGCTGAGATGAAGGTCGATGCGGCCATAATGATGCTCGCCGTACTCGCGCTGCAGATCTTCGACCAGCTTTCCCAGCGGCTTCTCTTCGTCGGCCATAATGTTGGCCAGCAGCAGCGAATTCAGAATGCCATCGCGCTCCGGCAGGTGACGGCGGATGCCGATACCACCCGATTCCTCGCCGCCGATCAGTATGTCCCGCGTCAGCATCAGGTCGCAGATGTATTTGAAGCCGATACCGCACTCATGCAGCTTGCGGTTGTGTTTCGCCGCAATACGGTCGAGCATACGCGTGGTGTTGAAGGCGCGCACCACCTCGCCTGGCCAATGCTTGCGCTGGAGCAGCCACTGCAAGATCACCGCGTAACACTTGTGCGAATCGACAAAGCTGCCGTCTTCGGCCACGGCGCCCAGGCGGTCGGCATCACCGTCGGTCGCCAACCCCGCCTGGCAGTTTGCGTGGACGACGACCCGCTGCAGGTCGGCGATGTGCGGCTGAATCGGTTCGGGATTGATGCCCGGAAACAGCGGATTCAGATCTCCTCGAATTTCGAAGTGATCGATCGCATGCTCGGTGAAGATACCTTTGATCACGCCGCGCCCCGCGCCGTACATCACGTCGATGGCGAACTTGAATCCCGCCTTCTGGATGGCTTTCAAATCGACGAACTTCGTGATCGCCGCGATATAAGGCGTTTTGAAATCGGCAACGGTCACGCTGCCGCCCATGCCCTCGAGTCGCGGCGAATCCAGCTCGTTCTCGATGGACCGCATGATCGCCGGCGTGCCCGATCCGCCATAGCTGGCCTTGTACTTCACGCCGTTCCAGTTGAAGGGATTATGGCTGGAGGTAATCATCACGCCGCCGGCGGCGCCGAGGTTCTTCACCGCGTACGACAGCGCGGGAGTGGGCGTGTAATCGTCGGAGAGGCGAACTGCGATGCCGGAAGCGGCGAGCACCTCCGAGATGATCTCGGCCGCCCGCTTCGAGGCGAAGCGCGTGTCGTAGCCGACGACCAGGC
>Ga0335073_10010805_pt1 | contig 12839 bp, 10 predicted proteins | sample Lox_Sample_22_FD_207093 | JGI IMG/M metagenome (GOLD analysis project Ga0335073, IMG submission 207093) | Soil microbial communities from Loxahatchee National Wildlife Refuge, Florida, United States - Lox_Sample_2.2 | ecosystem: Environmental > Terrestrial > Soil > Wetlands | place: USA...
CCGGTCATCGGACCCGCCAGGTTTTACCTGGTCAGGATCTTCCCGGGGTCTGCTGACCCGGTACGGGTGACCCCGTTGGCCATCCAGGCGACGCCGGTCACCTCGATAGCCACGCAGGTCATCTCGGTAGCGCTGTCCGCGGACGGCACGGAGCTCGCGGTCGTGTGGAACACCGGCAAGTCGGTCGGGCTCGGCGTCTATTCGGTGGCCACCGGGCGGCTGCAGCACTCCTGGTCCGCCGCCATCAGCGGCGTGGGCCGGGTCGAGACGCCGGTCACCGATCCGAGCTGGGTCGGTGACAGCACCGTGGGCTTCGCGTTCATCGACACCCCGAACGTCCGTGAAGACCTCAGGACGCTGGACATCAGCTCGGCCGGCACCGGACTGCTCGCCGACAGCCACGTCGTCTGGTCGCAGTACGTCCCCGCCGCCCCCCACGGCACCCGCAACGCCCCGCAAACTTGCGACACGCCGTTCCTTACCGGCGACGGGCAGGAGGTCGTGTGCGCCACCAGCTCCTACTCGGCGAGTGACAAGCGCCTGTCGGCGGTCTGGCTGGCGTACCCGCTCGCCACGCCGACCCGGCCCCGCGTCGTGGGCAGCGTCACCGAGCCGCCGGACGTGACCAGCTTCAACGGTCCGATCTCGGTGGAGTGGACGAACTCGTCAGGTACCGAGGTGATCGGCAACTGGAATCCGGCGGTCACGGTGTACCGCGCCGGATTCCAGGGGGCGGCCACGTCGGTGACGAACTACTTCGGGTTCATCGGAGGGGGCAAGGTCAGGCTGTTCCCCTGGAGCCCCGGCCTTATCGACGCGGCCTGGTAAGGCAGCGCAGGACGCTAGCCGGTGACGATGGATGCCGACTCCGCTCCGGGGCTCATCGCCGCCACGGCGAGCCGGTGCGCACCAGGCTGCCATGACGCTATCTGGATCTTGGCGATGAAGTTCAGTTCGGCGACCAGGTCATCGCCGCTGTCCGGCCATCCGAAGCCGACCAGGGCATCGCTGCTGACCCGGAACGCCTGCGCGACCGCGGGGCTGGCGCCGCCCAGCGACACCACGTCAAGCGCCATCGCCAGTGCGCCGTCGTCGCCGACGTTGGTGGAGCTCACCTGGAGCGCCAGGTACTTGCCGTCCGGGCTGAACGCGGCGTTGACCGCTGAACTCCCCGCGGGCAGGCGCACCACGGTGGGCCGGCCTGTCGCCAGGTCCAGTACCTCCACCCGGCACAGGGGGTCGCACGGAGTGGCCCAGGCGATCGCGACCGCGCTCGCCGCGAGAACCCCGGCGAAGGTGCGGCTCGCGGCGTGCGGAGCGGACGGGTTCCATAGCTCGTCGGGTGCGGTTCCCGACGGTGCGGCGGGCGCCAGCAGCAGACCGACGTCAGTCCCCTGGAAGATCGCGTATCCGGCGGGAAGCCTGAGCCGCGGCCCGGCCGGTGCGCCGGCGGTGCTGATTTCCTGCGCTGTGCCGGCTTCCGTGCTCATGTCAGCGCCCTGCGGGTAGCTGGTAAGCCACAGGGAACCGGCGGCCGCACCGGGCGCGACCCCGTCCGCTGTCCCGGCCAGGGTCACCGACTGGGCCTGATCAGGAAGGAAGTAGACGGGCAGCCGTGATCCGGCGCAACTGCCGCAGCGGAGCCGGGCCGCCGAACCGGCCTGAACCGCCCAGCCCCCCGCGACACGGATGAACTGGTAGCCCGGACCGTCAGGTGGCAGGCCGCCGACCGGCTGCACGCGTCCCGTCGCCGGCCACAGCCAGGTCGGCCGCTGTCCAGAGGTCAGCAGCCGGAGACTGTCAGCGGGTGACATGGCCGCCCCGCTGACTCCGGCGGGCCCGGCCGGCGCGGGCAGGGGAACCACGGTGACGGCTGCCGGGCTGGACCTTGCCTTGGCTGGCGGGTGGTGCGGGAGGTGCTCGACGATGAGGACACCCGCCAGCACAAGCACCGCGGCCACTGCCGCCAAGCGCTGCCAGAGCCGCGGTCCGCGGCCACCGGGCTGGCTGAGGATGTCACTCACGGCGCCACCGCCAAGATCACGCTGACCTGCAGACACGACGATACCCCGGCCACGGGGCCGCCACGGTGGCGCCCGGCTTTACCGGACGCCGGACATCTGCGCCGCCGGTGTCCCGACCCTGTCGGGGATGACCCTGATACCCCCGGCGGCACACCAGGGTGCGGGCGGGGCTGATCCCGATCGACGGCGGCGTCCGGCGGCGGCAACCTTGAATCGTGAGCGCAACACCGGCAGACCGCGAAGACCAGTCGCCCGCCAGGGCCTGGATCAGCGGCGGCCGGATTGCCCCGCCTCACCCTGACGAGCAAACATCTCGAAGTACAAGGAGACCGATCACCATGGCCGTCATCATTGCCCTCGTCCTCGTCGCCATCCTGGCCCTCATCGTCGGTGGTTTCGTCCTCCACCTCCTGTTCTCCCCGTGGCTGCTGCTGGCCGCCGTCGCCATCGTCGCCTGGATCAAGTTCCGGCCCCGCTCCCGCCAGTAGCCCACCCGCCTGGTCACACCGACCGCCCGCCGAGCCGCCCGCCGCGTCCGGCGGGCCGCGCGGGCCGGAGGCTGGTGCGCCCGTGAGGGCCGGGTCTACGATCTTTAGACGGCAGTGGCCTCCAGCCCCTTTGCCTCGCCCACGTCGACACAAGCCTCCGGGCGTCACAGGGACTGGCGGGTGATCTCTTCGCCTGTTCCCGATCGAGGAGAATCTCGATGGCGCTCTACATGTACCAGGCCTCCTATACCGCGAAGTCGATGGCTGCTCAGCTCCAGGAGCCCCGGGACCCGGTGGACGCGATCAGTGCGGCACTGGAGGACGTCGGAGCCAAGATGCTGGTGGCGGCCTTTCCGTTCGGCGAGTACGACGTGCTCGTGGTCTACGAGGCACCTGACGATATGACCGCTGCCAGCGTCGCGATGGCAGTCGCCGCCGCGGGCGAGGTCAAGTCGGGCAAGACCACGCGGCTGCTCAGCGGGCAGGAGTGGCTTGAGTCCTTGCGCAAACGCAGGATTGTCAACATGCGGAAGGTGCGCTAGCCGTACCGGCATCTGGACGCAGTTCGGTTAGTCGAGTGGTCCCGCGCGTCGCAGGAATTCAAGGAATCTTGCTGCCGCCGGGGTGAGCGGGTGGCCGGTCCGCCAGGTGAGGCCGATGACTCGTTCGCTGTCGATGCCGGCAAGCGGGATGCCGATGGTGCCGGAGGCGCCGGCGAACTGCTCGGGCAAGATGGCTACCCCCAGCCCGGCGCCGACCAGGCCTTCGATGGTGAGCAGGTCACCGATCTCGAAGGATACGCGTGGCGTCGGCACGCCCGCGGCCTCAAGCAGCTGGTCGGTGACGGAGCGGAACCCGAAGCCGCGTGGCACGCTCACGAAGTCCTCGTCCGCGAGTTCGGTTGGCCGCACCCGCTGGCGCGCGGCTAGCCGGTGGCCTACCGGGACGACGAGCACTAGCCGCTGTCGCTGCAGGGGCAGCCAGCCGTAGGGGTCTGGCGGGCGGGGGGAGATGAGCGCCACCTCGGACATGCCCGTGGTCAGGTCGCGCAGGATCTCATGGCCTGGCTCTTGACGGAGCACAACCCGGATGCGCGGCGCCTGACGGCGAAAATCGTGCAGGATACGCGGGACCAGGGAAGTGGCGATCGAGTCAAGGAACGCGAGCCGGACGGTGCCCGCGTCCGGGTCGAGCAGCCCGCCGAGATCCTCGCGCAGCTGGTCGTACCGCTGGGTGATGTCGCGCGCCGCGGCGAGGACCACCTCGCCGTAGGGGTTCGGCCGGACGCCGTTGGCGTCCCGCTCGAACAGCCGGGTGCCCAGTTCCTGCTCGGCCCGGATGAGCAGCCGCGACAGGCTCGGCTGGCTGATCCGCAGCGCCGCCGCGGCATCGGTGACCTGTCCCTGGTCAGCGAGGACGATCAGCCGCCGTAGATCGTCGATCTGCACGGCCCCCATCATATGCGTAAGCCGTATGGAGCAGGAAAATCAAATGCAAATTACGTATGGTGCTAGAGCGTCCGCTGCCGGCTCGCCCTCAGCTACGGACCGCCCTGATGCGTGACGGCGTGACGGCGGCAAGGGCCTCGACGACCGCCTCCAGACCCGGCCGGACGGTGACGATCCTGACGATGGCCTCGTCGAGCCCCGCACTCAGCCGGGCGAACGCGGCCGGCGCCTGGGCCGCGGGACCGAAATAACCGACCGATTCCAGCATCTGGTCGGAGGCGACGGCCACGAGTTCCTCCATGGCGGCGCCGCGGTCTTGCCGCTGCTCAAGCTCGCTCAGTTCCGCCTCGAAGCCCATCTGGGCGAACAGTCCCCGGTAGCCGGCGGTGTGCGGGATGCCGGGCTGGCCCATCGCGTAGCCGAGCACCTGCATGCCGAACGCCTGCCGGGCCGCGGCCACGTCGTCGCAGATGCAGATGCGGATGTACATGGCCATCGGGACCGTGCCGGGCCCGCGTCCGGCCCGCGCGGCCCCGGCTTCGACCTGGGTCCTGCTGACCGCGATGTGCTCCGGCGTGGCCCAGTTGAGCAGCGCTCCGTCGGCGACCTCGCCGGCCAGCCTGAGCATCTGCGGGCCGAGCGCCGCCAGGTATACGGGCGCAGGCGGCAGCCCGTCAACGTCGAGCGATGCCGAGTGCGGCCATCCGGGCGTGCCGTGAACCGAGAAAGGCCCGGTGATGATCGGTCCGGCCGAGACATGCCGCCCGTTCAGCAGTCCGCAGACTTCGGTGACGTATTCGCGCATCACCGCGACCGGCCGGTCCGCCAGCCCCACCGAGGCCCAGAACACAGGCCCGTAGCCTCCGGTGCCGATGCCGAGCACGAACCGTCCCGAGGAAAGCTGTGCCAGCGTGGCCGCCTGCGCCGCCAGGGCGACCGGGGTCCACATCCGTGCCGCGGGGACGACGGAAATCCCGGTCCGCAGCCCGGTGTCCTGCGACCATGCCGAGCAGACGTGGAACGAATCGGGCACGCCCCCGGCCGGCGTCCACAGGCTTTCGAAACCGAGTCTTTCCGCCTCCCGTGCCGCCACGCGCAACTGGTCGAACGATAGCCCGAGACGGGCGTCAAGTCCGGCGCCGATGATCATGACCGCTAGTATGCCGGGCCGTCGCGGGCACTACGGCCTGCCCCACGCGTCAGGCGAGGCTGGCCGCCCAGCGGGCGTGCAGGTCGGCGTACTCCCCGGCGCCGCCCAGCAGTTCGGCCGGGGAACCGTCCTCGATCACCCGGCCCGCGCGCAGCACGAGGACCCGGTCGGCGATCGCCACCGTCGACAGCCGGTGGGCGATGATCAGCGCCGTCCGCCCGGTGAGCACGGTGCGCAACGCGGACTGGACCAGGCGTTCCGACGGGATGTCGAGCAGGGCGGTCGCCTCGTCGAGAACGAGCACCGACGGCGCGGCGATGAACGCCCGGCAGAACGACAGCAGCTGCCGCTGGCCGGCCGACAGCTTCCCGCCCCGCTTGCCGACCTCGGTCGCGTAGCCGTGCGGCAGGGCAGCGATGAACGGGTGCGCTCCGATCGCCCGGGCCGCGGCCTCCACCTCGGCGTCGGATGCCGACGGGCGCCCGAGCCTGATGTTCTCCGCGACCGTCCCCTCGAACAGGAACGACTCCTGGGTGATGAGCACGACCTCGCGCCGCATCGCGGCGTCGGACAGCGAGCGCAGGTCCGTCCCGTCGAGCAGCACCTGCCCCGCGTCCGGGTCGTAGAACCGGGCGAGCAGCCGGGCGATCGTGGTCTTGCCCGCACCCGTCTCGCCGACCAGGGCGACGGTCTGGCCGGCCGGAACGTCCAGGTCCAGCCCGGGAATCACGACGGTCTTGCGGTAGCCGAAGCGGACACAGGAGAACTGAACCCGCCGGCCGCTCCCGGCCGCCGACGCGGGCGCGGGCAGGTCGGCGGGCATGGCGGGCTCGGCCACCGACGGCTCCTCCTCAAGGACTCCGGAGATCTTCTCAAGTGCCGAGGCGGCACTCTGGAACGTGTTGTAGAACTGCGAGACGTCCTGCAGCGGGTCGAAGAACCGCTGCAGGTAGAGCAGGAACGACGCCAGGACGCCGATCTTGATGTCGCCGTCAAGAACCCGCAGCCCGCCGTAGCAGAGCACCACGCCGGTGATCACGTTGCCGACCATCGCGATCCCCGGTGCGAAGATAGCGTTGATCTGCGAGGACCGCCTGCTGGCGCGGGCGTAGTCGTCAGACAGCGCGTCGAAGATCGCGGCGTTCCGCTGCTCCCTGCGGAACGCCTGCACCGCGCGCAGGCCGCCGAACGTCTCGACGAAGTGCACGATGACCAGCGCGTTGGCTTCCCTGATCCACCGGTAGGCGACCGCCGACTGCCGCCGGAACCAGACCGACAGCCAGGTCAGCGGGATGAACCCGGACAGCACCACGAGCGCGAGCGGCCAGTCGAGCAGCAGCATGCCCGTGCCGACGAGGACGCAGGACAGCACCGCGGTGATCAGCCCGTCCAGGCCCTCGTCGAACAGGTCGGAGATCGCCTCGACGTCTGAGGTCTGCCGCGAGATCACCCGTCCCGAGGTGTAGGACTCGTGGAAGGACACGGGCAGCCGCAGCACGTGGGCGAACAGCCGGCGCCGCAGTTCGAGCACCACCGCCTGCCCGAAACGCCCGGTCTGGATGACGAACATCCTGGTGGCGGCCGCCTGCACGATGACCGTCAGGGCGAAGACCGCGGCGATCCGCAGCAGCGGCACCGGGTCCCCGCTGTTCACCAGGGGCGGGATGCCGTTGTCGATCGCGATGCCGATCAGCCAGGGCCCGGCCAGGGAGGTGAGCGACGCGACGATGATCGCGGCGGCCGTCAGCCCGACGGCGCGCCGGTGCGGCCGCAGCAGGTCGGCGAGCAGCCGACGGCTCCGTTTTCGCAGCAGCGCCTCGAGCGGCGCCGACAGCTCCTCGAGGTTCTCGGCCGCGACGCCCCGCCAGGTTCCAGGGCCGGCTGCCCGGGGACCTGGCGCGGCGGACTCCGCGGCCGGCGCGGCGTCAGTTTCCGCCGTCACCGGCTAACCACCTCCATGGACATCAGGTTCGCGTAAACCGGTTCGGTCGCCATCAGCTCCCGGTGCGCGCCGACCGCGGCGACAACCCCGCCGTCGAGCAGCGCGACCCGGTCCGCGAGCGCGACCGTGGACGGCCGGTGCGCGACGACGAGCGCCGTCACCCCGGCCAGGATGGCGTGCAGCGCCACGGTCACCCGCTCCTCGGTCTGCACGTCGAGGGCGGACAGCGGGTCGTCGAGTATCAGCACCTCGGGCCGGAGGAGGATGGCGCGGGCCAGCGCGACCCGCTGCCGCTGCCCGCCGGACAGCGCCATCCCCTGCTCGCCGATCCGCGTGTCAAGGCCCCAGGGCAGGTCGTAGGTGAACCGGGCCTGTGCGGCGGTCAGCGCCGCCTCGATCTCTTCCTCGCTGGCGTCGGCCGCGCCGAACGTGACGTTCTCCCGCACGCTCGCGGAGAACAGCGTCGCCTCCTCGAACGCGCATCCGACCGCCGCGCGCAGCGCGGGGAGCGGGATGTCCCGCACGTCGGTGCCGTTCAGCAGCACCCGCCCCCCGGTCACGTCCGCGAGCCGCGGCACCAGTTGCAGCAGCGTCGTCTTCCCCGATCCGGTGGCCCCGGTGATCACGAGCGTCTCCCCCCGGGCCAGCCCCAGGTTCACGTCCCGTAGCACCGGCTGCCTGCTGCCCGGATAAGCGAAACGAACATGGTCGAACCGAACGTGCGGCCGCTCCGCCTTGTCCGCCCCATGACCCCCCGCGCGGGCCGGCCCGTCCCCAGGGGAGCGGGCCGCGGGGGGCGCGAAGCCACGCGCCCGTTCCTCGACTCGGTCTTTTTCTTCCTCGGCCTTGCTGGTGATCGAGGGCTGCGTATCGAAGATCTCGAGTACCCGCTGGGCCGCGGTGGCGGCCTCCTCGCCCGAGGCGAGCACGTAGCCGAGCGCCTCCACCGGCCAGACCAGCTGGAGGGCGAGGGTGATGAACGCGACGAGCCCGCCGATGGTCATGGTGTGGTGGCTGACCGCGACGGCGCCGAGGACGACGGCGAGAGCGATGACCGCGTTCGGCACCAGGTCGAGCGTGGACCAGAATCCGCCGAGGAGCCGCGTCATCGCGACCCGCGTCTCCCCGAGCCTGGCCGCCTGGGCCAGGTGAGCCCGGGCCGACTCCGGGCCGCGGCCGAGGGCCTTGAGCACGCGCACCCCGGTCGCAGCCTCCTCGACCAGCGTCGTCAGGTCGCCGTCCTGGTCCTGGGCGCGCCTGGCGAGCACCTTGTAGCGCCGCTCGAACCTGGTGCAGAAGACGAGCACGGGGGCGAACATCGCCCCGGTGATCAGCCCGAGCCACCAGTTCAGGGTGATGAGCAGGCAGGTCACGGCGGTGAACGTCATGACGGAGATGAACAGGAACACCACGCCGAAGCCCGCGAACCGCCTGATCGAGCCGAGGTCCGTGGTCGCACGCGACAGCAGCTGCCCGGACTGCCACTCGTCGTGGAAGGCCGGGTCGAGCCGCTCCAGGTGCTGGTACAGGTCGGTCCTGATCGTCTTCTCCATGTCAGAAACGGCGTTGCCCTGGACCCAGCGGCGGATCAGGCTGAGCGTCGCGGACGCCGCGCCGAGGCCGACGGCCAGCAGGCCGATGGGCAGCAGGAGGCCGCGCTCGTGATGCGTGATGGCATCGTCGATGACGACCTTGGCCAGCAGCGGGATGGTGATGTCGGCGGCTTCCGCGGCGACCGCCGCGGCGATCATTCCGGCGAGCTGGCGGCGGTAAGGGCGCAGGTAAGGGCGCAGCCGCCAAAGGGCGGCGACTGGGCTTTGGGACACTATGCGGAGCCTAATTCGGCGGTTGCGGGCTGTCACCTGGTTTTTTGTGTGCTGAACCGGTAGTAATCGCCGGGTGCGTTACTTCTGATGCGGAAATAGATCGCGGTGAAATGCTGGGCCGCCGGCAGTCATGTGTCTTCTCCCGGTGACGGTGACGGTGACGGTGACCCGGTGACCGCAGTGACCGGGTGACCGCGAGGAGTCCTCATGGAGCCGGGAGGGGCGCACTGTATGCTGATCCCCGGTCTGCCGCTTCACTGGCCGCTCCGGGCAACGGTGGGGCCGACAGGAGGACACCCGGAGTTGACAGCTGGCAACGGCGATGGCACGCCTGATTACGCATCATTTGACGTCGCCGCGGTGCGCGCCCTCTACCCCGCGCTGACCGACGGGCACGCCTACCTCGACGGCGCGGCGGGAACGCAGGTACCGGTCGCGGTGATCGAGGCGATCACGGCCGCCTACCGCACGGGAATCGGAAATCTCGGCGGCGCGTTTGCGGCCAGCGGCCGCTCCGACGCGATCGTGGCCGGGGCCCGCACGGCAGTCGCGGACCTGGTCGGCGGCACGCCGGAGGGCGTGGTCTTCGGTCCGAGCGCCACCGCCCTCACCTACCGGATCGCGGACGCCCTGTCGCGGGCGTGGACCACGGGCGACGAGATCGTGGTTTCCCGGCTCGACCATGACGCGAACGTGCGGCCGTGGATCCAGGCGGCCGTGCGGATGGGGGTCACGGTCAAGTGGGCCGAGGTCGACCTGGTGACCGGTGAACTGCCGGTCGCGCAGTACGAGGACCTGATCGGCCCGCGGACCCGGCTCGTCGCCGTCACCGCGGCGAGCAACGCGATCGGGACGCGGCCGGACGTGGCGGCGATCGCCAGGCTGGCGCATGAGGCGGGTGCGCTGTGCTACGTGGACGGGGTGCACGCCACCCCGCACGTGCCGGTGGACGTGGCCGCGCTCGGCGCCGACTTCTACGCGACAAGCGCCTACAAGTGGTCAGGGCCGCACCTGGCCGCCGCCGTCGCCGCACCGGAATTGCTTGAGAAGGTATGGCCGGACAAGCTCGCGCCGTCCTCCAACAAGGTACCGTGGCGCTTCGAGCGCGGCACTCTGCCGTTCGCTGACCTGCTCGGCGTGACCGCCGCGGTCGATCACCTGGCGGGCCTCGCGCAGTACGCGCTCCCTGCTCCCGGTGCCTCTGGTCTTGTCACCGCGGGTCCCGGTGCGGCGCCTTCGTCTCGGCGGGAGCGGGTGCTGGCGTCGATGGCGACGGTCGAGGCCTACGAGTCGGCGCTGTTCGCCCGGCTGCTCGGCGGCCTGGCCGAGCTGGACCGCGTGGACCTGTACGGGAAGGCCGCCCGGCGCGCGCCGACCGCGTTCTTCAACGTGGCGGGCGTGGCACCGCGCGCGGTGGCCGAGCACCTGGCCGCCCGCGGCGTCAACGTCTGGGACGGCGACAACTACGCGTACGAGCTGTGCACGGCGCTCGGTCTTGAGCCTGACGGCGCCGTCCGGGCGGGGCTGGTGCACTACAACGACGCGTCCGACGTGGACCGCCTCCTCCAGGGCCTGGCCGACCTCGCCCGCTGACCCCGGGCGCCGCGAGCTTACGTGCGGATAAACGGCTGGCGTGCCCGCACGCCGCGGCCGTAGCCTCGGTTGCCGTGCCGACAGATCACGATGTTGCTCCCTTCCCGCCCATCCGTACGCTCGGGCCGGCCGACCTGCGGTCCTGCGTCGCGCTGTCGGTGGACCGGGGCTGGTCGCCGGAGAAGAACAAGTGGTCGCTGCTCCTGGCGGCGTCCGAAGTGTTCGGCATCGACGCGCCCGACGGACGCGGGCTCGCCGGGGCGGTGGTGCTGACCAGGTGGGGTCCCGGCTTCGCCTCGGTTGGCATGATGCTGGTCGCGGCCCGGTACGGGCGGCGCGGACTCGGCCGGGCGCTGATGGAGCACCTGCTGCGGGCGGCCGGGGAGAACGCCCTCGTGACGCTGTTCGCGACCGACATGGGACGGCCGCTGTACGAGAAGCTGGGCTTCGAAGCGGTGCGCAGGAACGTCTCGTTCGTCGGCACGTTCCGTCCTGACCCGAATAACAGCAAGAAGTCTGGAACATTGGTCCCGCGCAGCGGGTCAGCCTCGCCGGCGCTTCCGGCCATGTTCAGTGACTCAGCCGCGCCCGTCGTACCGACCTCGGGCACCAGGACCGGACCGGCCTGGACCATCGGGACCGGCCCGGCCGGGGTCATCAGGACGGCGGGGGAGGCCGACATGCCCGCGATCCTCGCCGTGGACCGCGCGGCGTTCGGCGCCGACCGCAGCCGGATCCTCACCCGGCTGCCTGGCTTCGCGGACCGGATTGCCGTCCTCGAGGACGGCGACGGCGGAGCCGGCTACGCCGCCGCCTGGCGCAACGACGTGACATCCACCGTGATCGGCCCGCTCGTAGCGCCGGACGCCGCGGCGGCAGGGCGCCTGATCACGGCGCTCGCCGCGGACGCGCGCACGCCCGTCCGCCTGGACCTGGACCCCGACCGTCCCGAACTGCCCGGCTGGGCGCACGCCCACGGCCTGGAGCCGACGGGGCGCACGGTCGTCATGGCCCACGGCGACCCCGCCCCGCGCGGCGCCCCCGACCGCCTCTTCACCCCCATTTCCGTGGCCCTCGCCTGACCGCCCCGCGCATCAGTCCTCCCGCCACCGCATCAATGTGCCGTGACTGCCGCGATGGCGGCGAACTCGGATCTCCCTTAGCGAGGAGTCATCATGACCCGCACCCAGCGCAGTCCGGCTGGGTCAGGATCCCAGGTGCTCATGCTTGAAGCTGAGCGGCTCGCGCTGCACCACGAACGTGCCAAGCAGCATGGGTTTCGGGATCGTCACGACCGCGATGGCGTACCGGCCCGCGCCGGAGGGCGGGACCGGACCGAAGGGCAGTTCGACCTGGCCGGCCCGGTAGCTGCCGGCATAGGCGACCAGGCAGACCTCGTGGGATGACGGGATCGGCAGCACGTCGAGCAAGTCCCGCAGGCCGCGGTCGCTGGGGGCGGTGAGCGTGGAGACGTTGACCAGCCGGACGCCGTCGAACGACCCGCGGCCTTCTACCGCCTGCTTGGCTACCGGCAGGGCAAGAAAGCACGGGCTGGCGCTTGTCCCCATGATGTTGCGCCCCGCGCTGCATGCCCCCAATCCTGTGGCGGTGGTGGCGACGGCCAGGGCGAGGGCCAGCAGCCGACCCAGCCGTCGCCGCCGCGGCCGGCGGTGACTACGCGGCCGTGCATCCGCGCGTCCCGTCCGGAGCGATGCCAGCACGGTCACGGTGGCAGGGGCAGGCGACGAGGGCGATGGTGAGGCTGCCTTCCACCACGCCGAGGCCGCCAGGCGTGATCGGCAGGTCGGCGGCCAGCTGGCCGGCGCCATAGGCGAGCAGCAGGCCTTTCCACTGGCCACGTCGACCCCGCCAGCTCGCAGCATCGTCCGCTGCAGCAGGGCGAACGCGAGGAACGACCCGGCCTCGGCCGTCAATGCCAGCAGCACCCATCCCCGGCGCAGGCGGCGCAGTGCGGTGGTCGTCTCCGCCAGCTCGCCGCTATGGCCGGTGAGCTGGTAAAAGGCGAGCGCCGCGAGCCCGAGCCCGACGACTTACTTGACGACCGGCCAGGCTCGGCGGGCGCCGGCCCGCCACCGGGCCTGCGACGTCATGCCGGCGCGAGCGGCACAGCGGCGTGGACGTGGTCACGCGGATGGTCTACCACCCAGAACGCCGCACGCGCCTCCACCAGACAGACGATCCCGGTGACCATGCCCGCCACCTTCCCTCCCCGGGCGGCCGCCGGAGCAATCCGGCCGCCAGGCCCGACCGTCGCATCGTATTGTCGGTTACCGCGGACACCTCCGTCCACCGCGCAAACCTCGTGCGCGGCGGTCGTTTACCCGGCCACCCTCGGCCGCCGGGGGGA
>Ga0335073_10010806_pt1 | contig 12839 bp, 13 predicted proteins | sample Lox_Sample_22_FD_207093 | JGI IMG/M metagenome (GOLD analysis project Ga0335073, IMG submission 207093) | Soil microbial communities from Loxahatchee National Wildlife Refuge, Florida, United States - Lox_Sample_2.2 | ecosystem: Environmental > Terrestrial > Soil > Wetlands | place: USA...
CAGCGTCGGTTCGCTTTCGCCCGTCGCGTTCGATTGAGCTTCCAGATGATGGGCGATTTCGTTGTGCAGCGATTGACGCCGGCTTCGCGAAAGACTTTCGTAGGCCGCTTCCTGAACAAGGGAATGGTTGAAACTGTAACTCGATTCGCCATCGTTCCCCGCCTCGAAGATCAGACCGGATTCCCGTAAGCGGGCCAAGGCGGATCGAAGGTCAATGTCGCTTGCGCCCGCAATTGCTTCCAGCAGCGCATGGGAGAATTGACGCCCGATGACGGAGGCGATTTGGGCGATGTCTTTGGCGCGCCCTAGCCGGTCAAGGCGCGCCATCAGCGAATCCTGCAGGGTGAGGGGCACTGCGCCGGCGCTCAGTGAGCGCAAATCCAGCACTGCCTTCGTCAATTCCTCAGCAAACAGCGGCACCCCGTCGCTACGCGTGGCGATCTCCCGGATCAGTGTCTCGTCCATTTGCATCCGGCTGGCGACGTTCCGGATCAGCGCTGCGCAGTGCTCATGCCCTATTTGCTTGCAGGCGATAAGCGTGCTTTGGGGATGTTCGGACCAGTTCGTTTTGAGTTCCGGACGATAGGTAATCAAGACCAGTGCTTGTTCTCGTCCGATGCGCTTCAGCAAGCGCTCGATCAATGTTTGCGTCGTCTGGTCGCTCCAGTGCGCGTCCTCCAGCAACAGCAGCACGGGCCCGTCCAGCGGCGCCATTAAGAGGTCTTCGAGAATGGCAAGAGTTTCATTCTTGCGCTGATTAGGAGTCATCTCGAGCGGCGATAGCTTCTCCTCCGAAGGAACGTCGAGCAACTCCGCGAGCAGCAACGTTGAGGAGCGTTTTTGCCGGCCGAGCCGGCTCAACATTCTTTCGATACGGTCGAGATTTTCCCGAGAGGATAAATCGCGACTCAGAGCCAGTCCGTGATGCAACGGTTTCCGGAACGGAAACAAAACGCTGTTGCGGTGATAGGGTGAGCATTGGCAGCGCAGCAGACGATGAGGCTCTTGTCCCACGCGCTCGGTGACCGCCTCCAACAGCCGGGACTTGCCCATCCCAGCCTCGCCCACCACGAGCGCCACATGCCCGTCGCAGCGCGTCGCGCGTTGCCAGCAATCATACAAAAATGTCAGCTCTCGCTCGCGTCCGACGATTGGACCAGCAGTTGCAGCGTGAGCGGCTGCGAACCGGCTTTCGATTGTGCTCTCGCCAAGCACCTTCCAGATCGAAATCGGGTCGCGGAAGCCCCTGATTGCGTGATCTCCCAGGAACGAAAATTCAAAAAAATTGCTGGTGAGTTGATGCGTCGTGGGGCCGACAAGGACGCAGCCGGGGTCAGCCAGAGACTGAAGCCGGGCCGCCAGATTGGGGGTATCGCCGACAACTGTCTCCTCTCCCGCCGTGCCAACGCCTGTCGCGCCTCGCGTAACGACGAGACCTGTGACGATACCCACACGTGCTTGCAGCGCTCTTCCATCGGGCTGCCTCAGCCGTCCGACCTTCTCCACGATTTCCAGACCGGCGCGGACCGCGCGATCGGCCGCGTCCTCCTGCGCCTGAGGAAAACCAAAATACACGAGGATGCCGTCGCCAAGGTATTGCGCGACGTGTCCTTCGTATTTGCCGATCGCCGCTACGCAGGTGTCGCGGTATTGGCTCAACAGCCGGATCAGGTCTTCCGGATCCAGCTCTCCTCCGAGCACCGTGGATCCGACCAAATCAACGAAAACCACGGTGAGCTGGCGGCGCTCATCGGTGACCTGGACGGTTGGAGCGGAAGTTGGTTGTCCAGCAGACTCTCGCGCCGGCGCCCTTGTCTTCGCGCTCTCATCGGTGCGCAATGCAACAATAGCGTCGAGGAGCTTGCGGCGATGCCCGAGGGCCGTAACGCCAAGCTCCTTCAGGTCCTCCGCCGTTAAGTTCGGCAGGACGCTATCGTCTACTTCGTTGTCGCGGAACGCAGCCTCATATTTCCCGAGGCCCAGGCTCCGCAGCCAGATCGCGACGTCCATGACGTTGCCCCGCGCGCACATCATGCTGCAGACCAATAACGTTTGCAATGGGTGATTCGCGACGGGGCCGAGCCAGCAGAAAGTCGGAAATGTCCCTTATCCAATCAGGTGAACTTCCGCTATCCCGCCCGTTCCCGCCGTTCGGTCTACGCCCGCTCCCCGCCCAAAGGGGAGTGTCGCCAATTGTGGCTATTGAACACGTCAAGCTTCCCGCCGAACCTGCTCCGCCGGCTTGTCCTCGCGGAGGCCGACGTAAACGGTGTGGCGAAGCAACCCGTCGGCTGTCCAGGTCAAATAGGTAATCTCGGCGACAAGCTTCGGCTCGACCCAGTGGACGCGGGACAGGACGAGCGGCGAGCCGAAACGAGTCTTGCGAGGCGGCGGGACATCAAGAGGCGACTTAGCGCGGCTTAGCGGCTCCAGGCGGCGCCGCAGATCGCCAAGGACCTTATCGGGCATCCCGGTGCCCACACGGCCCGCGTAGGTGAGCTTGCCGTCATCGGTGTAGTAGCCCAACAGCAGCGCCCCGAGATAAGGCCGCGTTCCTTCCGGGTCGGACCAGCCGACGATGACGAACTCCTGACGATTGAGCCATTTGGCTTTGCGCCAAAGGCCGCGGTTTCCTGGCGCATAGGGGGCGTCGATCGTCTTGGAGACCACGCCCTCGAAACCGAGTTTGCCGGCGTGCTTGAGGATGAGTTCCCCGTCGCCGGTCTCATGGGCGTTGAACTGAAGACCGGGCTTGTTTGCGAGCAACGGTTCCAGAAGCGCCTTGCGCTCGATGAGCTGAAGGTCCGAGACGTCCCAACCTTCGAGATGCAAGAGATCGAAGGCGTAATAGACCAGCCGCACTCCGCGCTCGCCGTCGGTCGCAGCCTGGGTATGGGCGAAGCTCGGCAGTCCAGACTCGTCGACGCCACAGAGCTCGCCATCGATGTAGGCGGTCTTCACGTTCAATTTCGAGAGCGCTGCGATGACGCTTGGATATTTGTCGGTCCAGTCTAGGCCAGTCCGAGTCAGGAGTTGCGCACGGCCATGATCGATGCGCGCGGCCATGCGAAAGCCGTCGAGTTTGATCTCATGGAGCCATCGAGGTCCGGACGGAGGCTTCTCGACTGGCTGGGAAAGTTGAGGAGGAATGAAGCGCGGAAGGGGAGAGCCTCGGCGGGACCCACCGGACTTGACGGCCGGCGAAGCCGAACGCTTAACGACACGCGACATGCTGGAAACCCAACTCGGAGGAAAGTCTCGTCGATCAACGCCAGTATGTCACAACAGGTCTTGTCCAGCGTCTGGAGATGACTCGCGAAACCATGGATAGGCAGCAGCTTCGTTAGTTCACGGGAATGCATGAAATGGGGTCGGGACGTTTCTTGAACGGGAGTGCACAGGCTTGAACGCCCGTGCACAGGAGTGAATTTTTGAAACTGTAACCGGCGTGTAACCACGAGCAAGCCGACGCCCTTGAGCTTGAATTGGAGCTGCCGGAATCGGGAGGAAGCGGTCCTGGTCCAAGGGATGCGCTGCGCCAGGACCGCAAACGAATTCGCCCGAATTTCATCGTCGCGGACTTGGCCAATATCAGAAACTGAAGCGCACTCCGACGGTGCCGGCCTGCGCGTAAGAACCATCTCCGGCGGTTCCTTCATACCGCGCAAACACGTCAAGCCCTGCTACGCGTTGAACGGCGCTAAGGCTAAACAAAGCGGCGTTGCGCGGGAAGGGCGCACCCAGCACGGTAAAGGGCGCCGCGCTGGGCGTTCCGTCCAGAAACGCGACAGCGCTGCGCTGCGTGTTGGCGAAGTCATACGCCCAGGCGAGCCGCGCAGTAAGCTGAAGCGGCGCCGGCTGCCCGATCGGGAAAGCATAGTTGAACTCTCCTCCCAAAAGACCAAGCCATAGATCGGTGGTTTGGCTCGAGACATGCAGGTCGACTGCGCCGCCGCCGCTTTCCACGAAACCGTTCCCACAATACATGATGCCCTGCATGCCTGCGAATGGCGTCACGGCCGCGCCTCCGCCAACGTCAACGCGATAGCCTGCCTCAGCTTGGGACAGGAAGGCGTTCCCGGTCGGGGAGCCATGGGTCTCGAAGGCGGCGCCGGACGAGTAGAATTCGTCGTTGATGAAAGACATATTGCGGTTCACGCTGCCCGAGCTGTAGCCGTAGCCGAGTGCGGCCTCGACGTACCATGGGCCAGGCGCATAGCGCGCATAGGGGGTGACGGCGAACGTGGTCGACGTGCCGCTCCCCGAAATTCCGTTTGTGTCGAACCACCCCGACGCAAAGCCAACCGCTATGCCGCCTAGGAGCGCAGGATCGAAGCGGCGCTCCAATCCTCCGGCCAACCCGCCAATACCCGAACTAAAGGAGTGACTGTCTCCGTCTCCCGACAGATATTGGCCGCCGCCGATGCCCCCGAGCCACGCCTGAACCGACGTCGTCGACGGATTCGCGGCCCGCATCTCGGTATGGACGGCGTCCAGAATAATTTGGCCTGCCCCGATCGCGATCGTTGGGTAGTCCGCGTAGATTTCGCCGTCGAGTTGAGCGAGCGCGGCACGAAGGGGCGCCGGGTTGGTGCCATAATTGAGGAGATCGAGGCTCTTGTACACCTCGTCCATCTGGGTAAAGGGCTGGGGGTACGGACCGACGTCGAGTGCGGCTGCGACCGCGCCCGCGTTGCCTCCACCGGTGAAAGGCTCGTACCACAGCGCGTGACCCCCAATCGGTTGCCTGTTGGTGTAGTCCGACGAAGGAAGGTATTGGAGTCCATAGCAATTGGGGCCGGTAGGCGCGCCGGCAAGCCAGTATTGCGCAGTGCCGCCGGCTCTACCGAAGGCCGGTGCCCCCCAGGCGGCCAGGACGCATGAGCCTGCGGGCGCCGTGATGGTGGTGATCATGTTGGGGGTGGTGGGCAGGGCCAGGGTGCTCTGGATCTGCGCCGGCGTCATACCGCGAATCGTGCTTGGCTCCGCCATGAACGCGCCTAAAGCTGAATTCGGGCCAAATGGCAGACAGCTCCCAGGTCCCCCTGTGCAGTAGACGCGCACAAACTGGGTCGGCGTCGCCGTTACGTCCATGGCCGCAGGCGCCGTCGCCACGAACGATGGGTAGGAATTTGGCGGACTATAAACGTTGTTGCAGGTGTACTTATTGGCGTCCGCGCCGGTCGTGATGGACGGGAGATAGTAGTTCACTTGTGAAGGTGTACATTTTTGAGCCCACCAAACAGGCCCCGTGAGAACCGCCCCCGGCGGCAGTGGAGCGGCCTGCGACCAAGCGTGGTCGATCGGAGTTCCCGCCAGAAGGAGGGCGCCCGCGGAGGCGATAACGTTTCCCCAACACAAGAGAGGCGGCCCTGGTCAGATGATTTGCGACATTTTGTAGCTTCCCGAGAGAGGCTCTGAATCATTGGTGGTTGAGGCTACATTCCGATTTCGCCCTTTAGGCGTCGCAGCGCCATTCTGCAGCCAATGCTCATCTCCATCTTGTGCGCCTTGAGACATCGGGCAATCCGGCCGCCCCCTGGCGGAACCCCCGGACAAAGCGGCGTCAATGTGGGATCCGTGCCGCCATGTCCGTCGGATTGAAAGGCAACCTGCGTATCGGGTTCCTTATCGACAAGATGATATTGTACTGGCCTAAACCCCGCGCCCTACCCGCGAAGGTCATCCCGAGTCAGACGATCGCGTGGCCGTGCCAGTTGATCAATGTGCCGCCGTGTCCATCGCTTCCGAAGGTGAAATCGTTTGCCGTGTAGACGCCCACGAGTTGAATTTTTGTCGTATGCGTTCCGTTGCTAACGGTCAGTATGTCCGTTCCAGGGTTGTAAGAATCTTTGCCGGACACGAACCCTACGTCTGTCACGTCGATCGAATCGCCAACGCCGTAGCCAGAAACCGAGCCGGTGTAATTGCCAGAGTGATTGAGAGCGAATAGCCCGGCACCCTGGAACTTTACGCTCGTCGTTGTGTCGACGCTCGCACTCCCGTTGAACACCAAAGTGCCGCTGCCCTCGATCAACGCGGTACCGCCGGTCGCGGCGCCATCGACGTTGATAGTGCCGCCGTTGTCGATCAGCTGCCCACCGGATTTATTCACCACCCCCGCGTCGAAATGCAACTCTCCTCCGTAGTTAGCTTGCATTCGCCCAGAGTTGGTTACGCTAGCAAAAAACTCAATCGTGCTGGTGAAAAACTCGCCTTGGGCAAGGACGGTTCCAGAATTTGTGGTCGTGCCATGAACCAGGATGTCAGACCCATTATTGATAGCCTCTACCAGCCCAGAACTGTCGAGAGTTCCTTGAACGGTCACCTTGGCAGTAAAACCAGACGAAATCACATCTCCAGAATTGCTTACGCTCCCAAGGATCATTGCCTTACCGGCATGTACTGTTCCAAAGTTATCTAGACTGCCGGTCACTGTTAGGGAGCCCACATCCGCGAGAAGCTGTCCTGAATTGATTAACGGCGTGTCTGAGTTGATCGTCAAAGGGAAGAAATCAGTACCCTCAATGGTTCCAGCGTTATTAATAGAATGAGCAAATATTTTCCCAATGCCGGACAGTGTGCCACCGTCTGCTATAACTAGCGCATCACCAACTGTGAGCGTTCCACCGAAGGCGCCTCCACTGATCGCCAAGGAATTATGGTTGCCAACTGTCAGGTTGAGCGCCGCACCGGTCCCATCGAGACTCACCTGATAGTCCGCGTTCGGATCACTGGATCTGAAGAAATTAAGTACAACGTTATCTGCGTTCGTTGGAACAACCGAAGGGTTCCATGTGCCGGTTGCGCTCCAGCTGCCGCTGCCCCTATTGAAGACAGTAGTCATTGCCATCCCCTCCTTCGGTGCAAGGTCCGCCCGCTAGCTTCCTCCACAATGCCCTCGTGAGTGTCTGTGGTCAACAGAAAGAGCGCGTCGCTCAAACGAACCACGCTAAAATCGATAAGGCCGAAGCTCATGTCCGGCACCGGCCGGCAACCGCCGGATTACGCCCTCACCATGCGCGTGCTCGACGCGGACGGGCGCGAGGTTCATTGGGCGAGGGGCGGCGGCTTGGCGGCTGATCGCCGCAACGCTAACCTTTGAAGGCTTTCCATGTAGTATTCGTAGGAGCCTTTAGCAAAACCCCTTTCCGGGAATCAAAACGGAATCGGATGCAGTACGAATACGAATCGGGCACGAACCTCGCTCAATTCTGCAAGTACCTCGTAGGGGATATGGTTTCCTCAACCCCAATGATGGCGGCCCGCTGCTGAGCGCGCACAGACACGACGGCGAACCTCGATGACCGAAATCTTTGTCGCGATTATTGCAATCATGGTCGCATTATTGGGCCGCTGAAGACGGGCCGTTTATTAATGTCAGAAGAGTTTCGGTCGCTTGTCCATTCGGCCTTCCTCCTTATCACGCTCGGCTGATCCTCGTTGGTGAACTTCAGGCCATCCGCCTCAAGAGCGGAGCGGATGGCGAGCGACAGCATCATCCGATGTGACTGAATTCCGTATGTAGCGAGGCTACGCCGACCATCGGCGTCAATATGAGGTCCGTGCCCCCATGGCCGTCAGATTGAAAGGCGACCTTTGTATCGAACTGCTGATCGGCAAGTGCGATTTGCATCGGCCTAAACCCCGTACCCTGCACATAAAGTCTACCAGTGTCCTCCTCAACGGCAGTTACTTTTGTGTTCAGCAGGTCAATGACATCGCCAACCTGCCAATGGATGATTTTGCCATTGGCTATCCCTGTAGGGTTTGCCACCCGCAGTAACCCGTCATCGCCAGCAAATGTGACCTCAACAGCGCGGCCGCCGGCGTTGACGTTCTCGACGCCGCCGTTATCGATCGTCGCGCCGTTGGAGACGCCCAAGGAGTTGATGTTTAGGATGCCGCCGCTATGGATCGTCGTATTCCAGGATAGGCCGCTGGAGTTGACGTTTAGGACGCCTCCGCCATCGATCGTCGTGTTGTGGTCCGTCCCAGTGAGGTTTTCGACGCCGCCGCTATGGATCGTCGTTTTGTTGGCATCGCTCCTACCCCCGACGTTTAGGACGCCGCCGCTATCGATCCTCGTGTTCCAAAGTATGCCGAGGATGACCTTTTCAACACCGCCACTATTAATCGTCGTGTCGAAATCTTGCGCTCCCCCGGATACGTTCTCCACGCCGCCACTATTGATCGTCGAATAGTAGGACTTGCCGCCGTTAAGGTCTTCGACGCCGCCATTGATCGTCGTGTGGTAAGAGTCGGAGGACGGTGAACTGACGTTTTCAAGGCCGCCGCCGTTGATCGTCGTGCCGGAAGCCGAGCCAGAGTCGACATTCAGGACGCCGCCGCCATTGATCATTGTGCCGGCTGCCACCCCACCAGTCACGTTTTCGACGCCGCCGTTATTGATCGTTGTGTTATCGGCCCTGCCTCCCTTGCCGACAATTAGCATGTCCGCACTGGACAAAACTAGACCGTTTCTGTTGGGAGGGGCCAGATAGGTTGTCATGCTTCCTAGCTCGTTTACGATGGCGAGCTTCAAGGGTTAACAACACCACCGACTCGCTGCAAGGGCAACGAGCGTATCCGCAAGTCGGAGTTTGCAGTTCGGGCGGTGGCATCACGTATATGGCATGCTTGTGCATCGGTCAGCTCGGCACGGCCACCCGACCTACGAAGGATTTCGGAGCGCCTGCAACGTCGCCGGCTATGCGGCGGCTGCCAGTGCGCTTCTATGGCCCGCCTAGAGGCGATTGGCTAAGGAAAGCTCAAACGACATGACACACAGCGAAGTCGCCGCTCGCTCTCGATCACTGTCCGCGAGTTATGGAGCTTGTCGAGCAACCCGAGGTTCCCGCGCCCGACCGGCAATGACGCGAATGGCGATGTCGTCTGGACCGACGCAAACATCGGCGCCTTCGCCGGGGACGTGATCAGGTGAGGAGCGTCAGCGCATAGTTGGAAATGCTGGCTGTGTGCAAGCCCGTCAATTCAATCGCGCCGATTTGTCCGCTCGACGAATCCGTCACGATGAACGTGGCGTCCACCGATGTGGGCGCAAGGCCAACGTACGTATCGCCCTTCGTTAGCGTTCCTAGCGATGTGATATAGTTTCGCCGGAAAGCGGGGAGAATGCGTTTCCCAATTGCCCGCCATTGACCTCAACGTGATCGCCGGCCGCAGCGCCGCTAACTGTCGTGAAATTCATCCCTCCCGTCCCAAACGCGAACGCAAAGGTGTCTGCGTTGGTGTGAGCGCCAATCGAAACCGAGTCCCCTGAACCTGTCCCTGCCCGTGCTGCGGGTGCACATGGAAGTCGCCGTACTTATCGGCAGTTTCGCGCTTCGCCGCGACCCCTTGTTTCCAGAGCGCGCAGCCTGTCGAAAGATCCGTCGGCGAAATCCAGGGCTCGGCCTCGCCGACCACGAACAGCCACTGCCCAAGGTCGATCGGCGTCTCATCGTTCTTCGAGACGCCGTATTCCATATAGGAGCCATTGCCCTCACCGGTGGGTGAGCCGAGGTTGAATGTGTAGAACGACAAACGCGAGTGGCGTGTCTCATTTAGCTGATTGTAGAATCTGAGCGCCCACTCGACGTCGACCGACTCCGCGACCGCCTTTTCGACGTAGTGGACATACTTGTCTCGACCGCCGACCACGTTCGCATTGTTGAGCGCGAGCGGACATAGCCAAGCCGCCACGGTCAGCGCGTTGGAGAAAGGCTGTGAATAATGCAGATCGTCGGGGATGGTTAGGACGCTGCCCAAGGCGCCGTCGAAAAACGGCGCCTGCGACGCGCCGAAAGGAAGGACCGAAAGCGTGACGCCCGCCGGGGGCAACGTCGCATCGTGCAGGCCCATCTCGTCGTGACACGACGAAGAACCGCTGAGGTCGTCGAGCGGCGAGTAGCTGGTCGGCTGCGCAGCGAGGATCGCGTCCTTTACGCTCATGCTCTGCCCATCGAGTTACCGATCCGCCACGATCGCATCCGGATACGGAGAACGAGTGTATACGCCAGAATGCGGGCCGAGCGCGCGAGATTAGCCATCCCCATATCTTTGGTCTCGCCCCTGCGGCCGGGGTCCGTCCCCGAGGATGACGGCCAGGAACGCGTTGGCGTGGAGGTTCCCTCCCGCGAAATTCAGGCCGTCGGCGCGCCCGCGGCGTAGCGAACTTCCATCGTGTCGAATGTGCCCTTGTCGACGAGTCGCTGGCGCTTGGCGAAAGAGGCGACCGCGCTCTCTTCCAGGAACCCGTTCCGCTTCAACTCCTTGAGCGCCCTTTGCAAGGCGAGAATCGCTCCTGCAGCGCCGCGTTACGTTCCTCAATGTCATTAAGTCGCCCGCGCGCGCGAGTAACAGGCCTCTCGGATCTCTCCTCAAAGCAACCGTTCTGGCAAGGACCACGACCAATAGATCCTCGAGCCACGGAAGGCGCCGTCGATGGCCGCTTCACCGCGCAGGGCATGAGCGTAGCCCGCCAATTCCTCGTAGCTGTCGTCAGCGGCCGGAGGTACGATGAGGGCCAGTGAAGAGGCGCAAGGAGCGCGAGCCCTCGCGGCCCCATATCCCCACTATCGTATCCTGCGTCCGTCCGTCCGAACGTCCTGAGGAACGAGTTGGTTGACGGTCCGCCATAGGCCATCTCACTCGAAGACCGGAACGTTCGGACGGACGGACGTGCGGCAGACATTAGGGGGAGCCGACGCTGCTCGATCTGGAGGCGTACAATGACAGTTTCTGACGAGCTTGCACCGATTTGAGTATTAAGCCGAAGCCGCCGACGCAGCATCCGCTGTGGTGCGGACGGCGGAAAGAGCAGCGAGAGGGAGGCGGGACAAGGGATGCGGGGTCGTGAAATGGTACCGGCAGGGGTGCCGCGCGTCTATTCAACGGACCTGCTCGACCAAGCAAGCGGGGCCGCACCACCGAGCGTGGTCTCCATGAAAGCCGTCGTCCTTTTGACTCCAGTGGAACCTGACCCGGCGAACAAGGTAACCGTGCGGTCCCGAGCGACAGGACAGTGATCGTGCGATCGCTGGGTAGGCCTCGTTTGTCGGGATGGGGTGTTGCCGCGGTCCTTATGACTGGAGCCGCACTGCTTGCCAATTGGCGGATTGTTGGCGCGAAAGTCAGGAACGCCACCCCGCGCGACGGTGGAAAGCTGATCGAAACGGAAATCGTCACGGCGAACGTGAAGGTCGAGGGCGCCGGGCCGACCATTGTCATGATCCACGGCTTCTCCGCCGCGATTGGGTGGTGGGACCCGATCTCGGATGATTTGGCCACGGACCATCAGGTGGTTAGGCTTGACTTGATCGGCCATGGTGGAACCGCTGCGCCCAGGGCAGGCTACGCTATCGAGCGGCAGGCGGCGCTCGTCTCCGCGGTACTGGACAACCTTGGCGTCGAGAGTGCGAAGGTGATCGGCCATTCGATGGGGGGCGAAGTCGCGACCGCGCTGGTTGAGATGCGTCCGACTATCGTCGAACGTCTCGTCCTCATCGACTCGCCAGCGACAGTCGACGCAAAATTCACGCCCGTGATGCAGGCCTATCTAACGCCTGTTCTCGGCGAGGCGGTGTCGCGATTCATGACCGATAATGATATTCGCCGTGGTCTCGCGCAAGGATTTGCCCCTGGATTCCCGATACCGGAACGCTTCGTCGCCGATTTCCGGCAACTCACGTATAAGGCATTCAGGTTGGCGCACGAGGAAAGCGTCGCCTATCGCACGAAGAAGCCGACCTACGAACGGCTTGCTGCGATTGTGGCGCCACCGCCGCTGCTCGCCATCACCGGCTCGATCGACGCGATCGTGCCTCCAGCGTCAGCAATGCTCTATGCTCGCGTGCGTGGCGCACGAGTGGAAATCGTTCAGGGCTCTGGCCATTCGCCCATGATAGAGAAGCCGAATGAGACGCTCGCGTTCATCAGAGAGTTTCTGCGTGCTTCATAATCCGCCCCTTAGTCGCTGGCGTTCTGTGACCGTCGTGTTCGTAACCAGCTGTGTCTGATGGGACCTGTGTCGCGTTGCTCCTCGTTGGCCATAGCACGCATATGGCATCCTCATAACTCTGCCCTCCTTCTGCAATTCCCCAACGTGGGGTAGGTTCGTATTCATGCTGTTTCGAAGCCAACCGCATGACGTTCTGGCCATCAGCCAACCGACCCACGCCTGGATCTCGGGCCAGATCTTGCGCGCCTGGGATTACAAAGTGCGAGAACCGCTCCTGTTGGCAGCGGAGCAGCACGACATCGGATGGCTCGACTGGGAGACAGAGCCGACATTCAATCCCAGCACTGGCCGGCCACATCTCTTTCGCGAAGTTGGCGCGGCGACGCATGCGCCGATGTGGACGCGGGGCGTTCAGCGCGCAGGAGACGCTTGGGGGACCCACGTCGCTCTGCTCGTCTCGCGCCACGGCGGGGTGATCTATCGCCGGTTCATCGATCGGCATCGCATGAACGAAGCCGACGCTGCAGCGGCGCAGAATTATCTCGACACCCAGGCGCCCATCGAAGCCGCATGGGCGCGGGCGCTCGGGTTGGAAGCTTCGGAGCTGGAGCTGGAGACGGGCCTCATCGCGTTCGCCGATACTCTGTCTCTGGCGCTCTGCGGCGACCTCAAGGCGCCACTCGATTTGGAGGCGCCGGGACGGGAAGGAGACGCATTGAGGCTGAAGCTCGCCGAGCGACCCGGGAGTTCATTCGAGTTCGTTCTGTCTCCGTGGCCCTTTCGAACGAACGAGCTGGTGGCGGAAGGCGAGGCGCGTCCGCTGCCGGGGCGCCTATCGGATGAGCTCGCCGTGAGAAACTGGATGGCGTCTCCAAAC